>CENP01007480.1_pt1 | contig 31793 bp, 31 predicted proteins | sample 361281 | NCBI WGS metagenome assembly CENP01 (sample SAMEA2591122, study PRJEB7988) | marine metagenome | biome: marine biome (ENVO:00000447); feature: deep chlorophyll maximum layer (ENVO:xxxxxxxx); material: saline water (ENVO:00002010), including plankton (ENVO:xxxxxxxx) | depth 70 m | reverse complement strand
CTATTAAATAGGATATTACGGATGTTAAATATTTAAATGGATTTGATAATCTCAAAAAATTAAGAGAAATTATATTTTTTAAGAATTGAAAAAACGCTACTTTTTTCCAAGTACTAGTTATGTGGTAATCTCCTAACCCATATTTATTGAAATATTGATGATAAAATTTTGAATATTCACCAAAAACTCCATTTACTGTCCATGGTTTATTACTCCCTTGGTAATGAAGAAATATTATTTTTTCTGGTTTTTCATTTAGGTTGTTCTCTTGATAAATATTTGGATCGTAATTCATTGAATTATCTAATTCGTAATAATTACCATTAAAAAACGAATTCAATACATCCTGATCCCAAAATTTTATGAAATCATTTATATCTCTTAATTTAATTCTTAGTTTTTCATATAAATTATTTTCTAATAAACTTTTATAATCAACAAACATAATTCCTGCGTTAAAATATTTTTCTTTTACCCCTATATTTATTCTTCGTTTAATGTCATCTTCAAAAAGTGTTGACTCTGTTCTTGCTGCAATTGAAAATTTTTTTTCTTTCATCGTTTTGAATATTTCAATTATTCTTTTTTCAGGATTGTTTAAACAAACTACGTCGGCATCTAGATATAAAAAATGATCTATGTTTCTTGGAAGATATTTATCAAAAAATAGTCGATAGTAGGTTGCCTCTGATACATGAACTTTATTTAAGTTTGGTAGGGAAATATCTTCTTTAGTAAATGTGTAAAGATTAATTGTTAAGTTATCAAAGTAATCTTCTAACAGCGATTTTTTTGATTTAAATGTACTCGAATCTTTATGAATAATGCTTATATGACAATCTACATTAATTTTTTCTATTAGACTACATATTGATACAAATGCCTGATCATTATAATTTTCATCAAATGCATAAACAAAATTTAACACAATGATAAGTTTAATTTTTTTATTATCCTAATGAGTGATATATAAATTTAGAAGCAATGAATGATTCTTTACCACACTTAATTAATCTTCCGCCTTTTATGTTTCGCGGAGTAAATTATAAGAACCTCAGTCTTTTTTCCAAGTTTATATTTTTAATTAAAGGAAAATTTTTAGGTTATGTGATAAAAAATTTGAATGATAAAAAATTTTGTTTTTTTATAAATCTTTTTTATTCAAAACAAGGAACTCTCCTCTTTGAAGATGAAAACTTTGTATTTAGTACTGCTGATAACAAAAAGTTTCATTATCCAAATAGACGGGTACTGCGAGTTGTTAATGAGTATAAAGTTAAATTTGATACAATTCTTAACTCTTACTGTATAAACTCAATTAAATTCTCAAAAAATGATTGGATTATTGATTGCGGAGCAAATGTAGGTGAAATTAATCTAGCATTAAAAGAAGATAACATTCACATTAAATATATTGCATTTGAACCTGATGCTGAAACATACCTGTGCTTAAAAAAGAATAATCAAGAAAGTCAAGACCTCTATAATCTTGGACTATCTAATGAAAACAAAACAAGAGATTTATATATTGATAATGAAGGAGGCAATACATCATTTTCAAATTTTGGATCTAGAGATTCAAAATTAGTTGAAAGTAGAACTTTAGACAGTTTTGAATTCAATCATATTATAAAACTTTTAAAAATTGATGCTGAGGGATTTGAGCCTGAAGTTCTTGAGGGATCAAAAAATACTATTAAAAATATTGAATATATTTCGGTTGATTTTGGTGCCGAAAGGGGAGTAAATCAAGATACAACCATTATTGAAGTAAATGATCTTCTAGTAAGTAATAATTTTCAACTTATTGAATTTAGTAAGTACAGATTAATAGGACTCTATAAAAATAATTTAATTTAAAATGGTTGAAAAAATTGTTGATTTAGAAGGAAAAATAGAAGAATTTTTAAAAAATTTAGAATCTGAGAGTCAATTTGAATTTAAAAACACAGTCAAAGGAAATACCGAAAACGGTCTAAACTTGAGACTTGGTTACAGTTGCTACGCTTTAAAGATTAAATACACGATTGGCCTATGGGATAAACTTGAAAACAATACAAAAAATGATTGGATAAGTTTTTTAAACTCATTTCAAAAAAAAATTGATAAATTTCCAACTAATTCATTTGTAGACGATGCACTTTTAAAGGGATATGATAATTTTTCTACTTTTCAAAAATATAAAAACCTATTAAAAACTTCACTTAACAGAATAAATTTGCTTGACTATAAAGGATTAGATCATCAACTTAAAACAGCTATAAGAGCTGAAACAAAACAAGCAATCTCTTCCTTGTTTCAGATAGGATCAAAAAATGAAAAAATATATTTTGACTTTGAAAAAGATGAAGAAGATATTGCTAATTTTTTACAAAATTTAAATTGGTCAAAGCCTTGGTCATCTGGAGCAGATTATGCAAATTTATGTCTTTTTAATTCGACACAAATAGTAGACAACGCTGAACAAATTAAAGTTTTAAGAAAACAAATTAAAAAATATCTGAATGTTAATGATGGTTTTTATTACTCTGGTAATAGGCCACAACAAACTCAATTAATTAATGGTGCCATGAAAGTTTTTAGTGGACTAAAGTGGATAAATTCAGAAATACATTATCCACAAAAAATCATAGACTATTGTTTGTCAACAAATGTTAATGATGAGGGTTGTGATTTAGTAGATACAGTTTTTGTTTTGTATGAAGCTTCAAAGCAAGTAAATTATAGAAAAAATGAAGTAGTTTTATATATGAATAATATTAAAGAAATAATTTTTTCAAGATTTTATCCAGAATATGGTGGATTTTCATATTATAGAAATCAAAGTCAAAAATATTATTATGGACTAGTTACTTCAAATGGTGAAAATTACCCTGATATACATGGCACAATACTACTTACATGGGCACTATCAATGATTTTTGATTTTTCAGAAAATGAAAATTATTCTTGGAAAATTCTAAAACCCTAGACTACTTAGTACCTAAAAAAATTGTATGTTGTATTTTATAATTATATTTTTCGATTAATACTTTGTATCTTTTTAATCTTTGAACTTTAGAAAATCCAATTGTTTGAAGCATTAATTCTATCGCTTGGTCTGAATAGTGATAAAAATTTCCACCAGCTCCTGTAAATCTAAGTAATGGTTTGTCCATAAATGGAATCCTACTTTTAAATGAGTTTGAAATATCAATAATACAAAATTCTTTGGTTTTAAAATAAAGCTGCTCGAGTGCGGTTATAGGATCTCTTAAGTGTTCAAGCAGAGAGCCACAAAAAGTAATATCATGCATATCAAAACCATCTAATTCATAAATTGAGCCATACTCAAATTTCATATTCAAGTCAAAGATTTCTTTTACCAGATTGTACTTATTTGAATTTTCAAGACCGAGCATCGAATAACTATTTTCTAATCTCTTATAATCATCATGGTTATTATATTTATCAGAATACTTATCTTTAAAGGAATTTAATACTTGAAATGAAACACTGCCATCATATCTATTTACGTCCACCCCCGTAACACTATCTGCTTTTAACTCTTCTAAAAAATACTTTGAAAAAAAACCATCAGAACAACCTACATCAAGAACTGTTTTATTATTCATTTCAGGAAAATTGAGTTGATCAATTATCTTTGTATAGTCAAATGTTCCATTAGATTTCACATTTTTATAAATCATTGAGTGATACCACTCACCATTTTCAAAAATATCAATAATTGAATTTTCTTTATTTTTCATTTACACACCCAATCTTAATATTTTTCTCTTTATGAATTCTATTTGGTCAAATTTTGTATTATTTTTAAGACCGAAACATGAATATCCAAATTGGTCTTCATTTAGATTTCTTAATTTTTTTTGTATATATTTTGGATGATCATCTAAATTAATTTTGAAAATATGTTTTTTATATTTTTCTTTAACCCATTCATACCACGCATTGAAGGCTTCTTCGTGAGAGTTTCCACCGAATATTCCCCAATCATTAAATTGGTCAAACCATGCTTTACCAAATCTCAGTCTTTCATTTTCAATTATTTTTTTAGTTTTGAACATCATATCGTAATTCCAGACAGGTACTTTTGATACTGGAATTTTATCAACATTTATTAATTCTCCATTGATCGTTGGAAAACATAAATCACCACCACCATTTAATTGAATTTCTGGAAATTTACCTTTATTTACTGCAATACAAATTTTTGATTGTAATTGATACCTCTCAATTGTAAAAAATTGCCTTTTGGGGAAAGCAATTGCTTTTTCGTCTTTGTTTGTTTCTATAAAATTTCTAATATACTTAAAGTCATTTTCATGGAATAAATAATCTAAGTCCATCCTTATTGCCCAATCGCCAGTCGTTTTATTTAAACCTTCATTAAATGTTTGACCTATGTAATCCCATTTAAAAGTTTCAGGCCAGTTCTCACCAGTAATTACTACCTCATCTGCAAAATCGTTATAACATTCTAACGATTCTTTCCATGGGTCCATTCGGGCTTCTGGGTTTGTCATGGTTGTGTGTATTGATATTTTAACCATCCTTATTTTTACCAATTATTAAATCGTTTAATTTATTATGAAACTCATTAAGATGGAAATTTGATCTAACAAGTGTCTTTCCTTTGTTAGCAATTTCTGAAGTAGTAATTTCATTTTTTAGAATATTTTTTATTTTTTCTGCCCATTCATTTGGGGTAGCTTGATAATCAATCATAAATATATTTTCATTATCTATAAATTGTGACAAATCCCAGAATCCGATTGTCCTAGAAATCAATACAGGAATCCCAAGAGACATTGATTGCAAGGTAACACTTTGCCCAGAAGGTTGAATGCTATTTTTCAATGGTACAATTGAAAGTTTTGATTTCTGATATATTTTTTTTAATTCTTCGTCACTTAAAACGTTATAATTCCAGTGACCTTCAATTATTTCAACATTTAAAGGTAAATCATCAATCTTTTTAATTTTATTGGTTACAAATATGAATTTGTATTCTTGTAGAATCTTTGAGATCTCAATTAATTTATCAAAATCTCTATTTCCATCATTTCCAATAAATAAAATATCGTTTTCTTTTTTCTTCTCCTTTATCTTCCAAAAGTCTGTATCAATACAAAATGGAATATAGTTAAATTTATATGAATATTTACCTGAAAAGTTATTTGCAAAATCATACTCTGCCTTTCCGATAAAAATAAAGTTGTCGTATATTGAAAAATATAAATTTAGAAATATTTTTTGTAGAAGTTTATGTATATTTTTTTCACCTAAATTTGAAAATAATCCAAGCACAAATACGTTCGTAGAAATATATCTTGTCCGTCTAAATTTATTTATGATCATAATCGGGATAATAGAACAGCCTATTCTGTCATTAGTAATTACAAGAACATCTGTGTCTCTTATTTTTTTTAAATTTGTAATATTTACGATTTCACTCATAAATATTGGAAATTTAAAAATTTTCCGTAGAACTTTGTCCAATATTTTTAAAAATTTATTAAATATTTGTGAATAATCTTCAACTTCGTTAAATTCAACTATTTTTGTAAAAGAATACTTATCTTTAAATAAGTTGTACGAATAAAAAAATTCTTTAGCACAATTATCTTGAGTTTTTAATCTATCCTTACGCCCTGATACGAATAGATACATAATTCTTGTGGAATCATTCACTTACTTATATTACTAACTAGTTAATTAAACTATTATAAAAAAACTATAATCATCAGAATTACCTTATCTATCTGAATGTATAATGAAAATATGCCAAAAGTTAATATATCAATAGGTGAACTTCTTGATAAAATGTCTATTTTAGAAATTAAATTAAAAAAAGTTAACGACGTTAGTAAGTTAAAGAACATTAACAAAGAATATGAAACACTTAAATCAGTTTCAAAAACTATAGAATCTATAAATCCAACAGAATTTGCTGATTTATACGCTGAGTTATTAGTCGTGAATAACAAACTTTGGGAAATAGAAGATAACATAAGAATTTTTGAAAAAGAAAAAAAATTTGATCAAAATTTTATTGAAATAGCTAGAGATGTTTATATTAACAATGATTATAGATTTGCAATAAAGACAAAGATTAACAGAGTGTTTAATTCAGATATAGTTGAAGAAAAAGACTATGAAGATTACTCATAATTTTTAGGAGTTTTAATTTTTATATTTTTGCTAAGCATAAGATCAATATTTTTTTTATTTCCAACCCATTCACCAATTTGAATATAGTTTTCAATTTCAAACATAAAAATATTAATATTACTTTTATCGAGCATTTTTGGATTAATATGAAAATCACAAAATATGTTAGTGCAATAAAAATTTTTTAGTTTTTTTGACATTAATCCTGCAGAAATACCAAAAGTTCCAACTCCAGACGTAGCTAAATTTTGTGCTGAATACAGTGTATTAAAATCATTCTCCAATGTTGATGACTGAAAATTAACTTTATTATTTTTTAGTAAATGACTAATAACTGGATTATTTTTATTTTCAGAAACAATTAAAACTTTTTCAAATTTATCAATTAAAATTTCATAAAACTTCAGTGGGTTTTGGACATAATCAGGATATTTATTTTTACCATTAAATATTTCTCCACTTCTGATGTGTATTACAAGAGTATCCTCGTTTATTTTTTTTTCTTCTAAAAATTTGATTTTTTTTGATACATTTTCTTTCATATAATAATTAGCATTTTCTATATAGAAATTAGAATTCATGAATTTCATTGGCAGGATTTCATTTCTACTTGGACTTTCCAAAGCGAAAAATTGGTATTTTTTCTTAAATATCCTAAATTTGTCATGGAATTCATTATTTACAATTTTTATCTTTTTAATGTATTGATGTGATGAACTGTAAAAATTTGCAGAGTTTATTTTTGAATAAATAATTCCATTAAGAATTTGTTGGAGATTATTACCCAACCTACCTTCATAATCTAAAATTGTATAATTTTTAAAAGGTATAATTTTGTTTACAAATAGGATAAATTTATCACTAAAAATCTTTGCAATTTTACGAAATATCATTATAAATTTATACTAACTTTTATCAACTATATTCCAGTTTTGTTTAAATTTTAATCGTGATCCAATTACATCGTGATAATAAAGATTTGCTGATGTTGGAATTCGATCAACTAAATGTGAAAAACTACTATTAATACAGTGAATTTCTTTCGCATTTTTTATTAAATTTCTGAATAAGAACATATTATTAAAAGGGTCTGTATCTTTGTCTACAAATATATTGTTCTTTTTGGGAATTTTTTTTAATTCAATGTTGCCAGATGAATGTTGATTGTGAATAATATTGAAGTTTTCATAATCTACATTGTAAATTTTATTGAAATGTTTATATAGCTCTTCTTCTTTATGTTGATCTATTGGTGTATAAAATTTTTCGTAAGAGATTTTATAATCAAATTGTAGTTGCTTATAAAATGCAATGTAAAAAGGAGTTTTTCCAACTTTTTCATAACCAAGTTTTAAAATCTCTAAATTATTTTCTTTTGCATATTTTTTAACAAATTCTTCATGTTGAGGGTCTGATTGAAGCAAAGTATTCAATACATCAGGAAAAAAAACAATCTCAACGTTCTTATTATCGCTATATAAATATTTCATATTTATTGAATTTTTTTCTTTTGATAAAAGGACAACTTCATAGCCTATATCGGTCAAGTGATTTACTAAGCCATTTATAATTATTTGATCACCTAAACCTAGGTGAGGATACAGTACAAATTTTTTATTTTTAATTTGTTTGAGTTTAAATTTAAATACTTCTTTTTTATTTAAATAATTAAAAAAATTCATATGTTTAGAAACTTTCTAAATCTTCTTATGAAGTATTTTATTTTTTTCTCTTTTGATTTAAATTTTAATTTATTCTTGTACTTAATTTCTAGTTCTTTATTTTCTGATTTACTTTCATAAATCCGAATTTTAAAAATTTTTTCATTTTCATTTCTTATTAAATTCTCCCACCAGCTACTTGTCAGCTTTTCCATATTGAATTCTTTTTGGCTCAATTTCTGCATTGATTGATTTAAAATTTTAAAATCTACTTTACGCAAATCTTTAACTAATATTGCAGGAAGGTCATCCAAATACTTATATGTAGGATGATATTTAATTACCGGAACAGCACCTAAATATAAAGTTTCAAAAACTCTATGTGTATCGATTCCATTACCCCATGGACACATTACTAAATCATTTTCTTTTATTTTTTGAATATAATTTTCAATTGTATTTTCTGGACTATCAACTACAACCCAATCAAAATTTTTAAATTTATCGTAAATTTTTCTTCTTTCTGAAAAGTTTGTATTTACCCTAAAATTTATAAGCATTTTAAATTGTTTCTGTTTGTCAAATTTTAAAAATTCAATATTTTCTAAATTTTGTTTATTAATATTTTTTTTTGAATAACTATTTGCGAGACCAAGTGGAATAGATATCAAAGAGCTATCTTCATATAAAATATTTGTACTAAACCATCTTTCAACAAAATCAGGCTTTTTATTAAAAAGCTTTTTGTTAACGGGTTTGTCTGATTCACTTGAAATTAAAGTTATATTTTTTAGATTGCTTATTTTTTTTAAGTGAAAAAATAAATCTTCAATTAGATCTGTATTTGAAAATATAATATCATTATCGTGAAGATCAAATATATTTTTTTTATACGTGATTGATTTGTGATCTTTAGTATTCGTGGTTGAAACTATTGTCAAATTCTGATTGTCTAACCTATCAAATTCTTCTAAAGAAACCGTTTCACTATACACAAGATCTGCAATGTCTCGGAATGTTTTGCTTGTTATGAAATCTTTAGTGCTTTTATTTTTTTCCATATAAGAATTTTTTTTGTAAGTCAAATTTACATACTAATTTGATTATAGAATTTATATAATTAGAATTTACAATTTAAAAAAAGAATACAGGATTTAAAATGTCTACATTTTGGCAGAACCTAAACGTTGGTTACTATGATAAATTAATAAAAAAAGGGCTTGATAGTAATAGAGGCATTCAAGCAAACTGGCATAATCAAACATTTTCTGAAGTAAAAAAATTAATTAATACAGGTGACAATCATCTTGATTACGCATGTGGATCAGGAACTTTCATTGGATATTATTTAGCTCAAGATTCTGTTGGCGTAGACATTTCCCAGAAACAAATTAACTATGCAAAACGACAATATAAAAAAAATTCGAGTTTTTATACTTTAGAGGAATTCAATACATTTAGATTTGATTATCAATTTGATGTAATAACAATATTGGGACTTTTTGAATTCCTTTCAGATTTAGAAATATTAGAACTTTTAGAAAAATTAAGAAAAATTCTCAAAGAAAATGGAAAGATAATTATTACTCTTCCATCATTCAACATACTTTTTAAATTTTTGTTAAAGGTCTCAAGCTCTTTTGGCAATGTGGATTATTCAGAGCAGCACAATAAAAGAAACAATCTTGATGATCTAATCGAAATATTTGATAATTTAAATTTTTCAAATATTGTGATAAAAAAAATATTGAATTTAGGATTATTTTTTTCATTTGTAAATCTTAACTACGGAACGATAGTCAATAATTTTTTATCAAGAATATTTAAAGGTAAGGTTGGTTTTCTTTATCTAATAGAGATTTATAAATGATATGTTACAATTTTGTGGCTTGCTATTAAAAAGAAGATAGAATAATAATATCAATGCGTAAAAAAGATTTTATTCCAGTTTTTAAGCCGTCTTTAAGTATCCAGAATAAATACGATGTTATTAGATCTACATTCAGATCTGAAATATCAGGAACTAGTCCAATTGTAATAGAGTTTGAACAAGATTTGTCAAAAAAATTTGAGAGAAAAAACGTTGTAGCTGTTTCTAATGGAAGCGTTGCATTAGAGCTTGCATTAAGGTCTTTAGATTTAAATGAAGGTGATGAAGTCATTCTTCCAAGTTTTACAATAATCTCATGTCTATCAGCAGTTCTAAGATGCGGTGCAACCCCAGTATTTTGTGACGTTGATCCATTAACTTGGTGTATGACTTTTGATGAAATGAAGCAAAAAGTAACTATGAAAACAAAAGCAGTACTTTTAGTCCATACTTATGGACTTCCTGCAGAAGTTTTAGAAATTGAAAAATTTTGCATTGACAACAATATTTTTCTAATTGAAGATGCAGCTGAATCCCATGGAATTTCCGTTGGAGAAAGGCCATGCGGATCATTTGGAAAAATATCAACAATGAGTTTTTATGCAAATAAACACATAACTGCTGGTGAAGGTGGAGCAATTATGACAGATGATGATGATATTTTTCAAAAATTACTTCAAATGAGAAACTTAGATTTTAAATCAGATAGCCGATTTCAACATGAAAATTTGTATTGGAACTATAGGCTAGGTGGGTTACAAGCAGCGCTTGGAAAATCTCAAATAAAAAATTTAGAAAAGACAATAAAATTTAAAATTTTGCAAGGCAATTACTATCAGGATTTATTAAGTGATAACCTAAATTTAATTCAGCTTCCTTTAAAAGAAACCCAAAATAGCTTAAATCATTATTGGGTGTTCGGTATCCTTATTCAAAAACCTAACATTAGAGATAAAGTTACAAATGAGTTGAATAAATTAAATATACAAACAAGACCTTTTTTTTGGCCATTGCACAAGCAAGAAGCGCTTCCTGAAAAGTATAAGAACGTTGAAGAAACTCTTAAGGTTTCTGAAAAGTTGGGAAATGATGGTTTTTATATTCCCATGGGACCACATGTTACTAAGAAAATTCAAGAATATATATGTGAGAATATTCTAGAAATTATAAAAAAACAAACATTTAACTAGTGAATAAAAAATATCTTGTAATTCTTGCAGGTTCACCTCGGGGAGGTGAAAAAACATGGCATTCTCTTTATAGATATGTCACACACCCACTAAATGCTGATTTAGCAATATGCTGCGGAAATGATATTTCAAAAAGTTCCTCACTTTATCAAAATGCTAAATATAAGTGGCTATTTAAAGAATATGAAGACTGGATAGATTATTACAAGGAAAACAAACTGTTTAATGCTATTGATTATTTGAAAAAAGGTATAAAAACAGGTTTATTTAATTCTGGATCAGTTCACTATGCAATTAAGGATATCATACTTAAGAATCATATTGATACGATAAAAAAATATGACTATATCATTTATTCAAGATTTGATCAATTTTACATAGACTACCATCCAGAACTAAATCAAGAAGATATCTTTATTCCTGAGGGACAAGATTATTTTGGTATATGTGATCGTCACGCAGCTTTTCCCGCAAAATATGCTGATAAAATTTTGGATATTTGTGATTTTATAAATTCAAAGGAATCTATTCAAAACATACCTGATTATTTAAATTGTGAAACGTCTTACCTTGATCATTTGCAATATATAGATCTTCATAGAAAGGTAAAAAGGATGAAACGATTCCAGTTTACTACTGCTATCGAAGGGGACAATACTCGATGGCGAATAGCTATTTATAGATTATGGTTTTCAAATAAAATAAAATTAAAATATCCAGACGAATTTTTTGTTTCATTTCAAAATAGAACAGTAAAACATAATTTTTTAATAAATTTTTATAATCATCCAATTTTGTATCTCAATTATTTGTTCCTTCGATTTAGAGTTTATTTCTCAAAATACCTGCCTGATAAACTAAAAAAATTTACGACTGAGCGCATCTTAAAAGAAAAATAGAAGTAGTTTCAATAATGAAAACTTATATGTAAGAATTAAATATATATGAAACTTAGTATCATTTTGCCAACATTCAATGAGGATAAAAATTTAAATATTCTGATACCAAAAATATATAATGAAATTTCAAATAAATTAAATAAATTTGAAGTAATTGTGATGGATGATAATTCTAATGATAATACACTGAAGGTTGTTAATAATTTAAAAGAAAAATTCCCTAACTTGTCAATGGTTGTAAGAAAAAAAGAACCATCTTTATCTATGTCTATATATGATGGCATTCTTTTAGCAAAATACAATCATGTTATGTGGCTGGATGCTGATGGCTCTATGTTACCAAATGCTATGAATAAATTAATAGATGAACAGATAGCCAACCCAAACAAAGTGATTATTGGTTCCAGGTTTGTTGAAGGAGGTGGTTATAAAGGGGTACAAAGAGAAAATAGTAATTTTATTACAATAATTAGGAATATTTATAATTCTGAAGATTCACTTCTTGCTGTATTTCTATCAAGAATATTTAATAAATTTCTAAATATTTTTATGAATACATATATTCAGGACATGACGAGTGGATTTATTATTTTAAAAAAAGATTATTTGTTAAATGAAAATATAAAATATTGCTTTGAAGAATCAAGTTATGGTGAATATTTTGCTTTCATGATTCATGAGTTATCGAGGAATAAAATTGAAATAAATGAAGTTGGATATATTTGTGAAACAAGACTTTACGGATATTCAAAAACCGGGACAAATTATTTGCAACTTATTAAAAGAGGCATCCCTTATTTGCTTGCAGCATATAAAATTAGATTTAGTAATGAAAAAAATATTTGATTCAAAAAATAATCTTCTTGCAATTACAATTGATTACGATTCAATTGAGAAAGAAAAAAACTTTGTTACAGATAATGATTCTGATTTCCAACTTGCATCATTTAGTCTAAAAAAAAATACTTTAATCGAAAATCATTACCATCCAAAACAAAATAGGAACCTTTCTTCCACATGTGAAGTATTAGTTGTTCTAGACGGATTAATCGAGGTAACAATATATGATAAAGAATTTAAGATTGTATCTAGCGAACTGATTGGTAAATTAGGAACTATTGCTTTATTTGACGGTGGGCATGGAATCAAAGTTATTGAAGACTGTAAATTAATCGAAACTAAACAAGGTCCATATGATGAAAAGACAGATAAAGTAAGGTTTTAATTTGATTCAGATTTTACATACAATGAAATTTCTTTATATGGATCATTAACATATTCAAGGTTTGGATTGTTATTATATTTCAAGGTATCTACTCTAAAATATCTTCTATTGTACGCAGACACATCACAATTTATTAATGGATTCTTCCTAACTTCACCATTAATAACCATTCTTGGACTACATATAATAACATCAACAAAATTTCCCAAAACAATCTCATCTTCAATATTTACATTTTGATAACCAAGCCTGTTCAAGGTTTCCACAATAAATATTTCTTCAAAATTAGATGGATGAATTACATATGTATAGTTTGGCTTATCAAGATAGAAAAGCATTAAAGCATAATCCAATGCAAAAACTTTGTAATCTTGTTTTTCAATTATGTTTTTTAAGTCATTAGATAATTGATATATTGGATAATCATTTAATACTTTTTCAGTGTTTGTAATATGATTGTAACTTTTTGAAAATCGTTCATTTAAGATCGTAAAACTTGAAAGCAATATAAAAATTAACAATATAGAAATTTGTTTTTTGAATTTTATTTTATGAACGAAAAAAGGAATAAAAAACAAAACAAAAAATAAGTGATGGTAATAATTGTGAGATGCAATGATATAAAAACTTAATCCAAAAAATAAATTTAGTATATCAAAATCTTTATAAAAATTTAATTGTTTCTCTCTACTATTAATTAAATTGAATATGTAAAAAATTATCAAAATAAATATTGACGTGTATAAAAATTCATTCAGCTCGTAATACTGTCGAAAAAAAACTCGTAATTCATAAAAATAAGAAAATGATGAAGATGTGTATTTAAACGGTATTTCAATAAATGTAGCTATGTAAATATCTGCTAAGCCATTGAAATAATATAGTAATAAGAAAAATAAGTGAGGGAGTATAAAGCCCAAAGTCATATACAAACTCTTTTTAATATAATTTATTGACTTTCTATTAAAGAAAACACTTATAAAGTATGGAAAAAGGAATAAAACTGACCCTTGATTAACTAAAGTCGAAAAAGACATCAAAATACCAATTGCAAAAAGGTTAATATTGCCAAAATTATTTTTTTGGAATAAATAATAAGATAAAGATATAAATAATAAAGAATACAGCTCAGAGTATTCACTAATAAGTGAACTTAAGCTAAATAAAAGAATAAACAATGTGGAAGATAAAAAACTTTGTATAAAATTTTTATTTGTTTTTAGTGAAACTATTTTAAAAACAATAAATGATAAGAAAAGTAAAATAATGTCATTTAAAATTTTAAAATATACATAATTTTTTCCTGCAAGAATTAGCATAAAGCTGTATAAATAAAAAAATATCGGTCCTTTAGATTCCCATTGATTTTCTAAGGGTAGGTTACCTCTTAAAATATCTGAAGCTGCAACTAAATATGAAGGTATGTCCCAATCAATTTGTTCATAATTTAAATAATAATTTTGAGTAATAATTGTTAAAAACGTAATAAATAATATAAAAATTAAATGCATTTTTTTTGATTTTTTGAAATAGTTATCTAATTTAGATATAAATGCTGAATCATTTCTAAAATACTTTTGAAAAAAAAAGTACAATATTGTGATTATTGTTGAAAGAAAAATAACTTTTTGTTCTATATCTAATTCATTTAGAATTTGTAAAATTGCTAATAAACATATAAATGGAATCAGATCAGATAGGTATTTTAAATTATTAGATTTCATTTTTACTACTTAATAGTAATGAATATGTATAGAAAATTATATGGTTTCCCACTAAAATACCAATTTAACAACAATAAATATGAAACCAGTTCTTTTTTTTAAAACAAAAATATTATCAATATTTTTAAATTTATTAAATCCTACAAATCAACACAATTATCAAAAGTTTCACCAAATAAAAAATATTTGGAACAATATTTTTCTAGACAAACTAGATGGTGACTATATCGAATTTGGTATTTTTAAAGGAAAATCTTTGTACCATTCCTTAAAAACATATAATAAAATTTACAATGAAAATTTAAAAAACTTTTATGGTCTTGATTCATTTGAAGGTTTCCCTGTTGAAAATCATAATTTTTACAAAAAAGAAAATTTTGAAAGTTCCTTTAGTGATGTTCAAAAAACATTTAGAAAATATAAAAATGTACATATCAAAAAAGGGTTTTTTTCTTATTCTTTGAAAAGCAAAAATTTAGCTGAGATCGATAAAATATGTTTTGCTTTTGTTGATTGTGATATTTTTGAATCTTCACTTCCAGTATTCGAATATCTAAAAACAAGAATGGTAAGTGGTGGATTTATAATGGTAGATGATTTTTTAAGTGTTGATGATAATGGAAATTCTATAATGAAAGCTTTGTTCAAATATTTTGAATTAAATAAAGATATTTTCTTTTACAGTCAGTATTCAAACGGACAGGTGTTTAGATTTATAAAAAAATAAATTCTATCTTTGTCTATTTCTAATAAAATTTAAAATAATAATTAATGGAATTATTGAAAATAATAAACTTGCTCCTCTATCAACTACGGAAAAAGATAAAATCTTATCTATTCCAAAATTTATAAAATCCGATGAAAAAATTATAAATGCTTCTTTTAGTCCTAATGAGCCAGGGGTTAATCCAATTAGACTTCCAACTAAGGAACTTGAATTAAAAAAAAGTAAATAAAAAATATTTTTTTCACCAAATAAATTTGATAATACAACAACAGTTTCTATATAAAAGATTGAAAAGTTAAAAAGAGTTAAAAAAAGTAATTTTTTCTGGATTTTTGATTCAGATATAATTCTTTGCCAATCAGATTTAGTCTTGTTTATAATTTGAAAAAATTTATTGTTTTTTTTATTTGAATTTATTTTTAGACCCTTAAAAAGTAAAAATGCCGCTATCAAAAACAAAATTATTACAGATATTGCAAATAACAGACTTTTTAAACTTTCATCCTCCCACAGGGCTAGGATACAAATAATTAGAAAGAAAGTATTAACAAATAATGAAATTACAAAAAAATATGAAAATTGAGAAATAAGTGCTTCTTTTTTAAGTTTATAAATCTTATTTAAGTAAATAAGCCTAATTGCTCCTCCGGATCTTCCAGGTAGAAATAAATTTCCTAAGAAAGTTACAGAACTTAAATATAAACCTTCTTTTAGGTCTAGATTAACATCAAATACTTTGAGGATTTCAATATTAAATATAGCATTTACTATTAATGAAATTGTTTTAAGAAGCAAAATATAAACTATTACCTGATAGGTTAAATTTATAAAATATCCTTTTTCCTTAACAAAATTAAATGTGAAATACAGAAATAATAATAATAGTAAAAGTCCAAAAAAATAATTATATCTTTTCATAGTTTTGAATATTTCTGTATAAATACATAATTAAAAGATAAATTACTCCGATACAAACAAAAATTTTAAAAATTGAAATATTTTCTAAGTTTGTTAAAAGCTCTTGAAAATCATTGTTTGAAATTGGAAGACCCAGATTTCCTAGTAATTCATTAAGATCGTCAATGTTAAATATAATAAGAACAATCTTAAGAATTAATACACCAAAGAAACTTGTTGTAAATATCTTTAGATAACTTTCTAGTTGTAAAAATGAGTCGAATAAACCGCTCAAATAAAATGGTTGTGAAAATCTGAGTTGCCTACCAAAAGTATTCGAGACTTCAACTAAGGACAATTGTGTTTCAGGTGTTGTCTCAAAAAATAGGACAGATAGTAATGAAAATATTGATACACCAACTAAATAATAGTTAATAAACCTATTTGTCCTGTTTTTTTTATAATACATGTATATTAATAACGACAAAGAAACAGAGGATAGCAAATATCTAAAACCATAACTTGATGCAGTAGATTTCCATAAAAGCACTGGGCCATAAATTAAGATAAATGAAATAATCAATAAGTATTTTGCTTTTATATCAATTTCTCTGTTGAACATTAAATATATTGTAAATAAAGAGGCAAATAGAATTAAGGGAGAAAAATATAATATTCCAAATTCTTGGGTAAAAATTATTTTTAATAAATTCGAAAAATTTTCAGTAATAAAACCAAAAAAACCCTGATTATTATTAAAAAATCCAGTAGCCATTTGTTCAGTCCCATATACAAATTGTGGGTTAAAAGTGATAATTCCATAAATCAAATAATTTAAATATGTAAAAATTCCCAGTGACAACATCGAAGAAATTAAAAAGAAGCTATTTTTAACAAGTGATATCTTTTTATAATTATCTTTGAAAAGTGAAAATACAATATATGGAAGAAATACGATAAAATAATTTACCCATCTTACTGAAAAAGCCAATGCAATTGACAATGGTAAAAGAATTGCATATAAATTTTGGTTTGTTTTATAAAATTTATGAGAAAAATAAATTACTAAACTAGTTGAAAAAAATTCATAAACATGTGTCATACTGTATCTTTCAAAAGAATAATAAATAAGTCCTGTACTGGATGTAAATAATAAAACAAGAAGGGGATGAAATTGAATTTTCAAATCTTTTATCATTGAATTGAATAAGAATATCCCTCCAAAAAAATAAATTATAGAAGAAAGAGAATAAAATAAAATATTATAGTTAAATATATTTTTTTCAGTCCCCTCAGCTTCAAAAAGGTTTCCAATAAATAAAAAAATGGATGAAAAAATACCCGTTCCTATGAATCCTTTTGGTGCAATATTTCCACCAGAATTAAATCTTTTATTTTCAAAACCGTAAAGCTGATTGGTATAATCTAAGTCAAAGTCAATTGCAATAGTTTCGGCATGCATAAAATAATCATGATCATCTTGACAACATGTAAATGATTCAATAAATCTATAGTCAATCTTTAGGAAAATAAGTAGAATTAACCCTATTAAGATTATTTGAAACACTTTGCTATTAATTTTCAATTTAATTCTTCAAAATATTTTGTAAATATTCTATTTTCAATCTTCAATGATGTCCTGAATAATAATACAGTTAAAAAGGCAAATATTATAAAGACTGTAAACCACGCACTTTGTGAACCAACACTTTCAAAAAACCTAATTTTAATAAATCTTATTAGTTGATAAATTGTTCCAGATAGAAATAACAAAGAAATTAAATCAATTGCAAAAGATGTTTGCAGTTCTGAATAATTAATTTTATTTCTTATTTTTTTTAAATAACTTTTTAATGAAAAGAATATTAACTTTAACAACATGATGCTTGGTCGAAGCTTACTTTCTGAGAAACCGTAAGTTACTGTATTTTTAATTTGACCTATTTTTATATTATTTTTAAGTGAAAGACTAGTAGCTAGAATTATCAAATAAAAAGGATATCCATATCTATAAAATATTTTAGGTACATCGATATTTTTCGCTAATTTATTTGAAATCAAAAAAAGACCATTTAAAGGATCGTTTATTTCTTTGAAACCAGTCGAAAATTTAATCAAAATTGAGGCAAATATATTTCCTATATATCTTACAGTTGGAATATTTCCAATTATTCCCTCTGACCAGAATCTATCGCATTTGATTAAATCAAAATTTTTATTACTTTCAACTAAAGTTTTAATGTTTAAAATATCTTCTTTGTTAAATTGACCATCCCCATCAATTTTTATTAAATAAGTTGACTCTGATTTTAGAAAATGGTTTATCCCAATTTGAAAAGATTTTCCCGCTCCGTAATTTTTAGAATTATTAATTATTGTTAAAGCTTCGTTTTTTTTATTTATGTTTTCAATAATTTCTTTAGTTTTATCTGTACTAGAGTCATTTACTATAATTATTTCATCAAAATTATTTATGTATGAAGATATTGTAGTTTCTATATTCTTTTCTTCGTTGTACGCAAGTATAAGTAATGAAACCATGGTTTAATATTAAATATGATTTCTCTTTTTAAGGAAAAATTTATAATTAATTTCTAGATTTAAATATCAAGTAATATTGTTAAGGAAATATGTTTCATTTTATTAAATCAGCCATTAATAATTTCTTAGGAAGAAGTAAAGACAATAATGATATTTTTAAATATCGTGAACACCTCTTTGATGATTTAGTGAATCTTTATCCGAACAAATTTAAAGACAAAAGGATTCTAGAAATAGGACCGAGAGATGGTTTAGATACATTCAGACTTCAAACACTAAAACCAGAAGAAATTGTAATTATGGACTTAAAGAATAGAACTAAAGAAAATAAAGAGTGGTTAAAAGAGCTAACAACAGAATATCAATATATAGAGGCAAACTTTATGTATTTGACTGAACAGGAATATAAAGATATTGGAAAATTTGATTTAATTTGGTTCACTGGGGTTATATATCACAATCCTGAACAACTTAGATTTCTTTTTAAGCTTTATAATCAACTGAATATTAATGGTGTTTTAATTTTGGAAAGTTCAACTATAAGACAGAGGCTTTTAAGAAATAAGAATGTTGTTCAAATATTTTATCCAGAGACATTTAGAAAAACAGAAACAATTTCTCATCTTCCATCTCGATTAGCAATTAAAAGTTGGTTAGGAATGGTAGGTTTTGATAAAATTATAGATTCCAAATGTTTTGAAAAAGACAACTCTAATCTGAAAAATATAAGATATGCATGTATTGCTGAAAAAACTAACGAGGGAAATCCGAAGACTTATTACACTAAACAATTTGGAGAGCAATCTTTTATAATAGGTGGCTCATCTTAGTTTATTAATAGTAGCCTTTTTCTTTTGCCTTAGTTATCCATGGAATTACAATATCTAAAATTTCATCTAATGAAGTTTTAGCTTCAAAATCAAGCAATGTTTTTGCCTTGTCTGTTGAAGGTATTCTTTTTTGAACATCATACTCAAATGGTTCAACATTTATATACTTAAATTCTTGGTCAGGCTTAATTTTTTTCCATATTTTTTCGGCAAGTTCCAAAACGGATGTTGATGTACTTGTTGATATATTAAAATCATTATTTTTTGCATTTTCGTGATCTAATAGTAAACAAATACCCTCTGCCAAATCTTCCCCGTATGTATAGTGGCGTATTTGATTACCTGATCCTAGAATTTCGATATGATCCTTACTTTCTAAGGTCTTTAATACAAAATCTGGAACTACATGACTTAAAGCTAATTTTTTGCTTCCATCAGAAACTTCTTTATCATTTTTTGCTTTAATTTCCCCTATACCAACACAATTAAAAGGTCTTGCAATAGCATATTCTAGACCATATTGTTCATAGGCCGCTTTTGCAAAGTATTCTACTGAAAGTTTTTGGAATCCATAGGAACTTATTGGAGGAGGGGAGTTCAGCAAGCTTTCTTCAGTACTTGGATATGTGTTTGTTGATTCAAAAACCATAGATGAACTTAAGTAAACAACCCTTTTCAATTTGTCTTGTTGAAAACATTTAATAGCTACGTCGGTTGAATTAGATATTATTTTTTCATTTTCTGATAATAAATCATATGCAAATTCGTGGAAATAAGAAATGCCCCCTATCATTGCAGCACCAGCGATAAAATAATCACATGATTTTAAATTTTCATAAAGTAGATCATAATCTTTTACATCACCTTCGACCAATTTGTAGTTAGGATCATTACTGTGATTTCTTTCCATCTTTCCATATTTTGAAAAATTATCAATTCCGACAACTTCAAATCCAAGTTCAAGAAGCCGTTTTACTACGTAAGATCCAATAAAACCCTCAGATCCAGTAAGTAATACCTTTTTCATTTTCTTCTCCTAAAAATTAATACTTTTAGCCAATAAATATAACTTGGTAAAAATTTTTTCATATCAAATTTAGACTCTCCAAATTCTCTATCTATCCAAATAGTCGGCACTTCAACAACTGTTTTTTTAAACAACTTTGCTTTCGTAATCATTTCTAGACCTAGCGTAAAGCCATTGTCACTTTCTATATTAACTTCTTCTAAAAATTTCTTTGAATAAGCTTTATACATGTTTGTGGAATCCTTAGTTCCGACTCTAAATATATAATATAAAAGTATTCCTGAACCCTTACTTAGATAATATTTCATTCTTTTATTACCAATATACTTTCCCCCTTTGGAATATCTTGATGCTACAGCTATATCAACACCTCTTTCTACAAGTCCACAAAGTGTTTCAACCTGATCAGGATCATCACTCCCATCACCCATGGCTATGCAAATAATATTACCGCTTGATTTATCAATACCATGCTTTATCGCTGAAGCAGGCCCTCCAGTTTTACTAAACTCTATTTTTGTGTTTTCTTTGACAATGTTCTTGATATATTTGTATGTAGGATCTTTGTCAGAATCTAAAACAATTATAATTTCTGTATTCTTTGAAAGCTTGTTATTGAAGTTAGTATAAATATTTATAAAATTTTCTCCCTCATCTTTACATGGAATAATTAAAGATTTGTTGTAGTTCATAATCAAATCATTCTAATTAAAATAAGGAAATTAGGGTGTACTTTGAGTTGTAAATTTCTTAAAAAAAGTCTCAGAATTGTAATTTATTGATTTATCTATATGATGACATTCTGTAACTTCCCAACAAAGTGCACTTTCGGAATAAACACCAAAACCATATTTGCTTTCTTTATACTCTGGATTACTTAAACCAGCGAAACTTGGATTTTTATTTTCCCAAGGAAGAGTTATTTCAGAAAAGTTAATTTGATTCTCTATAAATGCTTCATAAGAGTAAATTCTTGGTACTAAAGCAACACTTACTATCGATGTTGTTATCACAATTATTCTTAAATAATTTGTAAATATTGGTCTAATTTCATAATTTTCGTAATTTTTATATAGTAGAGTAATTCCAAATAACCAGATTCCAAATGCATATCTTGGATTTGCTCCATTTGAATAAAACCAAAAAATAATCAAAACTATAAAAAATAAAATTAAATTAGAACCAGCCTTGTTATTCCTCTCAGAAGAAACTTTTAAAAGAACAATCTTGTTTACTATATATATAGATACGAGCGAAATTAAAAAATTATAAGAATATTGCTTATTTTTTGATTGACTCAACCAACTTGCAAATTGTTGAGAAATTGACTCGTCTAGTCTCGGATCAATCGCTGGCCTTATCAACCAACCTTCTGTTGCATAATTTGTATTTATTCCATACCAATCCAAGTTTGAAATACAAGTGAACGTTACTGGATAAAGCAAACAACTCGTAATTAAAACATTTTTTAAAATCCAGAGGGACCCAATTACTATCGGCAATTTAATTAAATTTAGAGATTTAAAGAAGCCAGCATTACTTTTTTTGATGAACATATAAAAGTAAAGTAAGAGAGGAAATATTATATAAGCACCATTTTGTTTAAGTTGAAAACTATAAAGTGAAAAATAAAAAATAAAAATCAGCTCAGACTTAACAAAATTTTTATCCATAATTCTCATAAGTATTAATGCAGAATTAACAAAGAATAGTATTCCAAAAGCTTCATCAAATTTTCCAACTGTGAGAATTGGAGGAAATCCATTTCCTCCTCCAAGGTAACCAATGTTATCTAAAAGAGAAAATAGTAAAATTCCTAAACTTGAAAACTTTAGATACTTATTTTCATTTTCAAATATATTGTGAAGCAAAAAACAGAAGAAGAAATTATAGACCACTAACTTTACAAAATGAATTACAACGTAATTCCCATTTAACCAAAATAACGAAGATAGATATTCATAAATACTTGACCATCCTAACCATACATTTAAATTGCTAAGACCAAGAACAAGATTACTTTCTCTTATCCATGCTTGATTTTGAAGATGATACAATCCAGTATCCCAACCTAGCCAAATCCCATGTGAACTTATTGAAAGCAATAATGGAAAAACAAAGAAAGTAAGAAATTTGAATTTAAAAACATTTATTTTTGGCTTATTTGATATGTTATAAATAATGAGCACTCCGCCAAAGAGGAAAATATATGGAATTAAGGGTTCAATTGGAAATAAAAAATTTAATAAAAAAACTAAGTTAGAAACAAAAATTAAAGCTATTAAGGGATAAAAAACGTATATATTTATTCCAAAAATTTTTTTTTCATCAATGTTTTCATTTATTTGTGAGGTATGGAAAAAAATATTTAGGCTACGACCAATTAAGAAAAAGATCAAGTTGAAAAGTATGAATGAAACTTGTGTCATCTGTTAAATGATAATTTATATTTTCAATTTACAAAGTAATTAGGTAAATTATTATAATTTGATTATTATAAAAAAAAAATATGACATTGCAGTTATTGGTGGTGCTGGTCATATTGGCTTACCATTAAGTGTTTTCCTGCAAAACAAAGGTAACCAAGTATTAATTGTTGATCCAAATCAATCAAATATATCAAAAGCTAAAAAAGGAATACCACCATTTATTGAAAATAATTTTGAATCAAATATAAAAGAAGCTCTTAAAAAAGGATTAAATTTTACTGAAAATATTAAAGAAATTAAAGAAAAGGAATTTATTTTTGTAACAATTGGAAGCTCTTCAAATACTGAAGATATCAAACTATTTGATATGTTAATTAATGAGGTGATATCAACAGCTAGTAAAGATACAAAAATTATTCTTCGAAGTACTTTGAGTCCTGAAACATTTGAGACTCTTAAAAAAAATAAAATTATAAAATCAAAAAATTTGAAACTAGCTTACTGTCCTGAAAGAATCGCAGAAGGTCTTGCTTTCGAAGAACTTGAAAAAATTCCACAGATCATAGGATGTGAAAAAAAAGATTCACATATATTCAAAGATTTTTTTCAGTCAAATGATTTTGAAACTCTTGAAACCGATATAAAAACAGCTATTTTTATAAAATTATTTACTAATGCTTACAGGTATGCCAGTTTTTCACTTATCAATGAGTTCAATAACATTGCTAATGATAACAATTTAGACTTTAATGCTGTATTAGATGTTGCAACTTACAAATACGATAGATTAAGGGGCATTCCACTGCCAGGTTTTATTGGTGGCCCTTGTCTAATTAAAGATATGGATACATTTATTAAAAGCTATGAGAAAGATAATAATAATTTGGATAGTTTTTTTAAGACAAACACAAGATATTTAGAAGATATTGTTAATAATTGTAAAGTTAAATTTAAAGATAAAAAAATTATTCAGTTAGGGTTAACTTTTAAACCTGGCTCAGATGATTTGCGATCCTCTCTTTCTCTAAATCTTAGAAATGAATTAATCAGAGAAGGATTCAAAGTTTACTCTGTTGACCCATTTGTAGAATCCGGAGCCTTAGATTTTGAAATATTTTCATTTAAAGAGGTCAAAAATAAAACAGACAATATTATCATATCAACAAATCATAAAATTTTTGATGAGATCGAATTTAAAAATAAGAATCTGTTGATTGTTGGAAGAAATTAAGAGTCTAAATCCAAATATCTTTCATTAAAGAATTTATTATTCTGGCAAGAAAATTATATACAGATTCATTATCTAAATTAGGTGATATATTTCTCACATATCCAAAAACATGCCTTTCTTGAAATATAAAAGTACTCAAAATTACAGATAATATTAACAATCTTTCTGTATATATTTTGTTAAATTTATATCTTTTAAGTTCAAAAATAAGAAATATTATGGTTGGCACTAACAAAACCGAAAAAATTCTACTGGAGTCTAGAACTATCCCAGTTCCAATTAAAGATATAAATGTTGTAACCACAAATTTTTGGGAAAATTTGTATTCATTATCAAAAATAATTAACAATAATATTAAGATACACCCAAGGAATCCTGACCAAATTAAGCTAGGAAGATAATCCGATACAAATCCAGTTGACTCATCAATAATATTTTGATCAAATAAAATTCTAAATCTTCCTCTTCCAGCAAAACCTATGTAGTTAAGGTATACATTCTTTAAAATGCTGGCAAGTAAACCTCCAATAATTGTTGAATATAAAAATTTTCTTCTCATACTTTTTTTAATCAAAACAAGAAAAGAAAAAATTGAAAATATAAAAATTCCAAAATGATTAAAAGCTAAAAGTGTGAACAAAATTGACCAAACTAATATTCCCCTAGTGTCCAAGATTATCCATTTTGTAATTATTACAAGCAATAGAGTTGAAAATATATCTACATACCCTAAAAACCAACTGCATGTTACGAGCCATCCAGAAAAAAAGAATAATGGACCATAAGAACCTAAAAAATTGATATTTAAGCAAATTAAAATAATACAAAAATTAAAAAATAAATATACTACCAATAAATAAACATCAATATTTTCAATGAATAGGATTTTTTTTAATATAAAAAATAATGGTGACTCCAAATAAAATGGATAGTGGTCTAGAAGAGTATTTTCTATTTTTAAGTAAATATTAAATTCTGTATAAATCCAATCATTAAATGACAATTTAAAGAATGCATGGCTTAAAAATGTTGCAGTCAAAAAATTTAATACAAATTGATAAAAGTTGTCTTTTATTTTTTGTATATTCATATTTGCTTTTTATTAAATTATCAATGTCATTTGGACTCAGTATACAATCTGAAATAAGCGAATTCTATTCTAATAAACGACATTTTATAAAAAGAAACATTAAAAGTTGTTATAGAAAATATTATTATAAGGTATGGTTTTTTTAGCTACAAATTACTTAAGCTATTTCACACAGTATTTTCTGTTATTTTCTTATTTCTATTTTTCAGGGAGGTCATTTTTAATACTTTTTAACAAACTTTATAAAAAGATATTCAGTATTCCTCCACTTATTTTAAATACTAGGTCTTTTATTTTATATCCAATTGTTGGTATTGTCTTAGTATCAAATTTGTTGGTTTTAATAAATTTTTTTCTTCCTTTAAAATCTTTGGTAGTACAGATTTTATTGGTCACAATTTTATTTTTAAACTTTTTAAAAATAGACAAATTAAACATATACCTCAACAAAGTATATTTTTTTTATTATTTAGTAATTCCAGGAATACTTTTGATCAGTAGCTTTGATATTTCATTTCATTATGATGCAGGTTATTATCATTTAAATACCCAAAATTGGTTAAGAGAGTCCAAGACGATTTTTGGATTTGTAAATATATTTTGGCCTTTTGGAATGGCTTCAATATATGAATATCTTTCAGCAATCCTTTGGTTAGATAATAGATTCTTATATTTACATTTAATCGATATTATCTTTATACATTTTTTTTATATATTTATAGTTGAATCTTTTTTAAACCCTAAATATAAAGAATATAAATTTATGTCAATTTTTCTCGTACTTTTTTCTATTTTGGATAATTTTGGTGTTGGAGGTGGACGAAATGGATATATTTATTTTCAAGGTGTAGGTAAACAAGACATTCCACTGGCAATACTTTTCTTTTTTATAAGCTTCACAATCTTTATACTTATAAAATATAAAAATATATCTATTTTAGATGCCTCTATTATTTCAATCTTTTGTTTATTCATCTTTCAATTAAAAGTCAGCAGCGCGATCATTTTCTTTTTATTAGGTTTGTTGTTATACCGGATTTTTTATTTAAAAATATTAAGCATTGGACAACTATTTAAATCACAGCTTTTATTTTTATCGTTTACTTTTTTTTGGTTCTTGAAAACATACATCACAACTGGATGCGTAATTTTTCCATTATCAATAACATGCCTTAATAATTTTTCTTGGTATATTTCAGGGTCTACCGAGTCTTTTGAATATATAAGTAAACAAGCGAGCTTAAATTACGATATCAGATCTTTATCATTTTCTGAATGGTACATTTCTTTTATATCATATGAAATTAATAGAGTTGTATTATCTAACTTTTTAATGTCTATTTTTTTATTAGGCTTAATTAAAATACTCCTATTTAAAAAGAAAAAAGAAAGTGATAATTTTTTAAAAGTATCTTTATTTAGCTTTATTTTATTAAATATTTTTTATTTAATCTTTTTTGGACCCATTCCAAGATATTCGATTGGAATAATGTTAGTAATTGTAACTTCTTATTCATTTTTTATTAATAAAATTAAATACAATATAAAGTTATCCATTTTTATTTTATTTGCATTATTTTCTGTAATCTCAATAGTTAGAACATCCTCATATCAGGCTTTTTTAAATGGAGAAGATCATAATTTATTTAACCCTTCAACATATTTTGTTATTAATGAGGAAATTGGTTTTACAAGGTTTAATGAAAGTTGGGTTTTTCCATCTCAAGGAGATCAATGTTGGACGAATCTTGAATGTTCTATGGCAAAGTCAAACATAAAGATTGAAGAAGGTTTTATTAAGACTGCATATAATAATAATAATTAAATAAGTTATTATTAAATGGTGTTACTTGATTTAATTAAATTAAATTCAAAATATAAATTTAATATCGATGGAATTGCTCATATAGGTGCACATAACGGGGCTGAAGTCCCTTTGTATCAACAAATGTTTAAACAAATTCCAATGTATTTATTTGAACCGCAAAATGATATTTATCTTGAATTGTTAGAAAATGTGAAACCCTATTCAAATATTTTTTGTTTTAATTTTGGATTAGGGTCAAACAATGAAACAGCAACTTTTTATAAAAATACAAACAACGATCACCAAAGTTCATCAATTTTAAAGCCCAAGGATCATTTGAAATATCATCCACATATAAAATTTGAGAAAACTAACGACATTGACATAAAGAAATTAGATAGTTTAGATAATATCAAAGTTAACTTTCTTAATATAGATGTTCAAGGTTATGAATTAGAAGTCTTAAAAGGTGCTGTGAAAACCTTGACTAAAATTGACTATATATATTCCGAGGTAAATCGAAAAGAATTATATGAAAACTGTGTAATAGTAAATGATTTAGATAAATTTCTTGATTTTTTTGGTTTCATAAGATGTGAAACAAAATGGTGGAACAATGTTGGAACTTGGGGTGATGCATTGTACATAAAAAAGAATAGATTAAGCTTTCAAAAAACCATATATTTGAAAATTAAAAACAGAACTGAATTAATAAAGGGGTATTTTTTTATTAAAAAATTTGTAATGACTTTGAAATAAACTTTATTACAGAAAATTAGTTAACGCTGCTGAAAAGTTATGAATATAAACCAAAGCCAAGGTAAAAATAATGATAGGGTAGATCTTTGTTTTTTCTAATTTTAACTTATCTAAATAACCGCTTGAAAGAATGGCCATTAAATGAAAGAGTTGGATCATATAAGTTGCTTTGTTAGTATCTCCTGTTGGAAATTCAGGATACTTTATTAAAAACCAAAGATACCCAACTAAAGTTGTCAAAATAGCCAACACTACATATGTGAAAAACAAATCATTTACACTTTTATTGGAAGATTTTAATTTTTTTAATCCAAAAAATATTCCAAAAAAAAGTATTATTGTTGGGATTACTGAAACAATATTTACTCTTGCAAGATAGTCGCCTACAATTAATTGATTTTTACCTAAGTCTAAATTTTTACTTGTAAATTTAAAATATCCCCAATAATCTCCCCACAAATCTGAATAAAGTATCGGAAGGAACTGGTTCGAAAAATATGGCCTAATTGGTTTGGTAAAAACATAAGAAATCTCTTGACCAAATGGGAAATAAAACGATAAAGGTTGATTGGAGAAACTAAATGGTGTTGGACCTTTATTGAATGCTGTAAATGATCCATAATCAAAATATAGTCTAAAATAAAACCATGATGAGATAAAAAATCCAATAGAAAATGAAAAAATTAAAAATTTTATATATCTTTTTTTTTCATCATAAGACTTTATAAAAAAAATAAATAAAAAATATGCAATAAACAATAAAAAAGCCCATTGCCTGCTTAGTGCAAGGAACCCAATTAACAAACCAAAAATTGTTATATCTTTTTTTGTATACTGAAAAGAGTTTGCACACAATTTATAGAATCTATATAAAATAATACTGTTAAAAAAAATAATATAAGGCTCTCCTCGTATCATTGAAAAAGTTTTGTAGTTAACTGTTAGTAAAAATACTAAAAACAATAAGTTTAAATCTAAAAAATTACTGTCATTTCTTATTTTTTTAAAAGTTTTCAGATAAAAATAAATAGAAATAAGAAATAAAAAACCCTGAAAAATTTGCGTGTACAATCCATATACAGGTTTACAGCTTTTCATAATATCATTTGAATCTGTTAAGTTTCTACAAATTACTTGAACAATCGAGGGAAAAACATATGGTAGTGGAGGATTAAAAAACTCTCTAGTATCTTTATCTGTCGGAAGGTTTAAACTATCAGGCAAATACATTGAAAAATGATCAATATATGAATGATGCGCTTCAGCATCGTAGCCATTTAAAGGATCGTACTTTACAATATTAAAAATTAGCACATAAAATAATGACAAAATCAATAAAATGGAAATGAACTTATCAATGATATTTAAATTTTTCATTTTATTCGGTATTTTAAAATAGAGTAAGCAAATTTTATTCCATCTTTAAGTTTAATTTTTTTTCCATCTTTGTATGATCTTCCAGAATATTCGATTGGAATTTCGAGAATCTTTTTTGAAACAGATAAAGATTTTGACAGAACTTCTGTATCAAAACCAAATCCATTTTCTGTAAGATTAATTGATAAAAAAATGTGAGTAGGAATCATTTTATAACATGTAGCTATATCACTAATTGTTACTTTATTGAATTTTGAGAAAAGTAATGATAGAAACTTATTTGCAAATAGAGCTCTACGATAAATGTTATTTCTTTTTTTATTTCCCTTAAATCTCGAACCAAGAATTATGTAGTCTGAATTTATTTCAGCTTGCTTTTTCATTTGTATCAAATCTATGGGGTTATACTCCAAATCTGCATCGTGAATTGTTACTAAATCTGATGTAATGTTTCCCAAAGATAGTTTGATTGCACCACCTTTACCTAAATTATTATTTGTTTGTAGTAATGTAATATTCTCATGTTTTTTTACAAGATTTATTCCTTGCGTATATGAACCATCATTTGAGCAGTCATCAACTAAAATAATTTGGTTTGCAACCTTTGTTTTTATAAGCCTCTCTACTGATTTGTTTAGCGTTTTTTCTTCATTAAAAAAAGGTATTATTACTGACAATGTTTTCATAATTGATACGTTTAATTATATTAAGAAATTTTTGGTTTTTGTTTTATATTTTAATATGGTTTGAAAAAGGTATTATATTTTTAGTATGTTGTTCTTTACATTTAGAATTTCAATTTTATTTTTACTAAATTTGTTAGTTATCGAAAGTAGTACAAATTTAAATTCACAACAGCTTTTAGTTGACCTAAGGCCAATTATTGATTTATCAGAAGCAGATATATTTGTAACTTATATATTGATAAGTTTATTTGTATCTCTAATAACCGTTTTTTTACTTAAAATATTTGCACCATTTATTGAAATATATTTGCTGTACTACCTTAGATTTAGTTTTTATATTTTGGTTAATTTACTTTCACTCTCTTCGGTATATCTTGTTTTAAGAGTTTATGGATATTCAAGATTTTATGTTCTTATTTATTTAGGAGTTTCATCAATATTTTTACTACTAAGTGATAGATTTAAAAAATAATACTCATATTTATTTTCATTTAATAATACAAAACTTACTGAATTGTAGGGTTTAGGGTTTATTTATAGAACATATTTCTAAAAACCCCTTTTGGCGCTATAGGATTTGAACCTGTGACTTCATCCTTGTAAGGGAAACACTCTGAAGGACTCAGCAAAACAGATCGGTTTTATAAATTTTAATTAGCCACTTTGTAAATACTAAAATCATCTATATTTTTAAGAAGTTCAAATTTATCAGGGTATTTATCAATAAAATTCAAAACTTCAAATTGTTTATAAGTATGAATATCGTCAAGGCAAAAGTAAGTACATTTCTCATATAGTTTTTTAAATTCAGCAAATGTTGAAAACTCACCCCCATCAAATAAAATTAAATCATATTTGTAATCCAATAAATTATAAATATTATTAGTTTTTTTATACCTTCTTATATCTTGATAAAGCCAATCAATATTTTTTGGGTTAAGGTTATGTTTTTTAAAATCAATATATTCTGGATTAGGTAGTTCATTAATTTCTAAAATTCTTCCTAATATTAATTTAATTTCTTTTTTATTTTTGAGGTTTTTCTTTGCATTTTTGTAAGCAATTTTATCTGTTTCTATTGAAGTAATTGAGAAATACCCACCTTTTTTATTTAGAGCTTCATAAATCGTAAGCGTAGAACCTAGACCATTCCAAGTTCCTATTTCTAAAACATTTTGAATATTAGAATCTTCTAAAAAGTTATACAGAAGTTTTCCTGAAGGTGTCTTTAAAGTAATTTGACCTCTTGAAGATGAAAGAATTTTTTTAGTTCTAAGGTAATTTCTAAAATTTTTAACAATATTTAGATTTTTTAATTTGTTTTTCATAATATAGTGGGCGCTACAGGATTTGAACCTGTGACTTCTTCCTTGTAAGGGAAGCGCTCTGCCAGACTGAGCTAAGCGCCCTAAGACCATAATTATATTGACGTATTTTATTAAAGGAGGGTTTTTTAGCTACAGCCTAAAGAATTTCCACAATTCAAGCATTTATAACATGAGCCATTTCTAATTGTTATATGACCACATTCATTACAAGCAGGAGCATCACCCATCATGTCTCCAAGAACTTCTTGGACTGTTGTCACAGAATTTGCTGTAACATCACTTACTTCTAAAACTTCTGTTTCTTGTACTTTTGTTACAAAC
>CENP01059393.1_pt1 | contig 31796 bp, 36 predicted proteins | sample 361281 | NCBI WGS metagenome assembly CENP01 (sample SAMEA2591122, study PRJEB7988) | marine metagenome | biome: marine biome (ENVO:00000447); feature: deep chlorophyll maximum layer (ENVO:xxxxxxxx); material: saline water (ENVO:00002010), including plankton (ENVO:xxxxxxxx) | depth 70 m | reverse complement strand
GGTCTCATTATAAGACCAGGTTTAATTTTCATTTGAATTCACACTCCTCATTTGAATTTGGATAGGGCAACCATTTATTGTGACGATCACATAGATTACATCTTATTTCTGCATAGTGTCTAGTATCAGGTCTAAGAATCACTCTTGCAGTTTTACAATCACAGTATTTTCCATTGCAATCAAAATCAATATATTCAATTGTATTTTTTTGGTCTGTGATTAGGTTTTGATAGTCTTCTGATTCTTTTTCAAGTCTTTTGATTTGAAAGTTTTCAAAACGTTTTTGATCCTCTTTTTTCTGCTGTTCTTTCTCCCTTTCAGCTTCTTTCATTACTCTACGAACCCAAGAATTTCTACCATCGATGGGTTTTCCCTGAAGAAGAGCATCAAGAATGGGTTTTGGAATATCAATCATTTGAATTCACACTCCACCATAATTTCAGTTAATGCTGCCAAAAGATTTATTTCCTGATCAGCAACAAATGCTGATTGATATTGATACTTAGCGATAATAAGGACTGCTTCAGGAACAGATTGTGGTTTTAATGACGAATACATCGTATCGTAGATCTTTCTTAAGACCACGTTGGTATCATTGTCCAAATTTTCTACAACCCACTTTCTTACATTTTGAAATTCTTTCTTGCATAAGAATGTAATTAATTGATCTATATTATCACCAGAAAGATCTACAAGACATCCAGAATCAATAGATCCACCACTTCCATATCTTTGACATTCATTGAGGATTCTACGCCAATCTGGGAAGTGTTTGTTGATAAGTTCTGCGAGGACTTTGTTATCAGCGTTGCATCCCTCATTGTCAACAATTTCTTTGAGTCTGTTAAAAAATTTTGCTGCAATTTGTGGTTTATCTTTTTTATTGATGGCGAAGTCGATGACTGCACATCTGGAGTGGAGTGGTTCAATTATTTTGTTTTTGTAATTACAGGTAAAAATGAATCTACAGTTCCCAGTGAACTCCTCAATACTCGCTCGCAAAAGGAGCTGTACATCGGGAGTGGTATTGTCTGCTTCATCAATGATGATGACTTTGTGCTTCGCTTGACTCGTAATCGATACTGTGGATGCAAAGTTTTTTGCTTTATTACGGACGGTATCGAGGAATCTCCCTTCGTCTGATCCGTTAATGACATAAGAATCTACTCCTAACTCTGAACATAATGCCTTTGCCACTGTAGTTTTTCCAATACCTGGTGGTCCTGAAAGTAGCAAATTTGGTATTTCGCCTTTATTTAGAAACTCTTTAAAAGTTTTCTTTGTGCTAGGAGGTAAGATACATTCATCAATACTTTTAGGTCGATACTTTTCAACCCAGATGAAATCATCCCTCATAAGTTGAGTCTGGTTCTAGTGCAATGTAATATGTAAGATTGAAATTTTCGTTTTCAAATTTAGATAATTTTTTTTCTGATATAGTTACTTGATATGTTCCTGTAATTAATTTAAGATTTTCAATTTTAAAATTGAAAGAAAAATTAGCATCAGTCTTACCGACGACAACGGAATGATCATTAGACGTTTGATTTTTTCTATCAGTAACAAGCAGTCTTATCACACCGTCACCACCGACAACAGATAAATCTGGCAAACCTAGTATTGCTGCTGCCTTTAATATTTTTTGTAATTGTATTGCCTGTATAGTAAACGTTACTTCCTTTGATGGAAGTTCCATTTCTTTATCTGGAGGTGCAATAATTACACTAGGATCAGAAAAGAAATATTTGGAGCGATTAAATTTTCCTTCTTTTATTGTAAGATAAGATTCGTTTGATATAACATCTACTTCTGGGTCATCATATAAATTCAGTGTATTTAAAAACTGTGGTAGATCGTAGATTGCAAAATCTTTTGGAATATGTTCTTCTATCTTTGCTTCTGCCAATACATTTTGCATTGGTGATATGGTACGCAGAGAGTTACCACTTTTAAAAGACAGTGACTGATTAATAGTTGTAAAATTTTGTAGGACTTTTACAGTTTTATCAGACAATTTCATACTTGGTCTCAATTTCAAATTCCCATAGTTACATTACTCACTCAATCTAGCAGAGTTTGTGGTAATAAACAACTATGAGTATATGAAACTCGTAGGATTAATATAGATGTATAGAAAAATGATAGATGAAAATAATAGATGGTTCATGTCGGTGCCATAATGGGTATTGCTTTTCCACCATCACTGCCGTCATCGTCATCATCACTACTAAAAAATCTAAGGATATATTCAATAGTGATGAGTCCTGCTATAGGGTATAAAACCCATAGCAATGCCGTAAGAGATGATATTTCATTAACTGTTGACAGTTCTGACATTAAAACATGCCGAAGAACATATGTCCAGTTAATAAATCTGATGTTGCTGCTGCAACAAGACCAAGCATTGCTAGTCTTCCGTTCCAGTTTTCAGCGATTACTTTTTGATTTTCTAATTTTTTCATTAAAAAATACCAGGAATAATTTGACCAGTTGTGACGTATGCTCCAACTGCTGCTACGAAACCGAGCATTGCTGCCCATCCGTTAAATCTTTCTGCTTCAGGTGTCATTTAAAAAATACCAGGAATAAGTTGACCAGTTGTGATGTATGCTCCTAAACCAGAAACAATACCGATCATTGCTAATTGACCGTTTACTCTTTCTGCATTTACGAAGTAGTTCTCCTCAATTAAATCTATTTGTGGTTCAGTTGGGAACATGTTTTGGCGACCACCACTTTCAGTTGTTACTGTCATGAAGTTTTGTTAAGAACTATTACATTATTATATAGCATTTGTAAACTTTTGTAAACCACTCCAAAAAAAAACCCCTACAATGTAGAGGTCTAAGAACGTTTGCGTTTATTATAAAGTTAGAACTTGTACTTTAGTCCAGTTTTGAACTCGTACTTGTTGTCTCCACCATCATTTGATTCATACTTGATGGATGCTTTAGCACCAATTGAATCTGTGACAGGGAAACCTACACCAGAAGCAATGAAGAATTCTGTTTCTGAATCTCCACCATCTTTTACTTCTGTAACAGGACCACCTTCTACAAAGTACTTAGTAGTACCAACTTTACCTTCGTAACCGAGACTTGCTTCAAATTCGGTTGAAGAGTAGTCAGAACCTGTCCATTTTGTCTTGGTGTCTACACCAACATAAGGACCTGCTAATACAGGTACTGAGAATGCAGAGACTGCTGCTACTGCTAAGAGTGATTTAATCATTTTTGTTTTAGTATCTCGCAAGAAAAAATCCTGCGGATGTTAGACGACCCCGACATGGGTGTCTTTAAATCTACGCAGGATTACGATTTTTCGAGTCCTTTGTAATGGTATTTATAGCACCATTTGGTGTAAATAAATACAAATTGTGTTGATATCACAGCACCCACCCTCCTTGTCAAATTGAATTCAAATGTTGATAGTGCTACAACATCTGAAATTCTAATAATAAAATTGGTTGGCCAAGGTGCCGTGATTGTTTATATCTTTGGTAGGTTAGATTTCATATTTGTTTTATATGAATCTGACTTAACTAGTTTGATATAAACAGTAGAAATACTATATCACATAAAAATTAAAAGTGGTTATGTTAAATATGAAAATCCTTTTTCTTTTTTAAATTCAAGTACAGTTTCAAATTTGTCGTGTAATTCATTCTTATGTGAAATAACAAATATATTTGCATCCTTTACAACAAAACGAATAATTTTCATAAATTCTTCAGTGCCATAACTATCAAGTGATGAATCAAAAACTTCATCCATAATTAATAAGTTTGTTGCAACACTATTTTTTAATCTAGCAATTTCTCTCCAAGTAAAAAGAAGTGATAAATCAATTCTCATTTTCTCACCCTCACTAAAAGAAGGATACGAAAACTTTTCGTGAATTGGTGATTCTACTTTTTCATTAAACTCTGAATTAAACGTAAAATTAATATAGAAATCCATCATTTGTAGATATCTATTTACTTGCTGATTAATCAGAGGTAGATATTTTTTTATAATAGAACTCTTTACCCCATCATCCTTAAGCAGTATATTTGCTTGAAGATAGTAGTTATAATCTTCTTTTAATTTATCGTAATCTTTTAAAATATCTCTTAGATCTTTTTTATATTCACTTAATTTGTCATATTCAGAATTTGTATCTTGAGTGCGGTTGGCAACATTTTGAATTTCTTGTTCAAGTGTGTTTCGTTGTTTATTGGATTCAGAAATGCGAACATTAATCTGAGAAATTTCATTCTGGATTTTAGTAATCTTTCTTTGGCAGTTGTCATATAGACTCTCTCTGCCTTCCTCTTCTGATATTTTAATATCTATCTCAGAAATATTATTTCCGTGATTTTTTAAAGATTCTGAAAGTTGTTCAAGTTTATTTATTCTAAATTTTTCTTGAATTGCTTGTGTGCATGTAGGACATTCTTTATTGTTTTCAAAAAAATGTATCACTTGAGTAACATTTTTTTTCTTACTTTCAATTTTAGTTTTAAAGTTAACTAACTTTTTTAACATAGCAGTTGCAGAAAGGTTGCTGTTTGCTTGTTCACTCCAATCATTTAGTTCTGATTTACACTTTTCAATCTGAAAATTGAAATCAACAATATTGTTTTCAATAAATTTTATCTTTTTTTCCTTTTCATCTATATCAGTTTTTGTTGATTTTTCTACAGATTCAATGAATTTTTTTTGCATGATAATTTTATCACCAAAATTTTCTTTTTTCATTTCTAATATTTTTATTTGATCTCTACTATCTTTAATTTTTTGTTTCAATATATCTGACATGGAAGTAAAAACTTTTATGTCAAGCAGGTCTTCGATGACCTCTCTCCTGTGAGGAGATGACAACTGCATAAAAGGTATGTAACCTGCACTTCCTATGATGACTATCTGAGTAAATGATTTGAAATTTAATTTTAATATCTGTTGTTCTAATGTTTTTTGTTGATCTATAGCAGATGCATCTTCATTTAATTTTTTACCTTTTCGGTAGATCTCGAATATAGATGGTTTGAATCCTCTTTTTACTTTATATTGAATTTTATTAATATCAAAATCTATCTCAACTAAACAATCTTTATCATTTTGTGAATTTACTATTTGACTTTTAGTAATTTTTCTAAAAGGTCTATTGAATAAAGAAAAACATAAAGCATCGAGCATTGTGCTTTTTCCTGAACCGTTATCCCCAACAATTATATTCGTTCTCTGTTTATTCAAAGGTATCTCTATAAATTGATTACCAGTTGATAAGAAATTTTTATAACGAAGATGTTTAAAGGTCAGCATTAATAATCAGTTAGTTCATCAGGTGGTACAACTATATCTTCAGGTGTGATTATCGCCCATTTAGTTTGAGTTTCGTTAAGAGCAGCAATCGCTACCATATCATCTAGTTCTATAATCTTCATTGTAGGGTTTCCTTCGCTTTCTAGCAATAAGGCATATCTCTCAGCATCGTCTTTTTGATCAAAGCAAAAGACAACCTTTTCATTATTTTCATCTCTAACAGCATAAGCACCATCTTTTTCGTTTTCTTTCATTGCAATTACATACATTACATTACCTCACATGCTTCATGATAAATTTTTTTAACTATATTTTTTATCCTTGGTTTATGTAAATTGGTTTCAAGATCATCAACATACTTATCAAGTAATGTCATAGTATCTTCAGTTGTATCAACTATTGCATCATCAAAATCTAAAAGAGGATCTATTTTTTCTACTATTTTGATATCATATGGATTGGAAAATTGTAATGCTTCCATAAACTTGTCATATTCTTTTTCATTTGATTTTTTCTTTATTATAATTTTTACTATTTTTTGTTTATATTTTAAAAAATTATGTAATTGTCGTGGTGTGTCGTCATATTTAATAACTTTGTACATAGTGAAAGGATTATTAATTACTTCTAGTTCTAGTGTTTCTGTATCAAATATATGGAAACCCCTTTTATCTCCTACATCGTTCCAAAATAATTCATATGGATTACCTAGATAAAAAATTCTACCATCATTAGATCTCGTATGATAATGACCTGAAAAAACACGATCAAATTTTAAAAAAGGTTCTATATCATGGCCTTCATCCATACAATATCCATGATGTGCATAGAAACCATTGAGTTCTAAATGTCCCATTGATATTTTTGCTTTTGATTTCTCAATCATTTCCTTAGTAAGATCCATATTTTCAGGAGTTATCCAAGGAACAAATAATATATCTCTACCTCCTACATTAATTTCCTCTGGATCAACCACAATTCGTATATTGCTATATTCTCGTAAGAGAAGATCAATAGTGTTAACGCAGTTAGTGTTTTTATAGAAAGCGGTATGATTACCAACAATTGAGATAAGAGATATATTGCGATCTCGTAAGGGATTAAACCAATTCTTCTGAGACCAATCCAAGGAATATAAATCAATGCCTTTACGATTATCAAAAGTATCCCCAAGGTCGAGCACAGTGTTGATTCCACGTTCCTGTATAGTTGGAAAAAAGGTTTCTTCATAAAACTTTTGAAAATATTCGTGAAACAATTTAGATCCTTTTTTAAATCCAAAGTGTTGATCAGTAATAATTGCAACTTTCATTTAGGATTTTTTGGATATAATTTTGATATTTTTTTTTGACGTAGTTTTTCTTGATTCCTTTTTGCTTCTACTTTTTCGTCCCACCATATAACTGGAGCACGATTAAGTTTTAAAGCAGCAACCCATAATTTCTTACGAGGAAGACGAAAGTATTTCCTTATTATATCTTGGAGAGAGAATAATTTCATCTTCTATTATTATTTTTATATTGAATTGCATCTTTAATAGAATTATATGCTGCATAATTATCTTTGTCATCACTTGACATTACCTCATCAAAAGAGGATCTCTCAATAATTTTTTGTTTTATCTCTAATTGTCTTTTTTCTTTTTGTATCCTTCTTAAAAATGCATAGTATATTATTTGTGTGAAATATGCAAAGGGGTTAGAAGATTTTTCTGGATTAAAATTATTAATATACTGAACACAGTTCTCAATCGAATCACATATCATATCATCCTTAAACATATAGTTAACAAAATTAGGTTTAAAAGACAAATGAGTTGCGATTTTTAAAAAACACTCACCAAGGTAATTTGTAATTCTGGGTTTTGGTTTTCCTAAAAGTTCTGCTTCACTTACAGAATTTTTATAATCAATTATTGCAGCAAGAAATTCTTTGTTATTAACGTAATGATCTGACCTTTTCTTTGGCATTTATCTCTGTAATTTAGATGAGTTCTATGATTCACTTTTATAATAATATATGTCTTAATTGTAACACAGCTTGACAGTGTAGGCAACAAGCAGTACAATAACCTTGTGAGGTTTGGAAGGATAAACTTAAGTATCTTTAGTATCCTTAGAGTCCTTCTTGAAAGACTTGTTCCTGAAAGACTTTTCTAAAAGCAATCTTGCTTTCTTTACAGAACTAATATATCCCATTTTTTTACTAACTTCGGAGTGTTCCTGCTCCTCATCCATCATCATCCAACCTTTTGAAATTAGATTTTTATAGGTTTTTATAATATGTTTGTTAGTGATCTCTGATATTGTAACAATCTTGTCAGAGTTTATAATATAAGTCTCATCTGTGCTCATTTTCATCCAAGGTTCAAATTTATATCCCATAGGAATATTACTTCCAGATACCTTTATCTCTTTACATATAACTGGATTCTCAATAACGACTTGATCTTTTTCTTTTTTATCAATCACAACAAGGGCAAGCACTTCTTCTCCAGTAATAAGTTTCATTGTTGCATAAAACTCATCATAAGTTTCTATGTTATTTTTTTCCGAATCCGAGTTGGATGATCTCATAATTAAACTTTTCCTCGTTGTAGTACTTGATTCTTTCAATCAGATGATTCAAAGTGTAGTTTTGCTTTGAACCTTTTTTACAATCATCAGCAATATCATAAAGAGTTGCTTTTACTTTTGCATCACCTTTTCTTAAAACTCTTCCTATAGATTGAAGAGTTCTAATACGAGATTTACTGGGAGAAGAAAAAACAACATTATGTAAATTTTTGATGTTGATTCCAGTAGAGAAAGTTCCAAAAGAAGCAACAATGATTGCATCGTTTTCAGATTCTACAATCTCTCTTACGGTTTCTCTTTCCTCTGTGTCCACTCCACCGTGAACAAAGAAAACTCGTTTACTATTTGTATTTATCAAGTCAAAAAGGACTTGACCATGTGTAGCAACTCTACTATAAAGAACTAATGTATTACCTTTTAAGTCGTGAACAAGGTTCTTAATAAATTTATTTCTACGTTCATGAGAAATTAAATATTTTATTTCGTCCTCATACACTTCAAATTCTTGTGGATCATGCTTAAGTATTAAAACTTTTATATTTAACTTTGCAAGATATCCTGCTTCTTGTAAATCTTTTGTGTTTACTATTTTATATGAAGAACCAAACAATCCTTCCAATACCCATTTATGTGTTTGACTTCCATCTAATGTTCCAGTAAAACCGTATCTATATTTTGCTCCGTCTAATTTTGTCATGATACTCATCAAAGACTTTGATTTGAATTGATGTGCCTCATCACCTATCACACATGAAAAGTTTCTAAACCATTTTTTATCTTGTTTATATAATGACTGCCATGTAGATATTATAACTGGTGCTTTTGAAAACAAATCTTTACCAGCATAGATTCGGTGGCAATTGGTCTTAACATCCCATCCATACTCATAAAAGTCTTTATACATCTGCTCCACGAGAGAAGTTGTTGGCACAACTATCAAAACTTTTTTATTTTGCTCTGCATGATATCTACTTAGTGCGTATATCATTAATGATTTACCACTACCAGTTGGTGAAACAATTAACCTCCTATTGCATTTAAGTGCATCATAAATGCCTTCTATCTGATAGTCTCTTGGTTTAAAATTTGTAATTTTATTAATATATTCTTTCACTCCTTCATAAGAAACCATATCATTCTCTTCATATGGCAACCCAAAAAATTTACTATTCTCAAACTCAAAAGAGTAGTCATACTCTTCACAAAAGGTATGTATTCTGTGTATTAATCCTGCGTATATTTCTCCTTTGTTTAAATTAAATAACTTTATTTTACCGTCCCAATACTTATTTCTATATTGAGGCATGAATTTTGCACCTTCCACATCAAAACTAAATCTATCTGCGAGTTCATATTTAATATGTGGTTCACAATCTACCTTTAAATAGACTTCATTTTTCTTTGATATAGTGAGGTCAGCCATAACCAGCAGTGAATCTTCTCCACTCAATAGCATTTTTTATTTGATAAGTTCTATTAGAAATTTGTTTGAGAATTTCTTCACAAAACTTAAGTGTCATATCGTAGTATTCAATTTTTAATCTTACTTTAGATAATCTTTCGTCTGCTTCAAGATAAATTTTTAAATCATCTTTATCTCTAATTTTATAAGGAAAGGGTTCCTCTTTGTATATGTCAGCAGACGCTTTACCCATGTAAAACTTTCTACGATCTAACAAAATAGTATTATATTGTTGCGACGCAGTTTTGCGAAGAACTAATACTGTATTATATATGTCGTAATATTTGGAGTGAAGAGTTGGTATTTTAAGAGACTCAGTGTCCAGTTCATCTTGATTCATTGAAGAATCTTTCTTCCACATTTCTTGAATTAATTCAAGTGAAAAACTAGACTTCTTCTCCTTCAATGTTGATCACGTTGTAAATGGTGTACTTAAAACTTACCTGTGCTGCAAAGTATTTCTGTTCTTCTATTGTAGCATCAAAAGGTAGTCCTGTCAGTGAGTATGGGAATAAATCTTTGAATTTTACTTTACCTGCTACTTGATAATTACTGTTTAATATTAATAACGTCCCATCAGAAAACTCATCGGGGTCAAAATCACTTATACTTTCTGGAAAACCTAATGCATTCATCCATGCATATATCTGATTATAATTTTCTAAGTTCTCATCTACTATAAAATTTATAGTAAAATCTCCATATTGAAGTTTATCACCAGGTAGAGGGATATTTTTAAGATATGTACTTTGATTTGCAATACCTAAAGATATGCCTGGCAGGTTTGCCATGTTGCATAAAAAATCTACCTTCGGACATTTTTCCAATACTAATTGAAATCCTGCAATAGACAGAAAATTTCTATTTGATATGTCCTCTAGTGTTAATGGATTTTTTTCCGCCATGTCTATATTTATCATAAAAAAAGACCCCTCAAAGAGGAGTCTTGTAAAGATATAAGCATCTCGCTTACATTAGGTTTCTTACCTTTACTCTTCTGTAGTAACGGTTGCTGCTTGCGGAGATCGCACCAGCACCAACTGTTGTTCCTTCAGCGAATGGGTTAGCAACCATACCATATCTGGTTTTGAAACCAATTTTTGGTTGGAATGTGTCTTGTCCAACTGCTCTTACCATCTGTAATGGAACGTAAGGACAGTAGAATAATCCAGCGTCATAAGGTGAAGTACCTTTATAACCCATAACGTAGTATTGATCAGCACTTAAGTTAGCAGCGAATGGATCGATGTATACTTTGTAACGTCCGTTAAGTGTACCAGCAAATGTATTACCAGTGTCATCAACGTTAAGTGCAGAATTAAGGGCAGGTGTGTAATCTAATTGACCAGCAGCTGCAAGTGCAGATGCAACGTCAGCAGAACACATGATGATGTTACCCTTTCCACGACGAGTTCTTTGTGCGATAGCGTTGGCATCTCTTTCTAATTGGAAGATCATACCTTTGAACTTCTCAACCATCCATCTTCCGTTAGAGTCAACGTCTAAGTCGAATATACCTGAAGTAGCAACGTTTGTTTGTGCTCCAGTTTCAGCGACTTTATAGATTGTTCTAACGATTTCCCTGTTGATTTCAGCAAGGATTTCAGTAGATAGGATGTTTGCAAGTTCTGCTTCAGCATCTAGACCGTGGATTGCTTTAAGGTCTTGAGCAAGTTCTAAACTGTACTCTGCCTTTAGTGCTCTGGAGCGAGCAGTAACAGTAACTTTCTCAATACTGAATGACATCTCACGGAAGTCATTAGTAGTGGTGTTGTCACCGAGTGCTTCTAACTCTTGAGTTCTAAAACCTTGACCTACTGCGTACTCTTTCTGAGTACCACCATTTAAGATAGAAGGGTTGGTATCTTCATATGCTTCCTGATTACCAGTAGTACCGAAACCAACTGATGCTCCACCGTCAGTACCGCCTGTGTAATCACCTTGATTAAGGTTCATACCGTTGACGTTCTGTGCGGAGAATGCAGTATCTGGTTCGTTGAAGAATGCTTCTCTTCCGTCTGACTGGCTGTTGTACTGAGATCTCATTGCGAAGATCAAACCAGTTGGTCCAGACATTGGTTGTACACCAGCAAGATCATATGCCACCAAGTTAGGCATTGCTCTTCTGATGAGACTGATTAATACAGGGTCGAAACCTGCAACAGGTGATGCACCAGCAGAACCAGAGAAACCTGGATTGCCTGTTCCACCTGGATCAGTGCTTGTTGTAGGAGGTGCTTCTGTTAAGTATGCACGTTCCTCTCTTAAAAATCGTTCTTGGTTTTCAAGAAGTTGGGCGGTAACTGCTCTTCTATGATTGTCGTCGATCTTATCAAGACCTTCAGCTTCAAGAAGAGGTGCCCACTTCTTCTGCAATGAGGCAGAATTAAACATGTGGGTCTCCTTAAGGGGGATTGAGTTAAATTAATCTATTGGAACTTTGTCACTGCATTCAGGTATGCTTGCATAGCAGAAGAATTATCTTCTACTACAGCTCCCTCAGAGATGACTTCTTGTGATTCTTCTACTTTCTTAGGAGCAAAATATGAATCCTTGAGAGTAGATAGTTTTTCACGGTATTGTTCTTCGCTTTCAAACTCAACACCATCAGCAAGACTTGCTAACTTTTCCTTTTGAGATAGTGCAAGACCCTCAGATATTTCATCTAGGATGTTGTTGGAGACAGATTCAGATAAACGCTTAGTTAAACCAACGTTTGTATCGATCTGTTCGTTGAGTTTTGTCTCCATTTCATCAAGTTTTTCTACCATAGCCTCTAGAACATCGTATTTGTCATCAGGGATTTGTACATAATGTTCTTCAAAGAGTCCTTTGAGACCAGACATAAAGGATTCAGAAAGTTCACTTCTGATTCCTGTTTCTACTTGTAGAGTGTTTTCAGTGATCCATTCTTGAGCAACATACTCAATATATGAATCAATACGTTCTACTAGTTCCTTTTTGATCTCATCTACTTGTTCAACAAGTGCTTTTTCGTAGCGAGTATCAAGGGCAGTGACTGTTTCAGAAATTTTTGAGCGTACAGTTGCTTCAAAAATAGTCTTTGCCTTTTCTTGAAATTCTTCGGATAGTTCTTCGCCTTCAAGAAGTGCCTGTACATCTTGTGAAAGATCTAATTCTTGTTCGACTACTACTTCTTCCTCTTCTACTGCTGGTTCTTCAGCAACAACATCTCCCTCTGGTGCTTCCTCTTCTTCTTGTCTCATACTCTTTCCAGAGTCTGGAACATAAGAAGGGGCAGTTGGCATTGGGTCTGCTTTTGATGCTTTTGAATTTACAACATCCTTAACTTGTTTAATAGTTTTAGCAGGAGTGCTAAACTTATTAGACTCATCGTCTGGACGAGAATTAGTAGGAGTAGGTCCACCCAAGTCTTCAATAGTTCCTGCTTGAGGAACATAATTAGGTGCCTTGGGCATCGGCTCCGCAGGAGTCGCTCCCTTAGTTACCTGATTTTCCATTTCTTTTAGTGTGTTATTGGCTGGCATTGTGTTTTTACCTTTAGAAACTTCAAGAATTTCTGTTATTATTTAGACAACTACAGTGTTGACAGGAAATCCGCAAAAAGACGCAACTTATTTGCCTCTAAAATTCCTTTATCTACTGAAATATTTATATTCTCTTTAATCTCCTCTACTTTTCTTTCTCTTAAAACAGATCCTTCCCAGACCCATTCTTTTCCTTCCATTACACCGTCTACAAATGCATCAGGTGCTGAAGGATCAGCGACAATATCGGCAGCAGTGGCAAGCATGAAGTCTTCACCAACATGATTTACGCCTTCAACATTTGTTATAGATCCCATACCACGACTTGAGACTCCAAGTTTCACTCCATCTGCTAAAAGTGATTCCGCAATCTTACCCATGGGTGTTGAAAGGATCTGTGCCTTACCAATAAAATTATTACCTTCTTGTGTCAATGAAACAATTTTATGTGAAACACGATCAAGATTTATTTGAGGACCATCTGGGTGTCCAAGTTCACCAAGAGCACGACCTTTTGAAACAAAATCATTAGTATAACGTTTCACCTCATTCGCCATTGTCTTTAGAGGATAAAAACGTTTATTACGATTGACCATCTCTGCTTGAAGAAAAGGTCCTTGAATATAAAGAGTCTTCTTACCGTTTTTTTCTTCAGTAAGAATATCAATTGATTCAATTTCTTCTGCTATAAGTTTCATGATCCCTGAATTTCCTCTATAAAGACTTTAGTTCCTGCTGCACTATCAGGTTTAATAGTAATCGCACCCATTTTATATACAGTTGCTATACCAACAAAAGGAAGAGTATATTCACTTGTGCCATGATCAATTTGTATTTGAACAAAGTTTGGAATACCATTACTTCCTGTAATAGTAGGTCCAAATATTCTTTCTACTTTTGCATATGTTATAGATGAGTAACCTACAAAATTAGTTGTTACTCCAGTAGTTACTGCTTGCGATCTTTCACCTATGATTTTTATGTGATCATTAACTCTTAATTTTGTATCATATTCACTTAGAGTTAATATAGTTTTCGCACCAGTCGTTATACCAGTCACCACTGCTTGAGCAGGATGAGCATATCGCATCTCCATGGTGTCATCATTAATACCAATATGTGCTGATGCAAATCCGATTGTATTTGTGTTAGCAACGCCTACTCTACATCCATCTCTAATACTTCCAATACCAATTCTAAGAACACCAGTTCTTATGATATGAGAATTAAATGTGGTTTGAGTAGCGTTAGTGACTGTAAAGTCACCAAGATCTTGCACTACTTTGAAGGCACTCATTCTTCTTCCTGTTCCTCGTTATCTTTAGTTCCAAAGTATGCATCTGCTACTTCAGGTTTCATAGCGTCAGATTTTTCTCCTGCTTTTGCATACATCAAACTTTTAATGTAGTCAGAAACTTCAGACGCAGGAGCATCGTTCATCACCATATCTACAAGCTCGGCAGAATCCATAGTTTTTTTAGTTATATAATACTTATTTAGTGTCTTGTAACTTCTGTACTACTGTTTCTTTATCTATAGAAGCGACATCTGACAATCCATTAGCGTCAAACCATGGTGCTTCTTCCCAATCAAATCCTTCTCCAAAGGTATTATCAGCGTTTGCAACATACCAATGACATGCTGAGTCAGGTACATCAACTGCACATTTAGACCAATCGTCATGCCACATCGGGACTTGTACCCACATTAGTGCTACTGCAAAAAAATTAAAAATATGTATCATATCTTTGCCTTCTTGATGTCTATGCCAGGTGCTTCAGTGGAGTCGCCACCTTTTTTATTTTCTAAATCTGGTTCAGTCGGATTCGCTCCAAGATCATTTTGTTGACTCATCGCTATAGCATTTTGAGTTTCAAGTGGGACACCAGTTCCCATTTCATTTTCTTTTTCCATTTCTTTGTCCATTTCAATTATTTCTTCATCAGTTTGACGCAACACTTTTCTCTTTACATAATCTCTTGAATAATATGTGCCAATATAAGGTTCAATCCTCTCCATAACATTCAAACGTTCATTCATCAATTCTGCTTCTTTAAGTTCTGCAAAATGATTATCATATAAAAAGTCAAATTGAATGTGCTCTGACATTCTATCCCAATCATCTGGAGTGACTATATTTTTTAAAATTAATTGTGTTTTTAAAAGATCAAGAAAAAGATAACTGAAACGTTTTCTCATTCTTCCAACAAACTTGGAGAACATAAGTTCATCTCTTAATATCTCAGATGATCTACCTAAATTAAATCCTTGATCACCACCTATTCTTGATTCAGGTATGTTCAATGATCTGAATAATTTCTTTTGGAAATATTCGATATCATTTAATTCACCTAAATTTTGTCCACCAGGTAAAGTTGTTATCTCTGTTCCTCTTCCACCTTCTCTTCTTGGCAACCAAAAATCTTCCAGCATAGAATGGAATTTTTTATCATCTTTAATTTCACCAGTATTAGCATCATATACCAACTTGTTTCTATACCTTGACATTACATCACGAAGGTATTGTTCTGCTTTTACTTTAGGAAGATTTCCAACATCTATATAAAATATTCTTCTTTCTGGTGCTCTCGATAATCTGTAAATTACTAATGAATCTTCAATCATTCTGAGTTGATTGAGAGATTTAATTGCTTTATGTAAGTAAGATAATCCAAGATGTCTATTACGATCCACTAATCCAGAACTAACATGACATATAGCATCAGTTGCTATTTTAATTCCTTTACCCGCTACGTTACCATATCTCTGTGCCATCCCTTGTGGATAGTAAGTATAAAATTCTATTATTTCTTGATCTTTTGATACCTTACCATCTTGCTGTCTTCCATATTCTGTATTAGGTGGAATTAAATCCTTTCTAGTGTCTTTGGGTTTGACACGCATCAACTTAATTTTAAGAGAATCAATGTATCTTAATTCTTTTAATCCTTCCTGTGGTTTTTGTAAATCAATAACCTTATGATAATATAACCTACCATCTACATACCAATTTCTGAATATCTCATGAGCCTTCTTATCAAAGTTCAAGAGATCTTTTATACGTTTGAATTCTTCTCTAATAACTTTTTTAAGTCCATCACCCGCATTTAAATTATCTAAATCAATATCTATAGGACTATCATTTAAATCAGAAACTATTGCTTCATTAACTACATGTTCTACCGCAGTATCACACTCTGGGTGTAATGCCATATCACGATATTTTTTTACACTATCAAATTCAGTTTTAAATACACCTTCAATGTCAAGATATTGACCATAAAATCCAGACTGTAAAAAATAATCAACCCCGTCCTCATTGTTTGGAGGAACAGGACTGACTACACCTTTCGGTTTTTTATCTGGTTCATCGATAGAAAACCCAAAAAGTTTTGCCATATTATATCTATTATTTTATATTTATTATACTACTGATGGAGCACCTTCGCCATCATATGCTTCCCAATATTGAATTTGTAATGTTACATCAAACTCTTCTACTTGATTTTCAGAATCATAATTTAGTTCAATTTGAGTCACATCTGATGGGAAACAACCCTTCATATAATATCTTCTTAAAACTGGAAGTGTTTCGGAATTATCTTTTGCAGGGACATTAGACGCAGGTGATTTTGCTCTTCCTAATTGGTTTACAATCCAATCAACTTGATAATCCGATGGATTTAATGTTCCAGAACCATCTGAAACTTTAACAATAAAGTTTGACCATCTTTCAAATGCTTCTCTTAATTTAAAATCATTATCATTAACAACTTTGATTGTCCAAGGATTGAATACTCTATCTCCAGCAATTTTTAACTTACGTCCACGAAATGGAATTTCTATTGGTGTAAGAGTTGATGGTGGTAGTGCTGCTCCCTTAATCAACATTCTAAATGTTGTATCTCCTAATTCAGGAAATATTTCTTCATTAGGGAATGCCATTTCAACTTCAAATAAATTTGGTCTGGCACCACCTGCTATTAACCTAGATTTGAATGAATCAATTGTTCTTTGATTATTCGGTATTGAAAAGATGTTCTTGTCCATTTTTTAGTACTAATTAAACGGTGCCTACGACCTCAGAGAATGAAACTCCAGTCCTAGTTGCGACAAAGGTTAGACCAATAAAGTTAATTGATCTTGCTGGTTTGACAAATATGTCAGCGATAAACTCATTCCTGTCTATTACGTCAGGAGTGTTATTAGTTTCATCACAAACTAGTAGGAAGTCTTGTATTCCTCGTTTCGCTACAACGTCACGAAGAAAAGGTTCTACTATATTTACAAAGTTTGATCTTGTACCAGCATCATTGAGTTCAAATAATTGTGCTTCAGCAGCATTTTCAATTGCTCTTTCGATTGTTATAAACAATCTACGAACATTGATTCTGTCAAATGCACTTTCAACAGCTAACGCTGTTTTGTCTCCAAATAATAAAATACCAGATCCTGGTTGAGGTATAACTGGATTTATTCTATTTGTGTATAGTCTATCTCTTGCTGCCTGACCAGGATTAAATGCTAATTTGATGGCATTTGTTAATGCTCCTCTTACAACTCCTGCGGGTGAGAACCAAGGGAATTGATTTATATCAGTTCTTACACATAGTCCAGCAATATCACTTGATAGAGGAATGTATGTAAATCTTTTGTTAAATCTGTCGTAAATATACTGATATCCACTATCAAACACAGCATAAGATGATGATGCGAGTGGTGAGAAGAATTGGAGTACGTTAGTTAACTGTCTTGATGCATCTGTGATATTTACAGTGGCACTTCTGTTAGGTGATATAAATGCCACACAATCTTTTCTTGTTTCACATATTGAAATTAATTTTTGTGCTTTTGCTTGTTCTTCTGCTTGAGTACCAAAAGCACCACCTTGAAGTAAGAATCTTATGTCAGCATTTACTTTATCTTCTAATTTTGCGTATGCATTTAGTGTGTCACCTAAATTTGTTCTGAATAAACCAATATGACCTTGATAGTCAAAACCACCTAAAAGTTTATAACTTTTGTTTCCTAATCCTGCAAACTCTGTGTCTTGAGAATCTTGACCCCAAGCACTTGAGGCAGAAGAAATTGGTATTACACCAGATGAGAAACCAAGAGCAAGTGCTGATGTATTATGGAAACTATCTGTTACAGCAGGTGATGTTCCTGCAAAGATGTATTCAGAATTATCTGCTAATATATTCTTATAATAAATTGATTCATTCTGTTTTTCAGCGTCTTTTGCTTTTGATAGACCAGTAAATTTTTCAAGAAGTGTGCCTGGTGTGCCAGTTACATTTCCTTTAATATCGAATACAGCAATATTTACTCCATCGTTCCTTCCGTTTCTACTTGAAACAAAACTATTTGTAGCAGGTTTATCTGCAATTTGTTGCCATGATACTGTTACGGGATCAGACCCACCATCAGCAATAGATGTTAATGCCTTTTGTTGTTCATACCATGCCACTGGTGAAGGTGTTCCTGTAATAATACCTACATCACCTAATACAGATGATGAAATTCCTAATCTAGTGTTTCCATTATTTGTTTTAAATTCAAATTGAGAATTTTCTTGATAGTTAACTGCTGTTTCTACACCTGCAATAACTTTTGATACAACTTTTACATCAACAAAACTATTTCCAATACCTGTTATGATACCTTTTAGATAGTCATTTACAGCTGGTGCAGAGGTTGTACCTATACCTAGAGTGACACCACTGAGTTGTTGTGTTACAGCATAACCAACATTTATATCAGCAGAAAATACTCCAGAAAGATTTGATCCAACTTTAGTTGTAAGAATACCAGTTATTCTTTGATCTGCTGCATTATCAATAATACATACTCTAATATTATTTCCCCAACTGCCAGGATTTTTTGCTGCCCAATAAAAATTAGATGCAGTTGTGTAGTTGTTAATGTAATCGTCGTAATTTTCGATTGTTAGTGAAGTTGTTGAAGCAATTCCAACACCTGCATTTGAGTTTGTTACACCTCCACCTGCTCTTACAACATCTAATTGACCACCATAAGATAAGAAGTTCGCTGCTGCGTACCATGTCTCGTAGTGATAATCAGTAATAGCAGCACCAGGACCACCAAACTTATCAATTAAATCTTTTTCATTTATTACTCTTGTTACCTCATTTACAGGTCCTTTTTTGAAAGGTCCTGCGATTCCCGCAGTGACGTTAAGGGTTGCGTCAACCGCACCACGGGTTAAATCAACTTCACGAACAGAAATACCAGGGGATGCTAATCGTAGTGCCATTCTTTTTTTCCTACTGTCCCTATGTTTTGACTAAAAGTATTTATTGAAAAGGACTCTTTAGTGATATTCCCACATAAAAGAGCGACTTCCATATTCATCAACCTTCCATCTGTCTCCATTGGAATCAACTTGATCATTCATATCATCTAATCCATCACTTACAAAACCAAATGGTGCCATATCCTGTTCGATTTGATTTTTTTGTTCTTCATACATGCGTTTACGAACATCATTATCTGTCATCTCTTTAAAATAATCTTGCACTACTAACCATGAGAATATAACAAGGCACATTGCAAGATCATCATTACAACCTTCCTCCGCTTCAAATGATTGTTTTCTTTGAATGAAAGTTGTAAGTTCCGCTATAGTTTCATAGTCACTGAGTAAAAGTTTGTCATCTTCAATTAATGTTTTTAAATTAGAGCATCCTACTTTTTTAGTAGTAACACTCATCTTTACTCCTAATTGAGTTTTTTTACCACTAAATCCTGTCCCGACTATTTGACCTGCACGTCCTCTCATTGAACACATTAAAATATTTTCATACTCTAAATCAAAATTTAATATTGATGCAACTTGATCTCCAATATCATTTACTTCACATAAAATATAAGCATCATTATATCCTTGAGCGACTTCATGTATAATGTTAGGAAACAACATTGGTTTTATAGTATTGTTTCTATATCTTGCAACAACTTTGTATGGTATTGATGTTGTATCAAAAACTATAAATGCTGAATAATCTTTTTGAATACCTCTTGCAACGTCAACAGTAATAATGTAATCATGTTTTGGAATAGGTTCCGTATATATCGCTAACCCACCATTTATTGTTTTAGGATCTTCATAAACTAATAATTTCAATTTTGATGCTGATATTAAAGTATCAACAGATCCTAAAAATTCACATTCAAATTCAGTTCTAAATTGTTCTTCACTTGTGTTTTTTATAGTTTGTTCTTTCCATTCTGCATCTCTTCCTGGCACTTCTGACCAATGAACCTCAGTGGGTATATAATCATTTCTTCCTCTTTCAGCATCATGCCAATAACGATAGAAATGATTCATACCATGAGGTGTAGAAACCATTATGACTTTGGTTGATTGACCAGAAGATATAGTAGGATAAACTGAGGCAAAGAAGTCTTCAGCGATGTGATTCGGGATGAAAGCGAACTCGTCGAGGAAGATAATGTTGTAAGATCCACCCCTGACAGCACTTGCAGATGTAGAAGCAGCCAAAACCTTTGATCCATTTTCCAACTCCATTGATCCTTTGTTCCATGCTATGATACCTTGCTGCATCCATTTTGGTAGGTTTTCATATGCTAATTGCAATCTTCCTAATAAATCTCTTGCGGTTGATGCTTTGTTTGCAAGAATAGCAACGTTTACATTATCATTAAAAATTACATAATGTAATAGATATGACACACATGTAGTTGACTTACCTGTTTGACGAGGCATCTTACATATGTTAAATCTATTATTATGAAAATTGTTTATTAATTTTGTTTGAAAAGGATACATGTCAAAAGGTATCAAACCTCTATCCACGTTTACTATCTGTACAAATTTTTTAGCAAAGTATACAGGATCATTTTTACATTTAAGAAATTCTTTTATATCCTGTTCTGTAAATTCAATTCTTGTATTTACTTTTTTTAAATTAGGATTGCCTAGATAGACTTCACTTGTTGGCATCAGCAATTCCACTTTCTAAGTGCTTTATTAATCCTTGAATTTGGATCCCTTGCAGTTTTAGCACTTGTTAATTTCTTTTTCATCCCTTTCATTCTAGAGCAGAATGATTTCCTACGGGGGTTTCCAACCTTCTTGCTAGGTGCTTTAAGGTCAGATCCAGGATTTTCTTGTTCGTAACTTTTTCTGCCTTTTTCATTAAGTCCTCCCGACTTGTTTTTACCTTGTTTTCTTTGCCATGCTGCGACTTCATTTTGGAACTCCGTGAATTTTTTAAAATCGTATTCTTCTTTTTTAGATGAGTTACCCCAATTCGCTGCACCAACTTTGCGACACTTTACAAGAGCACCAGAGGCATAAGCACTTGGCCATACAGGATATGTTGCTTTTACCTTATGATAGCAAGCATCTTTCTTACCGCTACCCTTACCTTTTTTATCAGATTCTGTAATTTGAATTTCTTCTTTTATTTTCTTTTTAGGTTTGTCAGTTGAAACATAAGTTGGTTTTGCAGCACCAGTTTTTTGTTGTTGATTAGGATCTGCTGCTTTCTTTCTTCTCGATGCGGACTCACGTTCTGCTTTAGACATACTTGCACGTTTAGATGATGAGACGCACTTAGGTGTTCCTTCACCTGGTTCATCACTCGCACAGGTTCCACCAGTCTTTACGTTTACCCAACCACCTTTTCCATCTTTGGATTTAGATCCAGAAAACCATTTATGTAATGATCCTTCCATTGCTTGTTTGCGAATTGTGGCGAAATATACTTTCTTTCCTTCTTCTTTCCCATACTGTTTTTGCATATTTTTTTTCATGCCTGAATCATCATATTTTTTTTTCAACATGGTGTCTTTTCTTTTTTGAGTAGAAGTCATAGTTGCTTCGCTCACCCCGCCACCATTTCCACCATTTCCACCATTTCCACCATTTCCATTACCATTTCCATTACCATTTTTCTTCCCATTAGATTTTGAATCATCATCTGGATAGAGATAACCTCTCATTCCAACATGATAACCACGGGGAATTTTTTTACATTTCTTGTCTGTATTACAATAATAGTAACCAGGTTTACAGGTCTTCATTTTTTCTCCGCATCTTTATTTAGAATTCCTTTCTTTAATATCTTTTGTAATTCTGATGTACTACCAACAAACAATGCGTTATTAACTGTGTTAGGACCTGACCTTTGAGGTTGTTCAATGTCTTTCATTTTTTTTTGTAAATCAAGAAGTTTATCTGTAACATCACCTACACTTTTTATCAATTGACCTGCAACTTCATATGCTCTTGGATGTTGAGAATCTTGACATACATCCATAATTCCATCAATTGCTTCTTGTCCTTTCTCTACTAGATTATATAATTGACCACGAGAATATTCAAAATCATCTTGAGGAGTATCCTTAATTTTTCTAGGAGTCTCCTTTACAATTTTTGCTTTTACATTGAGTGCTTTATCAATACTTTCTTGATTCATAATTAAATATCCGTGCCTTGAGATGGACTAAATTCTTTAGAATCTTGGAAGAATGATATGTCAGAATCAAATCCAAAATCATCTCCTATTTCAATAGCAGCATTATCGGCAGCATTAATCAAATCTAATTGATCACCAGTGAAGTGTTCTTGAATAGTTGTTCCAAAAGCACCTCTATCTACGATAACGTTGTTACCATCAATTGACTCTACTCTCATAGTTTCTTGATTTACCCTTATATATTCAAATTTTTCAATAGAGGCAGCATTTACTACTTTAAGAAGAGTTTGATTCGCATTTATATTTTCAGATAAAGAGGTTGTATTATCATTGTTATAATCTTTAGTTGCTTGTGGTGTAATAACATATCTTACTTCTCTTGGTGCCTTAATATTTGTAGCATAATCTATTTGAACACGTTTAATAATACCTCCACTTTCATCAGTAGGAATTTCATTGTAGAAGTATGTTTTTGCTAAAAAATCTAATTCATAAGTTATTGCCCTTCTTTCACCAAAATCACCTTCATACTCATCTTTAAATGATATGTCTGTTAATGTAAATGGAATATCTCTTTTTTCTTCATGACCCTGAAGCACATTCATTGTCACACTATAATGAGGTTGGAAAAATGGAAGTATTTGTTCTAAAATTTGAAGAACATCATCTTGCAATTTTGCTGCAAAACTTAATCTGAATCCTATGTCATAAGGCACAGGCATAAACACTTTTTTTATTTTACTTTGATTAGAATTTTCTTTTAATATAAACTTAGTAATTGGTGCTGCTTTTCTTGAAGAATCATATGCATAAGATGTGATTTCAAATGAAAGTCTAGGAAGTGTAAAATTATTTTTTTCTAAGTCTGGTTGTTGCTCTATTCTCGCTAAAAACTTTTGCATAGGACCGTATGCAATAGGAACTTTTATAGTCTTAAGAGTATTGCCTGTAGCATCATCTGTTTTTTTAATATAAATGTTATTGAAAAGAGTTCCGAAAGCAATTACAGTCTTTCTTATAGTTTCGTTGTAAAAATAATTACCTATCATAATTCACCAAAGGGATTCTTTTCCGTAAAATCTAATATTGAATCACCAGAAGATTGAAAGTCAACATTTTGATCATATGTTGCAGTGTCATCATCGTAGTTAATAGTATTTATCCTATATGCGTTAGTGTCAGTCGTTGCTCTTGCATATCCAACAAGTATTTCATTAGGAGTAAATTTACCAGTAAGATCTTTTACTTTCAAAATTCTTGTAGAAGCATCCCACTGAGTAACGTAAGCAGATGTTGAACTGAGGGAACCAGTTACATTCGTTCCAAAATAATATGTACCTATACCTATTGTTCCAGCAGCAGATACAACGACTGATGGAGTTGCTGTATAACCATAACCTGCATTTAATAATCTAATCGCTGATAATGAACCAGAACCATCTAAAACGGCAGTTGCAATAGCAGTGAGTCCACCAGCAGGTGGGTCTGAAATAGTTACTAATGGTGGTGTTACATAATCTCGTCCCGTAAATGATAACGTGACAATTCCCACTGATCCAGTTGTTCCTATTCCAGCAATCGCTTCAGCACCAGAACCTTCATCGTCTGATGTTATAAAGACCCTCGGTATACTAGTATAACCAAAACCAGGATCACTTATTCTTATTTCTTGTAACGATTGACTGCCACCTGAATTTGTCGTCATGATTCCAAAAGCAGATGCTTTTCTTCCGACTAGATGTTTTGGAGGAGAAATTCTTATATCAGGTGTAGTAGTATATCCAACTCCTTCATTTATAACATCAATTTTATGTACGCCTCCATTGACTAGACTTGTAAATGCAGTCGCTGTTGTACCAATTCCTGTCATGGTAAGGGTTGCGTTATATCCTATTGTTTCAAAATCATCATCAATTGCATCTATACCAGTTGCAATTTTTTCATCACCATATTCAAACACTTCACATTTCAAAACATATATGTAATTTTCTTGCAATTGAAAGAATTGACTTTCATGCTCTACATATTTTATTTCAAATAAAGTATCACCCAATGGAAAATATATTAAATCACCCTCTAATGGTCTAGTGGGTGCTTTAGATAATCCAGTTTCGTCACTAGCAAGTAATGGTGTTATGTATTCTTCATATCTTCTTTGTGATATCACTATGTCAAGTGATGCTGTGGACTTTACACCAAACTTTGTTAATAAATTATGATCAGCAGCGTAACCATTATAATTTTCTATATAACCCTCTAAAGGAAATGACATCGTGAAATCAGATACATTAGTTTCACGCATGATTGATTTAGTATTAATAAATGTCCTTGGCATGTAAGTAAATTCAATACCATGCATTTTGATATGCTCATCCACCAGATCCTGAATGAGGTTCTGTTCACTTTTTACACCTTGAGTTATAAAATTATTGAGCATTATCCAATAAAATCTAAAGGCGGTATCTCATAGTATGTTTGCATTTTTTCTTCTATGGCTTGTATTTCTCTGACACCATCTTCATATATTTCTCTACCATTTAATTCAACTCCACCAGGCAATTTTACACCCTTAAATTTTGTGAGATTTATACCCCATTGTTTTTTCATTAATGCTGTAAAATATTTTTTTACAAACGGATCATTATAAACTTTAGTATATGTATCAGGATCTAAAACCCTGTAACATTGAATAATTAAGTAATCATCTGCTCTCATGCTCGAAGAGTCAGTATCAATATATAATCTACTTTGTCTTCTATTAAATCTTATTTGTTTATCAGGGTGTAATATAAAATCTAAATCTTCCAAGTATCTCTTAGTCATTGTGTAACTAAGAAGTTCCATAGAACTAAAATAATAAATTTCATTTAAAAATAGTTGGTAATTAACATTAAACATGTTTGTGCTAATTGCTCTATTATCTAATTTAAAAACTTTTTCTATTCCTATTACCGCATCTGGTATTGGAATGAAATTTTGAGTTTCTTCAAATGTGAAGGTAGTTGTCCCAATCCCTGTAATACTCGCTGATGTCGTTGTAGTGGTTAAACCAACAGAATCTACATCTCCTCCTGCTTTTACAGAATCAATAAAATTTTGAGTTATTTTATATTTCATATACATCAACTCAACGCCATCGTAATGGCGATCTTGATATACCTGAATAGTATCGTCTATCAGATCCTCGACCTGTTCATCTGCAATATTAATTTCTAAAACAGGAAACCCTAGTTGTCTTTTTCCATAGTCAACTAAACCTGCCCTTGTGCTAGGCGATGCCATATTTATACACAGTTTTCTTTATTTATTAGTCAAACCTAACTATATCTATTTCATCTCCTAAAGTTGCAGCAGAAACCAAAGTTACTGAAGCACCAGATTTACTAAAGTCTGTAGTTGGTCTAATTTTTACTCCATTAATAAAAATTTGAATATATGTTGGTAGACTTGATGAGGCAGTGAAAACCGTTTGACCTTGTGTAGCAGTAAATGTTTCTTCGGTTGGTACAACACCACCTGAAGCACCAGAACCAAATTCTAAATTGCCATCTGAAGCAACCTTTAGAACTAGACCCTCTGATCCTACAGTGGTCGGAAAATCATAATTTCCAACTGTCAATTCATCAACTCTTACGTTACCACTATATGAAATACCTGCCCCCACACCATTCGGTTCATTCCATGGATTTATTCTTGTTACCGTTGTTGCTACACCTACTGAAGATTGATCGTGTCTGATATACAGATCACCATCAAAGGTGTTCATGGCAATTTCGCCAAGTTCTATATTTGCAAGCGAGGGACTTTTACCAGCGACAGAAGATCGCTTAAATTTTATATTTGGAGATGCCATACTATTATTGGTATATACTCATTAAATCTGATATATATCAGATATTATTATTTAGAATTTACCGCCATCAGATGGTTTTGCTGGTTTTTTTGGTCTAGGAGATTTTTTTTCTAATTGAAGTATTTTTTCATTTAATTGATTGTTATTATTACTTAACATCTCAATCGTTTGACGATATTTTAATTCTCTCGATTCAAGAGCAATTACCTGATTAATAAGATTAGTATGTTTGTTTTGATATACTGTAATCAAATTTTTGTAATCTTGTTCATCCATAAAAAAAATTATTAACTGCCCTATTTAGTGCATGTTAAGTTGTCTTATTTCTAGTAGAAGTTATACCACAAGCAATATTATGTATTGGATTAATATACCCGTCACAATCAGTCTGTTTTATGACGTTACAATATTCAATGCTAGTGATTTTAATATCATAGTAATTTTCTAATGACTCAATAATAAAGTCACTTGACTCAAAAAAATAACACCCTTTTGATAATATACTCCATAGATCATAAGAATATGGTTCAAAATTTATTTTTTCAATTACAAATAACATGCTATTTCAGGAAATATTTTTCTCCAATTAGTACCTCTTGATTTATCAAGTGCATCGAAGTATTTGATCCCTAACTCAAAACTATGTTGATCTCTTGGTTGCATCATATCGTCATAAACATATTGTGATATAGATTTTATATCATCACCTATCTCTTCTTTTATTTTATCGGGTAAATGTCTAGTCTGACAAAATTTAGGGGCATCAATTTTATTCAGCATTGTTGTTGTATCAGTATATAAATTCATCTTCCTCATAAACTCAACTGTTTCTTTGAGTTTATAAATGCCTAACAAACTAGGTGTGATTGTGACTTCTATTTTTCCAAGTTTCCATTCTCTTTTAATATGATCTTGGGATTTTTTATTTTTTATGTATGAAAATAATCTTTTTCTTTTAAAATACTTGTTTTCCTTACTATTGTAAAAATAATCTCTTACATCTAATACATTTTTCAATGTAATATCCCACTTAGTAGGATATCTCAACCAGTGATTTCTCTCTCCTAATCCATCCACACTCCAATTTACAGAAACCCACTTGAAAGCATCAATATATTTTTTCATTTTTTTAAGATTAAAAAGAGTAAAGTTAGTCACATACGTAAGTTTTATATTTTTTGCTTGATCTGTTTCTATCAAGGCATCAAGTATATCAAAATGAGATACCATTGTCATTGGTTCACCACCACAAAATGCAAGGGTTTTAATATTCTTACCATGACATACGAGATCATCAACAAATAATTTCCATTGGTCTGGATTTGATTTTTTTACATCTTTATGAGCAAATGATATTCTTTGTACTAATCCCCTCCATATGGGATCCATTTTTTTTAATCTTTCTATTCTTCTGCTTGAATTATCAGGTTGGCACTCATAACATTCTAAATTACAGTAATTACCAAAAGCATTTAGTTCTAACTTTAAAAACCTATCATCAGTATCAACCATTTTACCATCAACATCAAAGTTCCTCAATACACTCCATTCATGTTTCATTTGAGTGCGTGTTGATTTACCAATTTCTTTTTCATTACCCAAACATATTTTACACATACTCTTTACTTCTGGACTCATATTACCTGCTAACATATCTTTTCTAATCTGATTAAATATTTTACTTTTAAAATATTCAATAGGTGAGGTATTTTGAGGACCACAAATTGATTCACCTTTTGCCCAACAACATGGTTGATAGTTTAATCCAGGAGCATTTCTTAATTGAGAAAATGGTAGACTACATAACACAGGATTACCTTCCTGTGGATTTTCAAGTGTTTCTTCCATACATATAGTTTATCAATTATAAGATCTAAAAACTACCCCCGTCTATACTTATATTATTAAGTGAACGAGTAGTTCCAGAGCATGATACTAATTGTGTATTACCTGCACAGTCATTTACATATAAAGATCCAACTTCTAATGCACCAGCACTAGAATTTGTCATAACACCTGAACTCTCAGTGGCAACATTGGAAAAGACAAATCTAGAGGCACTGTCATCCCAATACATTGCTGCTTTTTTAGCAGAATCAGTATAGTAATTAAATATAACACCAAGATCTTTGTTTAGGTCAGAAGTTGGAGCAGAACCATCAACCATACCCAATTCAAGAAGAACATCTTCAATAGTTGTGTTTGTTGTATTGACCTGTGTAGTAGTACCATTAACAACTAAATTACCACCAATTGTAAGGTTTTGAGAACATGCTACAGCACCTGTGGAGTCAGATATAGTGAGAGCAGTAGTGCCATCTTTCGCTTTAACATTGGTTACTTCAATTGTTGGCACATCAATAGATGTTGTGACATTGACTGTTGATGGAAGACCTATAGTAATACTTTGACCAGATGCGGAAGTTTCAATTTCGTTTGATGTACCAGAAACAGTTAGAGTTTGTGATGTTGAAACTGAACCACTACCAGAATCACCAGCAATAGATGTGGTTACATCTACTGCCCCTACTTCAGCATCTACATATGCTTTAACTGATTGTTGTGTTGGAACTTTTGTAGCACTGTTAGATGACATGTTATCTTCATCTACAACAAAACTCATTGAAGCAGTGGTTGTGTCGCTATTCATTACTGCACCAGCAGCATCTACATTAGTAGCATCAGTTACATCAGCACTAGCCTCGATACCATCAAGTTTTGCGTGATCTGCTGTTGTGAAGTTTTCATCAGTTTGTGAAGCAACAACAAAGTCTAGTGTTCCATCAGAGTCTTGATATGTGACTGTAATACCTGTTTCAGTATTTCCAGTTACCATTCCACCTACAAAATCTTCTACTTGTTCCTCTGTAAGTGTTGCAGTTATATACCCTGCTCCATTTGTTATTGCATTATTGTTCAAGGAGATATTTGCAGAACCATCAAAAGCAACACCAGCTATAGTTTTTGTTGCTGCAAGTTTTGTTGCAGTTGCAGCGTTACCAGTTACATTACCTGTAAGGTCTCCAACAAATCCACCAGTGGCAGTTGCCACCCCTGATACTGTTAGATCAGCAGCAGTCTTCAGTGATTGAACGCTTACAACATTACCAAGTGTTTTCCAAGCAACAACTTCAACTTCATCTCCTGCAGTTGCACCTGATGCAAGTGTAACTGTGCTACTGTTTGTTTCTGCGTAGTCAGTTCCTGTGATAAGACGAACACCGTTTAGGTATACATCTACAAATCCTGCTGTATAGTTTGCAGAAACTGTAATAGCAGTCTGTCCTTGAGTAAGAACTGTTGTTTCGGATGTTGTGAATGTAGTAGCAGCAACACCAGTTAAAACAACATCAGCAATGCCATCTTCAACAATAAAGTCTTCTAAACCATTTCCTCTGAATTTAAATGCAGTTACAAGACCTGCAGCAGCAGATTGTGAGTGAATACCAACTCCAGCAATCAATCCACCACCAGTTGAGTTTCTTAGAGGTGCAGCACTTGTAAGTTGTCCATCAACATCAAGTGTTCCACCTACGTTTAGGTTCTTGGCAATACCAACACCACCATCAACTATTAAAGAACCAGATGTGTTACTGGTTGATTGTGTAGTATCATTTAAGTTTACTGCACCAGAAGCATCTAAAGTTGTAAAAGCAGCAGTAGATGCTGAATTTGCACCTATTGCTGTACCATCTATAGCTCCTCCATTTATATCAACTGTTGTTAATGTAGATGTTCCAGAAACACCAAGAGTTCCAGATATTGTTTCATTACCTGTAACTGCTAATGTTGTACCGTTGAATGTAAGGTTGCCACTATCCTCGATAGCACCACCAGTACCTGCAAGAACAACTCTTCCCGATGTGAGGTCAGATACTGTAGCGGATGCTAAAGTAGATTCTCCAGTAACACCAAGTGTTCCTCCAACTGTTGCGTTACCAATTATTCCTGCATTTTCATCAACGTCCAGTGTATCAATATGTGCAGTTCCATCAATGAATAAATCTTGCCATTCGAGTGTAGATGTACCTAAATCTCTTGTACTATCAACAGAAGGAACTATATCACTATCAAAACGACCTGTTGCAGTGATTGTATCACTTGTTGCATTACCTAAGTCTACATTACCATTAGCAGTAAGTGTTCCAGATGCAGTAACAGAACCTGAAACTACAACATCATCATCAAGAGTTGTGGTTCCTCCTGCGGAATCAATAGTTAGATTTCCAGAAGCAGTATCTATTTCATTATCACCAGTTACCCCAATTTGGATATTATCAATAGTTGCTCCACCGTTAGCATCGATTGCTCCAGTAAATGTGGAAATACCAGATACCTTGAGTTGAGTTGAATCAACAAATGCTAGAGTACTTATACCTGTAACATTGATTGCAGCAAATGTAGCACCTTGTCCACCACCAAGAACATAGTTCTTGACTCTAGACATTGTAGACTTACGGTTTGTACCACCAGCACCGTCATCAACTACGATCAAGTCAGCATCTACTAGATCAGCACCAATATCTGTACCACCGTCTATATCAAGAGTGGTAATTGGTGTTGTTCCTGCAGATAATCCTGATCCAGATCCACTGAATGAATTACCAGTAATTGTGCCAGTGACATCAAGGTCTGCCCCTAATGTTGCATCACCAGTAACACCAAGTGTTCCTCCAACTGTTGCGTCACCAATTATTCCTGCATTTACATCAACATCTAAAGTGTCAACGTGAGCAGTGCCATCAAGATATAAGTCTTTCCATTCTAATGTAGATGAACCTAAATCTCTTGCACCATCGGTAGAAGGAACTAGATCACTATCAAAACGACCTGTTGCAGTTATAGTGTCAGATGTAGCATTACCTAAATCTACATTACCTTCAATCGATGCATTACCAGAAACTGTAAGACCTGTAAGAGTTCCAACATTAGTAAGAGAAGAGTTTACAACAGCAGATCCAAGAGTAGTTGCATTTAATGTATCTACGTTGTTTACCTTGAATGCCTTACCAGATGCAACGTTTAAGTTCTCAGAAGATCCTAAGTTGTCACCTGTTGCTTCAAATTGGAATGTTTTGTTACCTTCACCAGATTCGATTGTAATACCACCACCATCAGCAGCAGCATCGTTAGCAGCACCGTCTGCAACTAAAATGTTTTTGTCAGTAATAGTAACGGTTGTAGAATTAACTGTAGTGGTTGTACCGTCTACTTGGAAGTCACCAGCGATTACAACTTTACCTGTATTATCACCTACCGCAGCAGGGTCAATAGTGATTGTTGCAGGACCTGAGATTGTGTTTGAAGTAACTCTAATTGCAGACCCTTCAGCACCTGTATGGAATGCAGTACCAGTAACAGTGCTTGAAGCATTTACAGTTCCAGTTACACCTAATTGTGATCCGTTGAATGTAAGATTTCCTGAGTCTTCTAGTTCTCCAGATGTACCTGCTAATACAACTCTTCCGTCAGTTAGATCAGATATTGCTGCTGAGTTAGCAACCAAACCACCTGCAATATTAGCACCACCATCAGCATCAATTGCTCCGTTTACATCGACTGTACCTGTAAATGTAGAAACACCAGATACTTTAAGTTGTGTAGCATCTACAAATGCAACAGTACT
>CENP01047595.1_pt1 | contig 31808 bp, 25 predicted proteins | sample 361281 | NCBI WGS metagenome assembly CENP01 (sample SAMEA2591122, study PRJEB7988) | marine metagenome | biome: marine biome (ENVO:00000447); feature: deep chlorophyll maximum layer (ENVO:xxxxxxxx); material: saline water (ENVO:00002010), including plankton (ENVO:xxxxxxxx) | depth 70 m | reverse complement strand
CATGGACCTGAATTTACTGTAATGGTTCCAATCATGAAAGATGCATGTGGGTCACATTGATATGTATATGTTCCAGGATTTGAAAAAACATAGGAGTATGTCCATGTTCCACCTGCCGCGGCACCAGAGCCAAAACTTGCAGGGTTGCCTGGAAAAGTCGATTGACTTCCATTGACATTGTGGGTTCCGCTCATCTGTGTCCAGGTCACAGTATCTCCTTGGTCAATTGTTAATGTTGAAGGAGTAAACGACATGGTCACGGAAACGTTGTGATTCGCTGCAAATGCTGATGCAGAAAGAATTGTAAGAAATAGGGAGTAAAATTTTTTCATGGTTTATGGTATTTTCAGTCCTGTAAAATTAAGAGATATTAGATTATTTATATGTTAAAAGATTATTAATTTTATTCAAAGTCAAGTGTACATTTAAATCGAGATATTCGACCATTTCCTGCATCAACGACATAGACTATTTTGTTCCAATAGGCTACGGCCACGGGTTCGTTAAACTGCATGGGGCCATCTCCCATTCCTCCAAAAGAAACTTGGACGTATTTTTTTTCTCCACTTGCCGGAGGTGGGGGTATCCCCTCAAGCCCCGTGGATGTAAATTGAAATAAAGAATCTTTTTCGCTATCAACAACAAATAAATACCTTGAGGCATCACCAGCCATAGCTATGGATGCTGGATATTTGAATCTATTTGGCTCATTAATTGAGCGCAATGCTAAGCTGGTATCTTTTGGATAAATAGAAGGCACATAATCCGCACCAAAGTCAGTTTCGACAAACTTGATGTTCTGAACTTGAATGGCTTGATTTTCATCCACGCTACTGAACCAAAAATCATCACCATTAGTTGCGGTATACTGAGGAGGCTGGGCAAAAGAGACAAGCCCTTTAGGCTGTTTGAAATAGTTAGTATAAAGGCCTGAAGATGTGCTAACGGATACAGGAGATAGATATTTATCCTCATTATCGAATAAAATAATAGCATCATCAGGTCCTTGATTCGCATTATTCAGAGCAGGGCCATTTCTACTGACGTAGTAACGATTATTTTTTGTTGTGTTTGCATTTGCCAGGATTCCAATCTGCGTAAATTCTACTTGCGCATCCGAAGTTGAGAAAGTATTCTTGAAGTAAAATGGGTGTACGATTTTGTTAATGATTTGAGCATCAGGTAAGTTGTAAGTTCCATTGTTTTGAAGTTGATTTATGCGATAGATACAACTCAGATTATAGGATACGCCGTTAATAGTTGTGTCATGAGATCCGATCGCTAAGAGTTCAAACCTCCGATCTTGACGGACATGGCGAACACCAGGGATTTTTAATCGCCCTTGTTCGACACCCGCCTCGTTAAGACAAATCACTTCTTCCGTTGAGGCGTCTACTATGTATATAAGCTCATCAAAACCGATGCAAATATCATTGGGGTAGACAAAACCAGAAAAGGCCGGTTGGATGGGAACATAAGCTATGTCTCGAATCCCATAATTGGGAACTTCAATGAAATTTAAATTTGTACGAGTTCCTAAATATCCCTCGCATGAACCAAGAATCATCGAGCTCAAAGCAATTGCTATAAAATTGAATGTTTTCATGTTTTTGCTTTTTTAGAATAAAAAACTAATCCAATGGTGTTTTTCCATCCCATTACGTCTGTTTTTTGAACAGCAAAATCACATTGCATTTTATATTGTCCCATATTTATGACCCATCCTAAGCCTCCAACGGGCCATGATTGACCTCTTTCGTTTAAGCGGTATCCCATTCTAACTGCAAAATCTTTTGTTGCTAAAAATTCAGCACCGATTCGGTAATTTTCAGCATTATCATTTGGATGTACCAATTGCGCTGCTAACCTTAAAGATGAATTATTCTTTTCATAGGCAATGAAGCTTAAGGCCATTGCAAATTCAGTGGGTAGAGTATTTGATTCTAAACTTTGAATCGGAAATCGATTAAAAGTTGATGCCTGGTAACTGCCTCTAAGATTTGAGGACCCTCCAAAATTTCTTAGGAGAACAGCAAAACGAAGATCTTTCAGATCTGTTGTGTATAGAAATCCAACATCTGCGGCTGCTGAAAATGCATTATATGCTCCATTTTGACCTCCTGTTGTATATGATTCAGAAATAGATTTTAATGTAATTCCGAGCTGAAATTGCTCAGTTAACTGCTTTGAGTATGACAGTCCCGCACTAGTTTGAGATGAGTAAAGCTTATATCCTGTTCCTTCCGGTTGAAACTCTGTTCTTTCCGTATAAGCAGGTGTTTGAATTCTATTTAAGGAAAGCCCCCAAGCTGATGATGCTTTTTTATTTGGAATGGATGTCAAAATACCGATTTGACTCAGGTTCCCTCCAAGCTGAATATGGCTTAAAGCAAATGAAGAGGAACTTAGAGATGATAACCCGGCAGGGTTTTGCATTCCAGAATACCTATCTCCGGGCAGTGCTGCGGAGGCACCCCCCATTCCTGCTGAGCGCACGCTCATGTCATTTTTTAAAAAAGTGAAAGCTGATTGTCCCGCTCTTTCCCCACCATAAGAAGGAAGAATTTGGGCATTAGCCATTGTGCAAAACATGTAGGATAATATGAAAATAAAAACTCTCATATCTTAAATGTTATTCCATATAAAATTTGTCTTGGAGCCTGGTATCTCGCCGGGTTCCTTGGGTCAACACCTCTCTCTTGAGGGCCATTGAATTCTGGTCTCGGATCTCTCCATTCATTGGGAACATCATCTCCATATTCATAGGCTTTACCTGTGATTGGATTTATTATTTGTGAATTCCGACGATTAAGTATATTTCGAATTTCAATAGAAAATGTTATTCCTCTTCCACGTTTTCCATTTAATGCTGTATAACTCCATTTTGTGTCCCAGTTAAACCAGGGGATTGCCAGTTCAGATAAATATTGATCGATTAGAGGCTGGTATTGCGCGCGACCGAGGTCATTTGTGCCTACAAATTCATAAGGGGTATACCTATAGCCCGACGACCCATTAAATTGAATATATCCATTGAGACCGGAAAGAGAAATATTTTTGATTTTTAAACTCGAATCAGGGCTGAAGAAAACACCCCAATTTGTGCTCCATGGACGGTCCCAAGCCAGAAAGTTTTCTCGTGTCAACGATACTTCTCCATTTTGTTCAATTTGTAATGAGGACTCTCTGGCAGAGTTAGATTTACCTCTTGCAACTTGTAAACTGAGATTTCCAAAAAGTCTCAAATATTTACCCAACCTGTAGTCTATACCTAATTCTATACCTTGAATTTTGGCATAATCTTGATTGATGTACATGGTTTTGGTGACAGGCCTACCAGTTTGATCATTTACTATTACGCGGCGCGAAACGATGTAGTCAAATCTATTGTTGTTGAATGCACTTACTGTGAGAGCAAGGTCTCTGGTGATTGCGGCTTTATATCCAACTTCATAGGACACATTCACCTCTGGATCTAAGTCCGGGTTCCCGAGGAAACTTAAAAAACTACGATCCTGATATACAGGATCTAGACCTGCATATAAGAATCTTGGGTGAGGTAGCCTCATATTATGCCCGTAATTAAAATAGAGAACGTTATTTGGGGTTACCGGGAATGAAACATTTATTCTTGGTAATAGTCTAGCCTTCCATCTTAATCCCCCAATATTAAATGTTTTATTATTATAATTATCTCGAATTTCATCCACGACTGGCGCATTCGGGTTTAATACGGCATTATCAGCAAATTTTCCGGGAGCCCAATAATTAGCTCTCAATCCAATACTCGCTTGGATACCCTTGTAATTGATTTTATCTTCAAAAAACAACCCTCCTTTTTGAGGTTGAACCTTCCAAATGTCATTGGAGGAGCCGATGCTTATTGAAGCTGTAGTAACACTGTCGTTTACCCTGATAGGGGCTCCAACCCAAGGTTTTATCACATCGACCCACTGATACGCGTTGAATTGATGCTCCCAACCAAAAACTATTTGCTGTACTCCATCGTCGGGATAAAAGTTCATTTTTCCTTTAATGGTATATTCCTCTGCATAATGATCATGCCAAGTTGAGGTTATCCCACCATTATTGACAAGTCCGTTTCCAGGTTGTATGTAGTAGACCCCTGATGGGTCATAGGGGTTAAAAATACCAAGAGGGTAAGACGCTATATTATCTTCATCTAGCAGAGCGTCCAAGGTCTCTGAGCGAAATGGACGTCCATTGGCATCTGCTCTTAAGTTTGTAAACATTCTTCCTGCGCTCACTGATAGTCCCCAATTTGGGTTTATTACGTGAGTAAAATTCAAAGCCGTAAGATTGCTGTGATGGGTATATGTTGTTGCATTATCTAAATTTAAACTTCTTCGATATTGATATCCTGGAGCAAGAATTGCATCAAACCCAACTATCTGTAGCGTTCTTGAATTTTGATTGATGTTTAAAGAATGTTGATTCGTAACACTCAGTTTCGTGGCAGATGATATTTGCCATTTAATCTTTGCGGTGTGAGTCCATGAGTTCCTTTGTCGAGGGGCCCAAAATGCTTGATTTTCATTAAAAAGACTAGATTTTAATTGATCTGCAACGAATGGGAAATAATCATCAGTCAAATCCATTGTTGCCGCGTTAAAAACAGTTACTTTCTTTTTGGTGAAGGGTATAGGAAATGAAATGTTTATTTCTGCCTGGTCAGTATTAAAACTAGAATTTGGCATATCCGATGTTCGATTGATATAGTCACGATTTATTCTTCCGGAGGCCTCAAAATGCTCTCCTCCCTCACGGATTTTGGTGGAAATAACACCTGATGAGCCGCCTCCAAACTCTGCTGAAGCGCCTCCTGTTGTCACGTTTATACTTTGAATAGCTGAAGATTGCACTTGAACACCAAACCCTGTCCCTGCAAGAGGGTCTTGTGCAGAAATGCCATCAACAAGATATTCAGTTTCATATACTCGAGCCCCTCTGATTTGAATACCATCATTTGTTTTAGCGACTCCAGCCTGAAGGGATATTACTTCCTCTACACCTTGGACCCCCATTTGGCTTATATCATCTCGACTAATCGATCTCTCACTTTTCGCAGATTCAAGATCAACTTGAGATTTTTGACCTACGACAGTGACAGTTTGTAAAACATCAACAGAGGAGGATAGTTGTATGTCCAAGACTATAGTTTCGCCTTTCTTAAGTCGTACCCCATTAATAACTTTTGTTCCATAACCAATTACTTGAACTTTTATAGAGAAGTCTCCAGACGGGATTTCGGAAATAGAATACTTTCCTGAAAAATCAGATACTGTAGAGATGTAAGTCCCAACTAATGTAATCCCAACATTTGGCAGTGGCTCACCATTTTTATCATCTGAAACCACTCCCTTTAGTCCACCTAAATTTTGGCCCCATGAATAGAACGAAATCGTCATGATTAATAGAAAAGTAAATATTTTACCAATCGAAGTCATATACCAAAATTTGTTCTAATAGATTGCTTATCGCAGAATTGTTGGCAGCTACTTTATGGAGCTCAAGGGAGAAAAAAACTTCATTAATTTTATTGGGATTCCCTAAATATTTTCGTCTAACACCCACAACATTATCCCCTTGCCATCCGCTTAATTTGGTTAGTTGTGCTCGGTAAAAAATTTCTGCATCTGCAGAAGGTGTAACAGGACTAATTCCAATAAGAATACTTGAGGGGCTGAGATTTGGGTAATTGCTTCCGACTTGGGAAACAATGCTGCTGTCAGTTACTAGTCGGACTTGGCCTGTAGAACTTACAACCCCGCTAATTGGAAATGTGCCTATGTAAGGAGTTAAATCAGTTGAAGGGCCAAAAGAGGTGGTATTTATTATTTTACCTCCAGAGTTAATATATTGCTGCATAGCCAAAGCCATATGTGCAAGCAAGGGCTGGGTAATTCCTGTAAGTGGGTCGAGAATATTGTCTGAGTTTGTAACTGTTATGACTTTAGAATATTGATTAAGAATATGCCGAAAGGTGGGATTCCAATAGTATGGTCGCGATTCACCATTATTCTCTTCAAAATCAATAAGATCATAGTTTACAGGGATAGATGTTAGCCAGCTTTTGTAGCTGTTTGTTATCGAGGAGGTTTGACCCGATATGAGAAGTATATTCGAGTTAGGCTTAGTCAATATAACAGGGAGAGCACTATCAGGAATACTCGTCGCGCCTGCAATATCAGTTACTCTAATTTGAAGAATATTTGCACTATCTATTCTAATACCAGTTACACCTGAGTATTCGGGTTCAGAATCATTTCCATAGTATAATTCTGCTTGAAATGGACTGCTTAGATTCTCATTCAAAACAAATGTAATTTGATTTTCATTAGGGTCTAATTCTGCCCAAGTTCCATCGTTAAATCTAAATTCTGCAGATTGAATAGTCTCGTCACCATCTGGGTCAGAGCCATTCCAGCGGTATGTTAAAACTCCAATTTGGCTACCTAAACTTTGCGTTGATTGATCGATTTCAACATTGGGAAAAGAGTTTTTTAGAGGTATTATGACAGATGCGGGAGTGGGGTCTACAGCACCTTCATTATCTCTTGACCTGACGCTTAGATAAATATCTGCAGTATCCTGCCCCTCAGGAATGGAAAAATAAAATGTACTGTCTTGCTTGGTTGTCTTTTGCCAGTCATAGAAAATTTGAGGCCCATTCCCGGTATCGTATACATTTGTGTCAGTAGATATATCATAGCCTACAACATATCCATCACGATCCGTACCGTACCAGGACATTTGAACAATAGAATTTAATCTATTTGGCCCACTTAAATTTATAGCATCAATTGCGAGTTTAGTATCTGGTGGGTTGTTTGCGACCGAACTTCCTCTGTCGCAGCCAGTAAATACAGTTATACAGACTAAAATTTGAACTTTTAGAAAGTATGTGGAAAACTTATACCAGATCATCTGAATATTTATCGAGATATGATTACCTGATAGATCTGATTTTCTGATCCATGATTTAAATAAATAAAATAGGTTCCATTTGATAAAGACTCTACATTTATTTCATTCATTCGATTTTCCAGTTTTCCAGAAATGATATTTCTACCCAAAACATCTATGATTTTCCAATTACTATTTTCTGGTCCTTCAATTGTTAGGTTATCACGAGCGGGATTTGGATATGCAGAAAATAAATTTTCTTTACCTCTGTCTTGTTCGTCAATGGCAATATTTGAGACTGGCAAAGAAGTTGAATCAAGAGAAACATTGATACCAATAAAATCATCATTATTTCTTGGTAATACACGATAATTACCAAAGGCATAAAATAGAATTCCCTCTAGAGCATCCATTTTCATGGTATCGCTAACGACAATTGGATTTACCTCCATTTGACCATCGATACTATCATATCGTAATTCAGTAACTAATTGCACATAAAGAGAGCTGAATGAGGTTGCAGATTGTCTTCCTGCAGAAACAATGGCACGGTTCCAGTACCCTGCATTCATTGAATTTGAAATCGCATAATCTCCAAACCCTAAATTTGTTTGACTAATTAATAAGTCTTGAGAATTAGGATCTTCCATTCTAACTAAACATCCCTCATATTTTTCCCATGCGAAGCCGTATTTGCTAAGACTATCGCTAGGGTCTACTATTGAAGAAACAGCTTGCTGGAGCTGTCCTGTTTTGCTGATTGAAGAGACATTTAATCGAGTCATTCCATAATATTCTTCAATAGTACCAGAAACTTGAACTTCCTCATTTCTAAAAAATTGAGTAATCCCCGATCCCACGCACCAGATGCCAGACCATGGTCCACCTCCAGGGTCTTGGATATATAAAAATCCTAAATCGTGTTGTTTCGTGGAAGCGGTAACGATTCCTTTTACTGATATATTCATTCCATTGTAAGGAGAGGTTCCATTACTGGCCAATGAGTACTGTAAGTCTTTAATTAACATACCATTTTGTCTTACAGTGTAATAATCAACGTTTGGTTGCAGCTGCCCAACAGGAGTGGTTGGGAAATAAGAAACATTCGATTCATTATCAATGGCTTTGACGAAATATCTTACAAAAGTCCCATTAGTATAATTTGGTATCGTTGCTTCGTATTCATCTGTACTTCCCGGCGCAAGTGACATTGATATTTTTGTAAATTGATTGGGACTTATACTCGTATCCGAAGAGTAGAATAAAAATACAGAATCCACAGTTCCATCAAAGTCTGTTATTGAGCATATTAATTCAACTGATTGATTCGGGGTAGGAACCATAGGGTCCCTTTCAAAATTTGAAATGTAAGGCGGGGCGTAAGCTATCTGATAATGACTTGAGTCAAAAGGATTTAACTCATAACCTCGAGAACCAGAGTTTAGAAGGCACCCATTTCCGTCATGTCTAACTATGCCTTTAAGGCTTGAATAAAATGTACCAGGAACAGGCGTAATGAATGACCCAGTTGTCTGCGGTGAATAAGGGTTTACTGTCTGCCATGAAGGAGTTTTTTGTGCTAAAAATCTATCTGAGATATTAATTTTATTCCCGTTTCCATCAACACAATTAAAACTAACTCGGTTCCCACTGAATGGGATCACCTCAGTCACCGTAACATTATTAAACTCTACGAAGCTGTTTTCCCATTGCTCTCCAGTGCTCAGGATATTGACTCTTAAGTTATCATTTAAATCACCGATCGTTAATTGCGTTGGAGTTGGAACAGGTCGACTTCCAATAACTTGCAAACTACTTGCATTTATAGCCTCTAATTGAGTTCCGTTATTGTAATCACTTAAAATTCCTGTAAATTTCACCAGATCGCCAGGGATTACGTATTCAATATTTGCTAAGGGTAAAGATTGGCCCTGGTTGTTGGTATAAACTCCCATAACTTCGATACCTCTGAATGGCCCAGGAGCCCCTTGTGCTATTGTATCAACAAGGAAAATGAAGGGTCTATGCCCACCCTGCACAGAGCTGGAGGATACTTCAGATACGTCACCAGGAACAACAACAATTCCGTAGGTCATTACTGTATCTCCATAATATGCTGAAGTGTCGTTACAGTTTGCAAGGTCAGTTGGACTTACATATTGGAGATCTGTTATACTCGTGTATGAAATGTTTTGACTTTGTAAACTAAATGAGATTAGAATAAAAGATATAATGGTAAAAAATTGCTTCATGATAATTATTTTAAAACTGTGAATTGACCTGTATAAAATTCCCCTGATTCTATATTCCGAACAGAGAAAAGATATATACCTCTGGAAAGGATTTGATTTTGATTCGTAAGTAAGTCCCAAGAATGTTCTCCACCCGAAAATTTGATATTATTAATCTCTTCTCCCGAGAAGCTTTGAAACCATCGAATATCTGACCCTGAATAGTCCTGATCATGAAAGAATTGATCCAAAACATCTCCAGCGGGAGACGTAATTGTAACCTCACATCGCGCAGGAAGATTGGCAAAAATTATTTTTCTACTTTCTTCTTGAAAATTTGACTGCCCTTCCCAAGAAGCACCTGCATAATATGGGTTGGGATAAGCATAGGGAGGATGAGTCTTCATAGAGATCGAAGGGGGTGTCCCAGTGAATGCTCTGGCGTCATTAGCCAGAAAACTTGATTCCAATGATTCCAGTTTTGTTGCTTCATTACCTTTGTCGAAAGCTGTAATTGCTACTGCATGCTGCCAGCCATTAGGTAAATTTTCAATTTTGTGGTGATATTGATATGCTATCGAGTCTCCGGGGAAGTAAATCGGTTCGCTTAGTCTTATATTTTCCATTCCCGTTTCATAAAAAAGTCCATTCCCTTGAATGTCAAATTCTGCGACTCGAATAAAGTCAGAAGATAAATCTTGAACTCCGGTAACATCGAAACCTAATTTACTCAAATAAATTCTGTACCCTTCAAAGTCTAATTCTTGAGTAATTGGATCTATACTATTCTCTGAGTTTTTGGACCAGTATAAGTCAATCTGGTGATCCCCAGGAATCACCTTAACCCGAGGAGCATTCGGCGGACTCGGAAGAATGAAACGAGTGATTTCTCCATTGCCGTCACGGTCTTCCCCTTCATCTAAAATTCCATTAAAGTTTACATCTTCTCCATTATATGCAACCTGCGCCCATTCTGCATTTGATATAAAATTCTCTTTTTGTAGGCTTGAATTTGTTGCATTTGGATTACCATCATCATTTTTTTTACCTAGAATGAAAGCAAAAGCAATATTGATTTTATCATTGGGTTTAAAATCGTCAAATGGACCCAAACTAATAAGGTCTGAGCGGTTTCCACTCGAGTTCAGTAGGCCTTGAATATCCATGCCAACACCACTTAAACATTGTGAACTCTGCGGATCTTCCCAGCATGGATTCTGATTCAAACCATCAGTAAGCTTTGAATATCTCTGCTGATCTGAGGTAGGGAAGAAAAAAAGCGCTTGACCAGAATTATTGAAAATCCAAGCATTGTAGTGATCTTTAAAACTAGAATTTAAATCAGGATGATGAAACCCATTTTTATCTTCTGCTCCAAGAAATTTTTGACCTATGTATGAGTCTGTAATGCCTACATCTCCCGTTGCGTCAAAACAATAAGCCATATTTAGGCTATCAATATATCCATTCCCTCCTTGGCTATAGAAAATAGACCCTCCTGAGCCTGCGGGAGTTGAATTTATATTTCGAACTACTGTGTTTGCCCAAAGTCCAATATGAAGATCATTGTATATCTGATTCCCGGTATTTTGAATCTCAAGGTTTGCGATAACAAAAAAATCACTGAACCTATAGTTCCAGTTATAAGTAGATAATTTTATACCTAATCCCATAGGATTAATATGTCCTGAAATCGGTATTGTTGTTCCAGGGATCAATAAGTTTTCGTCCGAAAAATTCGAAACAAAATCTTGATGCGAAACTGAGTTGGCACTAAAATTTGGATTATCTGTCAAAGATGAGGTCACTTCCATACCTCCAATAGAATTTGTGAATTCAAAGCCTCCCCTACCTGGAGCATACCCTTGAGGAGCATCATACGCGCTTGTACTTACTCGAATAGAACCGCTTTGATCGATTCCACCTATCCATATACCACTCTCAAAAAGGTGCTCTGTGCCTGAGCCAGCTGGAAACTCTCCACTCGGCTGTCCTGTTCCATCTTTATAGCCCCGAAATGCATTTCCGAATGTTCCAACGTTCGTAACTGTGAGCCTTACATTACTCGCAGTTGTTAAATTTTCTACAAAATTTTGGCCAAGCAATTCATTACACAAGAATATGACTGTAAAAAAATAAAATACTCTCATAGAGGTAGTCTTAAAGTTCTTGATTGATTCAAATTATTTCGAATTGTAATCAAGAGAATTCCATTTTTCTCAGGTAACATGGGGAGATCAAAACGTGTTTGTCTTATAATTCCTGAATGGATTGTGCGACCCATCATGTCAAAACAGCGCCAAGTGCCTCCTACAGATGATTGGCTCACATCTACCCAAGAAACGCCGTTTAGATCTTTCCAAGCCCGGACCGCTGGACTATAATGTTCTTTCTCTCCAATTTGAAGCCTTTCTATATCGAGATCAATAGTTACAGGAAGGTGGTCAGACATTTCGTAAAGTGCGTTTAGAATATTACTTGGAACAGAATTGTTTGTTGGGGATATTATGGAATTATTAAAATGAAGTCCATCATTACCAACTGCGTTTAATGATCCTGAAACATAGCTGATTCTTGATAGTCCTTGATTAATATCATTATTAAAAAGCCAATGGTTAAATCGATCATCAAGCCCACCTCCGGAAAAACACCCATTATTCGTAGCTCCATCTCTAGTTGATTGGTTGTGAAGGTCTTTGAAATTATAGTTGTTATTCCAATTGCCTGGTTGGTTCTCAGGGTCATAAAAATTAATACTCGAAACCGAATAGTTTATGAGATTTTGGAAGCCTAACTCCTGGCTTTTTTTCATATTTAAATCTCCTGCAATTAAATAATTATCTATTCCAGAGTTGGAGTTTATAAATGACATGATTGCTTTTGTGGCTTTATCCCTCTGACTGATATCCGAGCTAGACGATCCTGCTTTCAAATGACCAGCGAAAAGAGTAAAGAAAATAGTGTCCGGGTTTTGGCCTAATAATGAGTCTTTATAGAAAAAATGACATACATCAATGACTCTAACTAAGTTTTGGTTACTCAAATCTTTTGAAATACTCTCTTGACTCTTTAGACCCAAAACGTTTTTATCGTAATAAATACCATTAGCGATGGAAGATCCATTTGTGAAGAAATCAGTTTTTTCCCATCGAGTTTCACCGTTAATATTTAGTGCGTGGTTTAAAATTCTTGAATGTGCTGAAGAATTATTTCCATTTATCTCGTTACAAACTAAAAGATGGGGCTCTATATGATTAACGATCTCATTTAGATAACCTTCTTTTGATATTGGGTTATTGCTTGACGAGGGGCACCATGATGTAAAATTTCGGTAGTTCAATAGATTATACGTCATGGCTTTCAATCTTTCCGGGGTTTGACCAGAACACAAAATTGAAATGGTTGAAAAGCAGGTAAAAAGTAGCCGTTTGATGTTCTTCATGAAGTTGACAAAGTTACTGAACCTTTCTTACTCATTCGTTGCTTTTTGTCTAAAAAATCAATGACAATTTTGTTAATCAAATGATCTTAAAGACTCTTATTTTTCATGTTAAAACTGAGTAATTCCACTTTTTGATTTCTGTTGATTTTTATGGAGATCCTTCTGAGTTTTGTGCATTTCAGAATTTTCATGTCTAAAATCCTATATAGAGATGTAACTTTAGTCTCGATTTTATAATAATGAAAACTCAAAAAAAATAAACCTAATCAAACGATCAGTGAGTAAAAACAAAATTCTTTTAGTTGATGATGATCCTGATATACGGGAAATCATAAGTTTTAATCTTATTAAGGAGGGTTATAATGTTGAGATTGCCAAGAATGGAGTTCAAGGAGTAGAGATGTCCTTAAAATTTAAACCTGACATTATTATTTTGGATGTCATGATGCCAGATATGGATGGGATGGAGGCATGCGAATCCATTAGGTCTAATCCTGAGACAAAAGATGTCTTGATTGTTTTTCTTAGCGCAAGAGGTGAGGACTACTCTCAAGTTGCTGGCTTTGATGCAGGAGCCGATGATTACATCACTAAACCGATTCGACCTAAAGTATTGATAAGTAGAATAAAGGCTCTTTTAAGAAGAAATTCAAAATCAAATGATTTTAATTTAGATGTTATCCAAATTCATGACTTAAAGATTGACAAGGGGAAGTACCAAGTTTTCAAAGGACAGAGATTGATTGAAATGCCCAGAAAAGAGTTTGAACTTTTATATATGCTTGCCAGTGCCCCTGGTAAGGTATTCACCAGGGATGTAATGATGGATAAAATTTGGGGAAGTGAAGTGATTGTAGGCGGTAGGACAATCGATGTACATATTGCAAAAGTTCGAGAGAAAATTGGTGACAAAATCATAAAAACGATAAAAGGTGTCGGATATAAAATGGGTGAATAAATAATGTCAAAACGATCTAATCAGAAGATATATGATTATGGTGATTTGCAATCCCAAGATGATGTTAGAAGAGAATTTATTGCCAATTTATCTCATGAATTAAAAACTCCAATTTTTAATATTCAGAGTTATGTACTTACTCTTCTCGATGGTGTTGAAGATGAAAACACCAAAAATGAATATCTAAAGAAAACTAACCGAAATGTTCGGAGAATGATAAGGTTGGTCAGAGATATGGATGTTTTAGCCCATTTGGAATCAAGCAAGCTGGTTCTTAACAAAGAGGGTTATGACCTCAACGACCAAATCAATGATGTTTTGGAGCAGATGTTAGATAAAATTCAAGATTTAAATATCAAAGTGATTTATGATTATGACACTAGTATAACGCGCATAGCCTTCGCGGATCCTGAGAGGATGGAACAAGTCCTTCTAAATTTAGTAAGTAATGCTATAAAATACTCTAAACCAGACTTTAAGGATCGACTAATCAAATTCAAAATAGAAGAATTTGATAATTTCTTTTTAATTAGCATTGAAGACAACGGTATAGGAATAGCCAAGAATGATATTCAAAGGATATTTGAACGTTTCTTCAGAGCTGATAGAAGTAGATCGGTGAAAGGTAAATTGGGAAGTTCAGGACTGGGTCTTGCAATTGCAAAACATATTATTGAAGCTCATGGTATGGTAATTAGAGTGACATCTAACCTTGGAATTGGATCGACGTTTTCAATAACCATTTCCAAACCATAAGAATCAGGACTAGTTCTAATTAACTTAGTTTTAAACTTTAAAGATGGACCAAGAATTAACATCAAGATTAGAGGCATTAAAAATCAAGTATTCAGCTTCGGGGCAAGAATTATTGGACTTTTTAGATGGCCTATTAGAAGCAGATTATATTACTTACTGGGATTATATAAGATTAGATAGCCTTCTGTCTCTCCAGCAACCCAGAACACCGCACCATGATGAATCCATTTTTATAATTTATCATCAAATCACTGAGCTCTATTTTAAATTATGTCTTCACGAACTCAGGTTCATTGTAAAAAATGAAAAAATTGACCTAGAATCATTTAACGAGGGCATCCGTCGTTGCAATCGATATTTTGAGTCTCTTGAACAGAGTTTTTCAATTATGGTTGATGGTATGAAAAGAGATCAGTTTTTAAAATTTAGAATGTCATTAATTCCAGCTTCAGGTTTTCAATCTGCGCAGTATCGAATGATCGAATTAGCAATTGCCCGATTAAATGATTTGGTTCATTTTGAAAAGCGTGAGGAATATTCAAATGAAAAGAATATTTCTATTCTCCTTGATAATATTTATTGGAAAAAAGGAGCAACGATGGAAAACAGTGGAGAAAAGACCTTAACACTTCTGCAGTTTGAATCTAAATATGGTAATGAATTTAAAAGCCAAGCAGAGGAATATCAGGGGAATACAGTTTCGGATCAGGCAAAATCGCTTTTAAAGAATGGGCTTTTGACTGATGAATTAAAAAACTCCTTGAGAAATCTGGATCAGCATATCAATGTTTTATGGCCTCTGCAGCACTACAGATCTGCAGTTAGACACCTAGCAAAACAGTCTTCAGATGTTAGAGCTACAGGGGGCACGAATTGGCAAAAATATCTTCCTCCGAAATTTCAAAAAAGAATATTCTTTCCTTTTTTATGGTCAGAAAGAGAAAAAAATGAATGGGGTAAGTCCTTTTATGATTCATATATCAAAGAACATTAATAATTTCTGGTGGAATTATTGATTCTCATGCTTAGATTTGATTTCCTAAAAACAACTACAATAAATTGAGACAAAATCATCAGAAGCGTTTCCGATTTTTATACTTGGGTGTAACGGTATTATTTTTTTTATTGATATGGGTTTTAGCGAGATCTTGCGCGGGTGGGAGTAGTTTATCTGAATCTTTCAATTTAAAAACTGAACCAAAGAAGGTCTATGGAATTTCTCTGGGTGAATACTCAGCAAACAAATACCTTGTCAAGAAGGATGAAGCATTTGGTAACGTTATGGACAATCTTGGAATTCCCTACAGAAGGGTTTTAAGATTATTAGAAATCTCCAAAAAGGAATTTGATCCTAGAATGTGGCGTTATGGTGATAAGTATTGGGTTTTTAAAAGACTAGACTCATCAAAAGTTGCGGATTATTTTATTTATGAATCGTCAGACACAGAGTACGTTCTGTTTCATCTTCAAGATAGTTTATATGTTAAAAAGGTAATTAGACCTACAAAAATTTCAAACCGTGTGGTTTCAGGAATAATAGAGAGCTCCCTTTATGAAACACTCTCGGAACAAAATGTTTCCCCCGCAATAGCGGTCAGGTTAAGTGAGGTTTACGCATGGACAATTGATTTTTTTCGAATTCAAAAAGGCGATAGGTTTGAAGTCATATTTGAAGAGAGATATGTTGATGACACACTTTTTGTTGGAACTGGAAGAATTTTAGGCGCTCGTTTCGTCCATTTTGGAAAAGAGTTTTATTCTTTTTATTTCGAGGATGATAAAAGCGGTATTCGTGATTTTTACAGTGAAAAAGGAGAAGGGTTAAAAAGAATGTTTTTAAAGGCCCCTTTGGAATTTGCCAGAATTACGTCTCGTTACACTAAAAAAAGATTTCATCCCGTTCAAAAAAGATGGAAAGCTCATCTTGGTACAGATTATGCGGCTCCTCGAGGCACACCGATATTAGCTACGGCAAGTGGAACTGTAATTGCCTCAACCTATAATCGGTCAAATGGAAACTATGTAAAGATTCGTCATAATGGCACCTATACTACCCAGTATCTCCATATGACCAAAAGGGCTAAAGGTATTCGCAAAGGGGTCTATGTTGAGCAAGGACAGGTTATTGGTTATGTGGGTTCTACTGGATTGGCTACAGGCCCCCACGTTTGCTATCGTTTTTGGAAAAACGGAAAACAAGTGGATCCTCTGAAAGAACCTCTGAAACGAACGGAACCTTTACCAAGAGAATTATGGAAAGATTTCGAGAAAACAATCGAACCAGTAAAATATAAACTAGATTCAATAGTTGAATTATCAATTTCAGAAGCCACTGGGATTAAATGATTACTAGATTGACAATTCTCTTGGGTACAATGATTATTTTTTTTATTGATTTTCCTTGAATATAGTTTTGAGTCTTTTCGTGATTTAATACCTCCTGTTCAATTTCTTTCGCTTTCATGTCAAACCTAACTTCTATGAAGAACCGTGTTTTCCCATTAAATTGTACGGGATATTTAATTAAATCTTCCTGCAAATATTCATTATTGCAAATCGGAAACGGTTCCCGAGAGATACTGGTTTCACCTCCTAATAATTCCCATATTTCCTCAGCCAAATGGGGTGCAAATGGCGATAAAATAATGGTAAAAGCCTTTAAAGAATTTGTATGAATTTCCTTCAATCCTGTTAGATCGTTTACGGCGATCATCATGGCTGAAATTGAAGTATTAAAAGATAAAGAGTCCATGTCTCGAGTTACTTTATCTATAAGTTTATGCACGATTTTCTTTTCTCCCAAGGATTCAATATCCGACCTATCTTTCTCAAGTAACCTATATGATTTACGTAAAAATCCTGTGATCCCATTTATGCCTTTGGTATCCCAGGGTTTAGACTGCGTAATTGGACCCAAAAACATTTCATAAAGTCTAAGGGCATCAGCTCCATAATCATCACATATTGAATCCGGACTGATTACATTATGTTTTGATTTGGACATTTTTTCTACTTCTCTCTCAACAGTCAAAATACCGTCATTAAGTTCAAACTCTGAATTTTTATATTCGGGGAGCCAGTTTTTAAATCCAGATATGTTTAATTCATTTCGCTCATTGATTAATTTAATATCCACTGGAATACGCTGAGTTAAACGCCCTTTTATTGAATTTGAAGAGACATACGTTTGGCTATTATTCAAACGATGAACAAAAGCAGAGACCCCCTGAATCATGCCTTGATTTACCATTTTTTTGAATGGTTCTGAAAATGGAATGAGCTCAAGGTCAAACAAAAAATTAGACCAAAATCGAGAATACAACAAATGGCCTGTGCTATGTTCTGAACCGCCAACGTAAACGTCAACTTGATTCCAGTAATTAATTTTCTTTTGGTCGGCAAAAGTGGTTGAATTTTTTGGATCCATAAACCTTAAAAAATACCATGAGCTCGCAGCCCAGCCTGGCATAGTGGTTGTCTCTCTAATTAGATTTTTAGATAAATTCCAATCTTTTGCACGTGCTAAAGGAGGATCTCCGTCTTTTGTCGGTAAAAAGCTATCTACTTCAGGGAGTTTTAATGGCAATTCAGATAAGTCAATAGTCTCCGGCACTCCATCTCGATATACAATAGGTATTGGCTCTCCCCAATACCTTTGTCTGCCAAAAACCGCATCTCTAAGACGATATTGAACATGAGGCCTACCCCAATTATTTTTTTTCATATTCTCAAGAGCCTCCGATATAGCGTCTTTCACCTCATAGCCATTTAAAAAATTGCTATTGATTATTTCCCCCTCTTTTCCTTCTAACGCCGATTTTTGCACATCTCCACCATCGACAACTTGAATTATGGGTAATTTAAAGTGCTTTGCAAACCTCCAATCTCGCCCATCATGACCAGGTACGGCCATTATCGCTCCTGAACCATACCCTAATAGTACATAGTCAGATGTCCAAATAGGTATTTTCTCCCCGGTTACTGGATGCTTTGCATAACTTCCTGTAAAAGCACCTGAAATATTTTTGACATTTGTTTGACGTTCCCGTTCACTTCTTTTTTTGGATGTTTTTTGATAAGATTCAATCTCTTTTTTTTGAGAAGGAATTGTAATCTCTTTTATAATTGAGTGCTCTGGAGCAACAACTAAAAAACTTACTCCAAAAATGGTATCAGGCCTTGTAGTGAATACTTCAATACTTTTATTAGATGAGTTGATTACATTGAATTTGACAAAGGCACCGTTACTTTTTCCGATCCAATTTTTTTGAGTTTCTTTCAAAGAGTCAGACCAATCTAAATTTTCAAGACCGGATAGAAGTCTTTCTGCGAAGGCGCTTATCCTGAGACTCCATTGCATCATCATTCTCTGGCTTACGGGGTGTCCTCCTCGAACAGAATACCCTTCACTTACCTCATCATTGGCAAGTACAGTACCTAACTCAGGGCACCAATTAACCATACTTTTTGATCGGTATGCAAGTCGGAATTGTTGTAAAAACTCTTCCCTTGAATTGGAATTCATTTCTGCCCATTCTTTTGATGAACAATTTTGATTTTTATGCCTAGCAGCATTGATATTGGCACTACCCTCTCGAGATAAAGTATTGATTAATTTTTGGATAGGTTCAGCCTTATTTGTATCTAAATTGAAATATGAATTAAAGAGTTGAATAAATATCCATTGGGTCCATTTGTAATATTTTGGATCCGATGTTCGTATTTCTTGATCCCAATCAAAACTAAATCCAATTCGATCCAATTGCTGCCTATATCGCGATATATTTGACTCTGTGGTTATTGAGGGGTGCTGGCCAGTTTGGATAGCGAACTGCTCAGCAGGAAGACCAAAAGAGTCATATCCCATAGGGTGCAAAACATTAAACCCTTTATGTCTTTTATATCTTGCTAGGATATCGGATGCAATATAGCCAAGAGGATGCCCCACATGAAGCCCCGATCCGGATGGATAAGGGAACATATCAAGAACATAAAATTTTGGTAATTGAGATGGGTAGGACGTTTTAAAAGTATTTTTTTTACGCCAAAATTTTTGCCATTTTTCCTCTATTGAAGATGGGTCATATTCCATAGTACGACAAAAGTAGTGCCTTCCGATTTAGTTGGCATGCATAAATAGCTTTTAAGTAGTTAGATTTGCATTATGGCAATTTCAAGTCCTGAAGAGCAATTCAACAAACGCAGATTAAGATATTCTTATTTATCTGTTATTATCAGTATTGGTCTTGTTTTGTTCGTCATGGGGGCTATGGTCACACTGATTTATCAAGCTCGAACCCTTGCTGATGAGTTGAAAGAAAATTTTACATTCACTCTATTTCTTGAACCCAACACCTCTTTTGCAAAGCGCGAGGCTTTTTTGCAAAAATGGTCTATGGCTCCCGAGATAAGAAGAATAGATTTTATAAGCAAACAAGAAGCGGCTATTCAATTTCAATCAGAGCTAGGAGAGGATTTTGTTGATTTCCTTGGCATTAATCCATTGAGTGATGCTTTGGACTTAAAATTATATTCAAATTTTGTTTCTACTAAAGTTCTAAAGGAATTAGAAGTAAGATTAAGAAAAGAATCAATCGTCTCTGACATGGTTTATGACAGAGATTTAATTTCAGCCATAAATAAGAATATAAGTAGAATAACTATTGTAATGATTATTACATTTTTCGTTCTGCTTTTAGTTTCTATAGCATTAATTAACAGTTCAATACGTCTTTCAATTTATTCCAAGAGGTTTACCATAAAAACTATGCAACTAGTTGGAGCTACAAAAAGATTTATTCATAAGCCTTTCTTGTTTCAAGGGATAAAACTGGGACTGACAGGAGGGGTTTTTGCTTCTGTTTTACTCGCATGTTTATTTCAACTGGCTAGACAAGCTTATCCTGAGTTAAAGATCTCTTTTACATGGATTTTATGGCTAAAAGAAGCTCTAATGCTTTCTTTTTTAGGGTTATTAATTTCATCAATTTCCACTGCAATTGCGGTAAAAAAATACTTAGCATTAAAAACAAATCAACTATATCAATAAATCAAAATGAAGGAAGAAAAATTTTTATTTCAACGAGAGAATTACATTCTCTTTGGTGTCGGGTTGGCATTTATTATTCTAGGATTCATCCTTATGACAGGTGGCGGTTCTGATGATCCACAGATATATAATGAAGAGTTATTTAATTCACGAAGGATTATCCTTTCTCCATTATTAATTGTTGTCGGTTTCGTAATTGAAGTTTTTGCTATTCTTAGACGTCCAAAATCATAGGAAATGACTTTTTTTGAGGCTTTGCTTCTGGGCATAGTTCAAGGTTTAACTGAATTTTTGCCTGTAAGTTCAAGTGGACATTTGGAAATTGCAAAAGCAATCATAGGTTCTGAACTTACCCCTTCAACTAGCTTGATGTTTACAATAATTGTTCATCTAGCTACGGCTCTTGCAACCATAGTTATCTTTCAAAAAGATATTAAATCCATTTTTCTTAATATTTTCAAAGGAGACAGAGCAGATCGTAAGTTTTCGTTTGCAATTTTAGTATCACTTTTCCCGGCTGCAATAATTGGTATTTTTTTTAATGATTTTATTGAAGTGTTATTTTCTGGAAATATTCTTCTTGTCGGATTGATGTTAATCGTAACAGGTATTTTGTTAATTCTCACAGATCAAGCAAAAGATCAGAATGTTGAACTGAATTATTTTATGGCTTTAATAATTGGTTTATCCCAAGCAATCGCAATACTTCCCGGTATTTCACGTTCAGGTGCCACAATATCAACATCTGTTTTATTGGGCATGGATAGAGAAAAGGCGGCTAGATTCAGTTTTTTAATGGTAATCCCTTTAATTTTAGGTAAGGTAATTTTAGACCTCAAGGACATTTCAAGTTTTACAGATTCCAATCAAATTTATATTCTGGCAACAGGATTTATTTCAGCCTTCTTTACGGGATTATGGGCATGTAAATTGATGATTCGACTGGTAAAGAGGGCAAGGTTAAAAGGTTTTGCTATTTATTGCGGCAGCATTGGAATTTTTGTATTGATATGGACTCAGATTTTCTAATCCCAAAAGATGTTGAATCAATATCTTCTGGTTGGGTATTTTCTGTTGACAAACCCATGGGGTGGACTAGTTTTGATGTCGTTGCAAAACTTAGAAATACAATAAAAAATAGATATGGTGTTAGGATCAAATTAGGTCATGCTGGAACTTTAGACCCTTTAGCAACTGGAGTGCTTGTAATTTGTGCAGGTAAGGCAACTAAGAAAATTGAGAGTTTTGTTGAGGCACATAAAAAGTATCATGCTCAAATAACCCTTGGCGCAAAATCAAAAACATATGATTCCGAATCCGAAATAATTCCAACTAATATAACTCCTCCTCAATTTTCAACTAAAATTGAGAAAGAAATTAAGTCAAAATTTACGGGTCTGATAAGTCAAAAGCCACCCATTTATAGTGCGATAAGAGTAAACGGTGAAAGAGCTTACAAGCATGCGAGAAAAGGCAATGAAATTGATATGCCATTAAGGCAAGTCAATATTCATGAATTGATTTTTTTGAAAACTGAGGAGGAAAAGTGGGAAATTGAAATTACCTGTTCAAAAGGAACATACATTAGATCTTTAGCAAATGATATTGGAGAATTTCTTGGATGTGGAGGGTACTTGAGTTCTCTGATTCGAACAGAAGTGGGTTCTCACACGCTTAAAAACTCTATCGCGCTGAGTGAGTGCTTAAAGACTTTTGCGACAATTTAAAAAAATTATTTTTTTTCAGAGAAAATACTTGACAACGCTATCTTCAAAAGGGTATATTTGCCGGCTATGGCAAAAATGAAACTTTCGCACTTTGCGTACAAACTCCCAGAAAATCAGATTGCTCAATACCCAACAGATTATCGCGATGACTCAAGATTGATGATTGTTCATCGTGAGTCTGGAAAAATTGAGCACAAGGAATTTAAGAATTTAGTAGATTATTTTGACCCTGGTGACCTTATGGTCATGAATAATACCAAAGTTTTCCCGGCAAGAATGTGGGGTAACAAGGAAAAAACAGGAGCTCTAATTGAAGTATTTTTACTAAGGGAGTTAAATGCAGAGAGCCGACTTTGGGATGTTCTAGTTGACCCCGCAAGAAAAATTAGAATTGGGAATAAACTTTATTTTGGGGATGACGATTCACTGGTTGCGGAGGTAATAGATAACACAACTTCAAGAGGAAGAACATTACGTTTTTTGTTTGATGGCTCATATGAAGAATTTCGAAATAAGCTTAAGGAAATGGGCGAAACTCCATTACCGAATTACATCAAGAGGCCTTTAGAGCCAGAAGACTCCGAACGTTATCAGAGTATTTTTGCTAAAGTTGAAGGTGCAGTTGCCGCTCCTGTCGCTTCCTTACATTATTCCAAACACTTACTAAAGAGGATGGAGATTAAAGGAGTAGAAACGGCTGAGATAACAATGCACGTCGGCCTAGGAACTTTCAGATTGGTGGAGGTTGAAGATCTCTCCAAGCACAAAATGGAATCAGAACAGTTTTGGCTTTATCCAGAAACGGCCAAGGCAATAAATGCTGCAAAAGCACGCAAGAACCGTGTATGTGCTGTTGGGACCTCAGTCATTCGCTCAATGGAAAGTTCCATGATTACCGATAATCGGGTTAAGCCGACAGAGGCATGGACAAGTAAATTCTTGTTCCCCCCCTACAAGTTCTCCATCGCAGATTCATTGATAACCAATTTCCATGGACCTCAAAGCACTATGTTAATGCTTACTAGCGCATTTTTGGGTCATGAATTAACGATGGAAGTATATAAGACTGCTGTCAAAGAGAAATACCGTTTTCTGTGCTACGGTGACTCTCTGCTAATGATCTAAAATAGATACCCTAATTTAAATCCCAACAAAACGCCTAGAGTAGGATATTGATTTTGGGTTATGTCAACGATAGTCACTAGGTCGCCTGTATTTGGATCAATGGATTGTATTAGTGAAAGTCTATCCCATGTGATATGCCTTTGAGATAATCCAGCATAAAAATCCATTAAAAGATTTTCAGAAGAACGAATTTGGAGTCCCAGGATTAGCCCAATATCGATAAAAAGTTTTGTTGCTTTCTGAGAAAAACTTGGATTATCTAAAATTTTCGAATAGGGTCTGTTTTTATAATCAATTGCTATGTAAAACCCATCATCCATTGCACCCGCATCGGGGAAAACTTTTATCATCGCATTATGACTAAGGTTTAGACCATTTCTCAGCACGTTGGTAGGGTCTGCGTAGAAATCGTCAGTTATGTACAAAAGCTGGTCCATGTGATTGTTTGTGGTAACCCCGAGGCCCCCTTCAAGAGTTATATAGGGATTTAACTTGTACTCATAGCTTACTGGAAATTCACCTATGAAAAAGGGTAAAAAATTATATTTCAGACAATGACTATACTTATTTGATACCTTAGCTCTTGATCTTGAGGTTTTGTCGTTTGCAGATTTGTATGACCCAATGCGCGAACCTCCATAATAAATTCCGTTTTCGACATTTCTTTTCTTAATAATAACTTCTTGGCTAAATGCATCTTTTGCAATAAAACCTATCAGGAGAAAAAGAAAAAGGTTAATTTGTCGTCTCATACTTTAAAATTGTTTCTTTGTAGTGACTAAAATCGTACCAAAATCATTTAAATGTTTCGAATTTTTTTAAAAATATTCTTTTTTCTTTTTCTCCCGGAAGTTCTTCTTGCACAGTTAAACCCATATGACTTGAAATGGGGTACCAATTATAGATATCGAGATGTCTTTACTACGAAAGTTATAGATCTCGATTCAAATTTTTTTTACACACAGGGAGTAAGATCAGGATTATTTACCTCAAATAAATGGTATTTAGCGAAATATGATAGAAGAGAATCTAAACAAATTTGGCAGGTTGAAATGGATAGGATTTTATTTAAAGGCTTGCCGACAAATTTAGTTTCAGTTAATATTGTAGATGGCGAGTTTTATTTGTTTTTGGAGTCTTTTAACAGACGTGATGATAAAAAATATCTTCTTTTACAGATTCTCGACCAAAAAGGAGATCCAAAAGATTTAAAGGTTATTGAAAGTTTGGATTCCAAGAGAAGAAATCATGGGAATTTTGAAATAAAATTTTCTCAAAATCGAAATAATTTCATGATTTTTTCGAGCCCAAGATTTAGTCTGAGAGAACCAGAAAAATTTGCGATATCAATATATGATCGGGATCTAAATTTGAATTGGTCCAAGGATATTCAACTTGATGTGCTAGACAGGTATTTTCGAATTCAGGACATCGATTTAACGAACAAAGGTGAAGTGTACCTTATTGGGCAAAAAACCATGACAAGTAGGGCTCAAAATAATTTTTGGTCTCGCCCGTACTCTGATTTTTTGATTTATAAAATCATTGGAGAAAATGATAATCTTCTTGAAATCGATTTGAACCTGAACACTATTTTTATCACAAATCTGGGTTTAGAACTAGATTTCTCAGATAATATTGCTGCGATTGGTGGTTTTTACTCGGAACGCGAGTATAGAAATTCATCAATTAAAGGGATGTTTTATTTAACGATTGACCAGTCTGCAAATAATAAGATTTCCTCAGAAATTGTCCCTTTTAAGAAAGATTTCATAGATGGATTTAGATTTTTGGCGAGATCTAGGCGTGGAAATGAAATTAGAGAGGATTTTGTTTTTAGACATTTTTTACACCGAGAAGATGGAGGGGCATACATTATAGCTGAGGATTATGAAATGGAAATACGAACAGTGCAATCGAGAAATACCACCATTACAAACTATTATTATTACTACAACGATATTATAGCTGTCGGGATCTCACCATTGGGTAAGATTGAATGGTCTGGACATATTCCTAAGCGACAATTTTCGAAAAATGATGGTGGATTTGCAAGTAGCTATCTTCCTTTGGTTGATGGTCAGCAATTACACATACTTTTTAATGACCACTCCTCAAATTCTAAGAGGTTCGGGGATCGCAGACCTTTGTCTACTCGAAATTTTAGATCATCAAATTTAGTTTGCGTATCAATAAATGAGAATTCAGAAATGCACTATAATGTTCTATTCAATAATCGGAAAGAACGTGTTTTAACATTACCTAAGAAAAGTGCAAGTAATGTAAAGTTGCAAAGAGATGCGGTATTGTTTTCAAGTCTAAATTCCCGAATTAAATTTGGAAGCTTTTTACATCAGAAATAATGACCAAAAAAAAGAATTTAAGATCTTTAAAAAAAGAAGAGCTTAAAAAATTATTAATAGATTGGAAAGAGCCAGGTTTTAGGGCGAATCAGATTTATGATTGGCTCTGGGCAAAGGGTGTAAGTAGTATTGATGAAATGCGCAATATTCCAAAACACCTCTCAAGTCGTTTAAAAGAATTTTTTTTTATTGAACCTATTAAGTTTGATAGTATTCAAAAAAGTTCAGATGGTACAATTAAAAATGCAGTGCTTTTGAGAGATGGTTTGTTAGTTGAGTCAGTTTTAATTCCGACTTCTAATAGAATAACAGCATGCGTCTCGAGCCAAGTAGGTTGTAGTTTGGATTGTAATTTTTGCGCTACGGCTAGGCTAAAAAGAATGAGGAATCTTGATCCAGATGAGATATATGATCAAGTTCTAGCAATTCATAGACAGGGATTGGAAAATTTTAATAGACCGCTTACAAATATAGTTTTTATGGGTATGGGTGAACCTCTAATGAATTATAAAAATGTATTATCTGCGATTGAAAAAATAACTCAACTTGATGGTCTTAATTTCTCACCCAAAAGAATTACATTAAGTACGGTTGGAGTTCCTAAAATGATCAAACGTCTCGCGGATGATAAAGTAAAATTTAACCTTGCTGTAAGTCTTCACTCAGCTATAAATGATATTCGATCATCAATAATGCCAATAAATGACTCAGCGCCAATTGAAGAATTGGCAGAATCTTTGGTTTATTGGTATCGTTTAACCAGAAGGAAAATCACTTTTGAATATGTTGTTTGGAAAGAAATAAATGACAAAATAGAAGATGTTGAAGCATTAGTTAAATTATGCAAACAAGTGCCTTCAAAGGTTAATCTGATTGAATATAATTTCATTGGTGACAAAAGATTTAAACGAGCTGAAAATGAAAGTATCGACCTATATCGAAGAAAATTGAAAGAAAATGGAATTTCAGCTCACATAAGAAAGTCTAGAGGCGAAGATATTGATGCCGCATGTGGTCAACTCTCAAATAAGACAGGTGTTTCCCTTAATTAATAAAAATTATATTAAAGAGTTTCATTTGTCCTCCGTAATTTTGCTAAGCAATGATAGCTAAAACGCAAATAAAAGAGGCATTGAGTGATATTCAAAATGCTTCAGGAAAGGGGTTATTGATAGAATCTGATGGATTGAGAAATGTCCAGATTCTGGGAAAAGAAGTAGTCGTTGACGTGATTTGTGACAGCCCCGTTTTGCATCAAAAAAAGAAATTTGAAGTAGCCATTTTACAGGCTATTCATGCTCGGGTAGATGTTAAATTACAAGTGAAAGTTAATCTTATCATTGAAGCTCCAAAAACTCCGCCTAAAGATCAAATAAAAGGAAAGCCAATACCTGGAGTTCAAAATGTTATTGCTGTGGCCTCTGGAAAAGGTGGTGTTGGAAAGTCAACAGTAAGTGCAAATATTGCCGTTTCATTGGCAAAAATGGGGTTCAAAGTAGGAATTTTAGATGCAGATATTTATGGTCCTAGTATTCCTCTGATGATGGATGTAGTTAGTGATCGGCCAGGAAGTATCGAGCAAGATGGGGTTCGAAAAATGGAACCAGTAGAATCTTATGGTGTTAAAATAATGTCAATAGGGTTTTTTGCAGGAAACGATCAGGCCGTAGTCTGGAGAGGTCCTATGGCTACTAAGGCTTTAAATCAGATGATATCTGAGACTCATTGGGGTGAGCTTGACTTTATGATAATAGACCTCCCTCCAGGTACTGGTGATATTCATTTAAGTATTGTTCAAGCACTTCCTGTCACTGGAGCTGTTGTGGTAAGCACTCCCCAACCTATTGCACTTGCTGATGCCAAAAAAGGAGTTGGAATGTTTCAAATGGATGCTATAAATATTCCAGTTTTAGGTATTATTGAGAATATGTCATATTTCTGCCCTGAGGAGTTGCCAAATAATAAATATTACTTGTTTGGTAGAGATGGTGCTAAAAATTTGGCTAATGATATTAATGTGCCTTTTTTAGGTGGATTACCAATAAACCAGAGTATAAGAGAGGCTTCAGATGTGGGTCGCCCTGCAGCATTGCAGACAAATAGTGAAGTTCCAAAAGAATTTGAAGAAATTGTGAAAAGCACACTACTTTCCCTTACTGAACGAGTAAACACTTTGCCTCCTACAGAGGCTGTGAGAATAACTACAATGGCCGGGTGCAAAACAACTAAAAGAGAAGTATGAATAGTTTAAAAGATAGAGTAGAGTTGGCATTGGATGAAATTCGCCCTTTCCTTCAAAATGACGGTGGTGATATTAAGCTTCTTAAAATTGTTAAGGAGAAAGAAGTACAAGTGGCTTTGCTTGGAGCTTGTCATGATTGTAGAGTAAATAGAATGACTCTGAAAAATGGAGTTGAAATTTCTATTAAACAACATGCTCCAGAGATCGATGTAGTCACTCAAGTAAATACTCCGCTATAGGCAAGTATGATTAAAACAGATATTTTAATTATTGGAGCTGGGCCCGTTGGTCTTTTTACTGTTTTTGAGGCGGGGCTTTTAAAAATGAAGTGTCATCTAATTGATACTTTAACGAAAGCTGGCGGTCAATGTTCTGAGCTTTATCCAAAAAAACCGATATATGATATCCCAGCATATCCTGAAATACTTGCGGATGAATTAACAAATAAACTACTAGAGCAAAGTAAGCAGTTTGAGCCTGGGTTTACATTTGGAGAAAGAGCTGAAACGTTAAAAAAGAATTCAGATGGGTTGTTTACTGTAGTTACTGATAAAGGGACTGTTCACCAGGCGCCAGTGGTAGTAATTGCTGGTGGGCTAGGGAGTTTTGAGCCAAGAAAACCAACCTTGTCTAATCTAGAAAAATATGAAGGTAATGGAGTCCAATACTCTATTCAAGATCCTGAAATTTATAGAGGTAAAAAAGTTGTTATCGCTGGAGGTGGAGATTCGGCTTTAGATTGGACAATTATTTTAGCAGATATTGCTTCAGAAGTTACATTGATTCATAGAAGTAATGAATTTAGAGGTGCCTTAAGTTCTGTTGAGAAAGTCCAATCTCTCAAAGATAAAAAACGCATAAAAGTAATTACCTCTTCTCAGGTTGAAAAACTAGAAGGCGAATCTCGCTTGGAATCAATATCTATTAAAACTTCAGGTGAAAAATCGCAAAAGATTCTCGTAGATTATTTTATTCCTCTTTTTGGTTTGCTTCCAAAATTAGGACCCATTTCAGAATGGGGTTTAGAAATTGAAAAAAATGCAATCAAGGTTAATAATTCTCTAGATTACCAAACTAACATAAAGGGAGTATTTGCCGTTGGAGATGTAAATACATATCCGGGTAAATTGAAATTGATATTGTGCGGATTTCATGAGGCGACTGTTATGTGTCAATATGCATATAGAATCATCAATCCGGAGAAAAAATTCCTCTTAAAGTATACAACTGTAACAGGTGTTAGTGGATTTGATGGGACCACAAAATCTTCTCCAAAAACCCTAGTAAAAAAGATTTTGTAGTGGAGGAATTAACTATTAAAATTAATGTCACAGATAGGCAAGGAGAATACCACCATATAAACGTGCCTTCAGATATGTCCATGAATTTAATGGAGGTGATCCGGTCTTATGAACTAGTAGAAGAGGGAATGATTGGAATTTGCGGAGGGATGGCAATGTGTGCCTCTTGCCATTGTTACATAACCTCAAACCATCAATTAAAAAGCCCTTCGAGCGAAGAGGAGTTTATGCTTTTGGATGCCAATGATGTTAAAGAAAACAGTAGACTTTCATGTCAAATACCAATTTCGATTGAATTAAATAACCTTGAATTGATAATTTCACCTTTTCAATAATTGGCATACTATCCTGTCTGCTTTTCGAGTTCTTTTCTGATGCGGCAGGATCCTATTACCTTTGGTTGAATAATTCATTTGATTTTTTTTGCATTTAAAAATTAGGAGATAAACAGTTTTAAATATGGGACGAGCATTTGAATACCGTAAGGCGAGAAAAATGAAAAGGTGGGCTTCGATGGCTAAAGTTTTCACTCGTATATCAAAAGACATTATTATGGCTGTTAAAGAAAGCGGCCCAAACCCGGAAGCAAATAGTCGTTTAAAGGCATTGATTCAAAATGCACGCGATGCGAATATGCCAAAAGACAACGTTGATAGGGCTATAAAGAGGGCAGTCTCCAGAGATCAAGCAGATTACAAGGAAGTCGTTTATGAGGGATATGGGCCTCATGGTATTGCTATTATAGTTGAAACGGCAACTGATAACAATACCAGAACTGTTGCTAATGTCCGGTCTTATTTTAATAAGTGTAATGGGAGTCTAGGAACGAGTGGAAGTGTTGAATTTATGTTCGAAAGAAAATGCCATTTTAAGATGCCTAAGTCTAATATGGATATCGAAGAATTTGAATTTGATATGATTGATTATGGCGTTGAAGAAATTTTTCAAGAGTATGATGAGGAAAAAGAGCTAGAGGTATTGATAATGTATGCTCCCTTTTCAGAATTTGGCTCAATTACAAAAACCCTCGAGGTTAAAGGCATAGAAATTCTCAATTCAGGTTTTGAGAGAATTCCCTTGGACACGAAAAAATTGAATTCTGATGATAGCCTTGAGGTAGATAAATTATTAGAAAAGATTGAAGAAGACGAGGATGTTCAAGCTGTTTTTCATAATATGACATGATGAAAAGCTTCTTTTTCCTTTGCCTAATAGGACTCTTTTCTAACCTTTATGCTCAAGACATTGATTTAAAGCCTTTGAATCACGACGATTATGACTCTTGGGAGAAAATAAGTGATTACGGAGTCAGTGATGATGGAAAATATGCTTTTGCTTCTATAATTCCCCAAGTGGGTGATGGAGTTTCAATTTTATTTAATCTAGAAACTGGCGATGAGATAGTCAGATTAGAAAGAGCATTTCAATTAAATTTTTTACCGAATACAGGGTTTTTAGTTTTTTCTGTAAAACCAGTTTTTGAAAAGCTTAGGCAACAGAAATTGAGAAAAGTAAAATCAGAAAATATTCTCAAAAATGAGTTTGTGATTGGATCTATTTCAAAAGGGAAATTTGAAATATTAGATTCTTTGGGACCAATCACTAGCTATAAAATTGATTTTGGGAGAAGAGATACGTCTCTCGATATTTTTGGGATACAGCGGCCATCAAAAAGAAAAGAAAAACCTTCCCTTAGCATTTTTTCTGTATCCCAATCTGAAATATTTACGGGTGCTGTCCAAACTGAACAATCTTTCAAGCTCGATACTTTAGGTGAATGGAGGAATGTATTGAAATGGGGATTTCCAGAAAATAAATTATCCGAAAGTGGCTTTTATTTAATTATTGAAAATTCAGAAACTAAAAATCAAGAATTGTTATTCAATCCCATGGAAAGTGATTCATTATATGATAAAGGCGCCGACTTCGGTTCAATTGTTTTCGGAAAAAATAAAAATAAGCGCCATCAAAATTCAATCTTTTATATAAAGAAAAATAAATCAGAAGATACTTTTTCCTCGATTTGGTTTGCGGGATCGGATAAAAGACAACAACATTTTCGCACACTCATTGTAGAATTAAATGCTCCAGGGCTGTCCCCGGGCTCATTCCCAAGTTTTAATGCTGGTTTGACTGTAGAGAATACCGGTTTATTTTTTTACTACGAACTAGCTTTTCGCCCAGTTCAGTGGAATGATAGCCTTACCCTAAAAGAAGAAAGATCTAATCTAGATATTTGGTCTTGGAATGATGATCTCATTCAACCTCAGCAGGCGAAAAAAAATCGCTTGGAAAAATCATCGAGGTATATGGCCTTTTTTTCATTTATGGATTCAAGTATTGTTAAACTTTCAGATAAAAGTTTTTCAAATGCAATTGCCTTAAATGATAATGATTGGGTTATTAGATATTCTCAAAACAAGTACAAACGTCAATACTCATATGATGTCCAATTGCCATATGATCTCGAACTTATTTCAAAGAAAAATGGAAATATTTTAAAAATTGGAGAAGCAATGAAAATAGCTAGATCTCCGCAGATGAATCCATTGGGAAATGCTATTGCTTATTATTTATCAGCTAAGCGTCATTGGGAAATTGCTATAGTTGATTCTTCTTTGTCAAAGAAAGTTTCTATTAAAAAAATGAAAGTGCCAATCCCAAAACCGGTTTGGAACGAAGAGCAT
>CENP01118488.1_pt1 | contig 31830 bp, 28 predicted proteins | sample 361281 | NCBI WGS metagenome assembly CENP01 (sample SAMEA2591122, study PRJEB7988) | marine metagenome | biome: marine biome (ENVO:00000447); feature: deep chlorophyll maximum layer (ENVO:xxxxxxxx); material: saline water (ENVO:00002010), including plankton (ENVO:xxxxxxxx) | depth 70 m | reverse complement strand
TGAGCACTCTAAGCGATCATAAAATAAATTAAAAGCAAGAAAGTATTGAAAACATAGACATTCGTTAAACGCATAGCTGGTACAAAAACTCAGCGCTACTGTCGTTGGGGAATGAGCGTATAACCCAACTACATTAGTTAGGAAGAGTTTTCTTGTGACGATTTTAATTTCGAAACACTCTAATTGGATCAATGAGATTTTACTGTCTTAGTATAAAGCGTGGGAAAAACATGAAAAATCTCATTTAATTAAGTAAAGGATACATTCAGATGGTGTATATCATTAATAAGTTGGCATCTATTAAGATAAATAGGTTAGTCAAGAGAGTAGTTGCGCGTGATAGATATTTATTGCGCTCGTTTTGGCGCCACACCGTCCACTTTAGGGGTCACTAAAGTAATTTATTTTTCCAAGACGATCTTTGTTTAATTGAGATGACTTTTAAATAAGCGCTAATCTAATATCGAAGTAAAACCACTAGTGCATTTACGATAGTTTTAGATTAAAAAAAATGTATTGACCCATTAAACAGTTTAAATTTGGAAAGACGTTTATAAATCACGCTATTTCTTCCGACTAAAAGCATCTATGCAAAAAACACATGTCTGGTAATCGATTTTTACAAGATCGAAGTCTGTAACAAGACGTATCTAATTTAACAATTACTCAAGGAAAGAACTCATGACATTATTGATAGCAAAACTAGTACAGATATTTGATAAAATTACCAATGCTTCTTACCAAGCATGGTCAAGACGAGGTTTCGACCAAGGTTTATAAGGTCGTTGAGAAAGGGCTTCGGCACTCTCCCCCCAGACTTTGACGGAGCCCTTTCTATTTTTTAAAAAAAGTTAGAAGAAACAAATATGTTAATTATATTAAATCAAATCATTCATTCATTGAGCAAGTTGGGTTCCGAGATTATGTACCTACTAGAACCAATTCGTCAGCCCAAATCAAAGCCGTACATTAAGCTAACTAAGCTTTAAAATTTTATATCTAAAATACTTGGCGTCAGAAACAGCGAACATAATTGCATCCAACTTACGAGGTAGTGAGACTAATGAAATCCTCTTCTCACGCCATCACCTAATTTTTGTGATTATCTGTGACCAAATATATGAAAATTGCAGTTAAACTATTAGTTTTTAAAACTAAAAAGGTGATTGTCCCCCTTTTCGGATCGCAAGTGTGGCGGTCTTAGCTAACATTTAAACGTTATTGTATACGTTTCCGCGGAAATTAACTCGGTTCTAATTGTTACAAACTTATTAAACGCAAATTTCACTTTTGGTTTGGAATGCAAATAAATTTATATATGCCTATATTTTAATCATAACATTTTGGTGATTATTAAGTAGGCAATTTTAGGAATAAATTAATACAACCTTGGTAAGAGCGTTCTCAAAAAACCAAATAATATATTGATATTTATACTAAATATTTATTTTGGTCTTTTCAGCAGGTTTGGCACGGGACATGCAAAGTCCCCCATGTGGCTTTTAATCTGGAGATAATTATGATGAAAAAGTTTAAAACTATTGTTGGAGCTGCGATCATTGCAGCCTCAACTATTATGGCAAGTACGATACAAAATGCAGCCTTAGCTGCTGATACAATAAAGGTAGGAATATTGCATTCGCTTTCGGGCACTATGGCTATTAGTGAAACAACCCTAAAAGACACGATGCTTATGTTAGTTGAAGAGCAAAATAAGAAAGGTGGGCTGCTAGGCAAAAAGTTGGAAGCAGTTGTCGTTGATCCGGCTTCAAATTGGCCTCTGTTCGCTGAGAAGTCTAGGGAATTAATTTCTTCGAAGAAAGTAGATGTAGTCTTTGGTTGTTGGACATCTGTTTCAAGAAAGTCAGTTTTACCAGTTTTTAAGGAACTGAATAGTATTCTTTTTTACCCAGTTCAATATGAGGGTGAGGAGAGTGAACGTAATGTTTTCTATACCGGTGCCGCTCCAAACCAACAAGCTATTCCAGCTGTTGATTATTTAATGGATGAAGGGATCAAGCGTTGGGTCCTAGCTGGAACTGATTATGTATATCCAAGAACAACAAACAAGATACTTGAAACGTATTTAAAGTCTAAAGGCGTCGCTCCAAGTGATATAATGATCAATTATACCCCATTTGGTCATTCTGATTGGCAAACGATCGTAGCGAATATCAAAAAATTTGGGTCAGCTGGTAAAAAAACTGCTGTTGTTTCGACAATCAATGGTGATGCCAATGTTCCTTTCTACAAAGAACTTGGTAATCAAGGTTTAAAAGCTGATGATATTCCAGTTATTGCATTCTCGGTTGGGGAAGAAGAGTTAGCTGGTATAGATACTAAACCCTTGGTTGGACACCTCGCGGCATGGAATTATTTTATGTCCGTGGAAGATCCTGCAAATGAAGCTTTTATTAAAAAGTGGAAAGCATTTACAAAAAATCCCAAAAGAGTATCTAATGATCCCATGGAGGCCCATGTTATAGGATTTAATATGTGGTTAAAAGCTGCAACGATTGCGGGGACTACTAAACCAGATGCTGTCATTGATAGTATTATCGGTGTATCCGTGCCCAATTTGACTGGTGGGTATTCTACCATGATGCCAAATCACCACATTACAAAACCAGTATTAATCGGAGAGGTTCAAGAGGATGGTCAATTTGAAATTGTCAGTTCGACTCCAGGATTAGTCCCAGGTGATGCATGGTCAGATCATCTCCCAGACTCAAAAATGCTCATAAGTGATTGGAGGTCTCCAATGTCTTGTGGGAATTTTAATACGTCAACTGGAAAGTGCGGTGGTAAAGGCACGTAGTTGCTCCTGCATAATTTATTTAAAATTGATACTGAAATAGTAAAGGAAATAAGAAGGTGGTTTTGAAAAGAAAATCGCCTTCTTTTTACCCTTAAATTCTTAATACTTTTAGTTTTCGAAAATGGAATAAACCCAATGCGGAGATGCCGTTTACAAATATCGTTATTTATTTGTCTATTGTTGAGTTGTTTAATTAATAGCCATCTATTGGCAGGTAGTCTGAATGATACGATTAATTCTCTTACAAAGGGTGGATTTAAAGAACGAGCAAAAGTTATAGGCTCAATGGCTCGTTTAAATGATGATCGTATTCTTAACAGTTTAGAGGCTTTGAGCGCGGGAAAGCTCTACTATCGTAAAAATAATAAACAGGTGATTATACTAAAAAAACAGGATAATAAATATTATGCAAAAGACCCTATTACCAAGAAAAATATGGGCATTATACAGAAACAGCAGTTTAAAAAGATTAGGGTAAACAATCGATTAAGGAGACAAATTAAATTAATTTTAAGCAGTTTAAAGCTTAAAGCTTCCAGTCCAAAAGATAGAATATTATCAGCAACTAATATTCTAAAAACTGCGGATGAGTCTGCTCTAAAGGCTATACAAGCCCAATTATTAATTGAAAAAAATAAATCTGTAAGAGAGGCAATGATCGCTGCGAGAGCATCTGTAATCTTATTTAATAATTCAAATAATGAGCAACAAGTACAATCAATAAATATTTTAATGGAATATGGGGGTCGTGAATCAAGATCAGTTTTGAAGCGATTTCTAAGTTCAGCAAATCCACAAATGAAGAAAATTACTGAAAATGCAATAAAATCGATCGATGACAGTTTGCTGCGTTGGACATTTATTCAAAACGTTTGGTATGGCCTCTCTTTAGGCTCTGTTTTGTTACTAGCGGCAATAGGCCTAGCTATAACTTTTGGTGTCATGGGCGTAATTAATATGGCACATGGTGAGATGGTGATGATTGGCGCTTACACAACTTTTGTGGTTCAGGATTTAATAAAAGCTAATTTCTCTCATCTTTTTGAGTATTCTCTAGCATTTTCGATACCTCTAGCTTTCATCGTTTCGGGTTTGGTTGGAATAGCGATCGAGCGCGGTGTTATTCGTTACCTTTATGGCCGACCTCTTGAGACATTATTGGCTACTTGGGGTATCTCTCTGGTTCTTCAACAAACTGTCCGATCTTTGTTTGGACCCACCAATCAAGAAGTCAGTTCGCCAGAATTTATGTCAGGTGCATTTCAATTAGGGCAAATGACGATCACCTACAATCGACTGTATATTATTATTTTTGCGGTGTTTGTTCTGTTAATACTATTAGTCCTAATCAAAAAAAGTTCTTTTGGATTACAAATGCGTGCTGTCACCCAAAATAGATTGATGGCTAGATCCATGGGAATTCGATCAGATTGGGTGGATGCGATGACCTTTGGTTTGGGCTCGGGCATCGCTGGTATTGCTGGAGTAGCTCTTAGTCAAATTGAGAATGTAAGTCCAAACTTGGGTCAGGCCTACATCATTGATAGTTTTATGGTAGTTGTCTTTGGTGGCGTTGGAAATTTATGGGGAACGCTTGTCGGAGCGATGACATTGGGTGTGGCTAACAAGTTTTTAGAGCCATTTGCAGGTGCTGTTCTCGCAAAAATTATGGTTCTAATTTTTATTATACTTTTTATTCAAAAGCGTCCACGTGGAATGTTTGCATTAAAAGGAAGAGCTGTCGAATAATGATTAGTGATAAGTTTTATAAATATCTTGGCATATCTGGTTCCAGTTTCTTGTGTGTTATGGGTGTTGCTATGGTCATAATTGTAGCTTCCAACACCTTGCTAAATTCAGATCATCCCTTACATGTTTCCAGTTACGTTGTTACCCTTCTCGGAAAATATTTATGCTATGCGATATTAGCCATTTCTATAGATCTAGTTTGGGGTTATTGCGGAGTTTTATCCCTTGGTCACGGTGCTTTCTTTGCTCTAGGGGGATATGCTATGGGAATGCACCTTATGAGGGAAATTGGACCAAGAGGGGTTTATGGCAATCCAATTTTACCGGACTTTATGGTCTTTCTTAACTGGAAGGAACTGCCTTGGTACTGGTATGGCTTTGATATGTTCTGGTTTGCTATTTTGATGGCAGTCGTGGCTCCAGCACTTCTTGCATATGTTTTTGGATGGTTTGCCTTTAGAAGCAGGGTGACCGGCGTTTATTTGTCGATTATTACTCAAGCCCTTACGTTCGCGCTTTTACTGGCTTTCTTTAGAAACGATATGGGGTTCGGAGGTAATAATGGTCTGACGGACTTTAAAGATGTACTTGGTTTTAACATTCAAGAGGATAAGACACGCCTATTTTTATTTGTTATTTCTGGGTTAGTGGTAATGACAACATTTATAGTTTCAAAAATGCTTGTTGATTCCAAGTATGGTAAGGTATTGATTGCTATCCGCGACACTGAGAGCAGAGTTCGTTTCTTGGGATATAGGGTGGAGCGCTATAAACTTTTTATTTGGACATTATCAGCTGGTTTGGCGGGTATTGCTGGTGCATTATATGTTCCTCAAGTTGGAATAATTAATCCTGGAGAATTCTCGCCAGCTAATTCAATTGAAGCTGTTGTATGGGTGGCGGTTGGTGGCAGGGGAACGTTGATAGGTCCCGTCGTAGGCGCTATTTTAGTTAACGGATCTAAAACGATACTGACAAGCGCATTTCCGGAGGTTTGGCTTTTTACACTTGGAGCGATTTTTATTTTTGTCACAATCTTTCTTCCCAAAGGTATTGTAGGCTTATTTAATAAGAGCCTTGGAAAATCTAATACTTCCATAATTTCTAAAATTGGTTGGTTAGGAAAAACATCCTTTGTTGATAGGAAGAAAGATGGCTGATAGGAAGGATACGGTTTTATACTTGGATAATATTTCGGTCAGTTTTGATGGCTTTAAAGCGATCAATAATTTGTCTTTATACATAACAAGAGGAGAATTAAGGGCTATCATTGGACCAAATGGGGCTGGCAAAACGACTATGATGGACATTATTACAGGGAAAACGAAACCTGATGCGGGAACTTTATTATTTAACGGAGATATAGATCTAATAAAACTCGACGAGGTGAGTATTGCTGAATTGGGAATAGGCAGAAAGTTTCAAAAGCCAACCATTTTTGAAAATCAAACTGTGTATGATAATATTTTATTATCATTAGATAGTCCAAGGGGTGTTATTGCAAATTTGCGGTATGTAATGAGTGAGTCAACTTCGGATAGAATTGATGAACTATTAGATGTAATTCGACTTAAAAAATATAAAAATTTGGAGGGATCAAATTTATCACATGGTCAAAAACAATGGCTAGAAATAGGGATGTTGTTAGCTCAGGATCCAGATATACTGTTGGTCGATGAACCGGCTGCAGGTATGACTGATGCCGAAACAGCTGATACGGCTAAATTATTAATTGATATAGCAAAAACGAAGTCTGTTATTGTTGTTGAGCATGATATGGAGTTTATCCGGGCGTTAAATTCAAAGGTAACTGTTTTGCATGAAGGATCTGTTCTAGCTGAAGGATCTCTTGATCAGGTGAGTAAAAATCAGCAAGTTATTGATGTTTATTTGGGACGTTAAAATATGTTAGATATTAAAAACATTGATCTTTTTTATGGTGCGTCTCAAGCTATAAAAAATGTAAGTTTTTCGGCAGTTTCTGGAGAGGTTACTTGCATTCTTGGCCGCAATGGAGTTGGTAAAACAAGCTTGATGAAGAGTATTGCTGGTCAAGAACTGCCGCGCTCCGGTTCAATCATTTGGCAAGACAACGAAATCACCAAACTACCGAGTTTTAAAAGAGCGCAGTTGGGTATTGCCTATGTTCCGCAAGGAAGAGAGATATTTCCATTACTTACAGTCGAAGAAAATCTAAAAACAGGGTTTGCTGTACAATCTAGAAAAATACAGCGTATTTCAGAAGAAATTTTTGAATTGTTTCCAATTTTATTTGAGATGATGTCAAGGCGAGGTGGTGACCTATCAGGCGGTCAACAGCAACAACTTGCAATAGGGCGGGCACTTGTTATGGAGCCGTCTTTGCTTATTCTTGATGAACCAACCGAGGGAATTCAGCCATCTATCATTCAAGATATTGGACGTGCGATTGATTACCTTAGACAAAAAAAGAATATTACCATTCTTTTGGTTGAACAATATTTTGAGTTTGCCAGAGATCTTGCTGATAGTTATATCGTCATGGATAGAGGGCAAGTCGTAATGAATGGAAGAGGAATGAATATGATAGAAGAAGATGTCCGTCAGTACCTTACCATCTGATAATAGGAACAATGTTTCCCGGCGTATTTCTGTAGATAGTTCAGCGCGTTTGACTTTTGTTGCTGATAGCGATCTAAATACCTGTTTAGGAAAGCTCTATCAAACTGACCCTCAAAGAATCCTTTTCCCTAATACAAAGATTGGAGATATAACTCAGGCTGCACTTGTTACCACCTCGGGGGGGCTAGTTGGTGGGGACCAGGTTTCAATAGATATTGAAATGGGTAAAAATACAAAGGCTATAGTGTTGCCTCAGGCTGCAGAGAAAATTTATCGATCTTCGGGATTAGATACTAATATTGGAATTACTTTTTCACTAGAAGATAGAAGTTGGCTAGAATATTTGCCACAAGAGACGATTTTATTTCAGGGCTCACGCCTTAAGAGAGAAACCAAAATTAATCTTTCTAAAAGAGCTCGTGCATTTGTTGGCGAAATATTGGTATTTGGTCGAATTGGTTATGGTGAAAAATTTAATGATGGATTAATTCATGATGGTTGGCAAATTTATAAAGATGGTAATAACATCTGGGCTGATTCGTTTCATATGGAAGACCATATTCAGGATATTTTTAATAGTTCAGCTGGCTTAAATAATGCCCAAGCGATTGCTACGGCAGTTTATGTGGGGCCTGATGCTAAGGAAAACTTGGACGTTGCTCGAAGAATATTGAGCTTATCGAATGAAGATGTGTTAATGGGCGCAACTTATGTTAATGAAACATTGGTAATCCGATGGATTAGTAATAATACGTTAAATTTGAGGAAAGATTTTGGCAGATTTTGGTCAAGGTTTCGTAATCAGGTTGCAGAGTTACCAACTACATTACCGAGGTTATGGAATATGTAGCGTACTTGAAGATAAATGTTTGGTGTTCTAATTTAATTAGCTAGCAGTAAAAAGGAGAGATAAAATATGAACCTTTCACCTAGAGAAAAAGATAAGTTGTTAGTAGCTATGGCTGCAGAGGTTGCCCGAAAAAGGCTCTCGAGGGGAGTTAAATTAAATTATCCGGAGGCCATTGCTTTAATTAGTGATTTTGTTGTTGAAGGTGCAAGGGATGGCCGTAGAGTTGCTGATTTAATGTCGGAGGGTGCCCATGTTCTAAACCGAGAACAGGTTATGGACGGCATAGCTGAGATGATCCATGATATTCAAGTGGAGGCAACTTTTCCAGATGGAACAAAACTAGTAACAGTGCATCAACCAATTCGTTAGGATAAAAGTTATGATACCTGGAGAAATTATTTCAAGAGAAGGTTATATTGACCTCAATAAATCCCAAAAATCAATTAATTTAATAGTAATGAACACAGGTGATAGGCCCATTCAGATTGGTTCTCATTTTCATTTTTTCGAAGCGAACATTGAGTTAAGTTTTGACCGCGATGCAACTAAAGGTTTTAGGTTGGATATTCCAGCAGGTACGGCAGTCAGATTTGAGCCGGGGCAGGAACGCGAGGTTAGATTACTGGAATATCAGGGTAATAGAGAGGTTTATGGGTTTAATGCTAAAGTTCAAGGGAGTTTGGATAAATAATCATGGTATATAAAATAGAACGCTCAGAATATGTGGCAATGTATGGTCCAACAACCGGCGATAAAATAAGGCTCGCAGATACTGACCTATTTATTGAAGTTGAAAGTGATAAGACAACATATGGTGAAGAAGTTAAATTTGGAGGTGGGAAGGTTATTCGCGATGGAATGGGTCAGTCTCAAATCACTAGGGAGAGAGGTGCAGTAGACACGGTAATTACAAATGCTTTAATTGTTGATTACACCGGAATTATAAAGGCAGATGTTGGTATTAAAGATGGTCGTATTCACTCGATTGGTAAAGCTGGTAATCCGGACATCCAATCGGATATAGATATTATTATTGGACCTGGCACTGAGGCAATCGCAGGCGAGGGACGGATATTAACTGCCGGTGGTATCGATGCTCATATACATTTTATTAGTCCTCAACAAGTTGATGATGCTCTTTATTCCGGGGTAACGACGATGCTTGGCGGTGGAACGGGTCCAGCGGAGGGAACAAATGCCACAACTTGCACTCCGGGAGCATGGCACATTGGTCGAATGATGCAAGCCGCCGAAGGTCTCCCTGTTAATTTAGGGTTCTTTGGCAAAGGAAATGCTTCCAAACCTAATGAATTAATTGCCCAAGTTGAGGCTGGGGCTTGTGGTCTAAAATTACACGAAGATTGGGGGACTACTCCCTCTGCTATCGATACATGCTTAACCGTTGCTGATGAATTTGATATTCAAGTAGCGATTCATACCGATACGTTAAATGAGTCTGGATTTGTTGAAAATACAATCGCAGCTTTTAAAAATCGAACAATTCATGCATTCCACACAGAAGGTGCAGGTGGCGGTCACGCGCCTGATATTATTAAGGTTTGCGGTGAATCGAACGTTTTGCCTTCTTCAACAAATCCAACGCGTCCGTTCACAGTTAATACTGTTGATGAGCACCTTGATATGCTGATGGTTTGCCATCACTTAGACTCTAAAATACCAGAAGATGTTGCTTTTGCAGAAAGCCGGATTAGAAGAGAAACCATCGCAGCTGAGGATATTTTGCATGATCTCGGTGCTTTTTCGATGATCGCTTCAGATAGTCAAGCCATGGGTAGGGTAGGTGAGGTTATTATAAGAACCTGGCAAACTGCTGATAAAATGCGAAAACAGCGGGGTCCTCTTAAGGAAGAGACTGGTGATAACGATAATTTCAGGGTAAAGCGATACATTGCCAAATATACAATTAATCCAGCTTTATCTCATGGCATCGCTGAGCATGTTGGTTCCATTGAGGTTGGTAAGATGGCGGATCTTGTTTTATGGAAGCCAATGTTTTTTGGTGTTAAGCCGGATATTATAATTAAGTCAGGCACGATTTTAGGCGCAGCAATGGGGGATCCAAATGCTTCTATCCCGACGCCACAACCTGTACATTATCGACCAATGTTTGGTGCGTTTGGAAAATCCTTAACAGAGAGCTCTTGTTTATTTGTCTCCAAAAAATCAAATACTCTCGATACCGGAAATAAATTAGGTCTCTCAAAGAAGTTATTGTCTGTGTCAGGTACTCGAACAATTACAAAAGATGATATGAAACTTAATTCCTATAGACCTAAAATGGAAGTTGACCCGGAAACATATGAGGTTCGCGCCGATGGTGAATTGCTTATTTGTGAGCCGGCTGAGGAACTTTCAATGGCTCAAAGATACTTTTTGTTTTGATGAGACGTGTCAGGCAAATTTTAATTGATGGTAGTTGGGAGGGTAATGTTGTGAGTTCAGTTACGCTTTCTTATCAAAATCGATATCGACGGAAATTGAGAATGTGTGATGATAAAGGTATGGAGTTCTTTCTTGATTTAGCACAGACAACCCAATTATTCGAGGGTGATGCATTAGTTTTGGATGATGGAGATTTAATATGTGTTAAAGCTGCCAAAGAAGATATTCTCGAAATATCTTGTGAGACAGTTAATCAACTTACGCGTATAGCTTGGCATATTGGCAATCGTCATATCCCAGCGCAATTTCTAGAAAACAACACTTTTCGTATTTTATATGACCATGTTTTGCAAGGTATGGTAGTGGGTTTAGGTGCCAGAGCACTTCGGAAAAAACTTCCGTTTTCCCCGGAGCGGGGAGCCTATAGTGACAGTAATATTTCAGGTGGCCATCCCCATGCACACTGATGGTTTGCCAGATGATAATTTTTTGAGTGTTTTGACCTGGCTTTCTCCAAGTTTTCCGGTTGGTGGATATGTCTACTCTCATAGTATTGAGTTTGCGGTCGAAGATAGTCGGATTACGAACGAGAAGGAATTATGTGTTTGGATAGAGTCGATCTTACGGTTTGGCGCAGGTCGGATAGATGGGGCTTTACTATGTTTTACATGGAGAGCAATTATTGAAAGTGATTATGAACAACTAAGGTGGGCTGTTAATAAGGGTAACGTTATGCGAAGTTCTTTTGAGATGGGCCTTGAAAGTAAAGCTCAGGGTAACGCATTCATAGATACTATTGTCAAGTCGTGTCCAATGGAAAGGCTTACTATGCTTTTAGAAGAAAATCCAGAATATCGAGAAGCAATGTCCTATTCGAATGCTGTTGGACTGGTTTGCGCAATCGCAAATATCTCACTCCGAGTAACCTTGCTGGCATACTACCATTCTGTTTGTTCGAATTTAGTTTCAGCAGGTATACGATTGATTCCTCTTGGCCAAGTTGCCGGACAAAAATGCATGAAAAATTTAACATCAGTAATTATTAAAACTGTTGATGCTGCTATTTCAGGTGACTTTAATGACCTTGGAACAGCAAATCCAATAATTGATTGGGCTTCAATGAAACATGAAACACAATATACAAGGTTATTTAGATCATGAATAAAAATACTTTGAGGGTGGGAATAGGTGGTCCAGTTGGCACGGGTAAAACAGCTCTGTTAGAGAGGCTTTGTAAGCATATGAAAAGTGAATTCAACATTGCCGCGATAACAAACGATATATACACCCGCGAGGATGCTGAATTTTTAACCCGATCTGGTGCATTAAACGCAGACCGAATTTTAGGTGTGGAAACTGGTGGATGTCCGCATACTGCTATTCGGGAGGATGCTTCTATGAACCTTGCCGCTGTTTCCGATCTGAATAGAACCTTTAAAAATTTAGACTTAATTTTCATAGAGAGTGGAGGAGATAATTTGGCAGCAACCTTCTCGCCAGAGCTAGCAGATATAACTATTTATGTAATAGATGTCTCGGCGGGTGATAAAATTCCAAGGAAAGGGGGGCCAGGAATCACTCGATCAGATCTTTTGGTAATCAATAAGATTGATCTTGCTCCTCTAGTAGGAGCTGATTTGAAAATTATGGATCGTGATGCAAAAAAGATGCGTGGAGACAAACCTTTCTATTTTACGAACTTAAAAGAAAATAATGGGCTCTCGGATATTGCTAATTTTATAATAGATTTAGGTGGTTTACGGATTTAATTAACGGCTTTATATTAGGTAATTGCCACGTTTCTTAATGCATCTGGATTGCGTATAATAATTTGTCGTTTCTTTCGCATTAATAACCCTTCTTTTTGCCAACGCTCAATTGTCATTGATATCCATTGTCTAGTTGAGCCGACAATATCAGCGATCTCTTCATGCGTAACGTGTCGTGTAATCAGACATCCCTCAGAAATCTTTTCACCATGAACTTGACAAAGAACTAATAAAAGATGGGCTAGTCTTTGGGGGATGGTTCGAGTTCCGAGCATTTGTGCCAATTGGGAATAGCATTTACCTTTTGCAACTAGTCCATTTATCAGACATCGGGCAAAATTTGGGATCTCAGAAATCAAACTATTTACTAGCTTTCCCGAAAGAAATACCATTTCTGAGTTTTCGGTAACTTCAGCTGACCACAAGTGCGCTCCTCCAAATATTTCTGGCCCCCCAATGAAGTGACCTCGTGACCAGTAGGCTAGTGTTAATTCTCTTCCTGATGGTGCAACGCAATAAGTTCGGACCTGACCCTTTTCTATTTGGAAAATACCATTGTGATTAGTACCTTGTAAAAATACTGGTTCTCCTTTTTTATAAGAAATCATTTCTCCACGATCGCGGATAGTTTTTAGTTCAATTTCGCTGAGATGGTCTAAAAATAACGCACCTTCATTTATCTCACTTAAACTCTCTGTTAGGAAAAGTGCAGATAATGGCTCCGTATTTTCTTCGATTGATTGATTTTTAGAGACCATTAGATTTGATTTCTGTATAAATTGTTAATTTTGCGTTATTGAGCTTGAATTTGTTCAAGTGCCCACCTTATGTTTTTTCTAACATCAATATCTGGATCATCAAGATGTTTTTTTAAAGCATTTGTCGCCTTATTGGACGCTATTTCTCCTAATGCTGCCGCGGCCTCTTTACGTAAATTTGAGATTTCATGATCTAATGAAAGTATTATATCATCTATAGAACTCTCAGCTTTAAGCTTTCCTAGGCTTCGGATTGCTTTTTGCCGAACCTGCCAATAATCATCTCCAATTGCATGTCTTAAAGAATTTATTGAATTTTGATCTCCAACTTTTGCTAGTGTTTCTGCGGCTATTTCTCGAACCATCCAGTCTTTATCTGAGAGCGCGGAGGATAATGCGTTTGTAACAGCAGTATTTGTTGAAAACCCCAGAGCACTTGCTGCGGTTTTTCGAACCTTAGATTTTTCATCACTCAACATATTGATTAGCGCTGGGAGGGTTTCTTCTGATTGCAAATATCCAACGACGCTCACCGCTTGAGCTCTTACCGTTGAGTCCGTGTCTGAAAATGCTTCCAGTGCGACCTTTAAATAGTCATATCTTCTAAGCTCTTTAAGTGCCTCTAACGATGCGGCTCTAATAAAAGGACTCTCATGCGAAACGAAGGGTGCGATAAGATCTGCACAGTCAGGGTCTTTCAATTCCGCTAAACTTTTGGCCGCTGCTTGAGATACAGATATTTCTATATCAGTTAATGCGATAAGCAGAGCTTCTGCGGCTTCTGGGCCATCAAATTCGCCTAACGCGAGTGCTATTTGCAATCTGACCTCTGTGGAATCGTCCTGCAATGCATCTCTTAAAAACTTAATTGCCTCAGGGTCAGCGCTATCAGCTAATTCCATTATGGCTACCCTACGAGCTCCAGCATCGGGATCGTTAAGACGAACTCCTATTTCCTCAATATCATTAAATTGTTCGAAAGGATTAGAATCAGACATTTATCTAGTTCTCCTCAACGTAAAAGAAAAGGGATGTTTACACTCACTGCTCTAGTTGGACAGTCGGTCTCACACGGCATACAATACCAACATTCGTCATATTTCATAAACGCTTTTCCAGTTTTTTCATCTATTCTCAAAACATCTAATGGGCAAACATCAATACAAACTCTGCATCCTTTATCTGCTATACATTTTTCAGGATCTACTACAACTGGAACAGATGTAGATTGTTGTGCTAATGGCATTTCTTGTCTCCAAAATTGATTTATTAATCTTTAAAAACTATTTTTTAAAAGTTTGTATACGTTGGTTATCATATGCCTCTTTCTCATCGTCATTAATAGGTATGATATATGGTTCAACATCTTGTTTCTGACTAACCATTTGACCTTTATTATTTTTAGATAATAGTGTGTGACAGAACCAATTTGCATCATCTTTTTTAGGAAAGTCGGCTCTGTTGTGGTATAAACCCCATCGACTTTCTGTCCGATGTAAAGACGCATGCGCCGCCATATCTGCACAATCCATAATCGATGAGACTTCAAGAGACCTCATCAATTCGTGAGCGTTAGTAACCAGCATTTCGTTTTCCATGACATTTCTCACTTCCGCAAGTCGTTCTTGAGCCAAAAGCATTTTTTTTGTTACTTTTGGAGGCTGTAAATAATCATTAACGAGCCTACGTGTTTTGAATTCAATTTGATTTGGTGGGATGCCATCGTTTCTTTTTGTGGGCGCGAGAACTCGCTCTTTTTCAGCTTCTATTTCAAATTCATCAATATCTGCTAAGTCAACCTCTTTAATATAATTAACCGCATCCTCTCCTGCAATTGCTCCGTTGGTAAAAGCGCCTAACATGTAATTATGGGGAACACTTGCCATATCTCCAGCTGCGTATAAGCCGGGTATAGTTGTCTTTGCATTATCATCAACAAAGACTCCTGACGCAGAATGGCCAGAGCAAAATCCAATCTCTGAGATATGCATTTCGATCATTCCATCACGGTAATCGTTTTTTCTGTTTTTTTGAAAGAGGCCTCTCGTTGGGCGTTCAACAGTATGCAGCGTGTTTTCAATCTCAGAAATTGTCTCATCAGCTAAGTGATTGAGTTTAAGGAATACAGGGCCTTTACCTGATTGAAGCTCATTATAAAATTCTTGCATCATTTGACCCGACCAGTAGTCACATTCAATAAATCTCATTCCCTCATTGTTAGCAGTGTAACCGCCAAAAGGACCCGCTACGTACGCACATGCTGGACCGTTATAATCCTTGATGAGAGGATTTATTTGATAACATTCTAAGTTAGCAAGTGCAGCACCTGAGTGATAAGCCATCGCATATCCATCACCCGAGTTGGCAGCGTTTTCATATGTCCCGTATAAATAACCCGACGTTGGCATTCCTAGTCTTCCTGCTGCTCCCATACTTAGGATTACAGATTTCGCTCTTATTATCAAAAACTCTGCATTTCGAGTGTTCACCGCGATTGCACCGGCTATTCTGCCGTCATTTCCTTTAAGCAATCTAGTTGCCATATAACGATTTGAAATAAGTATTTTTGCACTACGCAATTGTCGGTAGAGAGATTTTTTCACAGTATCACCATTTGGCATTGGCAAAACATATGTTCCAATATGATGAACTTTTTTAACATCATACTCACCGTTCTCATCTTTTAAAAAACGTATTCCAAACTTATCGAGCTCTTGTATTATATCAAAGCAGCGCTCTGCGTATTTGAGAACTGGTTTTTGATCACAAATCCCATCATTAGCGATTGTAATTTCTTTTACGTATTGCTCTGGGGTTGAATGACCAGGTATTACTGCATTATTGAGCCCATCCATTCCCATGGATATTGCACCCGAACGTTTCACATTTGCTTTTTCAAGGAGAATTACCTTGGCATTTGGATTTTTTCGCTTTGCCTTGTAAGCAGCCATTGGCCCAGCAGTTCCGCCTCCTATTACTAAAATATCGCATTCAACTTGTGAGCTACCCTCGTTGATTTCATCCATGGAATAATCCTATTTATTAAATATTTTTAATTTTCATTATACTCGAGGGAGTCGATTATTTCCGTCAATTAATTGCATTAAGAAAATTAATAACTTTCTCTATATTTCAAGATAAAATAATCGATGATCCTTAAAATTAGCTGGTGTCCGATTCGCATCAGCCTGAGATAAAAATAGCACTATTCTTAACTAGGCTAAATCGAGTACCCCTATATTTTAATTTTGAAATTAACACGCATGAATTTGCCTATGGAGTAGTAAATATCGATTTTGATATAAAATCCTTAGTAGATACAAGATAGAAATTTCATAATAGTAACAAATTAAAGTTAACTCCAAGAGAGCTATTAGAGTATAATTGAGATGAGTGTATTCGTAGATGCGGACCCCTACGCCTGGCCATGGAATGGTAAGCTTAGAGTTGATAACACAGCCTTATTAGTAATTGACATGCAAACTGATTTTTGCGGCATCGGTGGGTACGTAGACAAAATGGGTTATGATTTAGCACTTACACGAGCTCCTATAAACCCTATAAAGGGTGTTCTCAATGTTATGAGAGCTTCAGGTTTTCACATTTTTCATACCAGAGAAGGTCATAGAGCTGACCTGACAGACCTGCCGGTAAACAAGCTATGGAGATCAAAACGAATAGGAGCTGGTATTGGCGATGCTGGACCCTGTGGTAAAATTTTGATTAGAGGTGAACCAGGTTGGGAAATAATAGATGAGTTATCGCCAATAGAGAATGAGCCTGTTATTGATAAACCTGGTAAGGGTTCTTTTTACTCCACGGATCTTGAACTCCTACTAAAAATCCGTCGGGTCGAGAATCTCATACTTACTGGAATAACAACTGATGTTTGCGTTCATACAACAATGCGTGATGCCAACGATAGAGGATATGAGTGCCTCTTACTAGAAGATTGTTGTGGAGCTACTGATAAAGGTAATCATGATGCGGCGATCAATATGGTGAAGATGCAAGGTGGAGTTTTCGGAACAGTCGCAAAATCCAATGATCTAATATCTGCAATTAATAAAATTGGGGCGTGATGTTAGATATAATCGCTATATTCCAACACATTAATTATAGTTTGTAAAAGATGATTTCTATTCCAGCTCGACCTTTTAATTTTGAGGCACCACTGAATCAAATAGCATTAATAGTTGTTGATATGCAAAGAGATTTTTTGGAAGTCGGTGGTTTTGGATCTTCCCTTGGTAATGATGTAGAACGACTCCGTTCTATTATTCCATCACTTTTATCTTTGATTAACACTTTTCGTAAATATAATGCAAAAATCATTTATCTAAAAGAGGGACATAAGCCAGACTTATCAGATTGCCCTAATTCGAAATTTAGACGTGGCGAAAATGAGTATAAAATTGGCGACTTAGGGCCATTAGGTCGGATCTTAATCAATGGCGAACCGGGCAATCAAATCATTCCTGAATTAAGTCCAAAAATTGGCGAAATTATTATCGAAAAACCTGGAAAAGGCGGTTTTTATAAAACTAATCTGAATGAACAACTTGAAAGCCTTAAAATTTCTCATTTAATATTTTCTGGTGTTACGACCGAGGTTTGCGTGCAGTCTACAATGCGGGAGGCCATGGATAGAGGCTATGAAACTCTGGTTGTGGAGGACGCGACGGAAAGTTATTTCGCCCAATTTAAAAAAAGTACACTTGAAATGATAATTTCTCAAGGTGGAATTGTTGGTTGCATCAGTAACGTAGCCACAATAATGAATTCACTTGAAACACGCCCAATATGAGCATGTCCACAGTAATGAATAGCCTTCTTGATCGTTTAGGTGATTTTTCTGACAGACAGTGGCAAATGTTTAGCAAGGGCGTTGAAGTATCTTGGTTCTATTCTAACGGAAAAAATGGTCCAGCTTCTGCACTTTTGCGATACGAACCAGGTGCGTCTGTGCCTTTACATTGGCATCGAGGCTACGAGCATATTTTTGTTCTTGAGGGAAGTCAATCCGATGATAATGGATTATATCAGGCCGGGTCTTTACTTATAAGTCCACCTGGTTCTTCTCATACAATTACAAGTCTTGAGGGTTGTATTGTTTTAGCTGTCTGGCAAGTCCCGGTAAGTTTTTCTCCACTGAAAAAGTAAGACCTATATTTTTAGCTTTATTAAGGACTCGAATAATCGATTTACCAGTGACAGTAATAAAGGTGTTAAAGAAGAATGAGTTTATAAAAACCCATTAAGTTTAAATAATATTTATACTAAGTATTAATTTAAAAACTAGCTGATATTAAATAAATAGTTATTGAAATAATAGCAATAGGGTCAATAGCTATAATTTTAACGACTGAAAATTGAGAAAATGAAAAATAAAACTAACGTTAAATTTTTAAGAGAAACTATTATTGAACGTGTTCCGATGGAAAGTCCTAACGATATCTCTGGAATTCAAACATTATTTGATACTCATGTATTAGAGCCTCACGAGGTTGTTGCAATATTCGGCAAAACAGAGGGTAACGGTTGTGTAAATGATTTTACTCGAGCATATTCGATATTCGCATTAACGAAATTTTTTGCAGATAAACTTAGCTGCTCTGATAACGAAGTATCAAAGAGAGTCTCAATGGTAATGTCGGGTGGAACAGAGGGAGGCTTGTCCCCTCATTACATAGTTATTGGGGTTAGGGAGCATTCTGACGGAATATTGAATCAGAGCCCCTCTTTAGCTATCGGTACAGCGTATACTCGGAATTTTAAGCCTGAGGAAATTGGTCGTGTAGCTATGATAAGAGAGGTCGCTAAAGCAGTTAGTGTGGCGTTAAAAAGAAGTGGAATTGATGATAAGAAGAATGTACATTTTGTTCAGGTTAAATGTCCCCTTTTAACTTCTGAACGTATTACAGATGCAAACTCTCGAGGAGAGACCGTTTGTACCGAGGATACTTATGAGTCTATGGCATATTCTCGCGGAGCGTCTGCACTCGGGGTCGCCTTAGCTCTAGATGAAGTTGAGAGCAATTTGATAAATAACAAACTAGTTTTGAGAGATCTGTCAATATATTCTGAAAAAGCGAGCGCATCAGCAGGTGTTGAGTTATTAAATTGCGAAGTAATTGTCATGGGAAATTCTATGTCATGGAATGGGCCGTTATTAGTCTCGCATGAAATTATGCGTGATGCTATTGACTCTCAATCAGTTTGGCAAGTTCTCTCAAATTTAGAAATCTATAATTCAAAACAGTTGTCAAAAGTGCAAGGCAACTTAATTTCAGCAGTTCTATGCAAAGCAGAACCAAGTTCTAACGGCAAAATTCGTGATGCTCGCCACATTATGTTAGACGATAGTGACATAAATTCTACACGTCATTCCCGCGCATTAGTGGGAGGTGTTATTTCTGGTGTGGTGGGGTTTACAGACCTTTTTATTTCTGGTGGTGCTGAGCATCAAGGTCCAGATGGTGGGGGCCCCTTGGCGATAATTGCAAAAAAATATTAGCTTTATAGCTATATGTGTAGAAGAGTTTCAACTCAGAATATATATTTTTGAGCTTTAAACTATAATAAATCGGATTTTTTCCTTTAATTTAAAGGAAGTGCAAAAATTGCATTCCTGCACCAAAATTATAACAGCATGCAAGAGCCTGATTCAGCGCTATGTTCACTTTTGGAAAGGAAAGATGAAGTGCTGTATAATGTTAAAAATCAATTAGGCAAGAAAGAGACCCAAGGTCGGATTGAAATCAGTAAACTTTCTGTGATCTATCAAAATAAGAAGGTTTTACAAACAGCGCTTGATACAACTGATATTATCTTAAAGCCCGGAACATTTGCCTCTTTGATAGGCCCGTCCGGTTGCGGTAAATCTACGCTGCTGAATGCGGTTGCCGGATTTGTGAAGCCCTCAGAAGGAGGAGTGGTTGTTGACGGACGTCAGGTTGACGAGCCAGATGTTTCTGTCGGTGTAATTTTTCAAAACTTTGCACTTTTCCCATGGTTTTCAGCACGCGGTAATGTTGAGTTTACATTAAAACGTTTTGGTCTTAGTTCCAGCGAGCGAAGAGAACGCGCGATTGAATTTTTGCGAGAAGTTGGACTCGAAGAACACCAGCATAAATTTCCAAGTCAGTTGTCTGGTGGAATGAAGCAGCGCGTAGCAATAGCTCGAACACTAGCTTCAGATCCTGATGTGCTTTTAATGGATGAACCTTTTGGAGCTCTGGATGCGCAGACTAGATTAGAAATGCAAGAGCTTTTAATGCGACTTTGGCAATCTAGAAAGAAAACAGTTCTTTTTGTAACCCATGATGTGGATGAGGCCTTAAGGTTGGCTGATATTATTTTTGTAATGTCAACGGCACCGGGTCGGATCATTGAAACTATTAACGTCGATATAGCTAGACCTAGAGCTATTGATCGAATGGATAATCAATTTATTGAGTACCGCTCGCGTATTTTAGGTTTGCTGAGACATTAATTAACGAAAGCCAATTAATTAACTAGAAGGAGAAAATTATGTTAAAAAAATTAAAAATATTAAGATTTGTTTTTGCTGCCTTATTATTGAGCGCGTCTGGCAACGCCATTGCAAAAGAAATTGTTTTAGGAAGCGCCCCTAACTTGCAAACGGTACCAATCATCGTAGCAATCGATAAGGGTTATTTTAAAGAGCAAAATATAACCCTGAAGTTAGTGAAATTTGTATCTGGTCGCCGCGCATTAGAGGCTTTGATTGGGGGGCAACTCGATATAGCGTTTATGGCTGAATATCCTGTCGCTATTGCAGCATTACGTTCGCAAAAATTTGCAACTATTTCTACTCTATCCAGATACTTAGCTAATCGACTGATTTCGAAAGGATCGATTGGATTTAAAACTTTAAAAGATCTTAATGGAAAAAAAATAGGCACAACTAAAGGATCAAATACTGAATTTTTTACGGAACGTCTTATTAAAAAGTCTGGAATAAAGGTTGAGGTTCTAAATGTATCTCCACCAGATATTGTTCCAGCTCTTGCGCGTGGAGATATTGATGCTGGTGTAATGTTTCCGGATTTTTATCCCGCAGCAAAGAAAGCACTTGGAGATGATTATAGGGAGTTCAAAAGTGATGCTTATGTAGCTCAATTTGTTTTATCCGCTAGCCCGGAGATGCTCAAAGAGCGTCCCCAAGAGGTTGCAGGCTTTTTAAAAGCACTTATTAAGGCAGAAAAATTCATCAAGTCGGATCCCACCGAAGCCCAAATGATTTATTCGAAAGCAACAAGCGGTCGAGTGACCCCACAAATGGCAAAAGCTAGATGGTCGGAGGCAGATTATGCAATTGGACTAAATAAAGGTTTAGTGGATCTGCTAGTTGCCGAGGCAAAATGGGTTGTTTCAAAGGGTAAAATTACGGGAGAAGCGACGGCTGGAACAATGAAAAAGTTTCTTGATACTGGTCCACTTATGTCGATCGATCCAAGTCGTGTAACGATTAATTAGAAACTACTGGTTACTCAAGCTGAAAATCTTTTTTTTCAGCTTGATAGCCTTTTCTTTAATATTTCAAAGTGAGTCGAAATAAACTATGAATCAAATTATAGAGAGTATTTCAAAAAAATCTTATACACTAACTCCTGATATAATCCTTGGTCCCGATGGCCCATTGAAGGACCATTCGTTGACCATTTCGAATGGGACTATTGAAAAGATATCAAAAGAAAAACCGGATGAGTCTGTCGATTTATCCGGTTATGCAATTATACCAGGTTTTGTGGATGCTCATACCCATACCGGACAGACCTTTGGAAAGGCATTAACTGCTGGAGAACCCGCACAGATATGGAAGAGAATATGGAACCCAATGGAGGCAGCTCATACGCGGGAAACTTCTTATGCCTCTGCTAAATGGATGTTTTTAGAAGCGCTACGGGGTGGATATACTTCTTTAGTTAATTTTAGTATGAATTCTTTAGATCTAAATAAAGGTGTGCATAAAGCCGTGTCGGAAACTGGTATACGGTTAGTTTCTTCCACGGGATTAGACCAATATTATTTTGATGAGAACGGAAAAAGGGTTGATCATTCTTTTGATCAAGTTGTTGATGCGATTAATTTACATGTCGCAGAATGCAAGGACAATAATTTGTTAACACCGTCCGTTTGCTCTACCTCCTTTTTCACAAATTCCGATGATACGTTATCAAAGTTATACGAATTGTGTGAGAAAAAAGACATTAAGCTTCAAATACATTCTAACGAACATTTTCCAGAAGTTCATGAATGCATCACGCGCTTTGGGCTTAGACCAATCGAAAAACTAAATAAGTTGAATGTTCTTGGAAAACATTTACTTATTCATCATGCAACTTTAGTCACGGATCATGAAATTGAGCTTTTGGCAAATTCTAGCACTGGCGTCAGTTATAATCCATTAGCAAGTATATGGAAGGGTAATTCTGTTGCACCCGCCCTGGCGTTTAAAGAACGTAATGTAACTTTTGGGATAGGATCGGATACTACTTCAGCTGACGCGCTGAAAAGCCTATCGGCTGCTGAGACCTGTCAACGAATTCGACATTCTATGCCAGTGGATGACTTTTCCTGCGGTGCTGCATGGACTTGGACCACTGCTGCTAGTTTTGGATCTGCAAAAGCTGCTGGAATTGAAACCAAAACTGGTTCTCTTAGAGAGGGACTAGCCGCTGACTTTCTTATCCTTGATATGGGGAAACCAGAGTGTATTCCTTCCATTGACTTTGAATGGGAATTAGTGCGCTATTATAATCGGGATCAAATTGTTGCAGTTGCAATAGGGGGTAAGCCAGTTATGGTTAATGGCGAGCCTATTGGCTGGGATGCTGATGAATTTCTCAAAAATTATATTGAAATCGCAAAATCAGTTTCATCGACATCGACGATACAACGGGTACATGGCAAATCTGAAACACGTCGTTTCCAATCTTCACACAACATCTTATAAGGATATATTATCTTGATTAAAATAATTGATAGTGTTGGGAAGCTTCTTGTTTCTCTAGGGTTTGTAATAATAGTTTGGCACGTTGTAACTGTTTCGGGTATGGTTAATACCCAATTATTTCCATCTCCCACTCAAGTTGGAAAAGCATTAATTAAACTTTATAATGATGGAATATTTCTTGATGATTTTTTTGTGTCTTTAACACGCGCATCCGTGGGGTTTACAATTGGCGCCTTGCTTGGGATTGTCTCTGGATTATTAACTGCGCGGGTAAAGTTATTTAGAATATTGGTATACCCATTCTTTAATATATTAAGACCAATTCCCGCAATTGCATTAGTTCCAGTTGCGATTGTATGGTTTGGGATTGGAGAAGACTCAAAGTATTTTGTTATCGCATACACAGTTTTCCTTGCTGTTTGGCTGAGCACACACCACGGTACGGAGCTCATTCCTGAGACTTACATCCGAGCTTCGAGAACACTCGGGGCAACAAAATTTAGGGAATTCGTGGAAGTCGTAATTCCTGCTGCAATGCCTTATATTTTTGCTGGTTTACGTCTTGGAGCAGCGCTAGCTTTTTTAAGTTTGGTTGCAGCTGAATTGACAGGTGCATCAGCAGGTATAGGGTATCGGATAGACGAGGCTCGGCAATATTTTTTGGTAGATCGAATGTTTGTAGGATTAATCGAGCTTGGAGTATTGGGCGCTTTACTAGATACTTTCTTTGTTGTCATTGGCAAAAAAGTGCTTCATTGGGAGACAATTTCGAATTAGTTTTTTTCGATTTCCGAAAGTCGATTAGAAACCTGACTAGCAAACTTACCCGAGGCGACACTTAAAATTTTCCCACGGAGTTGAGCCAGTTGCATAGTTATGTGGGGATTATCTTTGCCACTAAGATCTCGAGTAATTAAATTGGGATTATCTGTCTGACCTAAAGAAGTGCCCTCAACTATAAAGCTAATTGTATCCCCCAACAGTGTATAATTGATCAAAAAGCCAATATTATTAGTTTCTATTACTGGATTAATTTTAATATCCTTTGACCGACTACAACGATCTATTGCCTCTCTAATTCCCATATTACTCGATAGAAGTGCCATTGGGAATTGGCTACAATCACCAAATGAAACTTTTTCGTGTTTTGCTAGTGGGTGAGATTTATTCATCACAGCTTTAATTGGCAATTCCCGGGAAAATTGAGAATAAAACACCCTTGGGTCTAATGAACCTAGAATCAAACCAAAGTCTGCAGAATGGTCGATTAAATTTGCTTCAACCATATCCAAAGTCATAAATTCCACCTTTATGCTGACAGCTGGGTGAATATTGCGATATTTTACGCTTTCGATTGTTAATAGATCGGCAAATCCATTAGTTGTGGCAACACGTATTTCACCGCGACGTTCGCCTGATAAATCACTAATTGCTGATTTTACACTCTCAAGGTCGGCAAAATATTTTCGTATATGTGTGATTAGTAATTCTCCGGCAACCGTTAATCTTACTCCGTGGGGATGCCGATCGAATAAATCTACTCCAAGTTCTTGCTCGAGCCCTATTATTCTGCGATTTAGAGCTGTAGAGGTGATGAACATTTTATCAGCTGCTCTTCGAAATGAACCAAATCGAACTACAGCATCTACCATTTCATATGTTTTAGAGAGTTTCATAGTAATATTCCGCAATGTTAAGCGTCTTTTAGTTATCAAACGACGCCACACATCGCTAACCGCGAATGAGGATAATCGTATTACCGAATCATGTCGAGACATTTTATAAATGAACTTAATATAAAATAGATAATTTCGTTTTCGAAGTATATATTTTTCAGGATTTTACAGGGTTTCGGGCGAGGGGCCTTTTCGGAATATGACCACCATGGCTTACTTTTGATTGGTCGGGCAGGGGGCTTTTATTATCTTTAATTAATCGTAAATCATTAGTCTCAGAGAAAGGTAGTACTTTCTCTCCCTTAATCGTAACTCTATTCAGTTTACGGCGAGCAGGAAAATAATCATGGACAGCATAATGTTGTACAGAACGATTATCCCAAATGACTACGGTATCAACTGCCCACTGATGTCTGAATTGAAATTCTGGAATTTTTGCTTGTTCAAATAATTGATTAAGCAAAGTCCTGCTTTCCGACTCAGCCATTCCTTTGATCCTAACAGAGAATTGCGGGTTTACGAACAGAACAGGTTTTCCAGATATGGGGTGTTTACTAACCACAGGGTGTGATACAGGTGGATACAAATCTTCAAAATATCTTAATTCAATTTTGCTTTTCTCGTCATTTCCAAATAACGCTCTAAATGGTTTAAAATCGTGTATGCATTCAAGGCCGGATATAAAATGTTTCATTTTATCGCTAAGTCCCTCATATGAAGCGGTCATACTTGTAAAAACTGTGTCACCCCCAATTTCTGGAATTATTAACCCGTGTAGCATTGTTGCCATGGGGGGTGCATCTCTGAAAGTTTCATCACTATGCCAACAATCCGTGCCAAACGGCGGGTTATCCTCGTTATTATCAAATATTATAAGTTCAGGAATCTTTTCACTGTTCGGGGAGAATGGATGGATGCTTAATTCACCAAAATTCTCAGCAAATTTAATTTGGTGATCAGATGTTATCTGTTGATTCCGAAAAAATAAAACTTCATGTTCGACAAATGCGTCTTCAATGATTTTAAAGGTGCTTTGATCAATATTTTTCGATAGGTCTATGCCTTCTACTTGTGCACCAATATGCATTCCTTTTTGTATTATTTTAATTGAATGTGAAGAATTATCCATAATATTCGCCCTATTTTAGCCTCTAACTCTTAAGTTTGTTATTGTTTCATCTACAAATATACCTCGATATATCTTAAAGGCAATTTTAGAGACTGTTTTAATTTTATGCTCAAGATTTCTCTTGTTTGAAATATTAGTGGCATTAAGAATTAGATTTTCAATCGGGGTCGGTAAATTATTTTCTAATTTGTAATTATCCTGCAAAGTTAATCTTAATATACCTTGAATTATCTGCCATAAGTTTAACGCATCGATTAGTTGTTTGGCTAAATCTTTTGATAGTATATTATTTTTGCATAAGTTTTTTAAAACCTGTTCGGTGTTTGTGGAGAGTATAAAAGGATAATCACTTGCATGCTTAAGCTGCAAATATTGCACAATAAATTCAATATCTAGTAATCCACCTCTAATATATTTTACGTTCCAAATAACGTTTGTTGGATTTGCTTTTTGAATTTTCTCACGCATTTTAAGAACGTCTTTTCTTAAAACAGTATGGTCACGTGCTTTAACGAGAGTTTTTTGGATAATTGCTTTTACATCTTTTTTTAATTGTCTGGATCCTGAAATAACCCTGGCTCTAGATAATGCCATATGCTCCCAAGTCCAAGATTTTTGTGCATGATATTTTGCAAAAGCTAAAAAATGTGTGGCAATTGGACCAGAGTTTCCGGATGGCCGTAATCTCATATCAACCGAATATAACTCTCCTTCGTTTGTTTGAGTTGTGATTGCATTGATAAAACGCTGACTTAGCCGAGTAAAATAAAGGCTTGGATTTAGGGAGCTATCCGTGTCTAATAATTTGCTATTCTCTTTGTACCGGTAGACAAAAATAAGGTCTAAATCAGAAGTTGGTGTCATTTCCTTGCCACCAACTTTACCAAGAGAAATGATGACACTTTCTCCCTTAATTACTTTACCGTGTTTCTTCTCGAATTCTTTTTTTACGGCAGTATGAAGGAATTGAATTGTTATAACGGCTAGATCACTATATCTTCGGCCAATTTGCTTCCAACTCAACATGCCCTTCAGGGCTTGCACTCCTATTTGAAGTTTATGACTATTTATAGTTCGTCTTACTGTGTCAAGAACATCTTCGAAGTGTAAATTTTGATGCAAACTTGTTTTAATTTCATTGTCGAGATGAGTCAAAGTTGAGCGCTTTATTGTATTCAATTCCAATAAATTATCAATTAAGCTCGGATTAGTATTTAAGTGCTCAGCAAGCTTTGGCGCACTTCCCATTATCTCAGATAAAAGTTTAATTAACTCCGGATGGGCATGAAACATTGAGAATAGTTGGATGCCTGAGGGGAGGCGCGATAAAAAGGTATTAAATTTAAAAAAAGCTTTATCTGGATCTGGTGTTTGGCCAAAAACTTGAAGAATAATAGGCACTAGTTCTGTAAGAATTTGGCGCGCTCGGGTACTTTGAGTTGCTCGATAATGACCACGATGCCAAGATCTAATGGTTTTATCTATTCCTTGAGGGTTTAAATAACCAAGGTTTTTGATAGTGAGTAAAGTGTCTGGGTCCTCGTCGACACCAGTGAATATCAAATTCCCTTCTACGCTTTCAGAATCTCTAAGACTTGGGGATGCCTCAAATAAAAGGTCATAATGTCTCTCCGCACAGTAGAGATAATTCGATAGAGTCTTTTCAAATTCTTGATAGTTTTTGAAACCCATAAATATTGCAAATTCATTTACTTCTATTTTGGTTTTTGGAATCGTGTGTGTTTGTTGATCGTTGACCATTTGCAATCTATGTTCAACTTTTCTGAGAAACCAATAAGACTCAATAAGTTCACTTGATGCTTGTTCAGAAATCTGTCCATGCTTGGCTAAAATTTTGAGAGCCGAGCATGTTGGACTTAAACGTAATTCTGGTATACGCCCACCCCATATTAATTGTTGTGTCTGAGTAAAAAATTCGATTTCCCTTATTCCACCCCGGCCAAGTTTAATATTATGACCCATAACCATTATGTTACTATTTTGATAATGGGAATTTATTTGCCGTTTGATCGAATGAATTTCATGAATTGTTGCAAAATCTAGATATTTGCGCCAGATGAAAGGACTTAACTTTATCATAAATTCTTTTGCAGTTGAAATATCGCCCGCAATTGGGCGCGCCTTTATTAGAGCTGCTCTCTCCCAATTTTGTCCTAAATTTTCATAGTAAATCCCAGCTGTGGTTACGGAAACTATTGGAGATGTTGAACTTGGGTCCGGTCTCAGTCTTAAGTCTATACGGAAAACATAACCATCAGATGTAACTTCTGACATGATTTTAACGAGACCTTTTGCAAGCTTATTGTAATTCTCTTGTATTTTTTCTGGTTTATTAGTTTTTATTTTGGAACCATCATAAAATAAAATAAGGTCAATATCGCTTGAATAGTTTAGTTCAAGACCTCCAATTTTTCCCATACCGAGCACAAGAAGGCCAGAATTCTCCGAGGGTGTTTTGGGATTGTGTAATTCTATATCGCCTGATGAAGCGAGTTCCTTAAGTAGGTGATTAATTGCAGAATTAATGCACAATTCACCAAATTCGCTAAGTGACTGAGTAATTTTTTCATCTTTCCATACTCCAGTAATATCACAAATCGCAATAAGGAGCGACGCACGTTTTCGATAAAAGCGCAAAAACTCCATGATTTCTGCTTCACTGAAATTGTTTTGTGCTTCGCGTAATGTTCTTTTTATTTCATCAAAACATTCCTGAGGTCCATTGTTTATTAGTGAGATGAAGAAGCTAATATTGGTTATCATGCTTTCGGTAAGAAAACGACTATTGCCGAAGATTGTTGATATTAAAAGTCTAGTTTCTCGATTTTGAACAAGTTTTTGTATTTCATTAGCAAGTATAGAATTATTAATATTTTGACCGAGTCCAATGAGCCGCTCGATACCTATCTTCGCAGCTTCCTCTGATGCTGGTTTAGGCAACTCGTGGTTAGAAAAGAAATAATTCATGCTTTATCTGCCACTTAATATTGAAACTAATATATTTAATATTGGGGCGCTATATATTGTAAAGATTGTAATTATAAATACTTTTATATCTATTCGTTTATTAAATCAGTAATTTAATTTCAAAACTCAATGATTCTTTATATTAGATTTCATTACTTTAGCGAATAGGTCAATTTTAAGTAAACTATCCCCAGTAAACCGGCCGAGGCATTAAGTCAGAATATTTATATTGTTGTTTTAACATGGCCTCAATAAGATTGGCTTTATCTTCGCGAGAAGATTTATCGTCCCAAAGATTATTTAGTTCAAGAGGATCGTTATTTCGGTCATACAATTCACCAAACTCTTGATCTACCCATAATGTTAGGCGCCATTGCTCGTCAACATATGTGCGTACACGGAAGAACTCTTCTGTGTCTACATTTTCAGGGAGTTCGTCGGCTTCTATTATAATACCCGATCGTTTAATTTTTTTATTTTTATAAGCTTTAGAGATAATATCTTCACCCTGAATTCCTGAATATGGTGCTAATCCGGCGCAATTTAATATACTCGGGGCAAAGTCAATTGCACTTGCAAGAATATCAGAACGTTGATTAACCGCAGATTTCGTATCAGACCATATAAACGGCACTCGAATAACACCTTCGCTATGGAGTCCATGTTTTAGCATAATGCCATGATCACCCATCACATCACCGTGATCAGAAGTAAATATTACGATGGTATTGTCTCGGAGGCCTAGGTCGTCAAGTTTTTGTAAGATTTTACCAACTCCATCATCCACCATTGAGATCATACCGTAGGTTAATGCAATTGACTCACGGGCTTCATCTTCTGTTACTGCATAAGGATGAACGTAAGATCGTTTTGCTGTTCCATTGGCCAAAGAACTATGTAAATCATTAACAAATGGCGGAGGGTTATTATGTCTGGCTAAAAGAGACGGAGGCACGGGAATATCACTTGGGTCATACATATCCCAATATTTTCCCGGTGGCGTAAAAGGATGGTGGGGATCGGTAAAACCACATTGAATGAAGAATGGTTGATCATTTTTAGCATATCTATCTAAACAATCTAGGGTAAGGCCTGTAATCCATGAAGTTGGATATAATTCTTCAGGCATACGTGTCCTCCACGCTTGTGGCGCACTAATTTTGGAATTCTCAAGAGCATTTTCTGGTCCACGCAATGACGTGGGGTCTGGATGATTCTCAGATAGCCATGCTGAGTAATCCCCTCCTACGCGATCCGCATGGAATAATGCTATTTTCGCTTCTTGAAATCCATAATATGGTAGATTAATTCCTCGATATGGATTAGCATCCCATGTGCTTCTTAGCTCATTATTATACTCTGGGCCATCCATCCTTTTCCTCGTTGCTTGCGATAACTCCGATGGCGGCAAATGTTTCTCTGATTTAATACCGAAGGTTTCTGGCCGTACTTTATTGTCCGTAAAATATTGTAAGTGTGATTTTCCCATCAAAGCTGTTTGATAACCACCCGCACTCAATACATCCATTAAAGTTACACTGTCTAAAGGGAGAGGAAAACCATTTGTAGTTACCCCGGTCGCAGAGGGCATACGTCCGGTCGCAAGACTTGCCCTATTTGGCATGCATGTAGGGGAGGCAACATAATACTTATCGAAAGTTAACCCATTTTTTGCTAGACTATCAATATTTGGAGTTTGAAGGATTTCGTTCCCATAACAACCCACATGATCAGCTCTTTGTTGATCAGTAATGATAAATAAAAAATTAGGACGCTTTTCCGGCATCATTTGTCTCCAGGCTAGTTAGCGGCGGGCAGTTGAGCTCTTGTATCAGAAAAACTCATACTAGGTTATTTTATCCTTTTAAAGGTTTAAAGAAAAAAGTTTTATCTGCTGAAATCAGGACACCTATTTTTAAAAGGCTCATACTATTGGGTATTTTGATTAATGGGAAGTGAACGTGGAAGCAGATAATCAATTAAAATCATATGGGGTACCGTGAGAGCCGCAAGGCCAATAAATATTATTTGTATTGTAGCTCTAAAAAATCCTTCAATTTCGTTTAAAAAATAAATACCGTAGCCGCTCATAATCCAAGTGATAAACGTAATTAAAGTTGTGGAAATAATAATATTTTTTTTCTTTTGAGAAACGCGGATTAAGTTCCAAACTTTAAGTGTATGACGGGGTGAATGCACGAAACAAAAATATACAATAAAGGAAACAATTGGGGGCATTGTGAATATAATACATAACATTATTGCGATTTCTATAACTCTAATTCCCTTATTCTTATTTTTAAGTCGCATGTAACAATGGAAGGCTAAACACGCTATCCAGAGGTATATTAGATTGTTTATTATTGGCATTATTAATTTGCTGCTATCTTTGGATAATACATTGAACAGAAGTGAAACATCTTCTGGATGAGCGAAAGGGATCACGATAATACTAAGACCACCATGAACAAATACTGAGTTTATATAATCTAAATTACCAGAAATATCGTTGGAATCTCCGCGACCAAAGTGAATTCCAGAAATTAAGAGAAATACCATTAAACAAATAAATGGCCAATATATCCAAGCGATAACTGTCAAAAATGCAAGTAACATATATATGATTAAAAATGATAGATAATAAAGAAATGGCGATGATAATATTAAGTTGGGAATTCTACCAATAGGAAGATTAAGGTTTTTTTCTCCGTCATTCTTTATAGTTATTGCGATTGATGCATCAAAAGCACCATGAGGTATGCCGAAGATGAGTATCACAAGAAAAGAAAAAGTTAAATAAAGTTCATTTTCAAACATTTCTTTTGAACCCAATTCTTAGTAATGCAGCTATAAATGGCATTTTAGGCATTGCCATAATCATCTTAAAAGATGTTAAAAACGAATTCTTTTCGCACATAAATTCAACAAAAGTATCTGGTTTCAGTTTTAATGCCATCTGCATAAAAATACTGGGCATCAAACTTGGATTATTTTTTACTACTTCGAGAAAAATATAGTCTAAGATAGCTAGAGGTTTAGGGTGCGGATTATAAGTTATTAAATGCTTTTTTTGATGGATTTGACCAATGATATTTTGTGTTTGCTTC
>CENP01017831.1_pt1 | contig 31942 bp, 34 predicted proteins | sample 361281 | NCBI WGS metagenome assembly CENP01 (sample SAMEA2591122, study PRJEB7988) | marine metagenome | biome: marine biome (ENVO:00000447); feature: deep chlorophyll maximum layer (ENVO:xxxxxxxx); material: saline water (ENVO:00002010), including plankton (ENVO:xxxxxxxx) | depth 70 m | reverse complement strand
GCAGGTATTGGTCCACCTAGCATCATTATTGGATCGTCTCCGACAACACTAATTCCAACGATCCTAGCTCTTGGGTCTGCTTTTACTTTTTTAAGCCCTTCATCATTACAAATCATAAGTGCGGCAGCACCATCTGTAATTTGACTAGCATTACCAGCGGTGATGACACCACCTTCAGTAACTGGGTTCAAGCCTGAAAGAGCCTCAAGACTTGCATCATATCTAATACCTTCATCATTGAGCACCATATCAGTTTTTCCTTCAGCATTTTTTGCTTGAACAGGAAGAATTTCTCTATCAAAATATTTGCCTTCAACAGCTGCAGCTGCCTTTTGGTGACTACTTAAAGCAAACTTATCAAGATCCTCTCTAGACAACTTCCATTTTTCTGCCATTAGCTCAGCGCCAGTAAATTGAGAGAAGAAAATACCAGGATATCTTTCTTTCATTCCATCTGAATCAAATGGCAAGCCATGACCAGCTTCATAACCATCTTTAATACTTGCACCTATAGGTACCATAGACATAACTTCTACTCCGCCACCGATTACAACATCTTGGGTTCCAGACATAACAGCTTGAATTGCAAAATGAATGGCTTGTTGAGATGAGCCGCATTGACGGTCAACTGATGTTCCAGGAACAGACTCTGGAAGGCTTGAAGCAAGAATTGCATTTCTAGCAACGTTACCTGACTGAGCACCAACTTGGTCAACACAACCAAATATAACATCGTCAATTAACTCAGGGTTAATTCCTGACTGTTGAACTAATTCATCTAGAACTTTTGCACCAAGATCTGCGGGATGCCACTGACTCAGACTTCCATTTTTCTTACCACCAGCTGTTCGAACAGCTGAAACTATATATGCATTATTTGACATAACTCTCTCCTATATTGAGAGTATCTTAATCAATTTTAAGCTCGCATAACAAGTTTAAGAATAATTATTTCTTAGCAGCTTTCTTGGCAGAAGGTATATATGCCTTTCTAATCTCTTTAACCAAACTATCTCTAATTTTAATGTTTTCTCTTAGAAACTTACTTGCATTGACCTTTCCTTGGCCAATCTTTTCTCCATTATGGCTATACCATGATCCAGATTTTTCAACTAACTCAAGCTTTTGTCCAAGCTCTAGAATCTCTCCCTCAGTATTAATCCCCTCACCATACATTATCTGAAATTCAGCTTGTTTAAATGGTGGAGAGACTTTGTTCTTAACTACTTTAACTCTGGTCTCATTTCCAACAACTTCCTCGCCTTCTTTGACAGCTCCAATTCGTCTTATATCTAAACGAACTGAAGAATAGAATTTAAGTGCATTTCCTCCAGTGGTAGTTTCTGGATTTCCAAACATAACACCAATTTTCATTCTGATTTGGTTGATAAAAATAACCATGGCATTAGATCTTTGGATATTACCTGTAATTTTTCTAAGCGCTTGCGACATTAATCTTGCCTGCAATCCGACATGGTGATCACCCATATCACCTTCAATTTCAGCACGAGGTGTCAGCGCAGCAACAGAATCTACAACAATCAAATCTACGCTACCTGATTTAACTAGCATATCAGTTACTTCTAATGCCTGCTCTCCAGTATCTGGTTGAGATAACAAAAGCTCATCTACATTTACACCTAGTTTTTCAGCATAGTTTGGATCCAACGCATGTTCAGCGTCTATAAATGCTGCTGTACCGCCAGCTTTTTGACATTCAGCTATTGCTTGGAGTGTTAATGTTGTTTTTCCTGACGATTCAGGACCAAAAATTTCAACAACCCTGCCCTTTGGCAGACCTCCAATTCCTAGAGCAATATCTAGACCAATAGAACCAGTTGATACAGACGGGATATCTACTATCTCCCTGTCTCCCATTTTCATAACAGTGCCTTTACCGAATTGTTTTTCAATTTGTGATAAAGCTTCACTTAGGTTTTTATCTTTGTCTGACATAATTAACTCCTTTACTGTATATTTGTACAGTATATTATAAATTTGGGAAAAGTAAATTAAATATTATCAAATTCATGCTGACTTGTTCATTACTCATTGTTAAAATCTTTTTAATCTAACTTTTCACCACAAACAATGGCATTCATAGTTACAGAATCATGCATAAAGTGTAAGCACACAGATTGTGTTGAGGTCTGTCCCGTTGATTGTTTTTACGAAGGTCCGAACTTTCTAGTTATCCACCCAGAAGAATGTATTGATTGCGCTTTGTGTGAACCAGAGTGCCCGGTTGATGCTATTTTCTCAGAGGATGAACTTCCCACCGATCAGATAGACTTTATCGAAATTAATGCTGAACTAAGTGAAATTTGGCCAAATATTACTGAAGAAAAAGATAAGCTTCCTGAGGCAGAAGAATACGCAAACATAAAAGATAAAAAACACCTGTTAGAAAAATAGATTGTTCAGTTAACTCAAATAACAAGAGTAGCTTTTATAATTTGTAGTATAACTACAATAAATAAAGCCTATGAGTACTTTTTTAAAAGCATTTTTTAAATGTGTTGACAAATATTACATCATAATAGCTAATGGACTACAAGAACGTTGCCTTGCTTTGGTCTTGTGAAAATTGGGCACAATTTCCACTTACATACCTGAGACGCCCAGCACAAAATAAATATATATCGAGGAATACATATGAAACATTTAGCTATGTTATTTTGCATATTAATCTCTCCATTATCATTTGCCTCTTATCATAGTGGTGAAGGTTCAAGTGGAGGTAGCAGTGGCGGTGGTGGCTATGGTAGTGGTTCAGGAAACGCAGCTGCTCTGATAGCAGTTGGCGCTGTCATTTATTACCTAAGTAGAGATAACAGTGAAAGTGAAGAAAGCACTGATTTCGGCTACGTCAAAAGATCAAATGAATCAAAATTTAATATTTCATTTGGTGAAAAAGACCATTTTGGTAATAGTTTTGCTAATTACTCCAACCAATTTGATTCGAAATCAAATAATTTTCAAGTTAATTTATCCTATAACTTTAACTAGAAAACTTTGCCCTCAAGATTTCCCCCTATGATCTTGAGGGCATAATCTTAAAATACTACATATGAAATTAATTCTTATCCTCCCAATTTTGTTAACTAACCTAGCGCTTGCAAATGCCAAAATAGATTCGACCAAGGTTGCTGATCTTACTGTTGAAGAGCTTGAAAAAATTGTCCGTTTAATTGTTCAAGACAGCATAGAAAAATGCGAAGTGAATGGAACCATGAAAGGAAGAGCTAAGGTAAATTTGAAAGTTGAGGGAGAAGTAGAAGCTAAGATGACATGTGATTTTACTGAGCACAAAAATCAAGAGTAATTATTTACAAAAATTAATATCTAGTAGTAGTTTCTTAAAAAAATAATCTAACCTTTTCCGCCTGCAATGGTTTGCCATTTTTCCTTAACTGAAATTTTAGCATTGGATAGGCTGCCTCAGAATTCCCTAGTTGAGCAATCATTGAGCCCTTATCTACAAAATCACCTGTCTGGACGAGAATCTTTTCACAATGAGCATATAAGCTCAAATATCCATTTGGGTGAGAAATCATTACAAGATTCCCATAACCCGGGATATCTGGCCCAGAAACCACCACCTTGCCACTATGAATTGAGTATATAGGCGTACCCTTGGGTTTCCTAAAAACTAACCATAAATTATCTTTAACAGCTGCTTGTGACCTATCTCCTAAGGGATGGTGCCATTTTATAGTGTTGATTTCCTGAATAGCGAGATTTTTTTCTTTGCTATTTGAAATAGTTAATTTTTGGTTTGGATAAATTACATAAGGATCCTCCAAGAAATTATTTTTAATTAAATGATCTGTATCTACATTGAACTTTATTGCAATAGACCAAATAGAATCGCCTGGCTGGACAATATATGATTCATCAGAAGAAGGTAAAAAATTTTTATAGGCCTGCCTGAAAGAATCCACACTAGAACAGCTTGAGGTTATTACAATTAAAACAATGAATATTCTTTTATTCAGTTGAATCATAGTAAAAAAATACCTGATGAAAGTATTAGGCCGGAAAAAATATGCATTAATTTTAGCTCATGAGAAGAATATATTGATAAAACTACTTTAGGCAAAAGTAAAAGTGAAATTAGGCAGCCTAACGCAAACGGTGACAATAAAACAAAATCAAAGGCTGAAACTGCCTGAATGACTGGGCCATAAACTCCCAAAACTACCAACATAGCACTTCCAGAAATACCTGGTATTAAGAAAAATGAAAAAGCCACTATTCCACTTAAAAATAAATAAGAAATAGATATATTTTCTGAGCTAATATTTAATTCTTGCAACGCGAATCCGATAATAATTCCCAATGATAAAAATATTATTAGTTTCTTGTCCTCAGCAAGATCTTTAAAATAATTAATAATATAAATAGATAATGCGATCATTAGTAAACCCAATGATGAGAGGAATATTTCCTCATAGTTAGTCAATAAGTAGTTAATTCCTCTAGAGCACAAAATGACAGCAATCATCATGGAAAATATCAAAGGCAGAGAAACATTAAATTGAAATGTTTTTGAAAGAGATTGTAGGCTTAAGGTTAAATTTTTTACTCTTAACTGGCTTAATATTGTTATTAAGTTTGGATAAATCTTAAACATTACAGCAACAGTAGACCCAGAAATGCCTGGAATCAGCTCTGCAACTCCCATGCAAAATCCAGCTAAAGAATATTTGATTTGGTTATTCATCCTTAAACTTCTCCATTGGAAACGCCTGGCAGCATTGGCACAAATGCGACCTCTTCATGGATTATTTCCTCATTTTCAGTCTCACTCTTTTTTGTTATAACATAAAGTTTTTGCTGTCCCTCAAGGCCAACAGGGATGACAAGCTTTCCTCCAACCTCCAACAGATCAAGCAACTCTTTTGGATATTGTCTCGGAGCCGCTGCACAAATTATTCCATCAAATTTTAAGTCTTCCTCCCAACCATTAAATCCATCTGCATGTTTAACAATAACATTTCTAATTTTTAACTCGCTTAAATTTTCACGCGATTTTGCAACCAGAGGTTTGATTCTTTCAACTGCACAAACATCATTTGCAAAGTAAGATAATACAGCTGATTGGTAACCGCAACCTGATCCTATTTCAAGAACATGATTGAGAACTTTTCCTCTTTTTGATGTGTGAGAAAGCAAATGCTCTGTCATTCGAGCAACGATGAAGGGCTGGGAAATTGTTTGCTTATATCCTATGGTTAATGCTCTATTTTCATATGCTCTACTCCACAGCGCTTGATCTAAAAAAATATGCCTAGGGACTTGGCTTAAAGCATCAAGAACACGAAAATCTTTTATTCCCATATCAAGTAATTGCTGAATCATTTGATCCTTAACCCTCGTAAATGTAAAACCAGAACTACTCACAATTAAAAACCTTTCTGTAAAGATCCCAGCGCACTTCATCAGCGCTTAAATTATAATCAAGTATTGAAATAGAAATATAATTTTGTTCAATTGCCTGAATATCTGTTCCAACTTGGTCAGGCAAGAGCGCGCCTGAAGGTCCAAAACTATAAAACTTAGCAGAATCTTTATGGCGTATTAGATCTGGAGTATCTGGTACCCCTCTTTTACCCAACGAGGTGATTCGAACTCCTTTAATTTTTGAGGATGGCAAATCAGGAAAGTTCACATTCACAAGTAAGTTTTGATCAGATGGGAGTTTGGAAACTTGATTGGTGATCATCAATGATTTTTCTGCAATATACGTTAAATTTTTTGGGTTATAAGCCGCTACAGAAAAAGCAACAGGAACATTATTTAGTCTTCGGCCTGCAATTGCTGCACCTACAGTTCCAGAATAAAAAATGTCTTCTCCCAAATTAGCTCCTAAATTAATTCCAGAAACGATCATTTCAATTGGCTCAGGAATTACTGACAATAAACCAAGATATGAGCAATCTGCAGGCGTTCCTGAAACTGAAAAAATATTGTCTGAAATTTCTTCAACCTTGATTTCTTTACGTAAGCTAATTGCTGCACTCATTCCGCTGCAATTTTCTCTAGGTGCAATTAAAAATACATTGTGCTCAGTGCATAGAGTTTTAAATAATTGATTTATGCCGGATGCCTTATAGCCATCATCATTGGTTAATAGAATATTCATTAAAGATCCCTTAAAGAAGCTATAGCGAAGACTGCAATTCCATTACCATTACCAATCACCCCCATCTTTTCTGTAGTGGTTGCCTTTACTCCAATGAAGCTTTCTTCAATATTCAAAATTGATGAAAGAGACCTTTTTAAATCATCAACATAAGGAGCAATTTTTGGTTGTTCGCATACAACAACAAAATCAATATTCCATGGCTGCAAGCCACTTTGTTTTAATAAATCTAATGACTTTTCAACTATTTTTAAACTGCTCAAGTTTTTATTTTTTGGATCAGTGTCAGGAAAGTAGTAACCGATATCTCTTAAGCCTGCTGCACCAAGCAATGCATCAGATATGGCATGCAATATGATATCTCCATCTGAATGAGCAACAATAGAAAGTTTACAGTCTATAAAAACATTACCAAGGGTGAAACCATTACCAGCTCGAAATTGGTGAAAATCCACCCCTCTTCCAATTCGAAGATCTGTTCCAATATGATTGGTTAAATCATCAATATATGTAATTTTAATATTTGATCTTTCTCCAGGGGCAGCTAAAAGCTTAAATCCAGCATGTTCCATCGCTTGAGATTCATCACTCATATGCAGTCCTTGCTGCTGTAACTTATCAAGCGCTAATTTAAGAGAATCATGATAAAAAATTTGAGGTGTTTGTACATGCAAAAAATTTTCTCGGTCCACAGGAATAACATCATTGCCCTGTTTCATTCGCAGTGAATCAGTTGCTGATATTACAGGAAATACTCCTTCAATCGATTGATCATTAGATAGGTGAGCCAATAAATCTTTAAAATGCGTTTTTTTTAACCAAGGCCTTGCAGCATCATGAATTGCCACAATCTCTATGTTTTGATCAACCTCTGTCATGGCATTGAATACTGACTCACTTCTTGTGCTCCCTCCTGCAACAATTTTAGTTCTTGGATCTTTATAGAAAGATTGAGATTTGATCAAATCATCAGTTTTATTTACGGCAATTATAATCTGATTAACGCTTGATATTCCTAAAAATAAATTAACAGATTTTTCGAGAACTGTTTCATCTCCCAGCCATGAAAATTGCTTAGGCACTGAACCACTGAAACGACTGCTAACACCTGCAGCCGGAATAATAACTGCAATTTTATTGCTGTGGTTCATTGGGCTTGTTCTCCTTGAATTTAAGAAATTGCTCATCTTGATAGATTAAATTTAATTCTTCTCTTGCAAACTTTTCTGCATGAGCATCATTTTTTTGTTTGCTTTGAATGCCTAACTCCAACTGATTATTTTCTTTTGCAAGAGCTTTATTTTGTAATAGTAGCTCTTGATTTTCTTTTTGAAGAGCTAAAAAATTTCTTTTACTATCAATGCCAAAAAAAAGATTATATAAAGCAACGATTATCAGAGAAAAAACTAGTAAATTTAAAAATTTAACCAATAACATTTTTGGCAAAAGGTAGATCAGATTGCTCAGCTTCAATCCAAAGCAATCTATTATATTTTGCCACCCTGTCAGATCTGCAAGGCGCACCTGTTTTAATTTGACCTGTGCCTAAACCTACACAAAGATCTGCAATTGTACTATCTTCTGTTTCACCTGATCTGTGAGAAATAATGGATTTAAATCCATGTTTATTTCCCAGATGGATAGTTTTCATAGTTTCTGTAATAGTTCCAATTTGATTAAATTTAATAAGGATGGAATTTGCTAAAGAATCGTCAATTCCTCTTTGAAGCTCAGCTACATTAGTTACAAAAAGGTCATCTCCAACTAATTGACAAGTATCCCCTAAAGCTTTGTTGAGGTTTTTCCATCCGTCAAAATCACTCTCATCCATGCCATCTTCTATAGAAAATATAGGGTATCGACGAGTCAACTCGGATAGATAGTTGGTAAATTCACTTGAGTTTAACTTTGTAGATTCTCCTTGAAGATTATAAATACCTTTATTATAAAATTCTGAAGCAGCGCAATCTAGCGCTATTCCAACATCCTTACCTTCAGTAAGGTTATTATTTCTAATAGCTTGAATAATAAGCTCAATCGCTTCTTGATTGGACTTAAGGTTCGGAGCAAACCCACCTTCATCTCCTACACTCGTGCTTAAACCTTTTGCATTCAAAATATTCTTTAGATCAGAGTATATTTCTGAAGCCCATTGCATTGCCTGAGAGAAATTATTAGCTCCAACAGGCATGATCATAAACTCCTGAATATCAATATTATTATCAGCATGCTCACCGCCATTGATAATATTTAACATTGGAGTAGGCATTTGCATCCTTGGTTTTTTACCATTGATATTAAAAAAGACTTCATTGATGTATTGATACAAAGGTAATTCCAATGTTTTCGACCCAGCATCCAAGACTGCCAATGAGACGCCTAAAATTGCATTGGCACCAAGTTTTGATTTAGATGAAGTTCCATCTAAAGCAAGCATTTTTTCATCAATATCTTGCTGATTCGTTACATCTGTACCAACCAATGCAGGGGCTATAATTTCATGAATATTTGCTACAGCTTTACTGACTCCTTTGCCCATATAAGTTGAATTGCCATCTCTGAGCTCTAAAGCCTCTCTTGAACCTGTAGAGGCCCCACTAGGAACCATTGAAGTTGCACAAATACCATTATCTAAAGTTACCTTGCAGGAAACTGTTGGAATTCCTCGAGAATCTATGATTTGAATTGCCTGAATAGAGGTAATAATTGACATTAAATTTTGATATCCTGATTTTTTACGAAATCATCTAGCTCAGATAATTGAGATAAAATAGATGGAATCTCTTCAGTGGAAATCGCGCAAGGGCCATCACATTTTGCTGAATCAGGATCAGGGTGAGCCTCAATGAATAAGCCAGCTATACCTTGACTAAGACCAGCCTTTGCTATTGGAAGTAGATACTCTCTTCTGCCTCCAGCAGCGTTTCCAAGGCCACCAGGAAGTTGCAGTGAGTGCGTTGCATCAAATATTACAGGGACATCTAGATCTTTCATTATTTGGAAATTCAGCATATCAACCACTAAATTGTTATATCCAAAAGAGTTGCCCCTCTCGCAAAGAATAACCTTATTATTCCCAGCCTGGTTGCACTTCTCAATGACATTCTTCATCTCAGGAGCAGAAAGAAATTGAGGTTTTTTAAATTGAATAATTTTTTTTGTTTTAGCAGCGGCCATCACTAAATCTGTTTGTCTGCACAAAAATGCTGGTATCTGAATTACATCACAAATTTTTGAAACTGGGTCTGCTTGGGATGGCTCATGAATATCAGTCATAACAGGAACATCAAACTCTGATTTAACTTTTTCAAGCATTTTTAAGCCCTCATCAAGTCCTGGACCTCTAAAAGAAGAAATAGAACTTCGATTTGCTTTATCAAAGGACCCTTTAAAAATCCAATTAATCTTCAAACTTGATGTAACTTCAGCAAATTTTTCAGCGACGGCAATTACAACTTCTTCTGACTCTAAAACATTTACTCCACCCATCAGCGTCAAAGGCTCGCAGTTTCCAATTGTAAAGTTTTTAATTTTTAAATTGCTCATCTTTTTATCTTAATCGCTTTTGCAATGAAATCATTAAAAATTGGATGGCCGTCTCTTGGGTTAGATGTAAATTCTGGATGAAATTGACAGCCTAAAAACCAAGGATGTTTTTTAATTTCAATCATTTCAGCTAAGTTTCCATCTAGTGATGTGCCAACAATATCCATTCCCCCTGAAACTAATTTTTGTTTAAACTCTGGATTTACCTCATATCTATGACGATGTCTTTCAATAACGGTCAATTTTTTATAAAGCTTATGAGATAAGGAAGATTTTTTGATCAAGCACTTCTGGCCACCTAATCGCATGGTCCCTCCTAAATTAGAGTTTTCATTTCTTTGTTCAATTCTGCCTGATGCATCTTTCCATTCTGTTACCAACCCAATAACAGGATATTTAGTCTTGGAGTTAAATTCAGTACTATTAGCATTTTTTAGTTTTAAAACATTTCTAGAAAATTCAATAATTGCTATTTGCATTCCCAAACAGATTCCGAAATAGGGTAGCTTATTCTCTCTAGCGTATTGACACGAATAAATCATTCCTTCTATGCCCCTGCTGCCAAACCCACCTGGTACAAGGACAGCTTGATAAGGTTTTAAAACTTTTGCGACATTTCCCCTAGTTATTTTGACCGCATCTATCATATGAATCTCAACTTTTGCAAGATTTACAATTCCTGCATGATCAAGGGCCTCATTTAATGATTTGTAGGAATCTTTTAGATCAACGTATTTACCAACAACTGCTATGGAGACTTTCTTCTTAGGATTTAATTTTGCATCAACCACTCTTTTCCAATCATTTAATCTAGGAGATTTTACTTTCAAGAAGTGTAATTTTTTGAGTAGAATTTTATCTACTCCCTGTGCGTATAACAGCAAAGGTATTGAATATACTGTTTCTGCATCATGCATTGAAATAACACTATTAGGATCCACAGAGCAAAATAAGGCTATTTTTTTCTTTTCATCATTTGGTAGCTCTTTTTCTAATCTGCATATTAAGCAATCTGGCTGTAAACCAAGGGATCTCAACTCCTTTACTGAATGTTGAGTGGGTTTGGTTTTAAGCTCTTCAGATACTTGAATATATGGAACAAGAGTAAGATGTGCTAGAGCAGAACTAGATGATGGGAGTTCAAGCATCATTTGTCTGATCGCCTCAATAAAAGGTTGGCTTTCAATATCACCTACTGTCCCGCCTATTTCTACAATTGCAATATCAGCACCTTTTGCACCCTCTTTAATCCTTCTTTTAATTTCATCTGTGATATGAGGAATAACTTGAACAGTTCCTCCAAGATAGTCGCCTCTCCTTTCGTTTTGTATGACTTTTTCGTAAACTTTTCCAGCAGTAAAATTATTTTTTTTACTTGCCTGAAAACGAACAAATCTTTCATAATGCCCAAGATCTAAGTCAGTTTCTGTTCCATCATCAGTAACAAAGACTTCGCCATGCTGAAAGGGGCTCATGGTTCCAGGGTCAACATTGATATAAGGATCGAGCTTATTTAAGGAAACTTTTAAACCTCTTGCCTCAAAAAGAGCTCCAATTGATGCGGCTGCGATACCTTTGCCAAGAGAGGAAACAACACCACCGGTGATAAAAATGTACTTTGTTTGAGCCATCAGTTTTTAAGTTATGATGGGAATACAGAATATCAGATTCTAGCCCTAATAAAAACTAAGTTAAGCGGATTCTTCAAATAAAGGCCTTGATAGATCAGCCCAATCTATATCTGCATCACTTTTGGCATCTGCGTATTCAAGAATACCCAAATCTTCAAATTTGCCTTTAACAGAATCTCTCAACAAGCCAATTCTTCTTAGGTTTGGCATCACTCTTTGAAAAAGCAGTTTTTGGAAAAGCTTGGTAATATCAGAACTTAATTGAAATTGTCTTGCATCCTCAGCATTCCAACCAAAATGCTCAAAAACATCCATTGAAACAAGCCTTTCTCTGCTAAGCCAGCATGCTTCATAGGCAAATTGAGCACGGTCTTCTTTTTCATCTTCTGATAATGTTTCAACAAACTCTTCTAGATAATTTATTCCAAAGGTAACGTGCCTAGCCTCATCACGAATAATCAAGCCTAGCATGTCTCGTAAAACTGGATCCTTGGTAAGGTCTCTTGAGGTTTGAAATGCAGCTAAAGCTAATCCTTCAATAATAATTTGCATGCCAATAAACTTTAAATCCCATCTTGGATCAGTAAGAATTTTATCTAAAATTGATTTCAAAGCATTACCAATTGGATACATGAGCTTTGTTCTTGTTTGAATATACTTATTAAAAGCCTCCACATGCCTAGCTTCATCAAATGTTTGAGATGCAGCATAGAGTTTTGCATTGTAAGTTGGAGCGCAAGATGTAAGTTGAGAAGCCACTAAGAGAGCTCCCTGTTCTCCATGAAGAAATTGACTCTGACTCCAAGCAATTCGATGATTTAAAAATTCTACTTTTTTTTCATCAGAAAATTTTTGATACGGAGCATAATCATCCCAAAAGATTGGTGTTGGCTCAGTCATTGGTTCAAAGGGTTTAGACCAATCCACATCGACTTCAACATCCCAATTGAGCTCCTTGCCTAATTCGTATAGTTTTTTAATCCTATTATCCTGAACGGTGTAATCCCAGTTATATGCTCCAGATAATGGAGTATTGAAAATTTCCGCAATATCATTAGCAACTCCCTCAGTCATATAAGGAGGTAAATCTTCCTCTAATTTAATATCTCTGGGGCTATTTTTGGTATATTTTATTTTCATACATTTAGGTATTGTCGTTTCACTCTTTGGCTCATTTTGGTCATAAGTTCGTAAGAAATCAAATGATTTTTTTTAGCATTCTCTAATATCGACAAATCCGGTGACCACAATTCACACCAGTCTCCAATTTTGCAATCAGGGATTTCTGTAATATCAATCGAAATAAGATCCATACTCACTCTTCCAATAATTTTAGATTTATAGCTATTGACTATTACAGAGGTTCCATCTATTGCTGTTTGGGGGAAACCATCTGCATAACCACAATAAACAATAGCAATTTTAGATGGCTTGCTTGTCGTTACCCTTCCACCATATCCAATTCTTTCATTTTGATCTAAGGATTGAATAGAGATAATTTGACTTCTAAACGTCATAGCAGTTTTTAAACCAGGAAAGGCAATTCCACCATACATGGCAATGCCTGGTCTAACCCAGTCATATGCTTGATCAGGAAAATTAAATACTCCTGCAGAATTCAATATGCTTCGCTGAATATCATTTGCAACCTGATTCCAAGCATAGTCAAAATTCTTAAATTGAGTATTATTAAGATCATCTGCTGGGTTATCTGCACAAGCTAAATGCGTCATCAAAACATTTGAATCCTTTAATAGTGATTGAAACTTATCAAGCTCATCTAACGCAATACCAAGTCTATTCATTCCAGTATTTACTTTTATCCAAAACAGCAAATCATCTTTGTATTGCGTTGCCAATGGTAATTGTGAGATTGAATGAACAACAGACCAGATATTATTTTGTTTTAAAGCATCATAAGCATCTGATGAATATACGCCTTGCATAGCTAGAATTGGCTTTGAAGAGTTTTCTCTTATCTTAAGAGCCTCTCCCAATCTCACAACACCATATCCATCTATTGCATCATCTAAGGCCTGAGTAGCCTTCTCAAGATCATGTCCATATGCATTACTTTTTATAATGCCCAAGATTTTGCAATTGGTGGATAGGTTGCTTTTAATGACTTGGATATTATTTCTAACAAGCTCATAGTCAATTACAAGCTCAGAATTTGGTTCAATCATTATATAGAGTCGTAATAACTATCAACAGCAAAGTCCTCAAACCTCGTATACTCCTTAAGAAAAGTTAAATTCACTTTCCCAATCGGTCCATTCCTTTGTTTTCCAATAATAATTTCAGCCTTGTTTCCCTCTTCAGAATCTTCGTTATAAACCTCGTCTCTGTAGATAAATAAAATTACATCTGCGTCTTGCTCAATCGCACCTGAATCTCTTAAATCCGCCATAATAGGTCGTTTATTTGGTCTTTGTTCCACGGCTCGATTTAACTGAGATAAGGCAATCACAGGAACGTTCAGTTCTTTAGCTAGCATTTTTAAAGATCTAGAAATTTCAGAAATTTGATTGACCCTATTTTCTTGTGATGCTGGCAATTGCATCAACTGAAGATAGTCCACAACTATTAGAGATAATCCATTGGGTTCCTGTCTAGCAATTCGACGAGCTCTTGCACGCAACTCCATAGGAGAGAGCATTGAGCTATCGTCGATGTAAAGAGGTAAATCTTTTAATTTTGAGGACGACTCCATGAACTTTTTGAGATCAGCTTGATTCATCGATGCTGATCTAACTTTTTGTTGATCAATCTTAGCGTTACTTGCTAATAATCTAGTCGTCAAAGATTCAGCTGGCATTTCAAGACTGAATACTAGGACGCCACCAGGAACATCTTTATTAAGCACAAGGTTTTCAACAATATTCATGCTCAATGCTGTCTTACCCATGCTTGGTCTAGCAGCAACAATTATTAAGTCTCCATCTTGTAGCCCCTGTAACTTACTATCAAGATCCTTGTACCCTGTAGAAGCTCCAAGTAGAGAAGATCCATTTTTAGCAATTTCATTCATTCTCTCTATTGATTGAGGAATTAGCTCATCTAATTTCTGAATATTGGTCGATGTCCTACTTGCTTCATCATTTAGCGAAAAAATTTTTGTTTCAGCTTCATCAAGTAATTCAGCTGCATCTTTGCCTTGAGGGTTAACAATGAGCTCAGAAATCTCCGAGTTGATTTTCATTAGCCTTCTTGAAATAGATTTTTGTCTAACCATGCCAGCATATGCTTCTAAATTAGCTGCAGAGGGACTGGTAGAAGCCAAATCAATTAAATAATTCTTACCGCCTGCTCTTGTTAATAGATTTTTGCTGTCAAGTCGATCCGAAACCGTCAATGGATCAAGGGGTTTATTAGAATTAACAAGCTCACCCATTGACTGAAAAATATTTTGGTGATCTTGGCCCTCAAAATCAGTGAATTCAATGATCTCGCTAACAGCATCATATCTTTCAGTTTCAAGCATTAGGCCACCTAAGATAGCCCTCTCAAGCTCTCTAACTTGCTCTGTATTTTCTATGGATTTACTAGACATAAATATGATTTTTACATCATATTATTAAGATAACAACTACTCTGGTTGAACAGATACCTCAACAACACATGAAACTTCTGGGTGGAATAATAAAGTGATTGAATAATCTCCAAGCTCTTTTAAAGGCCCATCAGGCAATTGAATAACACTTTTATCTACGACATGGTCAATTTCACTGAATGCATCAGAAATTTCTCTAGTTCCCACTGAACCATACAAAGCGCCCTCCTCAGTGACTTGAACTTTAATTTCGACCTTAGTTCCTGAAACTGTTGCGGCTATACCTTGGGCATTTGCCATATCATCTGCTGAAGCTGCAGCTAGTTCAGCTTTTTTGCTTTCAACATACTTGAGGTTTTCATCAGAAGCGAACATAGCTTTCTTCTTAGGAATAAGAAAATTTCTGGCAAATCCTGAACTCACCTCAACAACATCTCCAATTTCACCTAATTTTTGGATTTTATCTAAAAGTATAATTTTCATAATTTATCTATGAGAGTCTGTGTATGGGAGTAAAGCTAAGAATCTAGCAATCTTAATTGCTTTTGTTAATTCTCTTTGCTCTGAAGCACTAATATTGGAAACTCTTGCAGGTATAATTTTTCCTGTCTCAGTAATATATCTTTTTAAAAGATCAACATTCTTATAATTAAAATTTTTGTTATTAGATTCAGTCATTATTCAATTTCCTTTGATTCTTCTTTAGCATTGGTCTCAACAGCAGAATTTGTTTCTACTTGAGAATTTTTTGGTTTTTCTTCACCCTGCACTTCTTCTTGAGGAGCTTTTTTTACCTCTCTTGATTCAACAAGCAGCAATGAATCCTCAAGAGATGGAGAATTAACTTTTAGTAAAAGATGCCGAATTACAGATGTATTATATTTTAATTTGGACTCAAGCTCTAAAGCAGCTTCAGCAGGACCTTCTATCTGTAAGATAGCATAGTGCCCTTTATTATGGTTTAAGATGCTGTAAGCAAGTTGCCTGCGACCGATGTTCTCAAGCTTATTAATTTTAAAGTTTATACCTGTGAGAGTTTTTTCAAAATTAGTCTGAAAATCATCAAACTTAGTGGATAAATCAGGATTGAGTATTAAAGTTAATTCGTAGTTGTTCATATTTTTCCTTATGGGTTAGTAGATTTTTTGCACATTAAAAAACCAAGGAGCGTGAATTCTATGCCAAATGCATCCAGCAATCAATAATTATTTTTTAAGAAGCCAAAAGCTTTATCAAAAAAACTTTTATTATTTTCTAAAGTATAACCTTGCTTAATTTGATCGAAGCCAAAACCCACCAAACCTAGTGCAGTAGCATATATTGGATTTTTCAGAACAGATTCCATTCCATTAAATTTTTCTGGAATGCCAAGTCTTACGCTTGTTTGAAAAATAGACTCAGCTAGGGCAACCGCACCTTCCATTTTTGAAGTTCCGCCTGTGAGAACAATCCCTGCAGGGATTTTATGTTCAAAACCATTACGTTTAATTTCTGCTTTAACTAAATCAAACAGTTCAACGTATCTTGGCTCAATAATTTCAGCCAATGATTGTCTTGATAAGTCTTCCGGAGGCCTGCCACCAACCCTCATTACCTCTAAGGTTTCTCCTTCTTGAGTTAGTTCAGCTGCCGCGCAGCCATGTTTTTGCTTAATATCTTCTGCTTGAGCAGTAGGAGTTCTTAAAGCAACAGCTATATCACTGGTTACTTGATCACCCGCAATGGGGATCACTCCAGTAAATGATATTGACCCAGAGTTAAAGACTGCAATATCTGTAGTGCCTCCACCTATGTCAACCAAACACACTCCAAGCTCTTTTTCATCCTCTGATAAAACAGAATATGAGCTAGCAAGTTGCTCTAAAACAAAACCATCTACTCCTATCCCGCATCGTTTTACACATTTTTCTATGTTTTGGATCGCATTATTTGCACAAGTCACTAAATGCACATGGGATTCTAGCCTAACACCAGACATACCAAGTGGCTCTCTAATAGAGTCTTGATTATCAATAACATATTCTTGAGGCAGAACATGAAGAACTCTTTGATCAGATGGTATTGCGACTGCTTGAGCTGCTTCAATAACTCTATCTATATCACTTGCTTCAACCTCCTTATCTTTTATACCCACTATTCCATGAGAATTTAAACTTCGAATATGATTGCCTGCAATTCCTACGTATACATTTTTAATCTTTCCTTCAAATGACGCCTGGGCTTGGTCTATGGATTTTTGGATTGCGTCTGTAGTAGCATCAATATTAACCACAACACCTTTTTTAAGACCGCTAGATGGATAAGACCCCATCGATATGACTTCAATAGAATGTTGATCAACATACCTTCCAATAATACAAACAACCTTCGAGGTTCCAATATCTAATCCAACAACATAGTCGGAATCTTTTGTTCCATTATTTGCCATAATTTAATGCCGCTCCATCTTTGTATCTTAAATCAATAATACTAGGAGTTAAGTTTTTTTCGAAAATATATTTTAAAGTTAAAGAAAGTTTTTGAAATACGTCGAATGAAAGGTCTGAGCCCAAATTAATTTGCAACTTGTTTGCAGTATAAAAAGTCCAACCTGCTGCTTCTGAATAAGAAACAGAAAAAATTTTTAGATTATAGGCTTCCATAACTGCTTGCATTTGATCTTCTACTTGAGACCACCTATCAACTAATTCAATTGGTATATATAAATGCAGTAATTCGGGATATTCACCAAAATATAAAAACTTAGTTAAATCAGCATCTAAATAAAATCTATCTTGCCAAATATATTTAGGATCTTTTGTCTCGATGAATACTTCTAAAGGCTGAAATGCATTTTTTTTAATTAAATAAGATTTAATCCAATTTTGATTACTTAATAATTTTGATAGGTTTGTCTTTGAAGTCTGGCTAGATAGATTTAAAACTAATTCTTGCTCTTGTTTTAAAGTTGGAGGCTTCTCAAATACTATAATGACTTTTTGATTTGTATCACCTGAACAACTAAATAAAATAGGGATTAAAATAAAAAATAATAACGTCCTTTTACTTAGCATTAATAATTTCTTGTACAAGATCATTGTATGATAGGCCGATGGATTGTGCAGATTTTGGAAATAAGCTGTGTGAAGTCATGCCCGGCACGGTATTGACTTCAAGCACATAAAAATTATGATTGCTGTCCTGTAAAAGATCAACTCTTAACCACCCTCTGCAGCCCATCACACCAAGAGTTCTTAAACAAATTTGTTCAAGCTGATTTTTTTCATCTTTTGAAAGTATTAGCTTGGAAAGCTGGGTGTCTTCATTCACATATTTCGCATTGAAATTGTAAAAAGATTCAGAAGTTTTTATCTCAACAGCAGGCAAGCATTTCCCATTTAGGATGGGAACTGTAAGCTCCTTAAAATCTATACTTTCCTCAAAAATGAATTGCCGTCTTGGATTTATACAATTAGAAATAGCTAACTCCAAGTCTTTATTATTAGAAATTTTAAATACATCTATGCTAGATCCGTCTTCAGCAGGCTTTAAAAAGAGCTCTTTAAATGGTCTAAGCTGATCAAAAAAAGCATCGTCTAGATTCTCCTGTATCTCAGAAAGCGATGAAATAGTAATCCATCTTGGGGTAGGAATTTTATTTTTTTGAAGAAGTTCTTTACAAATATTTTTGTTCCAAGTATTAACACAAGCTTGAAAACCGCTACCAGAAAATGGAATGCCTTTTTGTTGCAAAAGTTTTTGCAATTCTCCAGATTCACCATCCCTTCCATGAAGAGCGATAAAAATAAAGTGTTCTTGGGTGAGTTGCTGAAAAGAAAAGTGTTCTGGGTAGTCAATTAGTTGAACTTCATATCCCAAGTCTTCTAGTGATTGGGATATAAATTTCCCACTTTCAAGTGAAACTTCCCGCTCGGATGATTGTCCCCCATACAAAACTATGATTTTTTTTATTGCCACTTTTTTTTAATCTCATTATTTAGTTTTGAGATTGTTCCTGCTCCTTGGGTAATTAAAATTGAAAAGTTTTGATGATTGTTTTGGAGCCAATCTATTGGGTCTTGAATTCCAAGATAGTGAGCATTCTTATGATTCTTCGATATCTGAAAAGCAATTTTTTTTGATGAAATTCCTCTAATAGGTTTTTCGCTTGCCGGATATATATCTAATAAAAGAAGGAAATCTACTTTAGAAAGAACTTTTACAAAATCATAAAACAATTGTTGTGTTCTTGTATATCTATGAGGCTCAAAAATCATGCAAATCTTTTTTCGAGGAAATTTTTCTTTAGTTGCCAGAATGGTTGATAGTATTTCAGTAGGATGATGACCATAATCATCTATTAATACATGAGGTTGATCTGCAAGATAGATTTTTGAAAGCTCAAACCTTCTTCCAACTCCTTGAAAGTCATTCAATCCTTTAGCAATATTCTTTAAAGATATATTCTCTTCTATTGCTACACAGATAGCTGCAGCAACATTGTATAAATTATGTTTACCACTTAAATGGGTAGAAAATTTGTAGTTCTTTTTATTAACATTATCTGTTAATTGAAATTTTTGAACGCCGTTTATTAGTTTAATATTAACTATTTGAAATCTATTTTTTGAACTAAAACCAAAAGTAATTTGCTTTCTATGAATATCTTTAGAAATTTTACGAATGTTTGCATCATCTATATTGAGAATAATGTGGCCATAAAAAGGTAAATTTTCTGCAAAATTTACAAAAGACTGATTTAATTTTTCCTGATTTGATTCATAGAAACTTAAATGATCATTATCAATGTTAGTGATCACAGCAACATCAGGCTGTAGATGTAAAAATGATCCATCGCTTTCATCTGCTTCTACAATAATATAATTGCCATCTCCGAGGTTAGAGCTTCTCCCTACGCTCAATACTTGACCTCCAATGACATAAGTTGGGCTTAAATTTGCAGCATTAAAAATACTTGCAATAATGCTTGTTGTAGTTGTCTTCCCGTGACTACCAGCAATTGCAATGCTCCGATAGGGCCTCATAAGAGTTCCAAGCATTTCTGCTCTTGGAATAATAGTTAACCCAGAATGCTTGGCATGCAAAAGTTCAGAGTTTTTCTTGGATATTGCAGAAGAGGCAACAACTAAATCTGCGTTTTTAATAAGCTTAGGCTCATGGCCAATTTGAACTTTAGCGCCTAGTTTTTTTAATTCCTTCAGCTCGTCAGTTATTACAAGATCTGAACCTGTAACTTTAAATCCACGTTTTTGTAAAATAGTTGCAACTCCGATCATTCCGGAACCGCCAATGCCAATCATATGAATTTTTTTAAACTTTTGAAATCCTAGAGAAGCCATGTATTTTTTTAAAATTTTAGAATTGAACTTAACATTGTTCTAGCAGCTTGGAAATGATCTAAATTACTCTCTTTATTGGACCATTGCACATATTCTCTGCTCTCAATAATATTTTTTAGTTTTTGAGATAATAATTCCAACGATTCAAACTCTTCATAGACCAACCCCATGCCTAAATCTACAATATTGATTGCATTTAATAGCTGATGATTATCAATAGCTGATGGCAGAGGAATCATCACCGATCCCCTTTTTAAACTCATAGCTTCTGATAGAGATAATGCGCCAGCCCTAGAAATAATAAAATGCGACCAGACAATTGAATCTTGCGGCAAATCATAAAACTCCTTTACCTCAACAATAATATTATTTGAATACAATTCTTTTACTCCTATGGATTTTCCGCTTCCAGACTGATGTCTTACCTCTAGGGGCATTTCTAGGGCATTTAAGGCTATAGGGATATTTTGATTAATAAATTCAGAGCCTTGACTCCCGCCAGTTACATATACTCTCAAGGGCTCTTGATTGGATTCTAAAGCAGAATTTTTATTTAATTTTTTTATGGGATTTCCAACTAGCTTCATTTTTTTTGTAACTGGCTCATTAATTGGGAATCCTAAAAAAATTAATTTTGAAAATTTTTTTAATGCCTTATTTGAGGTTCCCATAATTGCATTTTGCTCATGCAAAAAAAGAGGTTTTCTACATATCCACGCTGATAAACCTACTGGCAAGGAAATATAACCTCCAAAGCATACAATGTAATCAGTATTATTTTTTTGAATGTAATAAATGCTTTTAAAAATTGAAGCGATTAAACCGAATAAGGAAACGATTTTTAAAAAAAAATTCTTTCCTCTAAATCCTCTCATGGGAATAGTTAATAGCTTTATTTCCTCAGGAACAACTCTGTTCTCTATGCCATTTTTTGTTCCAATCCAGACTACATTATGATCATTTTTAATGCATTCCTTGCCAAACTCTAATGCTGGAAAAACGTGCCCTCCAGTTCCAGCTGCGGAAATTAAAAATTTCATTACTTTATCGTTTTATTTTCAAAATTAATTCTCAACACCATGCCCATTAAAAACATGAATAAAATTAGACTTGTTCCCCCATAGCTAATAAATGGGAGAGTTAACCCTTTTGTAGGTAAGAGTCCAAGATTCACTCCTAAGTTAAATACTACTTGAATTGCAATTAAAATTCCCGCTCCAAAGGCAAGCAACCCCTGAAACAATTTACCAAGCTCAAGTGCTTTGATGGATGTTACAAGAATCCCATAAATTAATAAGGCAAAGAGTAAAATGACAATCAATCCTCCAATTAATCCAAACTCTTCAACTATTACTGCAAAAATAAAATCAGTATGTGGTTCAGGGAGGTACAAATTTTTTTGTAGGCTATTCCCCAAGCCCATACCAAACCATTCACCCCTACCAATTCCAAGCAGAGCATTTGATAACTGCCATCCGGGTCCATAAAAATTCTCAAATGGCTCAGTAAATGAAATAAATCTTATATATCTATATGGCTCTAGATAGATAGCAATTGCAGCCAAACTGCCCATTAATGATACTAATAAAGAGAATTGGAAAAATGAAATTCCTGCAAAAAATAATACAGCAATAACCAAAGCTCCTATTACCAGAGTTGACCCAAGATCGGGTTGGGACATAATCAAAAGCCCAAAAAAAGCTAGTACAATTAAGGGCCTAAAAAAACCCAGCGAAGTATTGATTTCACCCAATCTTCTAACACAGTACCCAGAAATATAAATTACCAGAGCTAACTTGCTGACTTCGGAGGGCTGAATATTGATTGGTCCTAATCTAATCCACCTCAAGCTTCCATTTACTTCTGTGCCTACTCCAGGAAAAAAAAGAGCTATAAGTAACAGGAAGGATCCCATTAAAATAACCCAATCTAATGTAAGAAATAAATTTGAAGGGATGCTTAAAGCAACGATTGTTGCAACAATGCCTATAATAAAAAAAATTATCTGTCTTGATGCAAAATGGAATGGAGTCCCATAAATATCTTCAGAAACATAAACACTCGAAGATGCAACCATCACCATACCAATGAACAGCAAACAGAAGTAAGGAAGAATAATGAATATATTTTCTCGATCAATCATATAAATTCATTACTAATTTTATAAAGTGCTCTCCACGTTCTTCAAAATTTTTATAATCTTGGCCGCTAGGATGGCCTGGTGAAAATAGTATGGTTGTATGGCGATGGTAAACTTCTTCAAAAATAGACTTCATTACTAAAGACAGATCTTGATTATGGAATAATATTTTTTTTGAGTGAAATAATTTATTTGATATCTCTTCTGCATGTTTGCCAAAGATATAGATCTTGGATGGATCAGACGTTTCATAGGAATCATATTGCTCTTTATCGGGATCCCCGCAAAGAATAAGGACACAAGGACCAGAGGTTTGGTTTAAAGCATATTTCAATGCTGTCAAATTAGTTGCCTTGGAATCATTGATAAATGTTAGCCGATCATGCTTTAAAACATGCTGATATCTATGGGGCAAATCTAATAATGCAATGTTAATAACCTCTCTTTGATCTCTACCGGTAATCATGGACCACAATTTCCTTGGGTCCGATTCTTCGGTTACTATTTTGGATTCCTTAATTCTATTTTTAGCCTTTGCATACTCTGAAAAACTTCCATGATAATCAACATGATCCGGTGAAATATTTAAAAGAACTCCAAAATCTAATTGTAATTCCTTTGCCTTCTCTAGCTGAAAGCTTGAAAGCTCAATAATCGAATATAAACAAGAATTAATATTATCCAATACTGGAGTTCCAATATTGCCAACTAGTTGAGAATTCTCCAAAAGCTGATACAAATGATAACAGCAAGTACTCTTGCCATTTGTGCCAGTAATTCCGATCTTATAAGAACGATCTTCTTGAAAAAAAATATCTACGTCAGTTAAATAGGGAATTTCATCAAACTCTCCTTTTAAATAAATCTCCTGAAGATTGATTCCTGGGCTCATGTAGATCATTTCATAAGATTCTAATTTTTTTTGATCAGGCAAAATATTGGTGATATTGGGCCCTATTACATTTGCATCATAAATTTCGAAATCTATATTTTTTTTCTTTAGATATCTTTCGAAAGATTGGCCTGTGACTCCATAACCAAAAATAAGAGATTTCATTAAGGATTATCTTAATTTTAGGGTTGCAAGTGCAAATAAAACAAGAACAAAAGTTATAATCCAGAATCGGACTATGACCTTTGGTTCGGGCCAGCCCTTCAATTCAAAATGATGATGAATGGGTGCCATTAAAAAAACCCTTTTACCTCTTAATTTATATGAACTAACTTGAATAATAACGCTCAAAGTTTCCATTACAAAAACTCCCGCCATAATAGCAAAAACTATCTCATGCCGAATTAACACAGCTAAAGTACCTAAAATTCCTCCAAGGGTTAAAGATCCCAAGTCACCCATGAAAATTTGTGCAGGGTATGTGTTGAACCATAGAAAACCTATCCCAGCTCCAATCAATGCTCCGCAAAAAACAATTAACTCCCCGCTAAGAGGGTTAAATGGAATAAATAAATAGTCAGATATAATTAAATTTCCAGATGCATAAGCAATAAGACCCAGGCCTCCGGCTATTAAAACTGTAGGGAGAATTGCAAGCCCATCTAGGCCATCAGTTAGATTAACTGCATTAGACGAACCCATTATTACAAAAATACTTATAAGCAAGAAGATAAAAGGTGAGATTGCAAATATATACTCTTTATTAAAAGGCAGAATAAAAATTTGCTCATTCCCAGCAGGAGAAACCTCCAACATAAATAGCATTGCTATTAAAGCAAAAATAAATTGCAATATAATTTTATATTTCCCTTTTAAACCTTTTGAATTTTTTTCCTTAATTTTTAGCCAATCATCTAGAAACCCTATTAGGCTAAAAGAGACTGTAATAAAGATTAAAATCCATATATATGGATTTTTAAAATCTGACCAAAGCAATGTTGAGATAATCAATGAGGAGATAATAATTAAACCTCCCATGGTGGGGGTTCCGGATTTTGCTAGATGTGATTCAGGCCCATCTCCCCTAATCGATTGTGAGAACTGAATAGTTGATAAGAATTTTATTAAAGTTGGACCAAGAAAAATTGATAACATTAGTGCAGTTAGAGTTCCGCCAATAGTTCTTACAGTTAAATAACGCAGAACATCGAAACCAGAATCATATGTCATTAACCAAGTTCCAAGTAATTCGATCATATTATTTCCATAACTCTAGAATTTCTTCCATTCGCATTGATCTGGAGCCTTTGATTAGTATGTTCTCTTTTCCTGCTAGATTTTTTTTTAAAAAATCTATCAACTCTATTTTGCTGTTAAAGAAAAAGGCATTATCACCATATGCAAACACTGCATGACGGATTAAGTCTCCATATCCAAGCAAACAATCTACCCCATGTATTTTGGCATAGTCTCCCATAGCAATGTGTAGTTTTTTTCTATACCTACCTAGCTCTGCCATATCTCCAAGAATTGCAATCTTTCTGCCTTTAAATTGACATAAAACATCTATTGCAGCTCTCATAGAGTCAGGATTAGCATTATATGTGTCATCGATAACCTGTGATTGTTTTACCCATGTTTTAAGATCTAAACGTTGCGGAGGGTTTTGCAGGGACCTCAAACCATCTAAAAATTCTTCTACGTTTAGTTGAGAAATATGGATTGCCGCAAAAGAAGCAAGAATGTTTAACACATTATGCATTCCTATAAGTCTTGTTTTTACATGAATTCTTTTCTTTAAATGCATAGATTCAATAAAAAAAGATAGGCCTCGTTTTGACATCTTAATTTTAGTTGGGAAATAAGATGCTGAAGATTTTTCACCAAATGTATAAAAAGTAATGTCATTTCTTATTTTTTTCCAATAATTAATATATTTACCATCTGGAACAATAGCTGAGCCTTTATGTTTAATATTATTGATTAGTTCTGACTTTACCTTTAGCACTCCTTGAACAGAGTTTAGTCCGTCTAAATGTGAGTGGCCTATATGAGTAATAATACCTATATTCGGTTTAATAATTTTAGATAGAAGATCTATATCGCCCATTTTTGCTGCACCCATTTCAAAAATTGCAGTGCTTTTTTGCGAATCTAATTCTAAAGCACAAAGCGGTAAACCAATTTCATTGTTATAGTTTTGGTAAGTGGCATAACTATCTTTTATGCATGAATTCAAAATATTTTTTGTGGTTGTTTTTCCATTGCTGCCTGTAACTCCAATAATATTTCCCTCATATCTCTCCATTGCAATCTCAGCAGCCTGAATAAGAACATCTTCTGGGCTTTGAACTTTAATGAGTTTTGATGAATTGTATATAGAATTTGCTGTTTTCCTTTTTTTTACAATGGCAAGGGATGCTCCATTTTTAATTGCATCCTCTGCATAAATGCTACCATCTTCATTTGAGCCATTAAGACCAAAAAAAACTGAATTCTTTTGCACCTTTCTTGAATCTATTTGGAAATTTCTAATTGGCAAGCTTGATTTACCATCAAGCTTCAGTAAAGTTAAAAAATCTTTTGTATTGTTAATTAATTTCATTGCCAATAATTTTTAAAACATAATCTTTATCATTAAATGGAACTTTTTTTCCTAATATATCCATATTTGTTTCATGGCCTTTACCTAATATTACCAATATATTTTCATTATTTAAGTGAGAAAGTGCTGATCTTATAGCCTCTTGCCTATCCTCTATAATTTCAGCGCCTGAATGATCGTTTCCGTGCATTGCATCTGATGCGATGGAAGAGAAAGATTCATATCGATTATTATCTGATGTAAAAAATATTTTGCTTGCAAAATCTTGCACTACTCTCATCATCTTAGGTCTCTTAGACTTATCTCTATCTCCACCGCATCCGAAAACTACAATTATTTCATTATAGGAATTGGCTAATTCAGACAAAATATTGAAGAAAGAAAGATGATCATGAGCAAAATCAATCAAGATTTTTCCTTGTTTTAACTTTAATAGTTCTCCTCTTCCTTGAGGTAACTTAATTGAGGTGTTGTTGAGAGCATTTAAATTAGTTAAAGAGATATGCTTTGAAATTAACGCAATAGCAGAAATATAGTTCTCTATATTAAATTTAAGAAATAATGAGCAATAAGTGCTCAAGGTTATCTTGGGGAAATCTAAATTTATCTTTGAAGGCTCGTGGGGTTTATAGTTCACGGAATACTTAAACATGGCTGATGGATTATTAGCACTTAAGAATGTTGATGTTGAGAGTTGTTTTTTTTGAGAGCTAGATAAAGAGTCTAGCAAATCTTTAATTTTATCAAAAAAAATAATTGTAGGATGCTTATTATTCAGCTCTGTAATGGATAATTTTGCATCAATGTAGTTCTTATGTGTTTTATGATAATCAAGATGATCAGATTGAATATTGAGTAATATTGTTTGAAAAAAGGGTAAGCTGCCTAACCTTTTTTGCTCTAATGCATGTGAAGAGATTTCAAGAAAAACATATGTTTTTTGTTTTGCCTTGCTGGCTTGTAAAATTTGTAATATCTCAAATATTCCAGGTGTTGTATTGCCTTTGGTTTGAATAAGATCATCATTGATAAATGCTCCAAGAGTTCCAATATAAATTGAAGGTCTTTCAAGCCCTCTTATAATGTTGTGTGCCATGAATGCAGTTGTTGTTTTACCATTCGTGCCTGTTACACCATGAAAAATAAAATTATCCGCACTGAGTTCATAAAATCTAAATAATATTTCTAAGATTTGATCTTCTAAATTATTTAAGCAATAAATTGGTATATCTATCCTATCCTCAAAGTTTTGATCACTGATGATGCAAGATGCGCCTCTTCTAATAGCATCTTTTACAAAATCTTTTCCATGGGATGCCATTCCTTGTCTTGCAACAAATAAAGAATTTTTTTGGACATCTCTAGAGTCGTCAGTGATGGATGAAATAACACATTTATCAAATGCATTCGTTTTAATAAAAGGTTTAATAAGAGGTAGTTTATTCATCCAGATAATTTAAGACATCATTTGAAATAGCGGCAAATAATGGAGCGGCTACGCTACCACCAGAATAATTATTTAATCCTGGCTCATCAATGCTGACAAAAATTGTAAGTCTTTTAGTTTTTAATGGTGCAATTCCTGCAAAAGAAGCTATATATTTACTTTGATCATATCCACCCTTAGAACTTACTTTATGAGATGTGCCTGTTTTTCCTGCTACATCATAATTTGATATTCTTGCTAATTTTCCTGTTCCATCTGAAATAACTAATTTCAGGGACTCCAAGACATCTTTCGCAGCATCTTTGCCTATTACTCGTTGTTTGTACACTTCAGTACTATCAAGAAAGATTTTAAAGTCTTTAAGATATCCTTCATTTGCAAAAACTGAATATGCTTGAGCTAATTGTAATGAGGAAGCAGTAATACTATAGCCAAATCCAATACTTGCTATTTCATGATCAGAAATATTTTCTCTAGAATTGATAACTCCATAAGCAATTCCAGGAAAAAAAATATTAGGTGGTTTTGAAAGACCAAATCCCCTGTAGCCTGAAATCAATCCATCTATTCCAACTAGCAAAGCTAGCTTTGAGGCTCCAACTTGGCTTGATTTTGCAATAATCTCACTAACAGTAAGATTATTATAATTTTTTGTATCAGATACGATCCTTCCGCTCAAATTTATAAATCCTGGACTAGTATCTATTATCTGAGTATTAGAGAGTATCCCCATATCAATGCCCTTGGCTAAAGCTAGCGGTTTTATAATTGAGCCTGGTTCAAATGCATCAACCAAGGCTCTATTTCTTTTTATCTGTCTTTTTGGGCTGTTGGGGTTGTATGAAGGGTAACTTGCGATAGCAAGAATTTCTCCTGAAATGTTATCAAGAACTATCGCACTTCCACCTTTTGCATCATTGGCCTCAACGAAGCTTGAGAGATGCTTGTATGCATAAAACTGGATTCTGCTGTCAATGGTTAATATAGTATCAAGGCCCTGGATAGCTTCTTGGATGACTTGAGGTCTCCTGCTTGCATTCCTATAAATAGTCTCTCGGCCTGATATCCCGGATAGCTCTGAATCCAAAATATTTTCAAGTCCCTCTAGACCAAATCCATCTTTTCCAGCAAATCCGATCAGGGTAGATACCTGCTCGCCTAATGGATAATACCTTTTTTGAAATGATTCGATCTCAACACCAGAAACATTTAGACTTTTTACATTCTCATATTGAGAGAAATCAAGATTAGAAAAAATTAAAGTTTTTTTATTAAGTTTTTTTATAGCAGAAAAATCTTTTTTTAAAAAAAGAATATTTGTTAATTTATTAAAATCTTCCTCTGAAAAATGTTTTAAAGCATATAAGTCATACTGATTGATTGATACAGCAAGAGGAAAATTATTTCTATCCAATATGTTCCCGCGATTCGCAGGTATTGATCTAGAAGTCTCCAGCATATTCTTTCCTTTGATTGCTAAGAAGTCTCCTTCAATATACTGAAGGCTTGCTATTCTATACACCAAGATTAGAAGGCTAATGCCCAAAAAAATATATATTAAATGTGCTCGCCAACTATGACCAAAATTATTTTTCATAATCTAAGTTGGTTATTTTGGTAATCTCAACCATTTTTAAAATTTTTTTTGCATGACGCTCAACCTTAGCTGGTGAACTCAGGTGATAGTATTCAGTTTGTAAATTAAAATTTATTTCTGTTAATTTATTCTTAGCAACTTGAAGATAAGCATTATTTTCATACTCTTGACTAAATTGCCATCTAATTTTGATAGTCTCAAGACATAGACAAAGAAGAAGAAAAATATTTATAAATAAAATATATATTAAGAAATTTTTTTTCATAATTTCGAAAAAACTCTCATTACTGCACTTCTAGAACGAGGATTAATCTTGATTTCATTTGCGGATGGTTTTAGTTTCTTCTTGATACACCTATATGTTTGTTTTACAAAGGCATTAATTGGTATATCTTTGGGCAGTTCTTTAATCTCAGGTTTAAAGAAGTTTTTTACAATTCTGTCCTCTAAAGAATGGAATGAGATAATGACCACTACTCCGCCAACCTTAAGAACATCATGTAGCTTTGAGAGTGCTTTTTTTAAATAATATAACTCATTGTTGACATGAATTCTTATAGCTTGAAATGACTTTGTTGCTGGATGAGTTTTGCTAGTTCTTTTAAGAACTGTTTCAATTACTTTTGTAAGTTCAATTGTGGTTTCCAATGAATTTATAGCTCTATATTTCACTATGGCTTTTGCAATTTTTCTTGATGCTTTTTCATCTCCATATTCATATAAAATATTACTTATTTCTTTTTCAGGTGCGCTATTTAACCACTCAGCTGCACTAAACCCTGAAGAAAAATCCATTCTCATGTCTAAAGGTCCATCACTTTGAAAACTAAAACCTCTCATAGGGTTATCTAAATGAGTTGAGCAAGTTCCAAGATCTAGTAATATTCCATCAAATTTCTGCAGTGGAAATAATGAATCAATTTCAGAATAATTTGAGTGAGAAATGCTAAATCGTGAATCTGATATATTTTTTTTACCATATGAGACTGCTTCTGGATCTCTGTCAACGGCATAAAGTGATCCTTGAGATGAGATTCTATTTAAAATTTCTTGAGAATGGCTACCTCGTCCAAAAGTAAGATCTAGATAGGCTCCGGATAAATCATGCAGCAAGAAATCTAATGATTCTTCCAGCAGAACTGGAACATGAAGCATCTTTTTAGTCTACTTGCTTTCTCATGAAGGTTGGCACATCAAGGAAATCTATATCCTCTGCAGACGATGTGCCACCTGACTCAACTGTTTGGTCAATTTTAGGTGCATCTAGCCCAACTGGATTAAGTTGCACTGTGGCTCTTCTTGAATTGTCAACAGCTAGAGTTGCTGATTTCTGATTAACCCCTGTTGCTACAACCGTAACAAGCAATTCCTCCTCATCCATGGAATCTTCCATTACAGTTCCATAAATGATAGTTGCATCATCAGCAGTAAAGTCTCTAATTACTGAATCAACTTCATCAAAATCTGCCATTGTTGGCGATTTTGCAGTTATATTTACCAAGATACCTCTTGCATCCTTTAATTCAATATCTTCAAGTAACTCTGAGCTTACAGCTTGACTTGCTGCATCAATTCCTCTTTCATCGGCGCTTGATTGGCCTGTGCCCATCATAGCAATACCCTTTTCTGACATCACTGTTTTTACATCTGCAAAGTCAACATTAATGTATCCAGGCTTCATAATAATGTCAGATATGCCTTGAACTGCTCCTTTTAAAATATCATCTGCTTTTGCAAATGCTTCCTCCATAGACGTTTTTCTTCCTAAAATATCCATCAATTTTTGATTTGGTATAGTAATCAAGCTGTCGACTTCTTCAACTAGCTCAGCTATTCCCTGTTCAGCTGCAGCTTTTCTTTTGTGTCCTTCAAAATTAAATGGTTTAGTTACAACAGCAACTGTTAATGCTCCAAGCTCCTTAGCAATTTCAGCAATTACTGGAGCAGCACCAGTCCCAGTGCCACCTCCCATACCTGCTGTTATAAAGATCATATCTGCTCCAGTCAATAACTCTTCGATTGCAGCTCTATCTCTTTCTGCTGCAGCTCTTCCTACCTGCGGATCTGCTCCAGCTCCTAGGCCTCTAGTAACATTATCACCAAGCTTTAAAATAGTAGATCCATTTGCTCTATCTAATGCTTGAGAATCAGTATTTGCACAAATAAAATCTGCGCCCTGAATTTCATGATTGATCATATGAATAACTGCATTTCCACCCGCACCACCTACACCAATCACTTTAATTTTGGCTAATCCAGCATTTTCTTCAATTATTTCCCAATTCATTTTCTACCCCTTAAAAAGATATTTTTTTTAAACTCTCAGGCAATACAACCTCAAGAATTTCAGTTGATAAAGCCCCGCCTGTTTGCCTCATTTCCCAGTTTTGATCACTCCAAACTTCAAATTTATTTCCCATGCCAATGAAAGATACTTTTTCTGCTTTTTTAATTTCTGCATATTCTCTAAGCTCCAAGGGTAAAAGTATTAACATTCTTCCTTTAGGATCAAATGAACTTACGCTAGCATTTCCTAGGATTGTCCATTGTAAATTTCTTACAATTGGGTCAAGACCTTGTAATGATTGAAGCTCGATAGATATGCTATTCCAGATTGAACCTGGATAGATTTTTAATGCTGGATATTGAGGGTCTCTTGTTACAACAATGCTGTCTTCATTTTGAGAAAGAAGTTGATCTCGATATTTTGCGGGAATGGCTAACCTTCCCTTTGCATCTATCGAAATTGTTGTAAAACCAAACATAATGTATGTAAAAATTAATAACTACACACTTTATACTACATTTAACACACTTTTACACACTTTTTTTTAAAAAAATGAGGTGAGTTGATCTATAAGCCGGATTCTGTATTAAATGACCATCTATCTAGGCAATATGTCGCCATATTGCTCAAGCAACCTACCCGAATCCTAGACGAGTAGCCTAAACGGATTCCTATTTGGTTTTGCTTCAAAGTGGGGTTTACACTGCCATATTTGTTACCAAATACGCGGTAGGCTCTTACCCTACCATTTCACCCT
>CENP01238834.1_pt1 | contig 32066 bp, 27 predicted proteins | sample 361281 | NCBI WGS metagenome assembly CENP01 (sample SAMEA2591122, study PRJEB7988) | marine metagenome | biome: marine biome (ENVO:00000447); feature: deep chlorophyll maximum layer (ENVO:xxxxxxxx); material: saline water (ENVO:00002010), including plankton (ENVO:xxxxxxxx) | depth 70 m | reverse complement strand
TATTAAAAGTTGTTTGAACATTAGGTTTTCAGAAAAATCATTTTTCTTTTTAAATAAATAATCATAAGCTTGTGATTTAATATAATTACAACCACCAAGTATTCCAGACATGCATTCAGAGGTAGTCCTGATTAAATTATTATTAAAATTATTAATTGTTTTATTTCTTGTTATTGGCTTGGTTGTGATGATCACATTTGATATTTCGTTATTATAATATGAAGTTATTAAGTGCCAAAGTCGTCTTATCACTTGTATTTTTGCAATTTCAAAAAAGTAATTACCACCTTGTCCTACTTCAAATGTAATCATTGGTGAAATTTTACCCCCATAGGTATTTAAATATTCATTTCCAATACCAACTGTATATGCAATTTCTTGCACAATGTTGCATCCAAGATTTTTAAAAGGGGAGGAGTCTATATTAATTTTTAATTTTTTGCTATAAACTTTTGAAATATTTATTGTTTTGACATTAAAACAATCATGATTTAATATTATTTGGGTTGAATTTAATTCTGTTGTCTTATCAATCTTTTTATTGTCTATAAAACAAAAAAAATTTATTTGGTTTTTTGTTTTATCAATAAGTTTTCTTACATGATTTAAATCTATGTTATAAATTGCGATATTTTGAATATCATAATCATTAATTTTATTTATTTCATGTAATGATTTTTCTATCCCCGCATGCTCAATTTCTGCTAATATTTCCCACTTTGGGCACGGGTAAAAGAATGAGCATTTTGATTTGCTGTAAAATGGATTGATATTTATGCCTTCAATGGATTTTGAAAATAATTGTTTGAACCTATCTTCTCCAAGATCATTAATTAGTTTTTGATTCCATATTTCATCAATATTTTTTTTATTCATTTTTATCAATCTAATGTATCAAACTCAATTAAGAAAATTTCTTCATTTTCTTTTTTCATAAAAAGTTTTTCTCTAGCGTACTTTTCAATGCCGCTATCAGATTCAATTTCGTTAATACTAGTCCTGTCTTTTTTAATTTCATTTTGATAATAAATCTTTTGATTTTTAAGTTTTTTAATTTTTTGATTTAATTCAAAATGCATAAGCAGTGAATTTGTATCAAAAAAAGTCATCCATATTACAAAAAAAAGTATTATAATAACATATGTTTTTTTTAAAAGATTTAAAATTTTTGAAATCATTGTATTTTAATTTTTTTAATTAAGTCATCGTAATTTACTTCCTTACCTGTATTTATAATTATGTCACAATATTTTTTAACTGGGATTACGTATTTTTTATGCATTGAATCAAGTCTTTTACTAAAAAGATCAATTACATCTTTTTCGCTTCTTCCACGCTGATTAATATCTCTATGAACTCTTCTTTTAAGCCTCAAATCTCTATCGCACTGAAGAAAAATTTTTAAATTAAATTCCTTTCTTAATTCAGAATTTGATAAAATTAAAATACCCTCAATAAATAAAGTTTTTTTAGGGCTGATTGGTGAATACTCATTTTTTCTTAAATGGGTTTTAAAACAGTATTTTGGCACCTTGACAGATTTCCCCTCTTTTAAGTTACTGATGTGTTGTTTCAATAAATTAAAATCAACTGCATCCGGCTCGTCATAATTAATATTTTCTCTTTCTTCAAACGATAATTTAGGATTGTGTTTGTAATAAGAGTCTGAAGAAAGGTATAATATATCTTTATTTGGTATTTTATCAATAATTGATTTTACTAAGGTCGTTTTACCACTTCCAGTACCACCTGTTATAGCGATTACATACATTTACCTAGTGAGTTTTATAATTCCAAGATTTTCAACTCCAACATAGATATATCCAAAGTTATCTTTTTCAATTGATCTAACCCTACCAATTTCTTCTAATAATTTTTTTTCTTGAATAACCTTTCCGTCTTTTAAAACACATTGGAGTAAATATTGAAACTTTAAAGACCCTATAAGTAAATGGTTATTTAAACTTTCGTATTTTGAATCAACAACTTTAATCATTCCAGATGGTGCAATTGAAGGCACCCAATAATGTAATGGATCAACCATTCCATCAATGGATGTATTATTGGTAAATTTTGTGCCAATATAATTTATTCCATAACTCGCCAATGGCCAACCATAGTTACCTCCAATTTGTAAAATATTTAATTCATCACCTCCTCTTGGTCCATGTTCATGAATCCATATTTTACCATCTTCTGAATTGAAAAACATTCCTTGTGGATTTCTATGTCCGTAAGAAAAAATTGCTTTTTTTGAATTTTTTATATTTACAAAAGGGTTGTCTATTGGGATTCTTCCATCGTCATGAAGTCTGTAAATTTTACCCCCATCACGGCTTAAATCTTGAGGATTTAAATCTCGATTACCTCTATCTCCAATACTAAAAAATAAGTAATTTTTATTGTCGAATATAATTCTACTACCATAATGCAAAGTTCTTTTTGAATTGGGAACTGCTTTATAAATTATTTCTTTATTAGTGGCTTCAAAATTTAATAATTTGAATCTCATAATTGACGTATTTGATCCTTTTTTATTATCATTGGAAGAGGAATAGGAAATATATATCCAACCATTATTTTTGTATTCTGGATGGAGTTCTATGTCCATTAGACCACCTTGGTTTATTGAAATTATTTCTGGTAAATTTTTAATTTTAGTTTTCTTACCATTATTAAAGTGGATGAGCTCCCCTCTTTTTTCATTAATAAGTATAGAGTTATCAGGTAAAAATGTAAATGACCAAGGAATTTCTAAGCCTGTAACAACCATTTCGTATTTGAAATTATCCATTTCTGATCTAAGATCTTTGGGGAAAATTAATAGCAAAATAATAATGAATAAAATAGAATTATGCATACCCTGAAGTTACAAAAAAAGTCATCATTAAATAATTCAATTTTGTATTTTAATAAACAATATTTATCTATTTTTGTTATCTGTAAATTTTTAAAATGGCTGAGAAAATTAAGTGTTTAATTATTGGATCTGGTCCTGCGGGATACACTGCTGCTATATATGCAGCTAGAGCTAATATGAGCCCAGTATTATATCAAGGGATTCAACCAGGGGGTCAATTAACAACTACTACTGATGTCGAAAATTTTCCTGGATATCCTGAGGGAATTTCCGGTCCAGATATGATGATTGATCTTCAAAAACAATCCGAAAGATTTGGGACTGATATTAGATATGGTTGGATCACAAAAGTTGATTTTAGTAATGGCTTAAAGCTTTGGGCTGATGACCACGAACTTGTATGTGAATCTGTAATTATTTCGACAGGAGCCTCTGCAAAATATTTAGGCTTGGACTCTGAAAAAAAATACCTAGAACTTGGAGGGGGAGTTTCAGCATGTGCAGTTTGTGATGGGTTTTTTTATAAGAATCAAGATGTTGTAATTGTTGGTGGAGGTGATTCTGCATGCGAGGAAGCACATTACTTATCTAAGCTTTGTAAGAAAGTGACAATGTTAATTAGAAAAGATAATTTTAGAGCATCCAAAATTATGCAGGAAAGAGTAAAAAAGACAAAAAATATTCAAATGTTGTTTAATACATCGACAATTGAAATCAAAGGCGACGGGCAACTTGTAACTTCAGTGTTAACAAAAAATAATATTACAGGTGAACTAAATGAAATTCCAGCAACTGGTTTTTTTGTAGCGATAGGTCATAAACCTAATACAGACGTATTCAAGCCTTTTCTAGAAATGGATGAAACAGGATATATTATAAATAAATCTGGATCAACAAAGACTAATATTCAGGGTGTTTTTGTCTCTGGAGATGCAGCTGACCACACTTACAGACAAGCTATTACTGCTGCAGGCACAGGGTGTATGGCAGCTCTTGATGCTGAAAAGTATTTGGCTTCTAAGGATAATTAATATTTAAATGTCCATTATAAAAAGAAATCCGTTCGGTCACATATTATTTTTAAAAAAGTGGCTTATTCGAATTCTTGGTGCTGTTAGCCATATTAGATTTCGAGGTTTTAATGAATTAAAGATTGAGGGATCTGAAATAATTAGAAACCTGCCAGAAAACAATGTATTATTTATCTCAAATCACCAAACATATTTTGCGGATGTAGTGGCAATGTTTCATGTATTTAATGCTAGTTTGAATGGAAGAGTTGATACCATAAAAAATATTGGATATCTGTGGAATCCAAAACTAAATATATATTATATAGCTGCAAAAGAAACAATGAATTCTGGAATTTTACCAAAAATTTTAGCTTATGCTGGGTCAGTTAGTATTGAGAGAACTTGGAGAAGTAAAGGTGAAGAAATTAAAAGAGGAGTTAAGTTTAGTGATATATCAAATATTGGTAAAGCCTTAGGTGATGGCTGGGTTATTACCTTTCCTCAGGGAACCACAACTCCGTTTAAGCCAATTAGAAAGGGTACAGCACATTTAATCAAAAAATATAATCCGATTGTAATCCCAATTGTAATTGATGGTTTCAGAAGATCTTTTGATAAAAAGGGAATTAGGGTTAAGAAAAAAAATGTTCTTATGTCAATGACAATTAAAAAGCCACTTAAAATTGATTATCAAAAAGATAGCACAGAGGATATTATCAAAAAAATTGAATTTTCAATTGAGCAACATTCTTCATTTTTGAAGGTACCTCAGCAATAAATTATTTTTTATTATTACTACTGAACATTATTGTTTCATTAATAATTTTATTTATGTAGTAGGAAACCTCATAAAAGATATCCAAATCTGATTCAGTAATTAAATTTTTGATAGTTTCATTAAATTCTGAAACCTTGGATTGAGTAATTTTTCTTTTTTTTAATCCAAGTTCAGTAAGGCAAATTAAAATTCCCCTTCCGTCATTTGGATTTGGTTTTCGTTTGATTAAATTCTTAGCCTCCATAGAATTCAGAATTCTAGATAAACTATTTGACTTTAGACCCATGATAGGTCCAATTGAAGTTGATGGTGATCCATTTTTTGGATCAATGCTGAGTAAAGTAAAACCAATTGAATAAGAACCGTCATATAATAATGCTTCTTTATGAAACATTTTTTTAATGTTCGCTGAAGTTATTCCATAAATATAATCAATTGGCAATTTTTTAAAAACATGTTCTTTCATAAAATATTTACTATGCTTGCATAGTAAAATTAAAAAATTATTTTTTAATTAACTTTTTAGTAATAAAGTTTTCACCATCAAATAATTTAATAAAATATATTCCTGCTTCTATACTATTTAAGTTTATTTCAGAAATATTATTTTCATTTAATTCTAACACTTTTTTTCCAATTGAATTATATACTAAAATTTTAGATATGTTTTTATAAGATTTAATTTTTACATTATTTTCTGTAATGGTAGGATATATAGTAACTTGATCATTTTGAACATTTGAAGTATTTAGATTTTCTGAAAAACCAAGAATTTTAAATTCATCAAAATAGAATCCGTCTTGTCTTAAGTATTGATCTGTATATAGTTTAAATCTAATTAGAATTTCATCTCCTAAAAAATCACTTAAGTCAATTACCTCATTTACCCATTCATATTGATTTCCGTCATAAAGAGGCTCATTAAATGCTTCAAACGTATTCTCTCTTCCAAGATTTGTAAATTTTCCGCATTGTGGGTTCCAAGAGTTTCCTTCATCGTTAGAAATTTCTAATTGTACGTAGTCAAAACCAGATTCAATTTCCCATTTTGCAAAAAAATTAATCTGAGCAGAAGAAAATCCATTTAGATCAATTGATTCTTGAAGCACTAAGAATTCTAATGACTCATTGTTGTAATTTGAATATGGTGAGTCTGTTATACTTGTTTCTGGTGAGAAAAAATCTTCATCTGTGGATCCCCAGGTTGAAAAACTCCATGTATTGAAAGGAAAATTGCTATTGTCCTCCAAAATAGTAATAGGTTCACCAAATATTTTTGTTACTAAAACCTCTTCTGTAAATGAACCATTATCAATTATATATTTGTAAACAATTTCATCTCCATCATTAATATTCTCATCAATATCAATAAATATTGATCCGTTTTCAAATTGACCTATTTCATTAAAATTAAATACAACTGGATCAGAGGTAACATTATTAATGTTTTCTGAAATTGGCAAAATAGATATTACAAATGGTTCATTATCAGCCAATCCAATTCTTCGAAAATTAAATAATACCTCAAAGTTATTATTCGAAATAAATTCTTCATTTAAGTCTAATAAAACCCCATAATTTCCAATAATTTTTGCAGCAGTTAAGTTGAAATAAAGCATCTCTTTACATAAGTTTTCAATTTGAGAGGCTTGAGGCCAAAATGAACTCCCAATTTCTGGTGTCATAGCAAATATCTTATTTCTAATTTCACCATTTTCAGTTTCCAGCATTCCATACATAAAATCATCACTATCACCAGATGCAGGATATAGTTCTGAGCTGATTATATTATCGTAACCATTTTCAAGGACCAATGAATTAGATATAAATTCAAATATTGAATTATCCTCTGTGTAAGTGTCATATTCATAACCAAATGGGTATAGCAATAAGTTTCCATATGTATGATTGTTTAGTGCGATCTTGAAATCATTACTTTCTACAAAATATTTTATAGCTCGATTTTCAGCTTCAGAAAAAGGATATTCACCGGGGTAAGTTTGTCCGCTGGGATTATTTGAAGTACCGGTTGTGTCCCAAATTTCATTTCCATTTTCATCTATGTAATTATAGTTTCTGTTATTATCAACACCATGACCATTAAAAGTATTTTTTCTCCATAAACCACCACCGTTGGGCTCCATTATTTCATTCAAAATATATCCATCTGGATTAACGCATGGAACAAAATATAATTCACTACCATTAATTATATTTTTTATTTCATCATTGGTTTCATAATTCTCTAAAATGTACCACATAAAATAAATTAATTGCTGCAGAGATGCTGGTTCTCTGGCATGGTGAAGTGAAGTATATAATATTTGAGGCTCATCGATTATTTCATTCATATTAGGATTGTCAGAGATTTTTGCATATTGTAAAAATCTCCCTTCAAAAGTTTCATGAATATGGGGAGTATCTGTATAATTTTCATCTTTAATTTCTTGTCTCTGGCTGATTAAATTGGGGTACAAAGAATGCATTAGATCTAATTGATCAAGCATTTCATCATAAGTGTAAAATCCTCCAAAATCTTCCGGATCTTTTTCGATATAGTTTTCTGGTGTTGAATAATCATTTGATGAATTACATAAAAATGAATTATTTTCTGATATTTTAATAGTATTTTGGTTTTTATAATACTTAGTTACATTTTCTATAACAATCGAATAGCTTAATCCGAGGTTCTTAATGGTTTCTAATTCATTTTCAGAAAAATCAGAAATCAAAAAATAGTTTTTTTTATGTATTCCATGCTCTACTGAAATACCATTTTCTTCGAGCATATTTAAATCTTTAGATGAAGAATAATTAATTTTTGCCTTATGGAAAGTGGTTTTTTGTTGTGAAAATGAAATAAAATAGAAAAAACAAAAAAAATAAGCAAATGATAATTTCATATCTAACATTGCCCAAATATCATTCCACAAAATTTACTTTTTTTTAAGTATCCAATTTCTTGCATTAATAAATGCCATAATCCAAGGACTTAATTTCCCTTTAGAGTTGTTTGGGTAATACGCCCAGTTCCATTTGAATATAGATCTTTCAATATGAGGCATGGTTACAAGATGTCTGCCATCGTGGCTACATAGCATTGCTGTATTAAAGTCAGATCCATTTGGGTTAGAGGGGTACTCATTGTAAGAGTAGGTTGCTGTAATATTATAATTTTCTTTTTCATCAGGTAAATCAAACTTTCCTTCTCCATGACTGATCCAAACTCCAAGATTTAGTCCCTCTAATGATCCAAGCATTACTGAATTATTTTTTATAATATCAACAGAGGTAAAATTACTCTCATGTTTTTGGGATTCGTTGAAAGTCATTTTTCCATGATTTTCATGCATTGGATAAATTAAATCTAACTCCATAAATAACTGACATCCATTACAAATTCCAATAGATAGAGTGTCCTTTCTTTTGAAAAAATCAGTCAAGTATTTTTTAGCCTTTCTGTTATATTTAAATGAACCTGCCCAACCTTTTGCGGATCCTAAAACATCTGAGTTGGAAAAACCACCAACAGCACCTAAAAACTTAATATCTTTTAGATCTTCTTTACCGGAAATTAAATCAGTCATATGAATGTCTTTTACCATAAAACCAGCAAGGTGTAGTGCATTTGCCAATTCTCTTTCACTATTACTTCCTTTTTCTCTTAAAATTGCTGCAACAGGTTTATCATTGTCTATGAATTCAGGAATATTTCCACTAAATTTTTTAGGAAAATTAAAAATTAGAGGTTGCTTCTTGTAGTTATTGAATCTCACATCTGCTAACTGATTAGCCGTCTGTTTCCTATCCAATATTGTAGAAGTTTTAAACCAAACATCTCTGTATTCTGAAATATTAAATGTGTATTTTTTGTTTTTATTTGATACTACGAGATTATCTCCTTCAACAACTTCACCAATTTTATAAAATTCAATTGAATTTTCAATTAAATTTTTTTCAATTGAGTCGTCCACAGATTGAAATACTAAACCTGCATTTTCGGAGAATAATTTTTTTATAATATCATCATCACCAATTTCAGAAATATCAATTTCAGCACCAACATTAACTGATGCAAAACACATTTCCATAATTGTTGTAATTAGACCTCCTGAACCTACATCATGACCAGCAATAATTTGTTTTTTACCAATTAATTCTTGAATTGTATTGAAGGTTTTTACGAAAAATTTTGGATTTTTAACAGAAGGACATTTTTTTCCAATTGACCCAATTATTTGCCCTAATGCTGATCCACCAAGAAAATAATTATCAGAAGAAATATTGATATAATAAATGGAGCCATTATTTTTCTTAAAAACAGGCTCAATTATATTATTTATATCTGCGCAATGTGATGTAGCAGAAATAATAACCGTACCAGGTGATTTGACTTGTTTGTTTTTATATTTCTGATTCATGGATAGTGAATCTTTTCCTGTGGGTATATTTATCCCTAATTCAATTGAAAATTTTGATGCTGCTTCAACAGCTTTATATAGTCTGGCATCTTCACCGATGTTCTTACATGGCCACATCCAATTAGCTGATAGTGAAATCCCACTAATTTTTTTATTTAAAGGTGCCCAAATAATATTGGTAAGTGCTTCAGCAATACTATTTTTACTTCCTGCGGCAGGATTAATTAAACCTGAAATAGGGGAGTGTCCAATCGATGTGGCAATTCCATTGTCATTTAAGAAATCTAATGCAACTACTCCACAATTATTTAGTGGTAATTGAAGTTCACCTGCGCATTGCTGTTTTGCAATTCGCCCCCCCACACATCTATCAACTTTATTAGTTAGCCAGTCTTTACAACCAACAGATTCAAGTTGAAATATACTTTTTAAATAATCATATATATTGTCTTCCTTGTAATTGATTTTTGGATAATTAGCTGATATTGAAGTGTCTTTTAAGATAGTTTTAGGAGAACTGCCAAAAAAATGTTTTAGTTCTAACTTTACACAGCTTTTTCCAGATTTTTTCGAATGTATTTCAAACATTTTGTCATCTGTTACTTCCCCAACTACATACATGGGAGCTTTTTCTCTTTTACATATTTGAGAAAATTTATCTAAATCAGATTTATTAATAATAAGTCCCATTCTTTCTTGGGATTCATTTCCAATTATCTCTTTATTTGACAAAGTCGGGTCACCAATTGGAAGTTTATCTAGTTCGATAAAACCACCTGTTTCCTCTACGAGCTCTGTTAGACAATTAAGATGGCCCCCCGCGCCATGATCATGAATTGAAATAATACAATTTTTAGAATCCTCTATTGTGCCTCGAATGGCATTTGCAACTCTTTTCTGCATTTCAGGATTAGAACGTTGAACTGCATTTAGCTCGATTCCAGATGAAAAGTTACCAGTGTCAGCTGAGGAAACAGCTGCACCACCCATTCCAATTTTATAATTATCTCCCCCAAGTATTACAATCAGATCTCCTTTTTTGGGATTTCCTTTAGTCGCATGATTTTTATTAGCATATCCAATTCCCCCAGCTAACATAATTACCTTATCAAATGATTGAATATTATTATCAAATTTATTCTCAAAAGTTAGTAAGGATCCACAAATTAACGGTTGACCAAATTTATTTCCAAAATCAGACGCACCGTTAGATGCTTTAATAAGTATTTCAGATGGATTTTGATATAACCAATTCCTTTCGTCAATAGATTTTTCCCAGCAATAATTACTGACTCTGGAATATGGCGTCATGTAAACCGCAGTACCAGCGATTGGTAAAGATCCTTTTCCTCCGGCTAATCTATCTCTGATTTCTCCACCAGAACCAGTAGCTGCTCCATTAAATGGTTCAACAGTAGTTGGAAAATTATGGGTTTCTGCCTTTAATGAAATGACTGAATCAATTTTTCTGCTTTCGTAGTAGTCAGAGAAACTGGAGTTTTTGGGTGCAAATTGCGTAATTTTTGGACCCATTATAAATGCCACATTATCTTTGTAAGCTGATACTAAATTTTTTGAGTTTAATTTGGAGGTTTTTTTAATTAGGGAAAAAAGTGATTCTTTTTTTTCTTCATTATCAATAATAAATGTTCCATTAAAAATTTTATGCCTACAATGCTCTGAGTTAACCTGTGAGAAACCAAAAACTTCAGAGTCTGTAAGATTTCTTCCAATTTTTTTGACTACATCATTTAAAAATTCAATTTCATCTTGGCTTAATGCTAGACCTTCTTCTAAATTATATTTACTAATGTCTTTAATCTCCAATATTTGCTGAGGAATTACATTTAATTTAAAAATATTTTGATCTAAACATTTAAATTTTTCATTAGTCATCGGATCAAAAGAAAAATTAGAATTCTCCACATAAAAATACTTTTCAATTCTAGCTATTCCATCAATACCCATATTTTCACAAATTTCAACTGCATTTGTACTCCATGGGGAGATCATTGAGGAACGAGGACCAATAAAGTCATTTACTATGGATTTTTCTTTAAGTTTTTTTGAATTTCCAAATAACCATTGGAGTTTGTTACAGTGCAGTTCTGAGAGGGGTTTATAAGATTTTACTGCGAAAATATTTTTTTCTGAAGATTCAAAAAAAGATATCATAAAAAGTTATCAGAAATTAAATATGAAATTATTCTAATAAGTTTGAAATATACTCTATAAATTTAAATAGTTATTAACTCTTTTTGAACAGAACTCTAACCCATCAAAGATTGCATTTTTACAAGCGCATTGTAAGTTCCTTTTTTTGACATAAGCTCCCTGTGTTTCCCTTCTTCTATTATTTTACCATTATCTAGAACAATGATCTTATCAGCATTTTGAATAGTAGATAGTCTATGTGCAATTACTATAGATGTTTTATTTTTCATAAGATTAATCAAGGCATCTTGAACTAATTTTTCACTTTCACTATCTAGGGCTGATGTTGCCTCGTCAAGAACAAGAATTGCTGGATTTTTTAGTACTGCTCTTGCAATGCTAAGTCTTTGTTTTTGACCTCCTGAAAGTTTATTTCCCGATTCACCAATATTTTGATTGATTTTTTTTGGGAGATCTTTTACAAATTCCCATGCATTAGCTACTTTTAATGAATCAATAATTTCTTCATCAGTTGCTGAAGGCTTGGCAATAAGTAAATTATTTTTAATTGTTTCATTAAATAGTATTGAGTCTTGTGTTACAAGCCCTATTAAATCTCTTAAGGATTTCTTCTTTATATTTTTGATATCAACACCATCAATCGTTATACTACCATCATTTATATCATAGAATCGACATATTAAGTTTGCAATAGTAGATTTTCCGCTGCCTGATTGACCAACTAATGCTACTGATTGACCTTTAATTATTTTAATATTTAAATCTGTGATAACATCAGTATTTTCGTATCTAAATGCCACTTTGTTTAGTTTAATTTCCTTTTTAAAATCTTCAATCTGTTTAGCATTTATTTTTTCATTTATTATGCTATTATTATCAATTACCTGAAAGATTCTATCGGCTGATGCAGAGGCTTTTTTAACCTTATAAGTTGCACCACTTAATGCCTTTGCTGGGGTTAAAATATTATATGCTAAACCGAGGTAAACAATAAAAGCACTAGCATCTAATGCATTTTCTTTTAGCACCATCATTCCTCCAAACCATAAAACTCCTGAAATTGCAGTTATTCCCAAAAATTCACTTAAAGGGCCAGCTATATTCTTTCTGTTTAACACAGAGTTTGAAAACTTATAAAATCTACTTGTTGATGAATAAAATTTTAGAGCAAATATACTTTCAGCATTAAAAACTTTTAAAATTTTTAATCCTGAAATAGTTTCATCAACAATTGATATGAATTTTCCTTGTTCATTTTGCACTCTTAATGATTTTCTTCTTAATGATTTCCCTACAATAGAAATAACTAAACCACACAATGGAATAAAAATGATAACAAAAACACTTAGTTTAGGACTTATTATAAACATAGAAATCAATGAAAATAATATCATTATTGGTTCTTTAACAATAAGTGCAAAAATTGATAAAAATGAATTATCAAGTTCTTGAACATCCGATGATATTCTTGCCACAATATCTCCTTTATTTTTTTCACTGTAAAAAGAAAGGGATAGCTTTAAAATTTTGTTGTAAATGTCATTTCTAATATCAAATACAACTCCATTTCTCAAAAAAGTGATAAAGAACATTGATAGATAATTGAAGATATTTTTAAGTAAAAAAGTAATAACAATTAATCCAACCATAAAAATTAACACATCATTATTCCCTTCTAATTTCTTGGTTGTAACAAAAAAACTTAGATAGTCTTCTGCATATCCAACAATCTCTAATCCACCTCTCCAAACCGGGGGAGTTGTCATGGCTTCTGTTTGATCAAATAAAACTTTCAACATTGGAAATAGGGAAATCATTGACATAGTTCCAAAAAAAGCATAGAATATATTAGACAGTATATTTAGAATGAAATACTTTTTATACACCCAAGCGTAACTAAAAATTCTTGAAAAATAATTTTTACTCATAAATTAATTTCTTTAATAATTTTATCAATTTCATTTTCCAAAAAAATTTCTGTTTTTTCAAAATCTTGTTTCGTTTTTAGGTTGGTATTTACACTAATATACATTTTTATCTTTGGCTCAGTTCCGCTTGGTCTAAATATAAGTTTATAGCCATTTTCTGCTTCAAATTCTAAAACATTGGATTTTGGAAATTTAAGTTTATTAGTTTTGTTAGTGATAAGATTTTTTTCTTCAGAATTTTTATAATCTTTAATTAATTTAACCCTAGATTCATTTAATTTTTTTATAGGATAATTTCTAAACTTAGTCATAATATCATTAATTTCATTTAACCCCTTTTCTCCGGTTTTTTTTATAGAAATTAGTTTTTCCTTGTAAAAACCAATTTTTTGATAAATTTTTATTAATTCCTCAAAAACAGAAGAATTTTTTTCCGAATAAAATGACATCATTTCACTTACTAATAATGAGGCTGAAATTGCATCTTTATCTCTAACCTTTGATCCTATCATAATACCATAACTTTCTTCCCCTCCAGCAACAAAATTTTGATCAGGAAAGTCTTCTATCATTTTTGCGATCCATTTAAAACCTGTTAAGCCAAGTTTTACATCAACATTATGAAATCTACCTATTTTCTTAATCATTGGAGTTGACACAATCGTAGATGCTATAAAGTAACTTGTATCCAATGATTTAGTTTCATTCATTTTATTAAGTAAATAATCAAAAACAACTATCATGAGCTGATTGCCATTAAGAAGTAGTAAATTTTTATTTTGATCTCTTACAGCAATTCCTAGACGATCAGAATCAGGGTCTGTACCAATTACCAGTTCTGAATTTTCTGCTTTTGCAATTTTTAGTGCCATTTCAAAAGATTCAATTTCTTCTGGATTTGGAGATTTTACTGTTGAAAAATTACCATTAGGTATCATTTGTCTTTCAACATATTTTACTGTTGTATATCCAGCTTTCTTGAATGTATTTGGCATTATTTCTGAAGCTGTCCCATGAAGTGAAGTAAAAACAATTTTTTTATCTGATCTCTTTTTAACACGCTTATCAAAACTATTTTTCAAGCATGCATCTATAAATAATTTGTCAAACTCTTTGTCAATCAACTGGATCAATTTGTCATTACCCTTGAAATTGATTTCATTGAACTTAACACTCATAATTTTTGATATGAGAATACCATCAATAGGAGGAACTATTTGCCCTCCATCCTTCCAATAAACTTTATATCCATTGTATTCAGGTGGATTATGAGAAGCTGTTAATACAATACCACAAATACAATTTAATTTTTTAACTGCAAAAGATAATTCAGGGGTGGGCCTTAAGGATGTGAAAAGAAATACTTTTATATTATTTGCTGAAAAAATATTTGCAACTACTTTAGCAAGATATTGACTGTCATTTCTACAATCATAAGCAATAACTACATTTTTAACGCCATTTTCAATTTTATTGATGTAGTTAGCTATTCCTTGAGTATTTCTTCCAATAGTGTATTTATTAATTCTATTTGTTCCTACTCCTGAGATTCCACGCATTCCCCCAGTACCAAATTCTAATTCTTTGTAGAAGGAGTCATATAATAACTCTGGATCTTTTTTTAACTTGGATAATTCTAGAATGGTTTCTTTACAAAATGGATCTTTGGACCACTCTTCAATTCTTTTTTGAATATTACTACTCATATGTGGATATTAAAACAAAATTAGGATTTGCCTATTTATTAGTTTATTTTGATCTGTTAAATAAATCACAAATTTAATTTTTTTGAAATCTGGTATTGCGGTTTTCTATGTGCATTTTTTAACATTAATTCACCAATAAATCCCATAGAAAAAAATTGACTTCCAATAATCATGGTTACCAAACTGATAAAGAATTCTGGTCGTTCAGTAATTAATCTTCCAATCGGGTTTAAAAACAACTTATCAACTCCTAAATAAATTGCAAATATTAATCCTGTTAGGATCATCAAAAGCCCAAGAGATCCAAAAAGATGCATTGGTCTTCTTGCAAATTTGGAAATAAACCAAACAGTTAGTAAATCTAAAAAACCATGTAAAAATCTACTTGGTCCAAATTTTGTTTTTCCATGTTTTCTTGGTTTGTGATTTACAACTTTTTCAGTAATTTTTATAAATCCTTCATTTTTAGCTAAAATTGGTATATATCTGTGCATTTGACCATAAACATTGATGGACTTTACTACGCTCTTTTTGTAAGCTTTTAATCCGCAGTTAAAATCATTTAGTTTAATTCCTGATGTCATACGAGCAGCAAAGTTGAAGATTTTAGACGGAATATTTTTAAAAATCAATGAATCAAATCTTTTCTTTTTCCAACCTGAAACTAAATCATAATTATCGCTTTGGATTAAGTCATACATTTCTGGGATTTCTTTTGGGTCATCTTGAAGATCTGCATCCATAGTGAATACAACATCACCTTTACACACTTCAAACCCAACATGTAATGCCTGAGACTTTCCGTAATTTTTTTGAAATTTTATTGCTTTTACGTTCTCATTACTTTGAGAAATTTGTTGAATTATTTCCCATGAATTATCACTACTTCCGTCATCAATAAAGATGATTTCATAGGAAAAATCATAAGATCTCATTACATTAACAATTGAATCAGTTAATTCAATAAGAGATTCCCTTTCATTTAAAAGCGGTAAAACAATGGAAATTTGCATTAATAATTAGGATTTTTTTAAAATTCCAGCCACAATGAGACCAAAAATTGCGTTTCTTAAAAGTGCATTTGCATAATTTTGAAAAATAGCTTTGTAAGAAAAGGAATGGTTGTTTTGCATTTCATTCATTGTTTCATTGATTATGTCAGATGGCGTATTAAAATTTTCCATCATTGTTTTTGAAAATAACATAATTTCCTCATGTATAAGGTCAGCAGCTGATGGATCAATTATTTTAAAAAGTACAATATTTCCTATTGTAGCGATAAAATATCCAATAGCAACACATAAGAAATATGCTACAAATGCCTCTTTGAAAGAAATAACTTGATTTTGTAATTTTCTTGCTCTAATTACAGAATAGATACCAAGAATAATAGTTGGTAGCATAAATGAAAGCATTAAATATGGGTTTGTAAAAAGTTTTACATCTATCACGTAAACCAAAGCTGTAATTATAAATAATAATGTCCCTAATTTAATTCCAATATCTATTGTATTTTTTTTCATGTTAGTTTCCATTTTTGAATATTTTTTTCAAATATACAAAAAGGTTAATCCAAAAAAATTAAATTAATTTTAACCAATTATTGTTTAATTTCAAAAAATCAATAAATTTGCACCTCAATTATAAATAATGAAAAAAGGAATACATCCAGAGAATTACAGAGTTGTTGCTTTCAAAGACATGTCAAATAATGATATTTTTTTAGCCAAATCTACTGCCGCAACAAATGAAACTATATCTGTTGATGGTACGGATTACCCTTTAGTAAAGCTTGAAATTTCAAGAACTTCTCACCCTTATTACACTGGTAAAGCTAAACTTGTTGATACTGCAGGGAGAGTTGATAAGTTTAGAACCAAGTACGCTAAGTTTAAAAAGAAATAATTATCTAAGTATCTTTATCTTTGTTTTTTTATTAACGCAAATTCTTATTTCATATAATGAGTAAAGTTCAATTCAGGAATATTGAAGAATCTGATTTAGATGAGGTTTTTATCTTATTGAATCAGCTAAAAGAAATTGATTTTGACTCTGTTGAAAAACAAAACGCTTGGGATAGTTTTATCTCCAACTCAAGTTCGAATTCCATAGTTGGTGTTTTTAATAAAAAAATAGTTGCATATGGAAGTATCATAATTGAAAATAAAATTAGAGGAGAAGTTGCTGGCCACATTGAGGATATTGTAGTTGATAAAGAGGTCAGAGGAAAAATGGTTGGAGTTTGTTTAATCAAAGAACTGATAGGAATTGCGCAAAAAAAAGGTTGTTATCGAATAACACTATTTTGTAAAGAGAAACTTGAAAAATTCTATTCTAGAAATGGATTTAAAGTTGACAGTATTTTAATGAAAAAATACATCTAATTAAATTATTTTTTTTCAACTCTTTTAAGATCAAGTGTGTTAATTGCATTAAGCTCCATTCCCGTTATATTTTTTGAAATAAATCTTACAACCTCATCATAAAATAAGGGAACGGTTACATATCTCGAGTTTACAATTGAATCCAATATTTGATATTTTAAGATATTATTTTTTTCAATTTTTTCACTAATAATTTCATTATACGTGGAGTCGAAAAAATTATCTTTGAAATGTGTATAATTAGGACCATTTGGAGAAAGATTTTTACTGTAAAAAAGGGAGAGATAATTTTCTGCACTAGGATAATCCGCAACCCAGCTTGCCCTAAAAAAATCTAATTTCCCATTTGCTTTTGCATCTCTTAGAGATGATCCTGGAATTACTTCAATAGAAATATTTAACCCAATTTTTTCTAATTCTTTTTGAATAAATTCACAAAACACTACATATTCGGGTGAAGTTGTTAGTTTTAAGCTTGGAATTTCATTAGTAATTTTCTTGTATTCATCAATATACTCTTTGGCCTTTTCAGGATTATATAAGTTATTTTCATTTAGTTTATAACCTTTTAGCCCTATTGGAATAATTCCTCCATTTGCTGGTTTTCCAATTCCATTTCTTAAAAATTTTATCATTTTGTTTTTATCAAATCCAATATTTATTGCTTTTCTTATCAACGGAGATTGAACTTCTTTTTTTATTGAATTCATAAAAAAAGCCAGATATTCTGTGTTAAGAAAAGGTCCTTTGAGCATCTTTATACTTTCCTTATATTTATTTTTTACCTCCCCGCTAATTTCTAAAATTTCGTCTTTAAATGAATTGTCAATCCCAGAAATCATATCGATTTCATCTTTAATTAATTGTAAAAATTCACTTTGCTTCTCTGGAAAAAAAGTTATTGAAACAGCTTCGAGATAGGGGAGTTTTACACCTTTTTGATCTTTTTCAAAGTATTTATCATTTTTTCTTAGAACTAACTTAATATTCTCCTCCCATCTTTTAAATTTAAAAGGTCCAGTACCAATAGGTGAGGATCTAAATTCAGTACTTTTAGATTCAACAACTTCTTTTGGAACAACAGAGCAATACTTCATTGTTAATATTCCTAAAAAAGGATTAAATGGTTGATTTAAAGTAATTTTAAAAACGGTATCATTGATAGCTTTGAAATTATCAACTTTATCAAAAACCCATTTTCCTGGAGATGCATTATTTGGATTTATTAATCGTTTAAAACTATATTCAAAATCTTTAGCTTTAACATTTCTTTCATTTAAATCTGGGTGAGGATGAAAAAATACATCATTTCTTAGAATAAATGTATAAACTTTTCCATCGCTAGATATATTCCAACTTTTAGCAATCGATGGTATCACTTCTAGTTTAGAATTCATATCAACTAAACCATTAAAAAGTTGATTAATAACCTTAATGTTTGAAAGGTCTTTGGCAAATATTGGATCTAAAGAATTTATATTTTTTGTTTCATTGTATCTAAATACAGTTTTTTTGTCAATTTCAATTTTTTTTTCACATGAAAAGGCTAAAAAAAACACAAAAACAAAAGAAAATAACTTAATATTTTTCACCAACTTTTTTTTAATACTCGTAAATTTACAATCCTTTTAATTAATCAATGGAATCTGTTCAAAAAAAAGTAGCATTATCTACGCTTGGTTGTAAACTGAATTTCACAGAGACTTCAACAATTTCAAGATCCATATCCAAAAACGGATATATATTAACCCCATTTAGCACTAAAGCCGACTTTTACATTATAAACACTTGCTCTGTTACCGAAAATGCAGATAAGAAGTTTAGATCCTTTCTGAATAAAGCAAAAAAATTAAATCCCAAAGCAAAAAATATTGTTATTGGATGTTATGCTCAATTGAAACCTGAAGAAATTTCAAAAATACCTGGAGTTCACCTAGTTCTTGGGGCAAATGAAAAATTTAATATTGTTAATTATTTAGATACATTAGAAGTTGCATCTAAGCCAATAATTCATTCTTGCAATATAAATGAGGTTAATTTATATGAGAGCAGTTACTCAGTTGATGACAGAACAAGGTCCTTTTTAAAAATTCAAGATGGTTGTGATTATAAATGTTCTTACTGTACAATTCCCCTTGCTAGAGGGGTTTCAAGAAGTGATAATTTGATAAATATATTTAATAATGTTAAATCAATTTCTCAAAATGGGGTTAAAGAAATAGTTTTGACAGGAGTCAATATTGGAGATTTTGGTAAAGGTGAATTTGGTGATAAAAAACATAAACATACTTTTTTAGAGTTAATTAAAGCTCTAGATCAGTTTGATGGAATTAATAGATTTAGAGTTTCTTCAATTGAGCCTAATTTGTTGAAAAATGAAATAATCGATTTTATTTCAAATAGCAAAAAATTTGTACCCCATTTTCATATTCCATTGCAAAGCGGATCTAATAAGATTTTAGGATTGATGAGAAGAAGATATCAAAAAGAATTGTATAGAAATAAAATAAATTCTGTAAAAAATAAAATGAAAAATGCATGTATTGGTGTTGATGTAATTGTTGGATTTCCAGAAGAAACAGAAGATGATTTTTTAGAGACTTACAATTTTTTACTGAATTTAAATATTTCATATTTACATGTTTTTACCTATTCAGAAAGAGACAACACAAAATCATCAAAAATGGATAATATTGTTCCTATCCAAGTAAAAGCAAGAAGAAGTAAAATGTTAAGAGCCCTTTCTGAAAAGAAAAAGAGGATTTTCTATGAATCTCAAATCAATAAAATTAAATATGTTTTATTTGAAACTGAAAACAAATCAGGATATATCTATGGATTTACCGAAAATTATATCAAGGTTAAAATTCCATGGAACCCTTATTTATGTAATCAAATTATTAAGGTTAAACTTATTGAAATTGATGAGGAGGGTTTTATGAAGGTTAAAATTAAAGAAAAAATCAAAGAGACAGTGGAGCTATATTCTTATTCCAACTGGTAACAAAGTTTTATATTTTCTATTTTTTCTAATGAATTTTGTTATAACGGATGCAGTGGGTACTACTCTTACATTTTTTTCACTGATCATTGTCAAAACATTTGAAAGAAATTCTTCAGTAAACTTATCTTTATTTGACATTTCAGGAACAATTATTTTGGTAAGAAATATTTTTCTTTCTTGAACAGAATACTCAATTATAGCTAATCCATCATTAACTTTAACTTCAAATTGCCTAAGAAAATCATTATCTGTAATTTGCATGTAAAAATATTTGGTCCGAGCACAAAAATAAAAAAAAATTAATAAATGCTAAACTGATGTCCGATAATAAACCTAAAGATCATATATATATGATGCCTGGTTTGGCTGCAAATTCACGAATTTTTGAAAATATCAAAATTCCTAATCGCAGATATCAATTACATAAAATTGATTGGATTAAACCCAGGCTAAATGAAGATTTAAAGGATTACTGTAAAAGATTATCTATAAAGATCAAATACAAAAATGTAATATTTTTAGGTGTCTCTTTTGGCGGAATAATTGTTCAAGAGTTAAGTAAAATTGTGGAAACAAAAAAAATTATCATTGTTTCGAGTGTAAAAAGTCACAAAGAATTTCCTAAACTTTTTAAACTTGCAAAGCATTATGATCTAGATAAGCCAATTCCATACTCACTTTTCGATAGTCTTATAAAAAATTCAGTGAAGTTTAAACTTAATAAATTTTATAAAAGAATAGATTTAGCTGAGAAATACTTAACAGAAAGAGAAGAATATTACCTTAAGTGGGCAGTTGATAATTTATTAAGATGGAAAAATGATACTGTGAAACCTAATTTAATACATATACACGGAACAAAAGACAAAATATTTCCAATTAAGAATATAGATAATTGTATTAAAGTTGAAGGAGGGAATCATGAAATGATAATTATTAGAGCAAAATGGTTTAATGAAAATCTGGAAAAGATACTATCAACTAGCTAACTAGCGCCTTCTAAATCCACCTCTATTGTAGTGCTGATTTGGCATATTTCCTCTTTTCATTTGATTTTTCATCATTTTAATTTGCTCCGTTAGCATTCCCTGTTTATCAAGCTCTTGTGCTTCTTTCAAAAGTTTTTGGGCTTCAACTTTTCTTCTTTTTGTAAAAAGTATACCTGAAAGATTTAGCTTTGCCATTGCTAGGTCATGATCCATATTTAGTCCAAGATCAATGGCATTTCTAAAAAACTTTTCTGCTTGATTCATGTTATTCTGAGATATAATCATTCCTCTTAAATAATTATAATATCCTTGTTGTTTTGTAGTAAGCGCACTTTTGGGATTACGGATTTTATTTAACCATCTTTCAGCACCAATCATATTCTGTTTTCTTAACTGAAAAAAAGCAAGTATTAAAAATTCGTTTTTGAAATAGATTAGTAAAAAAAATAATGAAAAGAATATATACATAATACCATTTCCGATAAAACCTTCATAAAATTGATAAACTGAAAAGGCAATTAAAATTACAACAATGACTAACTTGAATTTTTTATTAAACACTAATTAAAAATTTATTGTAGCTAAAATAAAAAAACAATTTTAATAATATATATAAATGGTTTGTTTAACTAAAAACTCTTCGTATATTTGCCCCCGATTTAATCATTTTTTATGAGCAAAAGAACCTATCAACCATCTAAGCGTAAAAGAAAAAATAAACACGGTTTTCGTGAAAGAATGGCTTCTGCTTCTGGAAGAAAGGTTCTCTCCAAGAGGCGTGCAAAAGGAAGAAAAAAACTTTCTGTTTCATCAGAAAAAAGTCCAAAATAAAATGATTAACAATTGTTAATATTTAGTCAGGTGTTACTTAATGTAACGCCTTTTTTTTTATTTTTTTGATTAGTACATTTAACAAACTTTTTTGATGCCCAAAGACACAAGCCTAAAATCAATTCTAATTATCGGTTCTGGCCCTATTATTATTGGTCAAGCCTGCGAGTTTGATTATTCCGGTTCCCAAGCCTTACGATCCCTTAAAGAAGACGGAATTGAAACAATATTAATTAATTCTAACCCAGCGACTATTATGACTGACCCAGTAATGGCAGATCATATTTATCTTCTTCCTTTAAATACTTCTTCTATAATTGAAGTTTTAAAAAAGCATCCAAATATTGATGCCGTTTTGCCAACAATGGGTGGGCAAACTGCACTAAACTTATGTATCGAGGCAGATGAGAAAGGGATTTGGAATGATTTTGATGTTAAAATTATAGGTGTTGATATAAGTGCAATAAATATCACAGAGGATAGAGAAAAATTTAGAAATCTGATGCTTGATATTGGCATCCCGATGGCCCCACAAGAAACGGCTACTTCGTATTTAAAAGGAAAAGAAATAGCACAAAAATTTGGTTTCCCTCTAGTTATTAGAGCTTCTTTTACCTTGGGAGGTACAGGTGCTTCTTTTGTGTATGAAGAAAAAGACTTTGACGAATTATTAACAAGAGGGCTTGAAACATCACCTATCCATGAAGTTATGATTGACAAAGCTTTGATCGGCTGGAAAGAGTATGAGCTTGAACTCTTAAGAGATTCAAATGACAATGTTGTTATTATATGTTCAATTGAAAATATGGATCCTATGGGAATTCACACGGGGGATTCAATCACAGTAGCACCAGCGATGACATTAAGTGATACTTGTTATCAACGTATGAGAGATATGGCGATTAAAATGATGAGAAGTATAGGAGATTTTGCAGGTGGTTGTAATGTACAGTTTGCTGTCAGTCCAGATCAAAATGAGGAAATTATAGCCATTGAAATTAATCCGCGTGTTTCGAGATCATCCGCACTTGCAAGTAAAGCTACAGGATATCCAATTGCAAAAGTTGCCGCAAAACTTGCTATTGGATATAATCTAGATGAATTACAAAATCAAATTACAAAATCAACATCTGCCTTATTTGAGCCTACACTTGATTATGTTATTGTTAAGATTCCTAGGTGGAATTTTGACAAATTTGAAGGTAGTGACAGAAGATTAGGTCTTCAAATGAAGGCAGTAGGCGAGGTTATGGGTATTGGTCGATCATTTCAGGAAGCCCTACATAAAGCTACACAATCTCTTGAAATTAAGAGAAATGGTTTAGGGGCCGACGGTAAGGAGGTAAAAGATTACGAAACAATAATTTCAAAATTATCCATTGCTTCATGGGATAGAGTTTTTGTTATTTATGATGCAATTCAACTTGGAATTCCTTTAAGTAGAATTTATGATTTAACAAAAATTGACATGTGGTTTTTAAAACAGTATGAAGAGCTACATATTTTAAAAATTGAAATATCTAAATTCAAAATTGATACTCTTCCAAGAAACTTACTATTAGAAGCTAAACAAAAAGGTTATGGTGATAGGCAAATTGCACATATTTTAAAATGTTTAGAAAGTGAAGTTTACAGTAAGAGACAAGAAATGAATATTAACAGAGTTTATAAATTGGTTGATACTTGTGCGGCAGAATTTAAGGCATTTACCCCTTATTACTACTCTACTTTTGAAAATGAAATTGAATCTAAAGAAGGCACTAGATTTTCAGAAAATGAAAGCCATGTTTCAGATAAGAAAAAGATAATTGTATTGGGTTCAGGACCAAATAGGATTGGACAGGGAATTGAATTTGATTATTGTTGTGTCCATGGAATATTAGCAAGCTCTGAGTGTGGATACGAAACCATCATGATAAATTGTAACCCAGAGACTGTCTCAACTGATTTTGACATTGCTGATAAGCTGTACTTTGAGCCTGTGTTTTGGGAACACATTTATGATATTATTCAACATGAAAAACCTGAAGGGGTTATCGTTCAGCTAGGTGGCCAAACCGCATTAAAACTAGCAGAAAAATTAGAAAGATATGGAGTCAAAATTATAGGTACAAATTATAAATCATTGGATTTGGCAGAAGATAGAGGTTCATTTTCAACTCTTCTGAAAAAAAATAAAATTCCTTATCCAAAGTTTGATACTGCATCAACTGCAGAGGAAGCGCTTGCAGTTGCCGAGAAACTAGATTTTCCAATATTGGTGAGACCCTCATATGTTCTTGGTGGTCAGGGTATGAAAATTGTTATTAATAAACAAGAGTTAGAAGAGCATGTTATCGATCTTTTAAGAAAAATTCCTGATAACAACTTGTTATTAGATCATTATTTAGATGGTGCAATAGAAGCTGAAGCTGATGCTATTTGTGATGGAGATGATGTATATATCATTGGGATCATGGAGCACATAGAACCGTGTGGAATTCACTCGGGTGATAGTAATGCTTGTTTACCTCCTTTTAATCTTGGAGATTTAGTTATACAGCAAATCAAAGACCACACAATAAAAATTGCTAAAGCTTTAAATACAGTTGGTTTAATTAATGTTCAGTTTGCGATAGTTAATGATAAAGTTTACATAATTGAAGCGAACCCTAGGGCATCTAGAACTGTACCCTTCATTTCTAAAGCTTATCAAGAGCCATATGTAAATTATGCAACTAAAGTTATGTTAGGAATAAACAAGGTTAAAGATTTTGATTTCAAACCAACTTACAAAGGTTATGCAATTAAGGAACCAGTATTTTCATTTAGTAAATTCCCTAATGTAAATAAAAAACTTGGACCAGAAATGAAAAGTACAGGGGAAAGCATCTTATTTATAGATAACCTTCAAGATGATAAGTTTTATGAATTATATTCAAGAAGAAAAATGTATTTAAGTAAATAGCTTGATTCATCATTCAAATTTTTAAAATTTAATTGTAAATTGATTTTGTGGAAATATTCATAATAGTTTTATTGGTTACCGTTGTTTTAATATTAATTTATTTAATATTTAATATAAAATCTTCAAATAAATCAATCGAAGCGTCAGATCTTTTGAATTTCTCGAATAATCTTAACACGCAGATCCAAGAGATTAGGAAAGAAATTGATTCAAATTCAAAAGATAATAGAGCAGAAATAGAGTCCAAGCTTAATAATATCAATAAACAACTGAATGATTATCATAAGTCATCCTCTGATTCAATTACACAACAATTTAAAGAATCTAATAAAGTAATTAAGGATGTAACCTCAGAGCTAGAAAAGATAAAAGGCACTAATGAACAGGTACTTAGTTTCGCAAATCAAATGAAAACTTTAGAAAAAATTCTTGGAAATCAAAAACAAAGAGGAGTTCTTGGTGAAATTCAATTGGAAAACTTATTGGCTAATGTTCTTCCTCCAGAGTTATTTCAAATGCAATACACATTTTCAAATAAAGAATCTGTAGATGCCATTGTAAGAGTAGGAGATTTTATAATTCCAATTGACGCTAAATTTTCTCTTGATAATTATAATAAAATGATTGAATCAAGTAAAAAAGATGAGCTAGCAGAATTAGAAAAAAAATTTAAGGCAGATATTAAATCTAGAATTGATGAAACTTCTAAATACATCAGACCAAATGAAAAAACAACAGATTATGCATACATGTTTATTCCTGCCGATGGTTTATACCAAGATCTACTAAATAGCAGGGTTGGATCATTAAAAATCAATCAAAGGGATCTTGTTAATTACGCTTACGAAAAAAAGGTAATGATTGTTTCCCCTATGAGTCTTTTTCCTATGCTGCAAATAACTGTTAAAGCCTTACACAACATGAAGATCGAGGATTCAATTAACGATATAGTAAAAAATGTGGAGAAATTATCCAATCATTTAAATGCATATAAAACATATCATGATAAACTTGGAAATACTTTAGGAACTGCTGTAAATCATTTTAATGACAGCTCTAATGAGTTTAAAAAAATTGATAAGGATATAATTAAAATTTCAGGGTCCTCATCAATTGACTTTCAATCTAGCATGATTGAAAAGCCTGATACTAATTAACTATTAATCTTGCTTATTATAAAATTTGAAGTTCTTTCAAATGAAATTTTAAATAGTAACCCGAATAATAAAGTTGAAAGAAGTGTATTTCTAAAAAATGGTAGTGCTGCTTCATAACTCATTATCAAACCTGCAAAACTTTTTGGATACCAGCTAGAAAGAAGCCAAACCCCAAAGTTTGAAGTTAGAAAAAAGATTAGTGAGGCAATGAACAAGTTAACTATACTCATTCTGTTTATTTTCCTTGAGAAAAAATAAACAAATATTAAGGGTAAATAAGTATTAATGTTTGGAACAAAACCAAGAATTAAATCCGATATGAGAATTATCGAAATAGGAGCAATAAATGCTAAATTTTTATCTTTAAAATATAAACTACCAAATAAAGTGATAGCAATTACAGGAGAGAAGTTTGGTGGTAGTGGGAGGATCCTAGAAAAAATTCCAAAAAAAATTATAATGAATACTAAGTTTCGATTTATGTTATTGATATTTCTTAACATATTATTCAATATACATTTCTTTATTTAAATGCTCAAATCTAAAATTATCATCAAAGAAATTAACATTTGGAAATCTTATGGATGTAATTTCCTTTGAATTAATCAAATCTAGAGTAAAGTTGAGTAAAGGCTCATTTTCATATCCAATTTCACCCATATTTGCGGGAAATTCTTGAAAAAGATAATCTGGCTGTAATCCATCATAATAATCCGTATTACCAATAGAATTTAGGATTTTAAATACCAGTGGTTGAAGTGCATAATTATGTGTAGGATTAATATTTTCAATTGAAAAATTTTCTGAGTCATATAAGGTTAATGATCCTTGATATTTACCATATGTTGTTTCACCTATATGAATAACATCTATGTAAGGGTTCAAAGAATTAATAACTAGTTCACTGGCAGATGCTGTGCTTCTGGTAGTTAGGATATAAATTTTGTTAAGAAATAAACTATTTTCATAAGTCTGAAATCTCCTTATTAAATTTTCAGGATTATTATTTAACCAAAATTCTTGAATTTCATTATTCCATTGGTCCGAGCTAAAAATTTCCTCGTTAAATTGACCAGTTATGAGGGACGATAAAAATACTGCATTATCAATTGCACCTCCAGGGTTATATCTTAAATCAAGTATCAAATTTTGAATACCATTTGATTTAAATTCAGAGAAAATACTATTTAAATTATTTTCAAAATTTGTTAAAAAGCGATTATACATTAAATAACCAATTTTTGATTGGTTGTTGGTAAATATTTTTGATAAAAAAATCGGATTTTTTTCTAAATAAATTTTTGTTAAGTTAATATCAATTTCATTTAATTCAATTATATCATCATTTGTTGTTTCTGAATTATTGTCAAAATAATTTGCAAAATTGACAGAGTATGAATCAAGATTTAATAAATCCAAATAGTTATCACTGTTAAGAATTGTATTATTTATTGCTGTAAAAATATCTCCTCTTTTGATTCCATTTTCATCTGCTGGAGATTGAGGATGAACATATCTTACAAATCCATAAATATTAAATGAAGAGTTAGGAACATAAGCTAATCCGAACTCCATTCCATTTGAAATTGAGATTCCTTGTTGTGATTGTTGTAATTCTGCGTAGTTATCAACTATATAGCTATACTTATCAATATTTTGTCTTTCATATATTAGAGATTCAAATAAATCTTCTGGTCTAGTAAAACTGTTTAAATAAGAAGCATAATCATCCGAGTTATTGAACCTATCGTTTGATAAATCACTAATTTCTTCCTTGTACAAATACATTAGATTCATTCCTTTCCAAATAAAATCATTAATTTCAATTGCATAAGCACCATTATCATCAAAGTCTTCAAAACAACTAGAAAATAGTAATGAGGCAAAAAAAAGTAAGAAAAATTTTTTTAATAAACGCATACTAAAAATTACTTATATTCCAGTGTAATTACTTGGATTTATTTTTTTTAGTTCTTGTTTTAAAGATTCTTTAACATCAAGGTTTTCAATGAATTTTTCAATACTATTTTGATCAATTTTTTTACCTGTTCTTGTTAAATTTTTAAGTACTTCATAGGGTTGTGGGTAATTTTCTCTTCTTAGAATAGTTTGAATTGCCTCAGCTACAACTGCCCAATTATTTTCTAAATCTTCGCTAATTGTTTTTTTATTAACCTCAATTTTATTTAATCCTTTGTTAATCGAATTCAATGCAATCATGGTATGGGCAAATGGAACACCGATATTTCTTAAAACAGTACTGTCAGTTAAATCTCTTTGTAATCTTGAAATCGGTAATTTTCTAGAAAGAAATTCAAATATGCTATTTGCAAAAGATAAATTTCCCTCACTATTTTCAAAATCTATTGGGTTTACTTTATGTGGCATAGCAGAACTTCCAACTTCATTTTTATTAACACTTTGCGTGAAATAGTCCATTGAAATATATTGCCAAACGTCTCTGTTAAAATCAATTAAAATATTATTGATTCTCTTTAAATTATCAAAAATTGCTGCCAAATGATCATAATGATCAATTTGTGTAGTTGGAAAGGAATGCTTTAGTTGTAATTTTTTTTCAATGAATTTTTTAGAAAATTTTAACCAGTCATATTTTGTATAAGCCACGATGTGAGCGTTGAAGTTCCCTGTTGCTCCTCCAAATTTAGCAGAGATGGGAATTTTTTTTAGTAAACCTAATTGTTCATCGATTCTTATTTTAAAAACATTTATCTCTTTTCCAAGTTTAGTCGGTGAAGCAGCTTGCCCATGGGTTCTGGACAACATTGGAATATCTTTCCATTTTTTTATTTTATTTTCAAGAGCTTTTAGAAGCTTATCTATTTTATCAATATACACTTCTTGTAAAATATCTTTGACAAGCAAGGGTATTGCTGTATTATTCACATCTTGAGAAGTCAATCCAAAATGAATAAATTCTGAGTACTTACTTATATTTAAGTCATTAAATTTTTGTTTAACAAAATACTCCACAGCTTTGACATCATGATTAGTTTTCTTTTCAATTAATTTTACATCTAAAGCATCTTTTAAATTAAAATCTAAATAAATTTCCCTTAATTTTGAAAAATAAGCCTTGTTAAAATTCTTTAACTGTGGAAGATTAAACTCACAAAGAGATATAAAGTATTCTATTTCAACTTTTATTCTGTATTTAATTAACGCACCTTCAGAAAAATAATCTTGTAACTCTGATGTAATGGCTGCATATCTTCCATCTATTGGTGAAATAGCATTTAAATTAAATTCCGACATATAATTATATGTTAAAGAATGGCAAAGTTAACCAATTATTTATTTTAATTATTAATTTTAGTCCCTTGAAAAATAATAAAGCTTCTTTCAGTTTAAATTCTTTGTTCAAGCAAACTTTTTTTTCGCTTAAGGAAAAGTGGTTTCAGGCAATCTGTATTTTTTTAGTTGCAGGTATATTTCAGTTTCTAATTCAATCGATTCCTGCGGTTGGTGGTATTCTTGGTTTTATTATAAGTGGCCCTTTAACAGTTGGTTACTGTATCTATTCATTAAATATTATGAATGATAACTTTCCAAAAGTTGAAAATATATTTGACGGATTTAAATTTAATTTTGGCAATAATCTTTTGGCATATTTGATTATTACACTAATTGTTATTTTTGTAGGGTTTTTAATTCTATTTGTATTTTTTTCAATTAACTTTTTGTTGTTTTTACTTTATTTAGATCTTTTCTTTAGTCAATCCTTTGAAGCTTTTACTACAAATTATGATTGGAATGCTCTTCTGTCCCCATTTAAATTGTTTTCCTTTGAAAGTAATTTTTTTGATTTAATATTTTTTATTCTTTTTCTAATTGCCAGTTTTTGTTTCTCAATAATAATTCCATTTATAATCGCATCTCTTCCATATTCTATGACTTTCTTTATAATGGCTGAAGACTACTCAATAGATGCTTGGGAGGCAATTCAAAAAAGCAGAAAAATGATGAAAGGGTTTAAAAGAAAATACTTAATTCTTCAAATAGTTTTAGTGATTATAGCTGTTTTAACATCAATATTTACTCTGTTTATAGGATTATTATGGTTTATTCCATTAAGCTACGTGATAACAGCTGTTTTTTATAATCAAATTAAGAATTAGATTTAATTATTCTTTAGCGATCTGTTCAGAACTTTATATTCTTCATAACATTCACTAATTGCATCTAAAATTTGTAAATCATTTGCATTTTTAATAAAATCTTGTGAATAATTACATTGATTGATAAGCATTTCTAAATCATTTTTGTCAATATTCAAAAATTCAATTAGCATTTCCCTGTCAAATCTGTTTACTAAAGCATTTCTAATTTGATCGTCTTTCTTCATTCTTCTTAACTTTCTTAGCTGGTTAGGTTCTTTTCCAAATACATTATATAAAAAATCAACGGGGTTAAAAATAGCATTAAGAGCCTTGGTAACAGCGCTTTCTGGTCTAACACTTGATTCATATCCAACATTTGGCAAACCAGAGATACTATATCTGTAATTATTATTAATTGGTACTTGTTTAATATCAATTTCAAGATAACCTGTTAATTTTAATTCAGAAACTACAACTTCCTCAAGAGCTAATGCCATTTCTGTAAGTTCGATTGTTGTATTTGATCCGAATTTAATCCAATCATTAGTTACTCTAACTTTGATTGATTTAAATCCTAGATAAGAAAAATGTAATGTGTCATCAGCTTGTACTCTTATTTCAAATTCTCCTCTCGTATTTGTTGAAGTACCAATTACTTTGTTAAGGTTCACAATGTTGACATTTTCAAGTGGCTTTGATGTTTTGGAATTTAATATGACTCCTTTCACTGAGGTCATTTCTTGAGCATTCATGAATAAGCCAACTAAAAAAAATAAAAAAAATAATTTTCTCATTTATTAAAAGTATTTTTTTCTACCAACAAGTTATGAATTTGCATTGAATTGCTTAGTTAAAAAAAATACAAGTTTTTTAACGGCAATTGCTCTGTGAGCGAGCATATTTTTTTTATCTATTTCCATTTCTGCAAAGGTTAATTTTTCACCTGATGGGATAAAAATAGAATCATATCCAAAACCTTTATTTCCTTTTTTTTCTTTTGCTATATGTCCGTTACATATTCCTTCAAAGTTTTTTATTTTTCCATCAATAATTAATGAAAATACTGTTACAAATCTCGCTTTCCTGTTTGATTTATTTTCCATCAATTTTAATAGCTTTTTTATGTTGTCATTGCTATTTGCGTTTGTACCTGCAAATCTTTTTGATAGAACTCCTGGTTTTCCTCCAAGTTCTTCAACTTCTAAGCCTGTATCATCAGCAAAACAATTTCTAGTGGTAATTTGATAAATTTCAGATGCTTTTTTTATAGAATTTTCTAATATTGTTTTTTTATCTTCAATCACTTCTTTAAAATAATTTATGTCTTCTAGGCTTAAAATTGTAATCTCTTTAGGTAATAGTTTTTTTACTTCAAGGAGTTTATTCTTATTATGTGTTGCAAATAATATTTCCATTATTGATTGTGGTAAGGAATATTTTTAATAATAGTTAATGCTCTATAAATTTGTTCAATTAATAATAGCCTTGCCATATCGTGAGTATATGTAAATTTTGATAAAGATATTTTTTTTTCAATAGTTTTATTTAATTCTTCATTAAACCCATACGCTCCACCAACGATGAAAACAATTTTCTTGGATGTGTAGAGGAATTTTTTTTGGATAAAACTAGAAAATTTAATTGTTTCATATTCATCTCCTTTTTCATCTATGAGTATATTGATATCATTTTTTGATAATTGATTAATTATCAAATTTGATTCATAATCAATATTAAAATTTTTCTTTTTAG
>CENP01099124.1_pt1 | contig 32075 bp, 26 predicted proteins | sample 361281 | NCBI WGS metagenome assembly CENP01 (sample SAMEA2591122, study PRJEB7988) | marine metagenome | biome: marine biome (ENVO:00000447); feature: deep chlorophyll maximum layer (ENVO:xxxxxxxx); material: saline water (ENVO:00002010), including plankton (ENVO:xxxxxxxx) | depth 70 m | reverse complement strand
GGGTATTTACGTTACATGAATTCTTCTTCAGTAATTAATTCTGACTCAACCATTAAAGATAATTTAATTCACAACCGATTAAGAATCAAATTAGATCTTAATTCTCGATTTAATGCGGTGGTTGAAATGAGAAACAGGGCTTTTTTTGGTCAGGCAACAAAAATTAATCCAAACTTGGGAAACATTTTAAATAATGATTTGGGAGAATTGGACTTGTCTTTTGTTCCATACGATCAAAAAGAGCTTGTTATTCACTCTATTTTTGATAGAGCCTATATAAAGTATTCATCTGATAAATGGGAGTTAAGAATAGGAAGACAAAGGATTAATTGGGGAGTTAATTTAGCATGGAATCCAAACGATTTATTTAATGCATATAGTTTAATTGATTTTGACTACCAAGAAAGGTTGGGAGTTGATGCTCTGCGACTACAATACTACATTGGTGAGATGTCTACCATTGAGATATCTGCTCAACCTGGGATGAATATTGATGAATCAATTTTTGCAGGATTGTGGAAGTTTAACCTAAATGGTAGTGATTTTCAGTTTCTATTTGGAAATTACTATGAAGATGTTGCCATAGGTTTTGGGTTAGCTACCAATATCAAAAATGCTGGCGTTACTATAGAATCAACATATTTTAATCCAAAAAATAATAGTAAAACCTCAGAGGGCCTAAGTACGTCCTTTTCTGTTGATTATTCTACCAAATCTGGGATCTATTTTAACTCATCATTTTTATTCAACAGTTTAGGATCAACAAAAAAATCAACTGATGATAATTTATTTGGATCTTTTTTAACAGATATTTCTGCCAAAAGATTAATGCCTTCTAAATTAACTTATTTTACTCAGGTAAGTGGAAATTTTACTCCTGCAATAAACGGCTCAATGACAATATTTCATATGAAAGGAGAAGAAATGCTATTAATCATGCCATCAATTACTTATGAGATTAAAGAAAACCTTGACACAATGCTTCTAGCTCAATTAATTTATAATCAAATCGAAAGCAATTTTAATTCTATGGGAGTGGGTATTTTTTTGAGATGTGCATATAATTTTTAAAATATAGAGATTATTAGCAATCAAAAATAAAGCCCTGACTTTCATAAGTCAGGACTTTGAATTAAAACGTGGTACCTCCAGGAATCGAACCAGGGACACAAGGATTTTCAGTCCTTTGCTCTACCAACTGAGCTAAGGTACCAATATTTAAAGTGCAGCAAATATATAAGCCTTTTTAGACTAGAGCAAATCCTTGCTTAAAAAATCTTTTGGTACTTTTGAATATTATTCTTCATAAGATTATGAATCTAGTTTTAGATATAGGTAATACTAATTCAAAATTTTCAGTTTTCAAATCTGACAGGCTCATAGATTCTGGTGTATGGCAAAGTATAAATCTAAAAGAAGAATTTCAAAAATGGAATAATAATAATCAAAACTGTGAATCTATTATAATTTCCGATGTTTTAGGAATAAATAAGTCTGATTTTGAATCTATTTCTAAATGTCATTTGGTATGGGTTTCAGCCAAAATTAACTTACCCTTTGAAATAAATTACAAGGTACCAGAGGAACTTGGGGCAGACAGAATAAGTCTTGTTGCAGGAGCAGTATTTGCATACCCAAAAAAACATTGCCTCATAATAGACATAGGAACATGCATAACATACGATTTTGTTTCAAAAAATTCATCTTATATGGGAGGATCTATAAGTCCTGGTTTTTTAATGCGTTATAATAGTATAAATGCAAATACTTCTAAATTGCCAAAGCTTAAAATGACTATACCAAAAAAGATAACTGGTGATACAACAGAGGCATGTATTCACTCGGGAATATTTTATGGCATTATTGGAGAGATTCAAAATCAAATCCATTTTTATAAAAAAAAATATAAAGATTTAACAATAATTTTAACAGGAGGGGATTCGCAATACTTGGCTAACAGAATAAAAAATGGCATATTTGCCAGTCACAATTTTATATCAAGAGGATTATTTAGTATTTTAAAATTGAATAATTCATGACAAAACATAAAAATTCTTTGTTTGAATAAAATATTAATATTAACATTTTTTTTAATTAGTTCTTTTTCTTTTTCTCAAGTCGGAACAGGTTCACCTTATTCTTTTATTGGTTTTGGAGAAACAAATTTCAGAGGAAACCATTCGAATAGAGCAATGGGTGGACTAGATGTATATATAGATTCCATTCATCCGAATATTAATAACCCAGCTAGTTACTCTACACTAAAGGCTACAACTTATTCAATAGGGTTAAATTACAGGAAAAATAATATTTCTAATGATAGTGAAACTCAAAAGATTACCACTTCTTCTATAGATTATATGGGTGTTTCAATACCAACTAAAAAATTTCGTTTTGGCTTTGGTATAATACCAGTCAGTTCAATTGGATATTTGTTAAATGAATCAAATCAAAGTATCGCTGAAAATCAAGTAATTAATCGGTTTTCCGGAGAAGGTGGGCTAAATAGAGCCTTTTTAAATGTTGGCTTTAGAGTTTTAAAATCAATTCATGTAGGATTTTCTACAAATTATAGTTTTGGAGATATTTTATACGAAAAAAATCAATTAATCAAAGGGATTCAAAATGGTTCATATTTAGAGAGTGAATTAAGCTTATCAGGTATAAGTTATAAGTTTGCTCTTAACTCTATCATGAAGCTCAATAAGATACAAATTCACAGTCATTTTAGTTTTGAGCCAGAGGGCAATCTTAAATCAAAAAACAGGCAGGTAATTTATACTCAGTCAGTGTTGACCGAATCAACTTCTGTCGGTGAGGTTATTGAACCAGATCTATCATTAAGAGGAACAGATGAAACTATATTTAAAAGTCCTAAATCAATATCTTTTGGATCAGGTATAGCAATGGATAAAAAATGGTTTTTTGGTGGTCAAATTACAAATATTTCAAACAGCTCTTTTGTAAATGATTTTATCAATCAACCTAATATTGAATATATAGACGAAAAAAGAGTTAATTTTGGTGGGTTTTTTATTCCAGATTATAGCTCTATTACATCGTATTGGAAAAGAATTGTATACAGATTTGGATATAGAACAGACAAAAAAGGGTATTTAATTAATAATGAATCGATTAATGAAAATGTTATTACTTTTGGTTTTGGTCTGCCTATGGCTGGAGTTTCAAATACAAATGTTACTTTTGAACTTGGTAAAATTGGAAATAAAAATAATAATTTAGTTGAAGAAAACTATTGGACTATGAGAGTTGGTTTCTCTTTAAATGATATATGGTTTATAAAAAGAAAGTATAATTAAAATAAAATGAAAAAATTAAGATTACTATTTTTAGCAATAATGACTGTCAATATTTCATATGGTCAGTCTCAAGAAGAATGTCTTAACAATTTATCAATCTTTGCTGAATCAGCAAAGGTTAAAAATTATGATGCTGCATATGACACTTGGAAACTTGTTTTGGAATTATGCCCAAAAATTAATTTAGCAGTATATACATATGGTGAAAGAATTCTAAAACATAAAATAAAAAATTCTTCTGGTGAAGACCAACTTAACTTCAAAAAAAGTTTAGTTTCTCTTTATGACAAATGGTTGGTAAATTTTCCTTCAAAAAAAGGTGTTAGTAGAGTTGGGGATATTCTAAGCACTAAAGCTCAAGTTATGATTGATAATAAAATGGCTGGTGACGCAGAAGTTTACCAGGTTTTTGATTTAGCATATAAAAAAGATGCAGCAAGCTTTACTAATCCAAAGGGTTTGTATAATTATTTTGACACATTATATAAGCAATATAAATCAACAGAAAGTGATGTAACTCCAGAACATTTGTTCAACATGTATGAAGAGATTTCGGAAAAATTTGAATTTGAAGCTACTAAACTCGCAAAAAAGTTAGATAAAATCCTAATAAAAATTGATAGTGGACAGCCTTTGACCAATAGAGAGACAAAAAACAAGAGGGTATATGAGGTGAACTCTAGGGCTATTGGAATATTTCTATCTAATTTAGATGCTATTATATCAATAGAGGCAACCTGTAAAAATCTTATTCCATTATATAAAAGGAATTTTGATGAAAACAAATCAGATTCAACTTGGTTAAAAAGAGCAGCTAGTAGGATGGATGGAAAAGATTGTTCAGATGATCCATTTTTCGTAACTCTAGTAGAAGCTCTACATAACATAGAACCCTCGGCAGATTCAGCATATTACTTGGGCTTATTGAATGATAAAAAAGGTAAAAGCTCTGAAGCTTTAAAGTATTATGAAGAATCAATATCGCTAGAAACTGATCAATATAAAAAAGCAAAAATTTTATATAAAATTGCTGTTAAGTTTCAGAAAAGTGGTAGAAAACAATCTGCTAGAAATTATGCTAGAAAAGCTCTTAAAAACCAGCCTTCAATGGGAAGAGCATATTTACTAATCGCTAGCTTATATGCTAGCAGCGCCAATGATTGTGGTGAAACACAATTCAACAAACGAGCAATTTATTGGTTAGCTGCTGATATAGCAAACAAAGCAGGAAGAGTAGATGCCTCGATAAAAAAATTGGCAAATAAAACATCTAAAAGTTATATGGGAAGAGCTCCTAGTAAAACAGATATTTTTTCTGAAGCAAACGAGGGTACAAAGATAACTTTTAATTGCTGGGTTGGAGCAAGTGTCAGAGTCCCTAAGTTATAATGTTAAGATTCAATTTTTGTAACTTGATTACAAAGACAGCTGTCTTTTTAGTATTTTCCATTTGCTCTTGTGACAATAATACCCAAGAAATAAATCACATTAATAATGAAAACCCTCAGCCAGTAGGAATGGCAAGTGACTTAAGAATGATATATACTGATTCTATGAAGATCTCAGCCATTCTAACATCAAATAAACATATTGATTTCACTAATTTAACTTTTAAATATTCAGAATTTCCAGAAGGAGTAAAGGTTGTCTTTTATGATAAAGAAAATAAACAAAGTGAATTAACATCTGATTTTGCGGTATTATATGAGTCAACAAAAATAATTGATTTAAGAGGAAATGTTTTATTAAGATCAAGTAACGGTGCAGAGTTGTTTTCTCAACAACTATATTGGGATGCAACTGATGATTGGATTTTCACGGAGTTTCCATTTGAATTTAATGATGATGATTATCAAATTTCAGCAACTAGATTGGATGCAAATAAAGAATTCACTAAATTTAAAACTGGCAATTTAACAGGAAAAATTTCTATTCAAGAATCAAAAGATTCTATTAAATAATATCAAATGAAAAGTCTTCTTATTTCAGAAATTCTATATTGGGTAATTGCATTAATTTCTTTTTTTCAAATATTTCAAAATTGGAATTTAAATAGAAACAAAGCATATATTTTTATTTTTTTTGCTATACTATCTGTTTTTATGGCACTTTTTAGAAGGTATTTTAGAAATAAATATTCTCAAAATAAATAATGCTTACAATTGATATAATAATAATATCATCTCTTTTCCTTTCAGCTTTTTTCTCAGGTCTAGAGATGGCTTTTGTCTCTTCAAACAAACTGTTTTTAGAAATACAAAAAAAACAAACAGGCTTTAATTCTAAATTTTTAAAAAAATGTACTGACAATCCCTCTGAATTTATCGCTTCAATGTTAGTTGGGAATAACATATCATTAGTTATATATGGGATTTTCATGAGTGAGCGATTAGTTGACCTTTTTTTTCCTGAATTCAATAATAGTTCAAACTTAAAACTTGATATTTTATTTTATCAGACTATAATTTCGACCATAATTATTTTAATTTCAGCTGAATTTCTTCCAAAAGTCTTTTTTCGTATTTATTCTCATAAATTAATAACTTTTTTTGCAATTCCTGCAGCAATTTTTTTCTTTCTATTTAGACCAATTACTACCTTTATAGTGAAATTGAATGATTGGATATTAAAAATTTTCTTCAACATCAAATCTGAAAATGCCCAGCTCTCATTTTCCAAAGTAGAATTAGGTGATTACATCGAAGAACAAATTGAAAACTCAAAAAATAAAGATGAAATTGATTCTGAGATTAAATTTTTTCAAAATGCATTAGATTTTTCAGACCTCCGCTCAAGAGAAACTATGGTTCCCAGAACAGAAATAATTGGTGTAGATATTAATACATCATACAATACTTTAAAGTCTTTATTTATTGAGACAGGCTTTTCCAAAATACCAGTATACAAAAAATCAATTGATGATATAATAGGTTATGTTCATTCATTTGAGATGTTTAAGCAACCTCTGACAATCAAAGAAATTTTATTACCAGTTTCATATGTGCCAGAACCAATGCCCATTAATAAAGTTTTAGAGCTTCTTTCTAAGCAAAGAAGGAGTATGGCTATAGTATTAGACGAGTATGGTGGAACATCTGGATTAATAACAGTTGAGGATATTGTTGAAGAGTTATTTGGAGAGATTGAAGATGAGCATGACCAAGTAGAACATATTGAAAAGATTATTTCTAAAAAGCAATTTGAATTTTCAACAAGATTAGAGGTTGATTATATCAATACAAATTATAATCTTGGTATAATTGAAAATGAATTTTATGAAACCCTGGGAGGATGGATTGTCTTTCATACTGGAGATATACCTCTTAAAAATGATGAAATTTTGATTGAAAATTTTAAAATTAAGATTATTGAAACATCATCTACAAAGATTGAAAAAATCTTATTAGAGATAACCGACAATGATTAATTTATTTCAAAAATAATAAGTAAATTTTTAAAAACCCTTTGGATATTGTAAATTCGCAAGCTACGTAGATTAATTATAAATAATTATGGCTTTACTTGGACAAATTAGAGAGAGATCAATTTTTTTAATCATAGTAATAGGAATGGCTTTATTTGCTTTTGTTATTTCCGGTGTTTTTACAAGTGATGGAGGAGGTGGATCTATCTCTGAGCCAATTGCAAAAGTTAACGATGTAGAAATAGACTTGGATCTATTTAGATTTAATGTTGAACAAACAGAGAGGAATTATAATTTCTCAACTCTTAAATCTGTTGATGCGGTATGGAACCAGACAATCCGTAATGCCGTCTTAGAAAATCAATATAAAATACTTGGCATTGATGCTGGAATTGCTCAATTAGAGGAAATTATAAGCTCAAATGATGCATTTTTAAACGATCAACGTTTTTTAAATGAATCAGGTTTTTTTGATTTTGGCTTGTTCACCAATTTTATAATCTCAATGAAAACCAATAATCCAGAGGGCTATGAAAACTGGAAGGCTCAGGAATCTCAATTAATTTCAATGGCTAAGCAAAATATATATTTGGGGTTAGTAAGGTCAAGTGCCACTTTTTCAGATTTTGAAGGAAAATTTACTTATCATACTGAAAATGATAATGTCTCTATAGAATACGTTCAAATCCCTTATAGCATAATTTCAGACAGTATGGTCAGTGTTAGTGATAATGAAATAAAAAAATATATTACTCAAAATCCAGATAAATTTAAAAGAAACGAAACTAGATCAATTGACTATGTTTTATTTAATGAAGCCCCAACTGAGGAGGATATCTTAGAACAAAGAAATTCACTAGAAAAACTAATTGGAAATAGAATCGAATACAACGATGTTTCAAAACTAACAGATACAATTTTAGGTTTAAAAAACACAAATGATATCTCTGGCTTTGTATCACAACATTCAAATATTCCCTTTGATTCAATTTATAAATCGAAAGGTGAACTTATAAGTGAGTATTCAGAAATTTTATTCAATCTTAATGAAAACAAGGTTTTTGGCCCGTATATCGAAGGAAAAAATATTAAGATTTCCAAAATGATTGATCAAAAAAAGGATGGTTCCATTAGAGCTAGTCATATATTAATTTCTTACAAAGAATCTTTAGGAGCATCAAACTTAATATCAAGATCCAAAGAAGAAGCAAAGCAAAAAGCATTCGAAATTTTAAGACAGATTAGAAGAAACCCAAAAATATTTAATGAGGCTGCTTCAAAGAACTCAGATGGTCCTAGTAAAGATAAGGGTGGGGATTTAGGATTTTTTCAAGAAGGTTTTATGGAAAAAAGCTTTTTTGATTTTGTAAACAACAATAAAGTAGGTAAAACAGGTGTAGTTGAGACAAAATATGGATATCATGTAATTAAAATCACTGATAAAGAAGATGTTGTTTTACTAGCCAATGTTGTCCAAGAATTAAATCCATCTGAATATACCTCAAATCAAATATTCAAAAATGCTACAGATTTTGAAATACAAGCGCTTAAATCAAATCGAGAAGATTTTGAATCAATAGCTGAAAATCTGGCCTTAAATTATAAACAGGTAGATTATTTAAACATTTTAGATGAACAAATTCCGGGTCTCGGAGAACAAAGACAAATTATAAAATGGTCTTTTTCAGATAATTCTGAAGAAGGCGACATTAAAAAATTTAATTTATCCTCCGGCGGATATGCAGTTGTTAAAATATCTAAAATTAGGGATACTAAAATTGCAGAATTTGACGAGATCAAAGAAGAGGTAAGAAGTAAATTAGTAATTCAAAAAAAGAGTGATTTGCTTTTAAAAAAATATAAAAGCATTAAATCAATTGAGGAGCTCTCAAAAAAATCAAATCAAGAAATACAAACTGCATCTGCTTTAAATCAAAAAAACTCTGTTCTTTCCGGATCAGGACAGGAGCCTTATATAATTGGAGCATCTTTTGCCCTTAAAGAAAACGAAGAGTCGAATTTATTAGTTGGTAACAAAGGATTATATAAAATTAAAGTAACGGGTAAAGAAACTGCTCCAGATCTAGCATCTTATTTAGCATACAGAAACTCATTGAGAACAAACGAAAATATTAGGATAAATTCAGAGATCTTCAATGCTTTAAAGATGTCATCTGAAATTGAGGATAACAGACATTTATATTATTAGTATTACAAAATAAAATCAGCATATTTATATCCTATTTTATAATTTCTTTTTTTAAAATAGTCTAAAGAATCCTCTGGGCCAACAGCAAGGAAAAAGTCACCTCCCCATGCGCCGAGACTTTTTATTGAACCCTCATAATCTCTAAATTTTTTATTTATTGAATCAATTTTTAAAACAGAACTCATTATATTTTCATGATAATCAATTAGTTTCCTAAATTCATTAATGTTAGAGGTGGACATCAAATCCTGACTAATTTTAGATATGCGATTAATAGTTGATTTATCAAATAAATTTTGATTTTGATATTCTTCCAAAGACTTCTTAGTATTTTGTTTTTTATTTTGGTATATAAAAAATAAATTTTTTTTTAATATTGGATTAAAATTAACAGGAATAACTTTTTCTTTTCCTGAATTAAGTGAAAATAAAATTGGAGAATTAGCCTCTGCACAGGCTAGATCGTACCCACTTCCACCAAATGTTTTTTTTAAAAGTTCATATGGATTTATTTCAGCCCATTTAGAAATATTATTAATTAATGTTGATGAAGTTCCAAGCCCCCACTTATAATCAAAATCAAGATTTGTAATGATTTTTTTTCCAGTTTTTAAGAACTTTGAATTTAGGTCTCGAGAAGATTCTAAGATTTTTTTTAAACGTAAACTTATATTTTTATCACTAGTACCTAACACATTTAAAGATTTTAGATCAAATAAACATTCAAACCATTTTTCTGAATTCATATTAAAACTTAACCAGCTAATTTTTTCATTTAATATATTCTCAACTAACATGTCTTGTCCCATTTTAGTTGGTAACCCAATAGCTAAAGAACCATTTAATACCGAATACTCTCCAGTTAACAAGACTTTACCATTACTATAAAAGGATTTCATTTATTTAAGAATTTTTCTACATTACCAAAGTTTACTTTGTGATCTTTAAAGAATAAAAGTGCTTCAGACTTTTGTTTTTTTGTTGCATTTAACTGGTTTAAAATATTTAATAAATGCATTTTCATGTGTCCTTTTTGAATTCCAGATGTAATTAATGATCTAACAGCAGCAAAATTCTGAGCTAATCCCGATACACATATAATTGACATTAGTCTTTTAGAGTTTGGATTTTTTAAAAGCTCTAAAGACCATTTTACTAGCGGGTGAAGAATGGTTAGCCCTCCAACTGTCCCTATAGATATTGGGATCGTTAAATCAATTGTAAATATTCCATTTTTTATAAAAGCATTTGTTAGACCTTGATACTTTCCACTTTTTGAAGCATATGCATGAATTGATGATTCAACAGCTCTAAAGTCGTTTCCAGTTGATAGTACTATAGAATCAATACCATTCATAATTCCTTTGTTGTGTGTTACAGCTCTGGAAGTATCAGCTTTAGAAATATTAACTGCAGTTATAAATTTTTCGGCAAATTCCCTTCCATTTACACCATCGTTTTCATTCAAATCCTTTAAAGGACATGAAACCCAACTTTTTACCAAACAATTAGGCACATAATTTGACATTATACTCATAATAATCTCTAATTCATATTTTTTACTTAAACTAGATTTTAAAAAAACATCTTTAAGAGTTTCTGCAGTTTTTTCTAAACAAGAATTAATAAAGTTAGCACCCATTGCATTTATTGTATCGAAGCAAACTGATATTTGAAAGTAATTTTTTAAGTCTAGAGTTTTATCTATTAAATCCATTGACAGAATTCCACCCCCTCGCTTTTTCATTTTAAGTGAAATACCATCACAAGATTCAATAAGTTGTTTTTTATAATTTTTAAAAAACTTTTTTATTTCATTTTTTTTTCCATCATATAAAAAATGAATATGGCCAGTTTTCTCGACATTTATAATTTTTGTATGAAACCCACCTCTTTTTGACCAGTATTTAGCAGATTTTGAAGCAGCTGCAACTACAGAACTTTCTTCAATAGCCATTGGTAATGTATAGTTCTCACCATCAATTATAAAATTTGGAGCTACACCAAATGGCATATAAAAATTACTCAATGTATTTTCAATGAATTCATCATGTATTTCTTGAACCTCAGGATCAGAATTCCAATATTTTATAAGGTCTAATTTAGCCTTTGAAGGATCTGAAAAAAAGGATTCTGAAATCCATCTAATTTTTTCTTCTTTTGTTAATTTAGAAAATCCCGTTATGATTTTTTTCATTAATTCATTAAGTTGTTCAAATATATGTATTTTAGGTCCTAATTTTTATTACATTTTTTAAATTATCTAATTTCACTCATTGAATGAATAGCTCTTGTTTTAAAATCAGAATATTACTTTTCAGTTTGTTTTTTTTATCTTTTTCTGTTTCTAATTCGCAAAAAAAAATTAGATTAGATCAGATATGGAATGATGAATTTATTCCACAGAGGATGGAAAGTTTAAAATCTATGAATGATGGAGAAAGATATACTTACATTTCAAAAAATATTTTAAATCACGAATCAACTATTTATTCAGAATATTATACATCAAACAGAAAAAAGAAAATAATTTTAAGTTCACGACTCCCTCTTGTACCCTTTTTTAGTGATTATGAATTTTCTGAAGATGAAAGAAAAATACTTATTACAACTGAAAAAGAAGAAATTTATAGACGCTCAATAAAGGGTATATTTTGGGTATATAATACTTTTGATGGATCGATTCAAATGGTTTTTAATAAAAAAATTCAAGAACCAACTTTCTCCCCTGATGGAAATAAAATTGCCTTTGTATTTAACAGAAACCTATATGTTAAAGATTTAAATAGCAATTCACTTTTTCAAATCACGAATGATGGAAATAATGAAATTATAAATGGTATTACAGACTGGGTATATGAAGAAGAGTTTGGTTTTGTTAAAGCCTTTTTATGGAGTCCTGACAGCTCAAAATTAGTTTTTATGCGTTTTGATGAATCAAAAGTTCCTTTTTTTTCAATGGATATATATGGAGAAGGTTTATATCAATTTCCATATAAGTTTAGATATCCTAAAGCAGGTGAATCAAACTCTAAAGTTTCACTTCATATATATGATTTAAAATCCAAATCAATCTCTAATATTAAATTTTCAGATAACCAAGAACCATATTATATTCCAAGATTTAAATTTACAAGTGATCAAAATCTTTTATCTGTTCAAACAATAAATAGGAAACAAAATCACTTAAAATTTCATTTAATTAATCTAATTACTGAAGAAAGTAAGGTAATTCTTCAAGAACAATCTAAAACATATCTTGATGTTAATGATGACTTTTTCTTTCTTCCTGATAATAGTTTTTTATGGACAAGTGAAAAAAGTGGTTATAACCATATTTATCATTTTGATAAAAATGGAAAATTTATAAGTCAAATTACTAAAGGCTCTTGGGAAGTCACTAAAATATACAATTATAGAAATAAAACTCGAGAAATTTTTTTTGGTGCTGCTAAATCATCTTCAGTTGATAGAGGAGTTTATTCTATTAAATTGAATAGTAAAAAAATCAAACCGATAACTAAAGAATCAGGATTTAATGGAGCAATATTTAATAGAGATGCAAGTAAATTTATCCACACATACTCCGATGAGAACACCCCCCCTAAATACGTTATCAGGGAATCAAAAAATGGAGCTTTAATAAGAAAAATAATAGATAATGAATTTTTAAAAAATAAGTTGAGTAAATATAACCTTCCGAAAAAAGACTTCAGTACAATAAATTTAAATGGGCAAAATTTAAATTATTATATTATCAAACCAAAAAATTTTAAATCATCAAAAAAATATCCTTTATTACTTTTTCAATACTCAGGCCCTGGGTCACAACAAGTTTCAAATAGATGGGGAAACAATAGAGATTTGTGGCATAAAATGTTAACCCAGAAAGGATATTTTATTGCTTGTTTAGATGGAAGAGGAACTGGATATAAAGGAGAGAATTTTAAAAAAATGACATATATGAATTTGGGTAAATTAGAGACTCAAGATCAAATATCATTTGCTAAAAAAATTTCACTCTTACCTTATATAGATCAAGATCGAACAGGTATATGGGGGTGGAGTTATGGAGGTCATATGGCAACACATTCACTGTTTTTAGGAAACGAAGTATTTGAAATGGCCATTGCTGTTGCTCCAGTAACAAACTGGAGATTTTATGATACTATATACACAGAAAGATTCATGAGAACTCCTCAAGAAAACCCTGAAGGGTATGATAACAATTCACCAATTAATTATGTTGATAGATTACAGGGTAAATATTTATTAATTCACGGATCAGGGGATGATAACGTTCATCTTCAAAATTCTATGCGATTAATTAATGCACTAATTGAAAAAGGAAAACAATTTGAATGGATGATTTATCCCGATAAAAAACATGGTATTCAAGGGGTAAATACCCAAAATCATTTGTATACAAAAATGACTAATTTTATAACAGATAACTTGTAATTATGAATTATATATATAACGGAGGTGAAATCAATCAAAAAACAATTATTGGACATCCTTCGGGACTATACGTTTTATTTTTTACAGAGATGTGGGAAAGGTTTTCATACTATGGTATGAGAGCAATTTTAGTTCTTTTTTTAGTTTCATCGTTTCAAGATGGTGGTTGGGGATGGGAAAGAAGTGAAGCTCTTGGACTTTATGGTGTATATACAGGTTTGGTCTATATAACACCAATTTTTGGTGGGATATTAGCTGATAAGTTTTTAGGCTATAGAAATGCAGTAATAATTGGAGCATTAATTATGACACTGGGCCATGCCTCTATGGCATTAGAGGTATTTAGTGATTTATTATTTTATTTAGGACTTATTTTTTTAATAATTGGAAATGGATTTTTCAAGCCAAATATTAGTTCAATAGTTGGTCAATTATATAAAACAGAAGGTCGAGATAAAGATGCTGGATATACAATTTTTTATATGGGAATAAATTCGGGAGCATTTTTAGGAATATTACTTTGCGGATATATTGGAGAAAAAATTGGCTGGCATTATGGATTTGGTTTAGCTGGAATATTCATGTTTTTTGGGATGCTACAATTTTATCACGCTCAAAAGATTTTTGGATCAATTGGATTAATTGAAAAATCAAATATTACCGAAAATGAAAACCAGAATTTATCAAATATTGAAAATAAAATATCTTCCAAAATTATATATGATAGGCTCACAGTTATTGTTATTTTTTCATTTTGTGTAATTTTTTTTTGGTGGGCCTTTGAACAGGCGGGAGGATCTATGACAATTTTTGCTTCAGATTATACCAATAGAATTTTAGAGGGAAGCGGGGCTTTAATTTTTAAAATTTTTAATTCATTAATTACAGTTGTACCTATGCTAATTATTACCTATATTGTTTATTTATTGAGTTTGAATACTTTTTCAACTTATAAGCTATCGAGTCTATTTCTAATTATAAGTTTTTTTATTATCTGGTTTATAATAATTTGGATGTTGTCACGTGAATTTAACAATAAATCTACAGAGGTTCCAGCTTCTTGGTATGGAATTCTTAATTCATTTTTTATTATTGTTTTTGCTCCTTTGATTTCAAAAATTTGGCAAAGTAAGTACAATATTTCTGGGCCTTACAAGTTTGGTATTGGATTAATTCTTTTAGCCATTGGTTTTGCGATCCTTTCTTTTGGTTCTATTAATATTCCACTTGGAGCTAAAACAGCTTCCGTGAGTATGATATTCTTAATTTTAGCCTATTTTTTTCACACAATGGGTGAATTATGTATTTCTCCTGTTGGGCTATCATATGTTAGTAAATTGGCGCCAAAAAATCTAGTTGGATTGATGTTTGGTGTTTGGTTTGTAGCTAATTTTATTGCGAATACTGCTGCGGGATTTACTGGAAGTTACATTGACCCGATTGTTGAAAATTATGGGATGAGTGTTTTCTTCTTAATTTTCACTATAATACCAACGGCTGCTGGTTTGATAATGTTGTTAGCCAACAACCTAATAGTCAAAATGATGCATGGAATCAAATAATTATAAAATTAATTTTTTCGTCAAAATTAGTTTAGGCTTTTTGGTGTTTTTTTATTCATGCTTAGCCACAAGCCAAACGATTAATTGGATGTCTTTAGAGGAGGCTTTGAATGCTCAAAAAAATAATCCAAAAAAAATATTAATGGATGTATATACTGTTTGGTGTGGGCCTTGTAAATTAATGGACAAAAAAACATTTACCAACCCTGATTTAGTAAATTATGTCAATAATCACTATTACGCTGTTAAGTTTAATGGTGAAGGAAATGAAGTTATAGATTTCTATGGAAATACTTTTTCAAACCCTAATTATGATATTAATAGAAAAAACAGTAGAAATAGCACTCATCAATTTGCTCAATTTTTAGGAGTTAAGGGTTATCCAACAACAATTTTTTTGAGTGAGTCTGGAGATTTAATAACACCAGTTGTTGGTTATTTAAATGTACATCAATTTGAACTCTACATTAAAATGATAAAAAAAGGTGATTATCAAGTATTTTCTAAGCCTGAGGATTTTGAAAATTACAGGAAATATTTTAAACCCAAATTTAGGTTAAAAAGCAAGTAATTTTTTTTTCTTAATTCTTTTTAGAATTAAGCTTGATGTAATTTTACTAGCACCTCCACGATTTAGAATATTAAAAAGTTTTTGATAATCAAATTTAATTTTTTTTGCGTAGGACTTGTTTAAAATCTTTTCAAGTGAAAGACAAATGTTTTTTGAATTACAATTAAACTGAATTAGTTCATCTATAACGCCCTTTTCCATTATGATATTTACTAAGGATATGTACTTAAGTTTTACAACAAATTTTGCGATCAAAAAACTTAAGTAGCTACTCTTATAACAAACTATCTGAGGAGTTCCAAGTAATGCTGTTTCTAATGTTGCGGTTCCACTTGTGACAATAGCAGCTTCCGATAATTGAATCAGATTATAAGTATTATTAAATATAACTGGAATTTGAGTTTCATTTAAAATGGGTTTATAATCATAGATTGATCTTCCAGGTGCTCCAGCAATAATAAATTGAAAATTTTCAAATCTTTTGGAAACTTTAATTAATTCAGGTAAAATTTTGTTTATTTCTTGTTTTCTACTTCCAGGCAATAGCGCAATCAAAGGTTTGTTGGTTAAAGAATTAATTTTTTCAATAAAGTTTTTATCTATTTTTCTTTTTGGGATATGTTCCATTAATGGATGACCAACATAATCAACTTTAAATCTATACTTTTCCTCATAAAAAGATTTTTCAAAAGGTAGAATTACGTATAAAGAATCTACATTTTCTTTAATTATTTTTACTCTACTTTCTCTCCAGGCCCATACTTGTGGACTAATATAGTAATGGTTGTTAAATCCTTTTTTTCTGGCCCATTTGGCTATTCTTAAATTAAATCCAGGGTAATCAATAAAAATTATTACATCTGGTTTAAATTTTTCAATACTTTTTTTACAAAAATTTAAGTTTTGGTATATGGTAAAAAGATTTTTAAAAACTTCCCAAAATCCCATAAATGATATATCCTTAAAGTGTTTTATTATTTTACCACCAGCTTTTGACATTAAATCTCCCCCCCAACAATTTATAATAGCTTTTGGATCAGATTTTTTAATTTCCTTGATCAAGGATGCACCATGCAGATCTCCAGAGGCTTCTCCAGCAATTATATAATATTTCATTTTAAAAAAATTTAATTAGAAATATTAATAGAACAATCACTAAAGATGCTATAACAATGCCTGTTGCAAAAGAAATTTTATTTTTTCTAATTGAAAGAAAAAAAATTATAAGATTTGAAATTGCACCTAAACTTAACAATCCTCCAAATTTTCCTTGATCATAAAGTGATATCCAACTATCTTCAACGGGGGAACTTGACAAAATTAGGGTAATAAAAATAACTGAGGAAGCTGTTGCTAAAAGTCCAGTGAATATACCAATCAAAATAATTCTTTTATTCAAAATCCCAGGTATTTAATTTTTCAATCATTGGATAATCAGTAAAGTCGTATTGAACAGGAACTATCGAAATAAAATTTTTACTTAATGCCCATTCATCAGTGTCTTTTCCTTCATCATTGTCAATAAAATCTCCAGTTAGCCAATAATATTTTTTACCCATGGGATTTTTTCTCTTATCAAATTTTTCAACCCAGTTTGCATCTGCTTGTCTACAAATTTTCACTCCCATAATTTCCTTTTTCGAATTAACTAAAGGCATATTTACATTTAGAACTGAGTTTTGAGGGATTTTATTATTTATAGCGTTTTCGGTTATTAATTTAACAAATTTAATATATGGCTCAAAATTTGGATCTGACCTGTAATCTAGGAGGGAGAATCCGATGGCTGGTATACCTTGAATACCAGCTTCAATTGCCGCCCCCATGGTTCCAGAATATATTATGTTTATGGAGGAATTAGAACCATGATTGATACCTGAAACACAAATATCAGGTTTTCTATCCAATAATTCGTTAATAGCTAATTTTACACAATCAGCAGGAGTTCCTGAACAACTATATTCTCTTTGTGGACCTGAATCAATTTCTACTTTTGAGCAATGAAGAGTTGAATTTACAGTAATTGCGTGTCCCATAGCTGATTGTGGACTGTCTGGAGCAACAACAACAACATCCCCAATTAAATTCATTATTTTTACTAGTGATCTAATTCCAGATGCAGTTATTCCATCGTCGTTCGTAACTAATATTAAAGGCTTTAAAGACATTTTAAATATATTAAATGTAAAACTAATAAAATCTTACTGCTTAATATGATTTATTATTTAACAAAAAGTTTTTAAAACTCATTATAATAAATATTTCATTTTACTTAATTTTGCTAACTGCAAATATTATTTATGAAAATTTTCGATTTTACATTTTATTGTTTTTTTTGTGTCAATTTAATTTATGGAAATTCTCCTTCATCTTTTTTATATTCTGATAAGGATAAATTTTTATTGGAGATTATTTCCTATGTTATTGAAAAAGGCCACTATGATCCAAAAGAAATGGACGATGAATTTTCAGAAAATGTTTTTAATTCATTTATTGATGCAATAGATGGACAACAAAGATTTTTTTTAAAAACAGATATAAATAATTTTAAAAGATATAAGCACGAAATTGATGATCAATTAAGGTCCTCAAATATTGATTTTTTTAATATTGTCTATGACAAATCTATTCAACGAATACAGGAGGTTAGAAATTTTTATCCTAGCCTTCTTGAAAAACCATTTAATTTTAATTTAGAAGAAACCACTTCTTTAGATTTCAAAAACAACTCATTTGCAGCTAACCTAAACGAGCTAAAAAAGGTTTGGAGGAAAAGATTTAAGTTGTCAACTCTTGATAGGTTTGTATCAAAAAAAGAAGAAGAGATTTATAAAAAGAAAATTGATTCTTCATATCAAATTAAATCTGATTTGATTCTAGAAAATGAATCCAGAGCCTCAACACTTCAAAATATAAATGATTATTTCGACTGGATGGATGAACTCGAGAGAAAAGATACTTTTAATGCATTTGTTAATTCTGTTGTAAATGAATTTGATCCACATACCCAGTATTTTGCCCCTCAAGACAAAGAATTATTTGATACCAGTATGTCTGGAAAATTTGAGGGTATTGGAGCAAGACTTCAAAAGAAAAATGAACAGGTAAAAATTGTTGAGATTATCCTAGGTGGTCCAGTTTGGAGAGATAATTTACTTGAACCTGGAGATCAAATTCTATATGTTGCTCAGCCAAATGAAGATCCAGTTGAAATATCTGGAATGAGATTGGATGATTCTATAAAACTCATAAAAGGTCCAAAAGGAACTAATGTTATATTGACTGTAAAAAGAGTAAATGGTGAAATAGAAGATGTCATAGTTGAGAGAGACGTCGTAGTTCTTGAAGAATCTTATGCCAAAAGTGCAATTATTAAAAAAAATGACAAAAAATTTGGGTTGATTGAATTACCAAAGTTTTATGTAGATTTCAAAAATTATGGAGAAAGGAATGCTGCAACTGATGTTAAAAAAGCTTTGATTTCATTTAAGGAAAAATTTGTTGATGGTTTAATAATCGATTTAAGAAATAATGGTGGGGGCTCATTAAAAACTGTCGTTGACATGGTTGGTTATTTTATAGATAAAGGACCAGTTGTTCAAGTTAAAAGTATTGGTGGAAGAAAAGAGGTTTTAGAAGATACTGATCCTTCCATAATATGGGACGGTCCTGTTATTATATTAGTCAATGAGTTTTCAGCATCAGCCTCAGAAATTTTGGCAGCTGCTCTACAAGATTACAATAGGGCCATCGTTATGGGAAGTCAACAAACCTATGGAAAAGGTACTGTTCAAAATGTTATTGATTTGAATAGAATAATAGCTGTAAATCAATATGGTGATCTTGGTGCCCTAAAAGTTACAACAGATAAATTTTACAGAATTAACGGTGGTTCAACTCAATTAGAAGGGGTTAAAAGTGATATTATTTTTCCAAGTCAATATGGTTCAATACAAATAGGTGAAAAGGACCAGTCAAATCCGCTTTCTTGGGATAAAATCTCACCAGCAAAATATGCTATTAATAAATATAACTTTAGAGACACTTATGTAATTGAGAAAAGTAAAGCTAGGTTAGCTAAAAACCCAATGATTAATTTAATTCATGAGCAAGGCGAATGGATAAGGCTTAAACAAAATGACTACAACTTTCACTTGAATTATATTAGTTACATAAATAAAAGAGATAACGATAAAAAATATTCTGAACGATTTGATGTGTTAAACGAGTTTGAATCCAAACTTTCTTTTATTTGGTTGGAGGAAAATATGAATATTGATAAATCCAATGATATTCTAATTAGAAGAGATAGGTGGTTAAAAGGATTAAAAAAAGATATTTTCCTAGATGAAGCTGTGAATGTTTTAAATGATTTAAAGAAAGACGATACAAAGTTATCACAACTAAATTAAAACAAGTTTAACTACCAATCACTCAGCCTATTTGAATCAAAATTCAAATAGATAAAAATTAATAAACTAAATGAAAGTAAAGTTGAACCTCCTGAACTAACAAATGGAAGGGGGATACCTACCGTGGGTAATAATCCCAGAGACATACCAATATTAATTGTAAAATGAGAAAAAATTAAGCAGCAAATTCCGTAAATAAAATTTCTTCGAAAAATATTCTTTTGTTTTTCAGCTCGATTTACCATCCTAATAATTAAAATTACAAAGATCAATATTAGAAATGAACTCCCAATAAAGCCCCATTCTTCAGCAACAGTGGTAAAAATATAATCAGTTTGTTGTTCTGGAACAAAATTTCCTTTTGTCTGTGTTCCCTGTAAAAAGCCTTTGCCGGTTAAACCCCCTGAACCAATTGCAATCTTTGATTGATTAATGTTATAGCCCAAACCTTTTGAGTCTTCAACTAATCCAAGAATAATGTTAAACCTATCACGATGCCTTTGCTCAAATACAGAGTTGAAAATAAAATTTACAGATAGTATAAAGGCTGAAGAAAACATTAAAAACATAAAAAATGGAAATACTTTAGTCTTTTTATTATATCTATTGAAAAAATAAAAAATAAAAAGACTAAGAATTGTTGTTAGAATAATTATGTATTTTATTGGAATTATTAAAGTTGAAACAAATAAGATTAATCCTAAAAAAGAAAAAATTAGATATTTAAAAGATAAACCTTCTCTAAAAAAGATCAAGAAAAAAGATCCAAAGATAATTGCAGAACCTGGATCAGGTTGCAATATTATTAATATTGATGGTATAAAAATTAAAATTAAACCCTTAAATAATGATCTAAATTCTTTAATGTCTGTGTTAAAGTCGCTTAAGTACCTTGATATTGCAAATGCGGTTCCTATTTTTGCTATTTCTGAAGGCTGAATACTAAAACCTTTAATTATATACCAGGACTTTGCTGAGTTAATGGTCTCTCCAAAGAAAAATAATCCAATAAGTAATAATAAACTAATAAAGTATATTAAGTAGGATAGTTGCTGAAAAAATTGTGTTCGAATAAATAAAATAAAAGAACCGAAAACTAGACTTACTATAAATATAATTATGTGTTTCCCAGTAAGACTTTCAAGAACAAAAACTTTGTTTAAATTATTATCAAATGTTGAGGAATAAATATTTAATGCTCCAAATAAAACCAATGACAAATAACATAAAATTACTAACCAGTCAAGCCTATATAAATATGTTTTATTCATTGATTTTGAATAATTTTCCAGATAAAGGTTTTACATATTCAAATTCGAGACTTCCTTTCAATATTCTGTTTTCTAACCATTTTCTTTCAATTTTATTATTTAAATATTTTTCGATCATTAAACTGGCGATAGGAGCTGCCCATCTGGATCCCCAATACCCATTTTCAACAAAAACAGCCAATGCTATTTTAGGATCCTCTTTTGGTGCAAAAGCAATAAACATTGAATGGTCAGTCAATTGAGTTTTTTTACCATTTAACTTAATAAAATTTTCCACAGTACCCGTTTTTCCACAAACCTTAATATTTTTAATTTTAGCTATTCTAGCGGTTCCATAGTCAACAACTTTCTCCATTCCTTCAATTACAGGCTCAAAATGAATTGGATCAATTGAGGTTATTTTTTTTTCAAACTTTTTAGTATTTATTTTATCTGATGATTTGAGAAAGTGAGGTGTAATATAAAACCCTCTATTTGCTATGGCTGAAGTAAAATTTGCCATTTGAATTGGGGTAGTTAAAATCTCACCTTGGCCTATTGAATTTGAAATTATTGTTGAAGCTTTCCATCCACCTTTTTGGTAATATTTATCGTAGTAATTAGAATTTGGAATAAAACCTTTTTGACCGATCGATAAATCGTAACCTAAATAACTACCTAAGCCAAAACTATTTAAATGACTAGTCCAATTGTCAAGGCCTTCACTAACTGTTTTTTTGGAATTAATTAGTTTTTTATATGTTTTGGCAAAATATGTATTGCAAGACTGATGAATTGCGGAAATAAGATTATTTTCTGTACCAACTCTATTATGACATTCCATAAAAGCGCCTTTAGCATAAAAATGTCCTTTATTACAAGTATAAATATCGTTTATGTTTATTACCTCTTCTTGAAGGCCGATAAGAGCATTTAAAACCTTAAATGGGGAACCTGGGGAATATTGGGCTTGGAGCCCTCGGTCAAACAATGGTTTTGAAATTGTATCGTTTGCAAGTTCATTATAGTTAATTGATCTTTTTCTTCCTAATAAAATATTTGGATCATAACTAGGAGCCGTGACTAAGGCTAAAATCTCACCTGTGCTAGGTTCTATAGCAACAATTCCACCTCTTTTATTTTTAAAAAGACTTTCTCCATATTTTTGAAGATCTAGATCTATGGTTAAACTAATATTACTTGCTGTTTTTGGAGCAACATCAAATCTTCCTTTTTGGTAGGATCCAATAATTCTATTAAATCGATCTTTTTGAAAAAAGCTTTTTCCTTTTTCACCTCTTAAAATATTTTCATAATATTTTTCAATACCTTGTCTTCCAATTAATTCTCCAGTTTGATAATAATTATCTCTATCAATATCTGAATCATTAACCTCACTAATATAACCTAAAAAATTTGCCCCAATATCATGATAATATTTTCGGATTGATTTTTTTTGGAGATAAAAGCCTTTATATTTCCATAACTTTTCTTGAATGTAGGCATGTTCTTTTTTTGAAATCTCACTAAGAATAATTGAAGGAATTTTATTTGAAAATTTTATTGCTTTTGAAAAATTTAATTTAAAATCTTTAATGGGAATATTTATTAGTTCACTTAATTCTAGGGTGTCGAATTTATTCGTATTCTCAGGAATAACCATTAAGTCATATGCGATTTGGTTAGCAACTAATATTTCTCCATTTCTATCATAGATAAAGCCTCTCTCAGGATAAACAGGTGATTCTAGAACAGCATTATTCTCAGACATATACTTGTATTCTGAATTTAGTATTTGAAGAGATACAAGCCTTATGATAAAAATAACTGCAATTAAGATGGTAATTACCTGAATGTAATAGCGTTTCATCATTTTTTCTTAATAAATTCAAATGAAATAATTAAAACAATGAAACTTAAGACACCATTGATGATTGTACTTTTTATTATGTTGATAATGGCTAAAGCACTAAAATAGGAAATCAAAAAATAAATTAAATGATGAATTAAAATAACTAGTCCAATAAAAAGTAATCTACTTTCTATTTTACTTTTACTAAGAATACTACTGATTGAATTTCCGCTTATTCCGAATGAAAAATTTATTAAAAAAGGACGTACATAAGAAACTGATAAGCATGCAATTGTATTTGAGCCAGGATTATTAGTTAATAGATCTAAAATTAAACCAAGTAAAAAGGATGTGAAAATTAATTTAGTCTGAGATTTATCAAATCTATAGATTAGTAAATATATTATATAAAAAAATGGATTAAAATATCCAAGAAATGACCAAGACTCAAAAAAAATAACTTGAAAGATTATTCCAACAAAAAAATACTTTATTAATTGAAAATTATCATTTAACATTACTCAAAACCTTTAATTTCATCTTTATCTTTATTGTCAATAATATAAACTGTATTTAAGTTACCTATGCTGTTCGATAACTCAATTTCGATATCATAATATCCATTTTCTTTTGTAATATCATAATCAATTATTCTACCAATTAAAATATCCTCTGGAAAATATGTTGACATTCCTCCAGTTATTATTGTATCTCCAGCATTTAAAATATTAATAGAAGCTATATCGAATAGTTGTAATCTTTCAGGATTAAGTCCATTCCAACTCAGTGAACCAAATGCATTTGATTTTTTATGTTTAGCGTTAATACTTAAATCTCTATTTAAAACTGATATTACATTTGAATAATTCTCAGAAACTGAATTAACTATACCAACAATTCCCTTAGAAGATATAACACCCATTTCTTTTTTAACTCCGTCTTTTTTTCCTTTATCTAGCACTATAAAATTCCTTGAAGATTTGATATTATTTTTAATAATTTTAGCATTTATAATTTTGTATTTATTCTTTTCTTCATTGCTTGAATATTTGAAGGATTCTTTATTCAATATAATTTCTTTAAGTTTTTTATTTTCTTCAAAAAGAGCTTCGTTTTGTTCTTTAAGCGAAATATATTCTTTAAATAAAGAATTTAATTTAAACACTTTCCCAGATAAGCTTGTTCTATAACTATTTAACTTAGTTTCATGATAGAAGCTTTGGCTTTCTATAAAAAAAAATGAAAAGATTAATAGGGAAATAAAAACAACAAAGTTTTTGTTTTTAATAAGCACGTTAATAATCTGTTGCATTATTTACTTGATCAAAATAGTTTTAAACCGATCAATATTTTTTAAAGTTATACCCGTTCCTCTTACAACAGCTTGAAGAGGGTCTTCTGCAATATAAACGGGGAGGTCGGTTTTTCTGGACAACCTTTTATCAAGACCTCTTAATAATGCACCACCACCAGCAAGATATATACCAGTATTGTATATGTCAGCTGCCAATTCTGGGGGTGTTTGAGCTAAAGCTTCCATTATAGCATCTTCAATTCGAATAATTGATTTGTCTAATGCTTTAGAAATTTCAATATAGGAAATCATACACTGTTTGGGTTTACCAGTTAAGAGATCTCTTCCTTGTACTGACATTTCATCTGGAGGATTTTCTAGATCTTCAATTACTGCACCAATTAAAATTTTAATTTTTTCAGCTGTCCTTTCCCCAACATACAAGTTATGTTTACTCCTCATATAGTATACAATATCGTTAGTAAATACATCACCTGCAATTTTGATTGATTTGTCACATACAATTCCCGATAAAGCAATTACAGCAATCTCTGTTGTTCCGCCACCGATATCTACTACCATATTTCCCTTTGGCTGCATTATATCAATACCAATTCCTATGGCAGCTGCCATTGGTTCATGAATAAGGTATACCTCTTTTCCGTTGACTCGCTCAGCAGATTCTTTGACCGCTCGCATTTCAACTTCAGTTATTCCAGAAGGGATACAAATAACCATTCTTAAGGATGGAGTTATGAAACGCTTTTTAAGATCAGGTATACTTTTGATTAGTTTACTTATCATTTGCTCAGAGGCATTAAAGTCAGCAATAACTCCATCTTTTAATGGTCGAACAGTTTTGATATTTTCATGGGTTTTACCCTGCATCATACTTGCCTCATTTCCAATTGCAATTATTTTATTTGTGGTTCTATCAATTGCAACTATTGAGGGACTATCAACAACAACTTTATCGTTATGTATGATTAGTGTATTAGCAGTACCTAAATCTATTGCAATTTCCTCTGTAAATAAACCCATGATTTGGAAAATTTATGCAAGTTATACAAATTAATGCTTAAAATGACGAACTCCTGTAAAAACCATAGAAATATTATTTTCATTACAATAGTCTATGGATAATTTATCTTTTATTGATCCACCGGGTTGAATCACGGATTTAATACCAGATTTAACTGCTATTTCAACACAATCCGGAAAAGGAAAAAAAGCATCACTAGCCATTACAGAACCAACTAAATCAAATCCAAAAGTTTTAGCTTTTATTATGGCTTGATTTAATGCATCAACTCTAGAGGTTTGACCTGTTCCGGATGAAATCAATTGTTGATTTTTGACTAAAACAATTGTATTAGACTTTGTATGTTTAGATATAATTGAGGCAAATAATAAATCTTTAATTTCATCATTTGATGGAGCTGTGTTTGTAACAGTTTTAAGAATGTTTATACTATCAGTAACCAAGTCTTTATCTTGAAATAAATATCCATTGAGACAAGATCTTAAACTAACTTTTGGTAAATCATTTTTAGTATTATGAATTAAAATAATTCTGTTCTTTTTTTCTTTTAATACACTCAACGCCTCTAAACTATAACTAGGAGCAATAATAACCTCAAAAAACAGATTTTTCATTAATTCTGCGGTCAAAAAATCTAATTCACAGTTGCATATTAAAACACCTCCAAAAGCAGAGATAGGATCTCCCGCGAGTGCGTCCTTATATGCCTGATTAAGTGTTTTTCTTGATGCTAACCCACAAGTATTATTGTGTTTAAGTATTGCAAACGTTGGCTCAAAACTCTTAAACTCATTTATTAAGTTTATCGAAGAGTCTATATCTAATAAATTATTATAAGAAATTTCTTTACCATTTACTTGTTTAATTAATTCATTTAACCTTCCGAAAAAAATCCCTTTTTGGTGTGGATTTTCTCCATATCTGAGGGTAATTGAGTTACTCTCATCGATTTTTAATCCTTTATCTGGGGACTTAAAGTAATTATTTATTTCGCTATCATAGTTAGAAGAAACATTGAATGCTTTGGTTGCAAATTCTTTTCTTTCTATCAATGATGTAAAACCTTTATTTTTATCCAGAATATTAACTATTTTTTTATAATCCGATTTATTTGATACACATACTACATTATTGAAGTTTTTTGCAGCTGCTCTAATTAATGCAATTCCTCCAATATCAATTTTTTCTATAATTTTACTTTCATTAGCATCTGAATTCACTGTGTCCTTGAAAGGATAAAGATCAACGATTACAAGATCAATTTGTGGTATATCATACTTTTTAATTTCTTCAATATCTGATTTATTTTCTCTCCTATTTAATATTCCACCGAATATTTTTGGATGTAATGTTTTAACCCTTCCACTTAATATAGATGGATAACTTGTAACATCCTCAACCGCAGTAACAGAATAACCTAGCGAATCGATATAACTTTTAGTCCCACCAGTAGAGTATATTTGAACCTGGTTTTTAACTAAAATATCCAATAAAGGATCTAAACCGTTTTTATCATAAACTGATATTAGCGCAGAAGATATTTTAATCAAGTCCATATTTCAAAGTTTTAATTTTTAAGGCTATTTTATCACACACATATTCTAGTAATTTAATATCATTTTTAGTAAAAGGATTAACAGAATTCGAATCAACGTCAATTTGGCCAATATTTTCTTTATTTACAAGTATCGGAATTACAATTTCTGACTTTACACTAACATTACAGCTCAAATAATTTTGTTCTAATTCAACATTAGGTACGATAAGTTTTTTATTTGAGACTGCTACTTGACCACAAACACCTATTCCAAATGGTATTTTTTTATGTTCAGTGGGAGCACCAGAAAATGATTTGAGTTCAAGATGGGTTTTTTCATTATTATGAAAATAAAATCCTACCCAGTCAAAATGAATAACATTTGTCCTAAGAAACTGACATATTTTGTTTAAAGAATCATCTAAGTTAAATGGACTTTGACTCAGAATTTTTTCAATTTTAGGAGTAAATTTATGGATTAGATCCATTTTTTTTGTTTGTAAAAATATTAAATTTATTATTCCTGATGTTTTTTTTTTTAACTAAATTAAATAACAAGGAAATTATAATACTTAAATGCAAAAAACAATAATCGTTTCGGGAATGACATGTCAAAAATGTGAAAACTATATTATTGAAAAAATATCAAGTTTACCAGGTGTGAATGATGTGATTGTAAAACTTAAAGAAGGCAAAGTATTGATATCATCTGAAAGAAATATAATTGAACAAAATATCCAAGAGGTTATTGGAGATAAATATATGATCAAATATGGTAGTGATATTATCAAAGTAGAAAAACTTAAAGCTTTAAAACCACTTTTTTTAATTTTTATCTATTTAATTTTTGGGACTTATTATTTGAACCAGCATAATCTGGTGTTGAATAAAGTGATGATAGATTTCATGGGTTTATTTTTTATAGTATTTAGTTTTTTCAAATTTCTAGATTATTCAACTTTCCCAAAAAGCTTTTCAAAATATGATCCATTAGCAGTTAAATCAATGCTTTATGCAAAATTATATCCATTTATAGAGCTTTTATTAGGATTATGTTTTTTATTTAATTTTAAAATTAAAATAATTTCATTTATTACATTATTTATACTGAGCATAACTACAATTGGAATTACTAAATCTTTAGTTAAAAAAAATCAAATCGAATGTGCTTGTCTCGGAACATCAATGAAATTACCTATGACCGAAGCTACTTTAATAGAAAATTTCATAATGATTTTAATGTCTTTAAATTTATTAATTTAAAATATTGTATTTTTGTGTAATGAGTCTTCAGAAAAATGCTACTAATTCATTAATAGTTTTCTTACTGATTTTTAATCAATTAGGAATAAATCAAAGTATGCATTTTTGTGGAGGAAGACTTTTTTCTGTCAGCTTTTTTAATGAGCCCAAACAATGTGGAATGCATGAATCAAATTCTGAAAAAGAGGATCATTCATACAATTTTAATTTAAAAAAATGCTGTAAAGATTCTCAACTATATTTTAGCACTAATGATTTTCAGAATGAATTAATATCAGAGTTAAATTTTGAAATAAAATCTTTTAAAAAAGTCTTTTATAACAATTTAGTCGTGGATAGTTACTGGACTAAAAAACCTCTAAAAAACTTACATCCACCTCCATTACTTAAGAAAAAACTCTACCTTTTTAACTTTCAGTTATTAGTTTATGGATGATTAAAAATTGTTTTCTCCGCAAACAGTTTTCATCATTAAATAATCAAATAACATGACTAAATATATATATTATCATATTCTATTCTATTTCTTTGTGATTAACCTATCAGCTCAAAAAATAATTGAAGGAAAAGTTGTTTATAAAGAAAAATATGAAACATTGGCCTTAGAAGGAGCAAATGTTTATTGGCAGGGAACAAGTGAGGGTACAGTGACAGATCAGTCAGGAAATTTTAATATTTCTATGTCAGATAAAACTAATAAATTAATAATTAGTTTTTTGGGCTTTAAGACTGATACTTTAACGGTATTATCCGAAAAAAATATTGTCCATCAATTAAAAGAAGATCAAACTACAAATCTTAATGAGGTTTCTGTAACTGAAAGAAAGAAATCATCAAAGTTATCTTTTACAGCAAATCAAAATATAATTCTTGTAGATGCAAATGAACTTTTAAAGGCGGCATGTTGTAATCTTTCTGAAAGCTTTGAAACTAATCCTTCAATTGATGTCAACTTTTCAGATGCTTTATCGGGAACTAAACAAATCAGTATGCTCGGATTAAAAAGTCCATATATTTTAATCTCTGAGGAAAATATTCCAATGGTAAGAGGAGCATCCCAAGCTTTTGGGTTGACATTTACTCCAGGAACTTGGGTTGAAAGTATTCAGGTTTCTAAAGGTGTAGGAAGTGTCGTAAATGGATTTGAAAGTATTGCTGGTCAAATAAATACAGAGTTAAAAAAACCATTCCAAGATGATCCTTTATTTATCAATATATTTAGATCTGGAAATGGCAGATTAGAATTAAATACTCATATTAATCAAAAAATTTCTGAAAAATGGAGTACAGGCTTATTAGTCCATTTAAATCAGAGAAATAAAAAAGTTGACAATAATTTTGATGAATTTTTAGATGTCCCAATAGCCAATCAGGTTAATCTATTAAATAGGTTTCAATATACTGATCCATTAAAAGGATGGGTAATTTTCTACAATTGGAGGTTTTTGAATGATAAAAAACAAACTGGACAGGTTTTATTTGATCCGAATTTTGATAAAGGTTTTGCTGAACGTTGGGGAAGTGAAATTGATACTAAGAGATTTGATACAGCTATGAAAGTCGGGTATGTTTTTCCTCAATTTCCATATAAAAGTCTTGGAATCCAGGCCTCTTATAGTCAACATGATCAGGATGCATATTATGGACTAAGAAATTATGATATAAATCATAGAAGTTTTTTCAGTAATATTTTATATAATTCTATTTTCAACAATACAACAAATAAATTCAAATCAGGTTTAAATTATACAATTGATATTTATGACGAAAATATTGATAGTCAAAATTATTTAAGAACAGATAGAAATTTTGGAGTTTTTTTTGAGTGGAGTCATGATGATTTAGAAAAATTGAGCTGGACTGCTGGGGTTAGATTAGATGTGAATAACAATATCGGAACATTTGTTACCCCGAGAATTCATTTAAGATATGCTATTGATTCAACAACAACAGTTAGATTATCTTCTGGAAGTGGAAGAAAAGCCGCAAATATTTTTGCTGAAAACCAATCATTGTTTACCACAAATAGAAGAATTTTAATAGCTAATACAAATAATTCTTTCTATGGTTTACTTCCAGAAAGGGCATGGAATCATGGGGTTAGTTTAAGTAAGAATTTTAGATTTTTAAATAAAAATTCAACGCTGACTATGGATTATTATGAAACAATTTTTATAAATCAAGTTATTGTAGATTATGAAGAAGAAGGGAGTTTATCATTTTATAATTTAGAAGGTGAGAGTTCAGCTAAGAGTTTTCAAGTCACGTTAGATATTAGTTTGACTCCTCAGTTAGAATTCATATCTGCATATAAAAATGATATTGTTTTAATTGATTACCGAAGTGGAAGAAAGCAAAAACAACTAGTGCCTAAAAATCGATTTTTCACCAATTTGAGCTGGAATTCTATAAAAAACACAAAGAATCAACAATGGAAATATGATTTTACAATTAATGGGATTGGAAGCCAAAGAATGGTCGAAAATAGTTCCAATCCAAATTTTAACCAATCCCCATCGTTTTCTTTAATTAATACTCAACTTACAAGGGCCTTTTCAGATTTTTCTGAAATTTATATTGGAATTGAAAATCTTGGAAATTTTACTCAAAAAAATCCAATTATTTTTGATAATGAACCATTTAATAATAAATTTGATACTTCTCAAGTTTGGGCTCCAATACTTGGGAGAATGTTTTATGTAGGATTGAGATATAAAATTTAAAATCTATTAAATATGAAAATATATTTATACTTATTATTTGTTCTCTCTTTTTCAACCATCAATGCCCAAGATACTTCTAAAAATAAAAAAACTATATTTAAAGTTTCTGGTAATTGTGAAATGTGTAAAATGAGAATTGAGAAAGCTGCTTTATCTGTAAAAGGTGTTAAGTATGCGAATTGGAGTATCCCAGATAATGATTTGAGATTGATTTACAATTCAAGTAAAATTGATATTGTAGAAATTCACAAGTCAATTTCAAATAGCGGTCATGATACTTCAGAGCTGAAAGCTCCGCTTGAAATTTACAATGGCCTACCAAACTGCTGTTTATATCCAAGAGATGATCAATAAAACAAAGCCTCATAAATTTATGAGGCTTTGTTTTTACGAACTTGGTTAAGTTTACATCATCCCAGGCATTCCTCCTCCCATAGGTGGCATTCCTCCTCCACCCGGAGCTGGTGAGTCCTCTTTAATATCAACCAAAGCACATTCAGTGGTAAGAATCATGCCTGCAACACTAGCTGCATTTTCAAGTGCAACTCGAGTAACTTTCTTTGGATCGATAATACCTACTTTAAGCATATCAACAAATGTCCCATCTTTGGCGTTATAACCATAATTTGAGTTTCCTTCCAAGACTTTAGATACAACAACTGAACCTTCACCTCCTGAATTTTCCACAATTGTCCTAAGAGGAGATTCAATCGCTTTATAAACAATTTGAATTCCTGTTCCTTCATCAGCATTCTCTGATTTTAATTTATCCAAGGTTTTCTTTGTGTTAAGCAAAGCAACCCCTCCACCTGCGACAATACCCTCCTCAACAGCTGCCCTTGTGGCATGAAGTGCATCATCAACTCTGTCCTTTTTTTCTTTCATTTCAACTTCAGAAGGAGCACCTACATATAATACAGCAACACCACCGGAGAGTTTGGCTAATCTTTCTTGTAATTTTTCTTTATCATAATCTGAAGTCGATGATTCAATCTGAGCTTTAATCTGATTTACTCTATCAGTTATAGCTTTTGCATCTCCTGATCCATTTACTACTGTTGTATTGTCTTTGTCTATAGAAACTTTTTCAGCAGTTCCTAACATTTCGATTGTAGTTGTCTCGATCGTGAATCCTCTTTCTTCAGAAATTACAGT
>CENP01057058.1_pt1 | contig 32114 bp, 31 predicted proteins | sample 361281 | NCBI WGS metagenome assembly CENP01 (sample SAMEA2591122, study PRJEB7988) | marine metagenome | biome: marine biome (ENVO:00000447); feature: deep chlorophyll maximum layer (ENVO:xxxxxxxx); material: saline water (ENVO:00002010), including plankton (ENVO:xxxxxxxx) | depth 70 m | reverse complement strand
TTTAAATATTATTTAAGGATTTTTTTAGGTCGAGAATTTCAAATATCAATAATAAAAAATACACAGGGAAAAAATTGTAGACCACTATCACAATATCATAGGCAGCATAGCTCTTGAAATAAAGAAAGAAGATAATAGTTGACAGCATTTTTATAAAGGTGAGTAGTATAAAAAAAGTCAAAATATTAATAAGCTTGTATCTCAAGTTTAACTTTGAGATTACTAGAAAAAAAATTACTGCAAAGTAGTTAAAAACATATATTGATTTGAGTGGAGAATCTATAAAGTAAAGCTCACATATAAATTCGTGAATAAAAAAAACTATAACTACTAGGGTAGTCAGGGTAATGAAACTCTTAACTTGATTTAAATAATTAATCATCTTTTGTAACCTGACTTATTATGTAATAAATAGAAAGTGTAATAGAAATAATCGAAAATAAAATTGTAAATAAGGAGTAGGCATTAGGATAAATTTGATCTAATTTATATCCGATAAATATACCTCCTGCAATTACAACAAGCATTTGAAAAGCGAGTTGAGAGTAAATAATAAAACTATGCTGACTTTTCCTTTTTCTCAGAGGTGTCTTTTTCTTCACTATTATTTAATTCTTTTACTCCACCCTTCATAGAGCATGTAGCATTAAAAGTTGCCCCCGGCTCTACAGAAAGTTTAGCGATTTCTACCTCACCTTCAATATACGCAGATGATCTTAATGTAAGCATACCAGAAAGTTTAAGTTTCCCAGAAAAACCCCCTTCAAAATCTGCATTTTCGCCTTCAAGGCTACCGTTAATTACCCCTGTCTTACCAACAACAATTTTACCTGACGTTTTAATATTTCCTTTAATATTTCCCTCAATTCTAAAATCTCCTTCACTAAAAATATCTCCAACCAGTGTTGTTCCCTGAGTAATCATATTTTGTTGATTTGTGTTGCTCATAATAAACTATTTATTTTTCAAACTTATCTAAATTTTTATGAATTTGAATCGTTTTATAATTGTCAGTTGATATTACAAAAAACGATTTTGCCTGAATGTCAATGGAGTTTTCAAGTCTTTCTGCTAGTCCTAGACTACCATCATAGCTTTTTAGTCCATGTACTACAACAAATGTAACAATATTATTGTAAAAATCTTCAGAAACAGCTAAATCTAAATAATCCACTTTATCAATATATTTTTTAAGATTTGTTATCTGACTATTTATGTCGCTTTTTGATACCGTATCAAATTGATAAACGATTTTATAATTGTCAGATAAATCATTCTTTAAAAACCTGTCATTTTTGACAGTAGGCAAAACCTCATCTAAAATTCTTTCTGCCTCTTTACCTTCAATAGTACTAGAATAATTTAATTTAATAAAAGTTAAAGCTTTTTCATACTCTTTAAATCCATAAACTCTTGCAATTGCGAGTGCTTTTAAAAATTCAAATTTGGTGACAATTGGCTCTCCTTGAAAATCTATTATATATGTGTCACACTTTTCAATCACATCTATGTATTTCTGATTGTTAAAATCATTATATAGATTTTCATAGATTTCATTAGAGTTTTGTTTTTCTATAGATGCTGAATTTGGGTCTAATAATATTTCTGCATACTTTGAGTCTCTATAATTTAGAATAATATCCTCTTTGAATTCTTCTGCTTTTGTAAAGTTGTTAAGAGATAAAAAATTCTTGTAAATAAAATACTTAGAGGTAGGAATTAGATTTTCTTCAGGATTACTTTGTAACAACTCTAATAGCTTGCCGTTTGAAATCTGAAATTCTTCAAATTGATCTTTATATATAGAGCCTAGTCTAAAATAGGCATCATTTCTTTTTTGATTCAAACTATCTATAGTGATCTTATCCTTTGGAATTAAACCAATATAATAGTCTACAGAAAAAATACTGTCTTGGTTAATAGCAATTTCTTTATTTTGAGGGTCTTTATCCTTAATTGAAGCCTTAGAGATAGACCACCTCCAATTATCTTCAAGCCTTCTTTCACCCCATCTACTTTTGAAATCATTTTTCCCGTATGCAACAGCTGTTGAGTTATAAAAATAAAACAATGCAGATTCAGAATCTGTGTTGGAAATTATAGAATTAGATGACCCAAAATTATTATTTTGTTTATCAGACTTTTCTTTTTTTTCCTTAAGATTATTGATGTAATTACTGAAAAATTCTTTTCTTTTTTCTTCGGTCATATTAACCAAATTAAAAATACTGTCTAATTCAATAGTCAAAGTTTCATAAAAAATCAAATCATCTAAATTTTCTCTTTTCTTTTTTATTTTTCTAAACTCTCTAGACCTACTATTAAGTTCATTTAAAGTACTGTCATAATATAATCCTGCTTGCAAGTATTCTTTATTTTCAAAGTTTAATTCAGCTAGCTCGTTATAGTTTTTTGCAATCAAAATCTCATCATCAGGGTCAGACCTTAAAGATTTATTGAAATAATGGGCAGCTAGTGAATCTTTAAGACTCTTGATAGAATCACTTTTTTTCAAATTCAACATTGCTATTTGGTGGTAAATAATATCGAAGAAATTATTGTTTTCAAAATTCATAGCAAGCTCTTTTAATTCCATTATTGAATTTTCAATTGAGTCTGAAATACTTGATTTATTTATATATGAGTGTATATAAAATTTTCTGGGGATTTTTCTGTGTAAATCAATAATTTCTGAATATAATTCAGATGCTGTGTCCTTAACCTTCAACTCTTGATAAAGCTGGGCTAATAAAAAAGTGTTTCGCGGGTTATTCTTAATATTTTTAAACTGCTGATTTGATTTTTTTAGAAAATAAGCTGCACTATCAATTTGTTCTATATTGATAAACGCTTGAGCCAAATAAGAATTTGCCAACGATCTTTCTTCAATCAATAGATTTTCTTCTTCTAATAACTCCTTTAAGTTATCTATTGCATATTTATTTTGATCTAGTCTTATATTGATTTTTTCTTTCCATATTTTAACCTTATTAATATATTCACTTGTAGGGTATTTGTAAAGAATATAATTAAATGCTTCAAGAGCAGGTATGAATCTATTATCAAAATATCTGGCCTTACCAAGCAGAAAATAAGCCTGATCCATAATTGGATTTCTTTCTTTGCCGTCAACATTCATTGAATGTTTTTGGATTGCTAGTGTTGCTTTTTCTTCAGCTCTTGTAAAATTTGTCTCTCTTTCCTCATCATCGATTCGATAAAACTTAAATTTTTCAAGAGGCAGTAATGTCCAGAAATTTTCAATTACATCATTTTCTAAATCTGACAAACCTTCGGCATATAAATTGTTACCATTAAATAAAAAGTTATACTTGGTTGTTACAGAGTGAAAATTTTTATTTAAAAATTTATCTTTTTTTCTTGAGCAACCAGCAATTAGAATTGCAAGAAAAAAAAACGAAAGAATATTAATTATTGGTTTTCTCAATTTATAATATTGATTATATGATTAAAACAGAATATAAATAATGATATTGTGCTTTTGACAAAAATAGTCATCTTTTTATTATGAAATTGAAAATATTTAAATTCGTAAATTAACATAAAAATGGGGTCTGTAAAAATTACATTTAAGGTTGATGGAGTTGAAACAACTATCGATGGTGAGATGAATAAAACAATACTGGATTCAGCTATTGAAAATGATATTGATGCTCCTTATTCATGCAGGGGTGGGGCTTGTGCCACTTGTATTGGGAAATTGAAATCTGGAACTGTTGAGCTAGAGCAAAATTATATATTAACCGATAGCGAAATCGAAGAGGGATTAATAATTACTTGCCAAGCATTTCCCACATCGGAAAACATTTATGTTGATGCAGATGATATTTAAATAATTTTATTAAGCCTCTCTAAAATTCTTTCGTACTTTATAGTATTAATAGCCTCGACATAGTTGGTAGGGCAATCAGATCCATAAATTGTAACTGGTAAATCAGGATATTTATTTAAATCTGGAACTATCGAATTTTCTTTTGGCTGTTTTAAAGGTCCGTATCCAGAATTTGGGTGAGTTGCTCCCCAAATGGTGATTACATCTATTCCGAATAATGAAGCGATATGCCCATTGGCCGAATCCATTGAAATCATAACATCAAGATTTGACATAATAGCCATCTGTTGTTCTAAATTATAATCAGAAGAAATAACGTGTCTGTTAATTTTATTGTTGCAAAGTTTTATTATTTTCTGCTCTTCATTTCCAAGCGCACCAAAAATTAATATTTGCCAGCTTTTATCCAAAGAGTCAATAAAATTAATCATATTATTCATTGAATATTCCTTGCATTGATGTCTGGCAAAGGGGGCAATCCCTATTAATTTATCGTTCGAAGAGAAGGCATAATTATGATTAGTAATTTTGATTTTCTTGTAATAAGAAAAATCATCTATATTAATTTTAATGTTTAACGCTTCGAATGTCTCTGCATATCTACGATGCATTGATTTTAAAGGCTCTGATTTAATTCCTCGGATTAATAATTTTTTTTCTTTTCTTCCTTTGTTTACAACTGCTGTATTACCGAATTTATTGATTAAAAAAAGTCTTAGAATCTTGGTTCTCAACACATCATGTAAATCAATTATAAAATCCGGATTTATTTTATTTATTTTTCTGGAAAGACCAAATAATCCTCGTAAAGTTTTATGTTTAGGTTCAAAATATAAGAAGTTAATTTCTGGTATTTGATTATACAGCTTTGAAAAAAATCTTGTTGTTAATAACGTTATTTTAATCTTAGGGTGAGTACTTCTCAAAATACTAATAACAGGGGCTGTCATGGCGACATCTCCAAATGCTGACAATCTAATTATTAGTAAGTGTTTGGTCAAGTTTAAATTTAATTATTTGTAATCCTCGTATGACTTTTCTTCAACAAAACCTGATTCAGTTAGTAAATTAATAGATTTTTTTACTTCGCTTCTTTTATCGTTTGTAAAATACACAGCCCTTGCCAATCGAACAAATTCATCTCCAAAATCTTTATTTCTTTCACACTCTCTTATATCATCTTCAATTTTCCATAATTCTGCATTTATTTCAGAAAGCTTAGCATAAAGACTTCTCAGCTCATTGCCATAATCGTCAAATAAATTATTACAAAGTGGGCTAAGACCGTCATGCTCATTTTTAATATTTATTAATTTTTTATTGTCTTTGATATTTTTCAGCTTCAATTCTAAAATTGACAGCTTATCCAGTAATTCACCATTTGAGACTTCTACTTTCATTCTTTAGTTTGTTAAAAAATTATAGGGATAAGAGTTTAATATTATTGCTATTAAAACAACTGTTTCAAAAAACAAATTATCCTTTAATTCAGAAATTATTTTTACCAAAGTTACCAGAAATGGAAAAAATAAGAAAATAGAATATTCATTAATTATAAAAGACAGGAGAAAGGAGTTAATAAAAAAAGTAAGAAGAAATAAGTTTTTTATGCGTTCCACAAGATTATTTCCAAAAAATCTAAAAGAATAATACAAAAATATTAAAAGGCTAATTGATGCAAATAACCAATGGTCAAGATTCTGATTTAGAAATGTATCATTAGTACTGTATGTAATCCAAATTTGATCAATAATATTTATAAAGTAATCTTGAGTTAATGGGATATTTTCTGTTAAATCAAAATAGAAAAGAACTATCAGTTTGGCGCCTAGCATTCCTGCAACTATTTTTAATACTACTACAGGGCTGATTTTATAAAAAATAAATATACCCGTCAAAATGGTAATGATAAAAAAAAGATTAACAGGGTTTAAAATAATCGAGATTAGATACCAAAATCCAATATCAAACAATTTCTTATTTTGATTTTTTTTTGATTTTAAACTGTAAATTTTTCTGATAGATAACAACAGAATCAAATAAGAAGCTGTAATATTTATTTCAGACGGCATTTTAAAATAAATGCCGCAAAAAATAATAAGACCCAATGAAATATATTGGTTGTTCTTTAAAATTGAGTTTTTGGAGATTATAAAAAGAGATAGAAAAAAAATTGCGACTAAGAGAGAAAGAGAATATATTTCAGCGACTAAATTATCTATGTTTTTAAAAGCTAGCATTATTAGAATTGAAATAATTATTGCTGCTATTACTTGAGGTAATTTTGTGAATTTAAAAACTCTGATTATCATTTAAAGATTTGTATATTTGCAAAGTAAATAATTATGATTCATAATGAAAGAGATATTTTACGCTATTGAAAATCTTTTTGTTAACTACTTTTTTATCCCTTTTGATATGTTGAGAGAAGTCGGGGACTACAATTGGTGGTTGTCAAATATTATGGCATGGATTTTTATTTCAATAGGCACTGCTGCATTTTGTTATTGGATGATTCAACTAAAGAAATTTGACGACAATAATGAAGAAGATATGACAATAACAGCTCATGATTTTTTATAAATCGAAGCCTATATCTTTTCTATAATTCATCTTTTCAAATTTTATATTTTTAATAGTTTCGTAAGATTTCACTAGAGCATCTTTTACCGAATCTGCCATTGAAGTAATAGCAATGACCCTGCCGCCATTTGTCTTTACTTTTCCATTTTCAGATTTCGCTCCAGCATGAAATAATATAGAGTCTGATTTTATATCCAGTCCCAAGATTTCCTTACCTTTTTCATATTTTTCAGGATAACCTCCTGAAACTAAAAAAACTGTAGCAGCTTGTTGACTATCAATTTCAACTTGATGGTTGGCTAATTCACCGTTGCTTACCGATAATAAAAGCTCTAAAAAGTCAGATTTTATTCTGGGTAAAACAACTTCAGATTCTGGGTCTCCCATTCTAACATTGTACTCGATTACATATGGCTCCTCTTTTACTTTAATTAGGCCAAAAAACAAAAACCCTTGATAATCTATATTATCATTTTTAAGACCGTCAATAGTAGGCTTAATCACTTTTTTTTCAATCTTATTAAAAAAGTCTTGTGTTAAAAATGTGGGGGGAGAAACTGCACCCATTCCGCCAGTGTTAAGCCCTGTATCACCTTCTCCGATTCTTTTATAATCTTTTGCACTTGGCAATAATTTATAATCTTTTCCATCTGTTAAAGCGAAACAACTTAATTCAATTCCATCAAGGAATTCCTCTATAACCACACTATTTCCAGCTTCTCCAAATTTAGATTTTATCAACATTTCATTCAGCTCATTTTTGGCTTCTTTAGGATCATCAATAATTAACACACCCTTACCAGCTGCAAGACCATCAGCCTTTAAAACATACGGTGCAGGCATTGAATCAATATATGAAAATGCATCATCAATTGTTTGGGCCGTAAATGTTTTGTGTGCGGCTGTTGGAATATTGTGACGATTTAAAAAATCTTTAGCAAAATCTTTACTTCCTTCAAGCTGAGATGCGTGTTGATTTGGTCCAATTACTATTACATTACTTAATTTTTTATGACTTTTAATGTAATCATTTAGGCCATTAACCAATGGTGCTTCAGGTCCAACAATGACCATTGAAATCATATATTTTTGAATCGCATCTGCAATAAGCTCAAATTCATTAACCTGAATTTCTAGATTAGTCGCTATCTCACTTGTACCGGAGTTTCCTGGTGCTACGTATAAATTTTTACACAACGTACTTTGCTTAATTTTATACGCAAAAGCATGCTCTCTTCCACCTGAGCCTAATATCATTATATTCATTGTGAACCGAAGTTTAGTATGCCTTTTTATGGCCAGTTAAAAAATTTATTGTAGTCAAAAATACAATATTTAAATCCAAGATTAAAGACCAGTTTTCTAAATAATAAATATCAAACTTAACTCTGTTAATTATATCCTCATTTGTTTCAATTTCACCTCTAAACCCCTTCACTTGTGCTAATCCAGTAATTCCTGGTTTAACAAAATGACGTACCATAAACTTGTTTACTGATTTTGAGTACCTTTCATTTTCTTTTATCATGTGGGGTCTTGGACCTACAACTGACATGTTTCCAATTAATACATTGTAAAATTGTGGTAGTTCGTCTAGGCTTGTCTTCCTTAGAATCTTACCAATCTTAGTGACTCTTTTATCGTTTTTGGTTGCCTGTTGAATATGAGCGTCAATATTTTCAACCATTGATCTGAACTTATAACACGTAAACTCTTTATACTTAATTCCGTTTCTAGTTTGTTTAAAAAAGACTGGGCCACTACTTTCAATTTTAATCAACAAAGCTATTATCGGTGTAATCCATGAAAGAAAAAACATAATAATAAATAATGAAAAAACTATATCAAAAAATCTTTTTACAAGAGTATTGTAATCATTTGAAAGAGGCATTTGTCTTAGAGACTGAATTGTTGAAAGCCCGTATGTGTCAGTTTTTAATTTCTTGGAAAGTAACCCTCCTCTTTTAGAAATAAATTTTAGTATTTTAAAATTATTTTCACAGAATTCGATTATAAGATTTAATTGATTTTCCTCAAGTTCGTTTGCAGAACAATAAACCTCATCAATATTCCTTGATAAAATAAAATCGAAGCATTCTTGCAAATCTAAATCAGAAGGGGATTTGAAACTAAAGGTCTTTCTATTTTCATAACCTAGCTCCTTTTGATTCATAAAAAATTCTTTTAACTCTTCTACAGATTCATCATTACCAATAATTATCGTCTTTCTAAAGTTGCCACCAAAACCCAGCCTATAGCTTTGTAATCCATAAAAAAGGGTAAACTTAAACAGTGATACGAGGAGAAAAGTATATAATAGAAAAATCAAGGTTTTTGACAAGCCAGGGTTTAGATTTTCTGCCACACCAAAAAATGCAAATACAAAAATTGAAAACAGTAATAATTGGTAGAAAACATATGAAACAATTTTTATAAATTTTGTAAATCTATAAACTTCATAAAACTTAGTTATTAACGCTGAAATGATCCAAAGAAAAGAAAAGACAGCAATTGTAACAGGCTGAATTAACTCCTTGCCTAAATATAAATAGACAAAAGAATTGAGCACTAATAAATCAAAAAAGATAGAAATTGGTCTTAAATATTTTGAATATCTCCCTGCGTACTTTTTTACCATAAGGTAATTTTATTTTTTTATTTTCAAATCAATGAAATTCTGAAAGTTTTGGGCGAACTTTTCTTCAGAAAACTGCTCTGCATGTTCACTTATTTTTATCAGATTAAATTTGGTTTTTTTAAAACGTTTTAATGCATCTAAAATTGCATCTGTTGTTTGAAAATTAAAAAGTATTCCTGTTTTTCCATCAATTACTGTTTCCGAAAGTCCACCTAAATTATAGGCAATTACAGGTGTGCCACATGATTGTGCCTCTACCGGTGCGATACCAAAATCCTCTATTCCTGCATGAACAAAAGCTTTTGCTTTACTCACCAACTCCATAACCTCTTTCGGCTCAAGAAAATCAAAAAACTTAATATTTTGCTTTGCAGTTTTCCTCAATCTTTTTTTCATGGAACCATCGCCAACCACATATAACACATCTCCCGTCTTGTTAAATGCCTTAACCAGTAGGTCAACCCGTTTATATGGTTCTAATCTAGCTGTAGTAATAAAGTATTCTTGTTTGTTTTTTTGAAATTTGAAAAGTTTTGTGTCGACAGGCGGGTATATAACAGATGATTCTATGTTGTAGTTTTTTTTAATCCAATCTTTTACAAACAAAGAGTTTGCAATAATATAATCTGGTCTACCTGAATGTTTAATATCAATTTTACGCAATAAAAATAATAGTGGAGCTATTAGGATTTTTTGCCACCAAGAAAAATATATGTTTTCTGTATCCCAAATATACCTTTGATTTCTTGCCTGATAGTAACAAATATGTGTTTGATTACCCCGCTTTTTAAAACCTTTAGCAACAGAAAAAGAAGACGAGATTATGAGAGCATTAGTGTCATCAGACTTAAATTTAGAAATGAAAAAAGGGAATAAAAAAAACAAATACCTAAAACCTGATTTCACCAGCCTTAAATTGGATTCTACAATCTTGATTTTTTTGCCATTAAAAACTCTATTGAGATCGCTATTAGACATTATATTAATTAAAGTGAAGCATTTATCAAAGTCAAACTGTTTGTTTAAAACAGTTAAAACTCTTTCTGCACCACCATACTTGTCAAGCCAATCAACAATTAATATTTTTTTCATTTTTTGATTTGATTAAAAATAAAGCCAAAACTAAAGTTAGAGCAAAAATGAAAGAACCAAGTTGCCTGTGAAATATATTTTCGACAATTAAAAATAAAAGCAGACTAATAACTAAGTTCAAAGAATGTATATTCTTAAAGGAAAACTTGACTATTTCCTTAACGAAAACCAAAAAAATTAAAAGACCAATAATTCCGTATGAAATGGTAATGTCAATATACTGATTGTGCGTATTAAAATTCCTTTCTATAAACCAATTCTTTCTTTTTTCAATTGGCATTAGCTGATATTTGGAGACCAGTAATTCCTGTGTTTTGAATGTGCCAATTCCAAAAAAATATGGTTTTTCCTCTTTAAATATTTGGCCTGAAAACCTCCATATATCATATCTAGGCTCATGCGTTTTTATCTTGTCAATAAAAGAAGATCTAATCGAATCTTCAGAATATAAAAATCTATTTGATAAATTTTTGTTTGTATAAATAATTGAAGAAAAAATTAAAACAGCTCCTATAACCAATAAAAAGCCATGTAGAGGTTTGAGTTCATAAATAATAGTGGTTAAAAAAACTACAACTGCAATTAACAAGGCGCTTCTAGATGAAATTAGAAACAACACAAATAAAAAGTAAATAATCAGCAGAAGGCTTAAATATTTTTGAACTTTATTTATACTAGTTTGATAAATGTTTAAAAGTAATATAGCTGAAATTACTGTGAAAAAGCCAAGATATAATCTCTGTGTAATAAATAGATCTTCAACTGATGATTTTGATATCAATAACACAAAAGAATTTAAATAATAATTGATAATGTTTATTCCGGTTATGAAGCTGCTAATAAAGACCCCTAAAATAAATCCATAAATCAAAAAACGCTTATCATTAACGAATGAAAACAAGATGAATAAAAGAGCAATTTGCGCTATTTTTCTAGTTTCAGAAAAATCAAGAAAGAATGAAGCATTAAAAACTGTAAATAGAGTTACAAATAATAAAAATATCAAAAATGTTTTAAAAAAAGTATTCTTTATAATTTCTAAAAATTTTTGCTTATTTGGTGAAACAACAAGAATTAGAAACAAGCAAATCATACATATATTCACAAAAGCCTTTGCATATGTCATAAATGGAATTGAAAGGCATATTAAAAAGCCTATATAATTATATATTTTTTCCAGTTTGCTACTCATATTAATTTAATCGCTTTTTAATAACAGTTGTTGAGCTTCTTGAGAAGAAATATAGCACAAGACTCCTAAGTAATCCATAAATTGGATAAATACCAAGCTTAAAGTTTTCAGCTATAATTTTAATTCTATTCTTTACTTGAAGTTTTCTTTTTTTGGTTGAAATAGAATTTTTATCAATAATATAATCAAGCATAACCTCAGGCATATTTGCACATTTAAAATGCTTAATTACTTTGAAAAAAAAAGCATAGTCTTGGGCTGCATCTTTATATTCTATAGGATACTCAGAAACAGTTTCCAGTATTGAAGTTTTAAATAACACTGTTGGGTTTACAAACATACTGTTTAAATACATCTTTCTTTTAATATTGTTATGATGGGTTGGATGTTTTATATAAAACAATAAATTCCCTTCATTATCTAAAACTCTTGCCCATGTGCCGACTAGCATAATTTGATTGTTGTTTTCTAAAAACTCAATCTGTTTTGAAAATTTATTTTTGTAGCTAATATCTCCAGCATCAAGTCTAGCTACATATTTGTAACTCTTACTTTTAACATATTCTAAACACTTATTAGCTGCAATACCAACTCCGTAATTTTTGTCTAAGTATATAAAGTGTATGTTTCCTTTGTTGTTATATTTCGATCTAACTTGGTGTTCATCAAGCTTAATTTCACTTCCATCGTCTGTAATAACTATGTCGATTTTAATTGGATCATTAATCGATGATATAGTATTAATTAATCCCACTGGATTATTATAATGGGGAATGGTAATTATTATTTTTTTATCCATTTTGTGATATTTTTCTTTGTTCAATAACCCAGATTAAAGCTAGACAAAGCCAGAAAAAATAAATTCTAAATGAGTCCATTTTAAGCCAATTGAGTGAAAACCCTATCATGGATATCAATATAATAAAAGCTATTGTTGAATTTTCAGATTTCAAATTATTAAAACACCACAAAAAAACCTGTAATAACATTAATCCAAAAAACAAAAGACCCACCAACCCTGTTTCACTTAAAATTCTTAAGTACATATTATATCCCGGAGGAAACCTTTTGTCGTTTTGGTTTAAATATTTTAGTCTAAATTCCCAATTATTTTTCTTAGCCCATGTAGGATATTTTTTTCTTGATTCAAATGCCTGAAGGCCATATCCAGTTCCTGAAATTGGGTTTTCTAGAAATACATAAAACATGGCTTGCTGAATTCCAAATCTAGATTTGTTAGAAAGGGAATGTGTTGAATCATCTAACTTGAAGGAGTCTATCTCCTTTTTTATATAATTATAGATTGGTTCACTGAAATAAGTAATGGTTAGAATTGAAGCTGTAGAAAATCCAATTATTACTCTGTAAAGATTTCTTGTTAAGTTTTTGTTTTTTAAGAAGATTATTGATGCAATAATAAATTGAATTATTATTGCAAAAAATGCAGCCCTGGATCCGGACATAAAACCTAAAAATAAAACAATTAAAGTAGGAAGATATTTAAAATTTTTCTTCTCTGTCAAAATATAGCTAAACATCCAACCTGCTATTGATAATAAATAAGTGCCTAGGGCTGGGGGTTCAAAAGTTACTGATGAAATTCTTCTGAGTCTCATGTCAGTTTTTGCTTCCGTGAACGGAAAATAGTCAAAGAGATTTAATAATGGTTTTTTTAAATTGACCATATTAAACTTCACTATTAAAATCTCAATTATTGAATATATTAATACAATAATTAAAGACGCTAAAACTACTCTTCTGATCAACCTAAAAGTCTTGTTAATGTTAATCCACTTAAAACCGTTATAAAAAGTTAACGGGATTATAATTGATGCAATAATGAGCGAGCCAAATTGGTTTATAAATCTTGAAAATCCTGAAGTTTGTTTAAAGTAATAATCAGCCATGTTGTGAGCATTAAACAAAGTTGCTAAAATAGACCAGAGTATAAAGAGAATTAAAAACTGAAAAATTAAGTTTTTTATAGGCATATTGATTCTTCTTTTGAAAAGCACCATAACAAAAGCAAAAGAGAAAAATAAGAAACAAGAGTCTCTATAATATTCGCCTAAAAAACCAATACCAGACCATGAATTGAATGGAATAAAAAATATTCCAAGCAGTAATGTGTGTATGATTAAGTTTTTGATTGTTATTAATCTCATTGTTAATAGTCTCTCCATTTAGAAGTATCAATATTTAAAGTTTCAAGCTTTTCAACTTCTTTTCTGAAATATTTTTTTAAATATTTTAATGATTCATCATCAATTTTTTGTGGCTTTATACTAAAAATATTGGCTATTTTGGATATTATAATTTTTAAAAAAGGCGTAGGCTTAATAAACTTTTTAATTAGGTTTTTTAACGTTGATGGTTGAAAAATTATTTTAGTGAAAATATTTTCTTTGAAATGTCCTCCTTTATTAAAATTATTGAATTTTCTATTCAACTTAAAGGTGTCATCAACCTCTAAAAATTTATATACATTTTTCAATGTGGCTTCACCGTTATTGCTGAGTTCCTCGCTGGTTAAAATTAATACGTTACTAAATGTTTCTTTAGCCTTAATTATTTTATCATAATAAGTCGAATTAAATTTATAATACCAGAAATCTGAATATTTATTTGTTTTTCTTTCATCTTCCTTGAAAATGGCTTCTTCGAAAGTGAGGGTTTCCCTATGCTCTCTTTTCAGATGTAAATAGTTAGAATATGCTCGATCAATCGGGTCCCTTAAAATTATTATAACCTTGGGGTCATTTAAATACTCTTTAATTTTTTTAAATTGACTTGGATAATTAATATATGAGGGTGAGGCATCTCCAATTGCAATCTCATTTCTTACACTCTTATAAAAATTCAAATACTTTTCTGAACTATTAATTTGTGTTTTTTTTACAGTAGCATCATTAGGCCCCTTATTAAGTTTGGAGAGAATATTACAGGTGAAAAAATGTAACTCTTTTTGGGTGGGCATATAAACCTCAGGATGTTCTTCTAAATAATGATGAAGCGAGGTGGTGCCACACTTTGGAAATCCTGCAATAATGAAATTTGGTTTTTTCATATTAATTCAGAAATATCTTGATTTTATCCTTCGAAAATATAAGTAAAGTTGTAATTGAATTCCATATAATAAGACTAATCAAAGTAGCCATTGCTGCACCATTAATTCCGTGAGTTGGGATCAGATAAAAGTTTAATGCTATATTAATGGCTAGTCCAGTAATCAATACTTTATTTAAAGTTTTTTGACGACCTGTCATATTTAGATAAATGGCGCCTGGCCCTGACACGGAATTAAAAAACTGGGCTGCTAATAAAAAAATCAAAGCATTTTTTGCAACAACATACCCCTCTCCGAATAAGTGTAATATTTCTTCAGAAAAGAAAAAAAGAATGCTTAATACACAAACGCTTATCAAAAAAATAATCCTTGTTGAATGTTTAATAAGTTGTTGTAAGCTTTGAAATTCTTTCTTCTCATATATTTCAGCAATTCTGGGTGCAATTACAATGTTGACAGACATTAATGCAAGTGTAGTTACCATTGCTAGTTTCACAGAAACAGAATAGTACGCAATTTGATCAAACCCCTCATAAATAGATAAAATAATAATATCTATACTTTGCATTATAAAATATGCGATTGCACTAAGGGCCATAGGAAAGGATGTTTTAAAAATCTCTATCGTACTAAATATTTCTGAATTTTTATTGGGCTTTTCAAGGACGTTAAATAGCCTGTAAATCCGAAAGCTTGATAAAAATGATAATAATAAAAAACCTGATAAATATACTTCAACCAACAACTGCTCGTTATTGCTAAGTAATAAAATAATTGCAAAAACCAAGACCGGTAAATATCTGAATAAACTTCTATACATCTCAGACAGAATAGTTTTATTCAACGCCCTAATTGTGTCAATATTTAACATTGTAAGGGAGAAAAAAAATAATGCTAATATTGATTTTTGAATTAATGAAAAGGAATCAGGACTTTTAAAAACTTCATTTATAATTGACTCGTTAAAAAGAACAGTGAAAAGGGCTAAAACAATAAGACTTAAGAAAAAAATTATTCTTAGCATCTTAAAATATATAATCCTAATTGACTCTATACTTTCTCTAGCTTTTAAAAGTCCTGAATAATAAATAATTGATTGGTTTGTTCCCATCAGAGTAAGCCCTCCTAATACCATTATAGTAGATCTTACAAAGTCGTAGCGGCCAACATTTTCTGCAGAATAGAAGTTTGTTAGGAACATGGTAAGCCCAAATAAAAGCAGCACACCAAAAGATCTGATTATAAGGACCGAAAAACTCTTTTGTGTAAGGTCTTTTATTGACATCTTAGCTAGCTCTGTCTAATTTATCAAGATAAGAGTAAAGTCCAATTAAAACAGAAACGATTAAGTAAATAAGTAAAAATAAAAATGGGTAATACACCATTTTGTTTGAGGTAAGTGAATTATTTTCAATTAACACATTAGATTCGTTTATTGTGATTACCGTTTCTTTGGATGTTAAGCTTTCTCTCTTTAGCTCTTGATTTTCGCTTTGAAGAGCGATTTTTGTTTTAATAAGTTCATTAGGCCTCAGATTTTTATTATCAATATACAACTGAGAATTATTGGCTGTAGTCTGAGTTGTATAATACTCCAAAAGATTGTCGATTTGTTTAATTGTTTGTTCATTGTCTGAAATGATACTTGAAATTCTTTGGAGGTTTCTTTCTTTAAGTTCAGCAAACAATGGATTATTGTTAAAATAATCTATGACTTTATTTATTGTTTCAATTGATGAATTGTTTGAAACATTTACTTTAATAAAATGATAGTCATAATCTGATTTAAAGCCCTCAGTTACTGAAAATCCATCTTCATATTCAAGATTTTCAAAGAGCGCTCTTATTTCATTGGCTTGTATATCTTTAGCCATAATATCTTTTATATCTATTACTGGAGATATAGAAACTTCATCAATTGTTTCATCATCATTTAATTTTATTTCTTGAGTAAAAAAATCAGTGTCTTCGCTTGAAATTTTAAGGTTTATAAGGTCGACTGTGTCATAGACATAGTTACCTGCGTCAAAATTAATCTTCACCAATACAGTGGCTTCCTTTGATGATGGTGTATCTTTGTCAGTTAGAAAATAGCCAAGTAAAACCCCTGCGACTATCACCGCTAATAACTGCTTCCATGCTGATAAAAATTTTTTTGATCTTCTAAAAATTTGAAGAAAAACACTTAAAAGCATTAACTTAATTTTCTCAATTAGAACTATAATATCTAACTCTTCGTTTTCTTTAAAATTATTTTTCATTTGTTAGCTTTGATTTAATTAAACGATTTTTTTTATAAATTATTTTGAGGTTTTTGAATAAGGTTTAGGTTTTTTAATCGGTCTGCTATTTTTCTGTCATTTGCAACTTTTGGAATCTTATTTTGGCCTCCTAATTTTCCGATGCTGTCCATGTATATTTTAAATCCGTCTTTCACAACATTTCTTATTATTGGTTTATCGATAATTTTCCCAACAATTAAATCTTTGTAGTATTTATTTTGTCTTTGTAATTCTTTATCTATCTCATTAGCAAATTGTTTAATGTCAATCTGTATTTCATCAAATTCGATAAACCATTCATGACTTGCCGATGATGTCTTTGATTTAAATCTTGGGGCGACAGTGAATTCTTTAACTAAAAGACCCGTTTTGGATATTGCTTTTGCTATCGCTTGCTCGACTTCTTTCACTATTACATGTTCTCCAAAAGCAGATAGGCTTTGCTTGATTCTTCCAGTAACATCAATTTTATAAGGGCTTAAACTTGTAAACCTTACAGTATCCCCAGTATTATATCCCCATAAACCTGCCGAGCTAGAAATAATCATTACATAATTTTTATCTTTTTTTACACCCCATAAAGGGATTCTTTGCATTTTGTTGTTTCGAAAATCCTCGACATCAATAAACTCGTAAAAAATTCCCGCATTTAGAATTAATAACAAATCTTTTCTTTCTTGACTATCTTGAAAAGCAAAAAAGCCTTCGCTAGCAGGGAATAATTCAATGCTGTCGATGTCTTTGCCAATCAATTCTCTAAATTTATTTTTATAGGGATCGAAGTTTACTCCTCCATAAATTAAAAGATTAAAGTTTGGGAAAATCTCTGAAACTTTCTTGTTTGTTTTATCAACTATTTTTTCAAAATACATTTGAAGCCACGAAGGTATTCCGCTAATAATTGTCATGTCAGCTTCTATAGTTTCTTTAACAATACCTTCTATTTTATCTTCCCAGTCCTCAATAATATTAGTACTCCACGATGGAAGCATGTTTTTTTTCATATAAAAAGGGATGTGGTGAGCAGAGATTCCCGAAAGTCTTCCTGTTAAAATTCCTGATATTTTACTTAATACTGGGCTGCCTTGAACAAAAATAAACTTACCGTTAACAAAATCTACTTTTCCAGTTTCGGCAACATACATGAGCAGTGCAATCCTAGCTCCTTTAAGATGATTAGGTAAACTTTGTTTAGTTATCGGAATATATTTTGAGCCAGAGGTTGTTCCAGAGGTGACTGCAAGATAAAGAGGTTTTCCAGGCCACAATACATTTTTCTTTCCTTCTTTTATCAGCTCAAAATATTCCCGTAAGCCTTCATAATCCCTTACTGGAACAGAATTTTTGAAATCATCGTAATTATTTATTTTTGAAAAGCCATGCGCTTTTCCAAATGATGTGTTCAAGGCGTTTTTAATCAAATAGTTGAGCTGCTTTTTCTGAGTTTCAATAGGGTTTGATGCCCACCTGCTAATCTGGCTTTTTGTAAGCCTAGCCATGATTTTTATAGCTACTTGTTTTAGCATTTTATTGAAAATTTAGTAGGGGCTCTGGGTCTATAGGAGTTCCGTTTTTCCAAAGCTCAAAATGCAAATGAGGGCCAGAACTTAAGCTGCCTTGATTGCCTGAATATGCAATAACTTCACCGGCCTGCACAAAATCATTTTGTTCTTTTAATGATTTTGAGTTATGCTTATATACAGAAACTATATTGTCCCCATGGTCAACTATAATTACATGACCTGTATCAACTGACCACTCAGAAAAAAGAATTTTGCCATCAAGAATAGACTTAACAGGAGTTCCTATGTCTGCTGCGACATCTATAGCAAAATGATTTTCTTCAAAATTAAAAGGCTGAGTAATATCACCTTTTATCGGAGAAAAGAACATTTTATTTTCGATAACAAGTTCATTTTTTGTTAAATTAAATTTGTCTTGACTGTCAACATAATTACGAAGAATAGAGTCCTCAGAGTTTGGAAAAATTGAGAAAAGGTTTTTCTCATTTAAACTAGAATCAATAGGAATATTGTCACGCTCAATAAACTCGTCTGTTTTTCCAGATAAAACATCTTCAATAGATTTGTAAAATTTATTGTTAAGCTCAATTTGACGCTCTAATGAGTCTGTTTTTTGTGTTAAATAAAATGCTCTGTTTAAAAGATCTGAAGATGAATAACCGGGTACTAATTCTCTTAATTGTGTAAAAAAAACAATGCTTATAGTAAATGAAATTAGAATTACAGAATACACAAGCATTAATACAAAAATATTGATTTTACTAGCTTTGAAAGCAAACTTCTCCTCAAAAGTGTCTTCGCTTGAAACAACTACTTTATAATCGTTAAAGAGCTTTTTGAAAAATCCTTTATTTTCTTTTTTATTTTTCACAGTATTCAAAAATACTTAAAATTAGCTTACTCTTGAATAGAATTAGGCTATATAGCAACAATTACGTGTATTATTATTAACTTAGCTTAAAATTTTTGTAATGGATTTATTTATCACGCCTCTTTTTACAATCGGACCATTTCAGATTGTTGTTATTGTGGTTGTTGCCTTAATCGTATTTGGACCTGTTGGCCTTGGGAAAAAACTTGGAAATCTTGTTAAAGGAACAGGTCAAGGTGTTAAAGAGTTTAAAAAAGCTTTAGAAGAAGGTAAAGAAGACGAAAAAAAAGAAGACTAGTCTTTTAGGCTTCTCATTATAGCTTCCAGCTCAAAGATGTACTCTCTTTTTGTTGAGCCTGGCGAATAAACAAAACCGTCTAGCATTATAAAATCATCATCACCTAATTTTATCTGGAAATTTAAAAATGGGCCTGCCATAAACTGACCCTCAATTTCCCATAAACCTCTAGTTTCAAACACCTGCTTCCCCCCCATGTTAATCTCCTGAGTATTAGGCGTGTATATTAAGTCTGTTGACATGTATGTGTTTTCAACGGGTCCAGGAATATAAATTTTAGATATTGAATCTCTTTTCTCAATAATCGACTGTTCAGTTAGATTTGTTTGTCTATGTATAAAAAGATTAACTGATCCTGTTTCGGTATCCCTTCTAATCCAGACAAAATTAGTGTCAGCTTTTGCAACCCTGTAGGCAGATGGAAATTTTAGTGACACCCCCGTATTGTTTTTAATTGCTTCTGATTTATTTAAGTTTTTAGAAATTCTACGCTGTTTTTCCTGAATCTCATTAAAGTACATTGTAGAGTAAATTGAATTTAAATTTTCATTAATAATTTCGATTATTTTGTCGGGCGAGTTTGCTTTGATTTGAATTATTCTTTGTGGAGACGCATATGTGTTTTTGAAATTGAAAACCCCCTCGTTTTCAGAAACATCAATCTTTAAAATTGTTCTTGATTTTGTGGCAAATCCTGAAAACACTTTACTTGGAATATGGCTTAGAGAAAAAATTGGTTCTATTTGAGGTAAGCCATAAATTGGTCTACCAAAATTTTCTCTTATAACTTCTCCAACTGCCCCCTCCCATAACTCATCGTTTGTAACTACAGAAATGTTGTTTATGTTGCCACTTGATGAGGGTAATAGTTTTTGCTGATTGTCAGAACATGATAAAGCAGTGATTAAAAAAAAGAGGATAATTGCAGTTTTCTTCATAATTGCAATTTACAATAATTTAACCCAATGGTTTTTGCAGTATTTCTTTTATGTTTTGGGAATTCTTTTTGGAAAAATTATAAGCTTTTGATTTTCTCTAATATTATCGTTTATAAGATTGTTCCATCGTTTGATGTCTGAAACTTTAACACCAAATTTTCTGGCAATCTTTCCTAAAAACTCTCCATACTTTACCTTATAAACCAATTTTGAGTCAATCGAATATAAGTCCGGTAAAGGCTTTTCTCTTTTATCAAATTCAGATTTTACAAAGGTATAAAACTCCTCTTCTTGCATGACGAAGCTGTCAACCAGCTTAATTGGAAGGCTTAATTCGTTTTTGTTGTTACCCGGAACAATGCCGTGTATATAAGATGGATTAAGACTGTAGATTGAATCCTTTGAGTAATCAAAGAAATCTGAAATGTGTTCAAAGGCTGTTTTCTCTTTGATTGTTATTTTTTCCGTATTTCGTATTGTTTTTTTGTTCTCATAAATATTTATGCCGTGTTCATTACCGTACTCTAATATATACATCGTGGCAATAAATGAAGGGATATAGTTTGCTGTTTCAGAAGGAAGAAAAGGTCTCATGTTCCAGTAATTTGTATAGCCGCCTGATTTTTTTTTGGCTCTAGATATTGTTCTTGGACCTGCGTTATAAGATGCCAATACAAGATTCCAATCATTATGTATTTTGTAAAGTTTATTTAGATAGAGTGCTGCTGCGGCCGTAGACCTATAAGGATCCATTCTTTCATCAACATAACTATTCATGGTTAAACCATTTTCAAGGGCTGTATAAAACATAAACTGCCACAAACCCGTAGCGCCAACCTTCGAAACTGCAGAGGGATCTAGTCTCGATTCGATAATCGGTAAATATTTAATTTCTACGGGAATTTTTTGATTTTGAAGCTGCTCCTCAAACAGAGGAAGATAATAATTTAATTTATCGATATTTTTTTTGTAAAATTCTACTCTAGTATTCAAATACCTCTTGATTGTTTTTTCAACGCTTGTTGTAAAATATAGCTCTATTGGGGTTTTAGCATTAAGTCTCTCAAGTCTATTTTTGATGGTATCTGAATTAAAATTTGATTCATCGATTTGAGAATAGGCAGAGCAAATGAAAAATAAAATTATTATCAGAAAGAGTTGGTTAGTTTTCATTTTTTTAATTCAATGCTTTAATTCCTGGAAGTATTTTGCCTTCTAGGCTTTCCAGCATTGCTCCTCCACCTGTGCTTATAAAACTAACTTCGTCTTGTAAATTAAACTTTTTGATTGCAGCAACCGAATCACCACCTCCTATTAATGAAAAAGCTCCACTTCTAGTTGCTTTGGCAACTGATTTTGCAATTGCTAAGGTTCCTTGTTCAAAGGCTGGCATTTCAAAAACTCCCATTGGACCATTCCATAATATAGTCTTACTTTCTGTTACAATCTTTTCAAATTTAGATATTGTTAAATGCCCAATATCTAATCCTTGCCAACCCTTAGGAATGTTGTATATATTAATGGCTTTTTTTAATCCATCGTTAGAAAACTCGTTTGATGCGACGACATCTTCTGGTAAAGAGATATTAACATTTTTTTGTTCTGCTAAAGAAATGATTTCACTACAATCGTTGAGCTTGTGTTTTTCAAAAATAGAGTCACCAATAGCACCTCCATTATTTTTTATAAACGTATAAGCCATGCCACCACCAATAATAAGATTATCAACGACATCAAGCATATTTGCTATCACAGAGATTTTTGAGGAAACCTTGGCTCCACCTATGATAGCTGTTACTGGTCCAGTAGGATTATCCATTAATTTTTTAAGGCTTGTTATTTCATTTTCAAGTAAAATCCCTGGGCTCTTTAGATCAAAGAATTTGGCTATTGTTGCTGTCGAAGCGTGCTCTCTGTGGGTAGTGCCATAGGCATCATTTACATATATTTCTGCAAGATTAGATAGTTTTTTAGCAAAGCTCTCATCAGCATTGATTTCCTCTTTATAAAATCTTAAGTTTTCCAATAATATGACTTCACCTGGTTTTAAATTAGAGCATTGACTTTCTGTTTTTTCACCTATACAATCATCGGAAAATAAAACTGTTTTGCCGAGTAATTTTTCTAGCTCTGGGACAAGCTTTGAAAGTGACAGGTCTTTTGTTTTACCTTTTGGGCGTCCTAAGTGTGATGCTAGTATACAAGAACCACCACTTGACAAAATATACTTAATTGTTGGAAGTGCTGCTACAATTCTAGAGTTATCGGTGATCCGTCCTGCATCGTCAAAAGGAACATTAAAATCTACTCTTACAAAGGCTTTTTTTTCTGAAAAGTCAATTTGATTTATTGATTTCATATATATATATAACGTGGCAAATATAATTCTTTATCTTTGTTTTTAATCAAATCGGATGAGTCAAATTGAGTTAAAAAAAGCGAAAAAAGCAATTGATAGTGGCAGGGTTGCCAACACATACTTGATGGTTGGCAAGGCTGATTCAGATGTTCTTGGCTCATCGTTTGAGCTAATAAAATTCATAATTAAGAGCCCGTACTCAAATCTAGATATACCTGAACAGCAAGCCGCTCTAAAAAAACTAAAAAGTTTAACAAATCCAGATATACACTATTTCTATCCTGTAAATACAACAAGTGAAGTAAAGACAAAAGCAAGTTCAGAAGATTTTATGGAAAAATGGAGAGAAATTGTTTTGAAAGAGACAAAAATCAAGCTTACAGACTGGTATGATAAAATTGGGCTGGGCAACAAGCAAGCTGTGATTAATAAAGATGAGGCAGAAAAAATAACAAAGCTTGCTTCATTAAAATCATACGAGGGTGGAGTAAAAATATTTTTGATTTGGATGGCGGAAAAAATGAATATTAGCGCTTCAAACAAACTTCTTAAGCTACTTGAAGAACCTCCTCCAAAAACTATTTTCATTTTAGTTTGTGAGCAAGAAAATAAGCTGTTAGATACAATAAAATCTAGGTGTCAAAAAATTTTTATAAGACCACAAACTGCTGAATATCAATATATTAAGGTAGATTTTGAAATTCTTTTTTTAGAGTGGGTTAGAGCGGCTTTTAAGGTTAAGGGAAAGAAGTCTGCAATTAATGAACTGGTTCACTTTGCTGAAAAAGTGAGTAAAAAAACGAGGGAGGAGCAAAAGTCATTTTTAATCTATTGTTCTAATGTCATTAGAGACTCTATGCTCTATGGCTATAGGAATGAAAACAAAAAAGACAGCTATAAATCAGGACTAGATCTTGAAAAATTCGCTCCGTTCGTTCATGAAAAAAACATTTTGGATTTTTATAAAGAAATTCAAAAAGGATTTTCTGATATAGAAAGAAACGGGAACCCTAAAATTATATTTCTTGATATTTCTATAAAACTTACCAGACTGCTTCATATAAAACCAACTGAGGATGTCTAATGAATGGTTTATAGTAGCGAACAGGCTCTCTAATTCTGGAAAAGCAATAAGTGTTATTGATAAAGTAGTAAAGAAGCTTAAAGTAGAGAAAATAAAACATAGTCTCAATCTAACAATTAAAAGTGGTGATGAAATTGATTTAGTGAAAAGCGCCACAAAAAATGGGTACAATAAAATATTGGCTATCGGGGGAGACGGGACAGTGCAAAAGGTTGTTGCGGGAATTGTTATGCAGCAGAGTATCAGTCATAAAAAAATGGTCTTTGCGTTGATTCCGTCTGGAACAGGCAATGACTGGGCAAAATCAAAAAACATTTCCTCAAACATAGATGAGTGCGTAAAGGCTTTAAAAAGCGGTAAGATAAAAACTCAAGATGTTGGAGTTGCCACAATAGAAAGTGCTAATAAAATAAGGATAAGGTATTTTATTGCATACTCTGGGGTGGGGTTTGATTCTTTTATGTTAAGTAAAATTGATAAGTATAAGTGGCTCGGTAAACTTTCATATTTGGTATGTGCAATTATGAACTTCTTAAAGTTTCAAAATATTGCTGTAAAAATTCTAACTTCAAAAAATGAAATTAACACTAATGTGTTCTTGCTTGGGATAGGAATATGTAAGTTTACAGGCGGAGGGATGCAGTTAATAAAAAAACCTAAGGGCAACGACGGTCTTTTAAATATTACAATTGCTCAAGAATTTAGCAAATTTGATATAATTCGAAATTTTTTTAATCTTTTTAATGGGTCTATTTTTAAAGAACGTAAAGTTTTGACACTTACGGATAGCGAGGTGAAAATAAGCGCTAATAACGGCGGTTTAGTGTGTCAGGGGGATGGTGAAATTTTTGGGGCTGGAAAAATAGATTATTCTTTGATCAAAAAAGGGCTTAGATACTTATCTTAATTTTTTAAAAACAAAAATATTTGACGAATATTCTTTAGTGAAAAAGGCCAACGTGTTTGAAATTGTTGCTATAAAAATGGACTTAAGGATTTTAAATGTTGATTTTTTGTATGATTCGGAAAGCAAAGAAACATAATATGCATCTAAGATCATCGGGCTAGATTTAACGAGCTTAAAGCCTTTGTTTTCAAAAACCTCTTTTAGTGATTTTTTATCAAAATGCCACAAATGTCTTGGCACATCATAAGCAGCCCAAAATCTTTTATAGTATCTAGCATCAAAAGATAAATAATTGGGTACGCCAACAATTATGGTTCCTTTTTCATCAAGCAAATCATACATACGGGAGATTGTTTTTTCCAGCTCATGAACATGCTCAATTGAATGCCACGCTGTTATATGGCTGAGCTTTTGACTGTTCAATTCTTCAGCAAAAATGGATTTATAAACGGTAGTTAAAGAAGGTGTTGCAGACGAGTCAACTCCGCAAGCCTTGATCCCTCTTTTTTTAAGCTTGTTTAGAAAATAGCCTTCCCCTGAACCGAAGTCCAGAACGTTTCGATTGTTTTTGTTACTAGATAAAAAACGGTATTTGGTGTAAAAATTAACAGACCTTAAAAATCTGTAAAAGAAAAAAAACACCCCCGTTTTTCTAGAATTGTGAGAGATATATCTTTCTGATTTATAATATTTAATTATGTCTTCTTTGGTAGGTGTAGGGATTGTTTGAAGTAGGCCTGGAACAGAGGTCTTTTGAATTTTAAATTTTTCTTTTGTTAGAAAATGGTCAATGACTTCAATGTGTGTTTTTTTTTGTTCCACGTGAAACATTTAACGACCCATATAAACAAGAAGAACAGAAATATCATTGGGTGATACGCCGCTAATTCTTGATGCTTGCGATATGGTTTCGGGTTTAATTTTATTTAACTTTTCTAAGGCTTCAGCACTTATTGATTTAAGTTTTTTATAATCGAAATCTTTAGGAATCTTTACAGACTCCAGTCTGTTTAATTTGTCGGCGTTGTTTTTTTCTTTCTGGATGTAGCCACTGTATTTTATTTGGATTTCGGCTTGATCTTGTACCTCTTCAGAAAGATTGTTTGTAGAAATGTATGAGTCAACGCTATCGCATTCTTTAAGGTCTGACATATATATATTTGGCCTAGATAAAATTTTGTCAGCTTTGCCAGACTGCTTAATTAACGCTGATTCTTTTGAGGAAAGAATGGGGTTAATTTCAGCCGGTAAAATGCTTTGAGATTTTAAAAAACTAATTAAGCCTTCAGACTGTTTGTATTTTTGATCACATGCGACTAACCTTTCATCACTAGCTAAACCTAATGAATGACTAACCTCTGTCAGCCTTTGATCGGCATTGTCTTGTCTTAAAAGCATTCTATATTCTGCTCTTGATGTGAACATTCTGTAAGGCTCTTCAGTTCCTTTTGTAATTAAATCATCAATTAAAACACCAATGTATGCTTCATCTCTTTTAAGCACGAAAGGATTTTTTTCTTTAATTTTTAAAACCGCATTAATCCCTGCTATCAAGCCTTGGGATCCGGCTTCCTCATAACCAGTAGTTCCATTAATCTGGCCTGCAAAAAAAAGATTATCGACAATCTTTGTTTCTAAAGAATATTTGAGTTGTGTTGGGTAGAAATAGTCATATTCAATAGCATAGCCTGGCCTAAAAAACTTTACATTTTCAAAGCCTGGAACAGCACGTAAGGCAGAAAACTGAACTTCTTCTGGTAAGGAAGTTGAAAAACCATTAACATAAACCTCTACCGTGTTCCATCCTTCGGGCTCAACAAACAATTGGTGTCTTTCTCTTTCTGAAAATCTGTGAATTTTGTCTTCAATTGAAGGGCAATAACGGGGGCCAACACTTTTTATTCTGCCGTTAAACATTGGAGACCTGTCAAATCCTTCCCTGAGTAAATCATGAACCACAGGGCTAGTATAAGTCATATGACATGATAATTGTTTTTTTAAAGGGGTTGACGAATCTAAATAAGAAAATTTTTGAGGGTTTTCATCGCCTGGCTGCTCAATCATTTTAGAATAATCCAGCGATCTTCCATCAACTCTTGGTGGTGTTCCTGTTTTCATTCTTCCTGAATCAAAACCAAGAGATACAAGCTGCTCTGTTATTCCTGTTGCTGCTTTTTCTCCAGCTCTACCTCCGCCAAAATTTTTCTCGCCTACATGAATTAATCCATTAAGAAATGTTCCGTTTGTAAGAACTACTGTTTTCCCTTTGATCTTTTGGCCTAAACCTGTAACGACTCCGCACAGATTGTTTTTTTCAATCCAAAGATTTTTTACCATTTCTTGGTAAAAATCAAGATTTGGTGTTGACTCAAGCATTTCTCTCCAATATTGAGCAAATAAGGACCTGTCATTTTGAGCTCTTGGGCTCCACATAGCTGGGCCTTTTGAAAGGTTGAGCATTTTAAATTGAATTGAAGATTTGTCCGTAACAATTCCGCTGTAACCACCAATAGCATCAATTTCTCTGACAATTTGACCTTTCGCAATTCCACCCATTGCTGGGTTGCATGACATCTGACCAATGGTTTGGAGGTTCATTGTAACCAATAGTGTTTTTGCACCAAGATTAGCTGCGGCCGCTGCAGCCTCACTGCCAGCATGCCCACCACCAACTACTATAACGTCATATTCTTGATTAAACATATGCTTGTTTCACGTGGAACATTTGTGCAAATATAATTTATTTATAAGTGGAATGAAAAGTAGCTATAGCTTTGTCTTCAGCTGACCTTATAACAACCAAGTCTTTACTGTTTTTGTCTTTATGACCACAGAGATGAAAAAGCGCATGACACAAGACTCTAAGCGTCTCATTTTCAATGGTTTGTAAATAATCACTAGCGTTTTGCTCAACTATTTGTTGACAAACAAACACCTCTCCGGAAAGCTCTTTGTCTTCACAATAATCAAAGGCAATTACATCTGTAGGGTAATCGTGATTGAGAAACTGACGGTTTATAGACTGTATTTTTTTTGCCGAGACAAAGTTATAATGAAGGTTTTTAATACTAAAACCTTCACTCTTAGCCAGAAAGTAAAGCCAGTCAGATATCTGTTTTTTATTGCCAAGTATAAAATCAGTATTAAAAGTAAACTCAATCATAGAAACAAAACTACACAATCAATTGAAGAATTAATGTTTTATATTTGACAAAAGTAATTATTACACTATTGTGAAACGAGTAAGATTTGCACCAAGCCCAACAGGACCGCTTCACGTGGGTGGTCTGCGAACAGCTCTGTTTAACTACCTGTTTACCAAAAATTCTGGAGGTGATTTTATTCTTAGAATTGAAGACACTGACAAAAAAAGAGAGGTACCAGGAGCTGAGCAATATATTGTTGACGCACTAGCTTGGTGTGGAATCACTCCCGATGAAGGCCCAAAAACAGGCGGCAAGCTTGGCCCTTACAGGCAGAGCGAGAGAAATCATTTGTATGAAGAAAAAATTAAGATCTTAGTTAATTCTGGGCAGGCTTATTATGCATTTGATTCTGAAGAAGAGCTTAATTTGTATAGAGAAGATTCTGAAAAAAAGGGAGAGACCTTTATTTATAATTGGAAAAACCGAAAGTCTCTCAAAAACTCTCTTTCGCTTGACAAAGAATCTGTGGAAAAGCTACTTGAAAAAGGAGAAAAGCATGTAATAAGATTTTTATCACCTGAGAGCCAGGAGGTTAAAACTGTTGATGTAATAAGAGGCGAGTCTGTTATTGACTCTAGTTTGCTGGATGACAAAATCTTAATTAAGGCTAACGGAACTCCTACGTATCATTTTGCCAATGTAGTTGATGATCACTTAATGAAAATTACCCATGTAATTAGAGGGGAAGAGTGGTTGCCTTCTTTGGCGCTACACGTTCTCTTGTATGACGCGTTTGGCTGGGAAAAGCCGATTTTTGCTCACCTTCCTTTAATCCTCAACCCCAACGGAAAAGGAAAGCTGAGCAAGAGAAGTGGTGAAAAAGGAGGGTTTCCAGTGTTTCCAATCGACTGGAGAGAGGATACCAAGCTAAAAGGTTTTAGAGAGTCCGGCATCCTTCCAGAAGGATTAGTTAACTATTTAGCAACACTTGGCTGGTCACCTGAAGAAGGCTTAGAGATATTGACGCTACGTAAGCTAACAGAACTGTTTTTATTGGAAAATGTTGTTTCATCTGCTGCAAACTTTGATTTTGAGAAACTAAAATGGTATAACCACAAGCATATCCAAACAACAGAAAGCTTTAAGCTGGCTGAGTTGCTTGAAAGTCTAAATAAGAACGCTGGTGAAATTATAAAGGAAAAGTTGGCAGACGCTATAACTCTTGTAAAAGAAAGAGCTAATACTGTTTCTGATCTGTGGGGGTTAGTAAGTTATCTGTTTTTTGACCCGATAAGCTACGATGAAAAAAGTTTAAAAAAGATATCTAAAGACGGTCTCGAAAAAATAGTTTCTGAAATAATTAGTCAGTGTAAGAAAAGAGATGGTACATCAGGATTCGTTGAAAATCTAACGTCTTGGGGTGATGAAATTGGAATAGGGGCTGGTCAAATAATGATGACTACAAGAGTAATCTTAACCGGTAGTTTGACAGGTGTTGGTGTTCAAGAAATAGTGTCGTTCATTGGGCTTGAAAGCGTTGGTCGACGTGCGGAAAAATTTGAAGACAGAATTTAACATTAATTTAAAATTTTTTTTTTCACGAAAGCTTGTCTTTTCTGTATATTGTGTGATACAAACCAATTTTTATTTAAAATGATATTTTATACTATTATTCTGCCTATAGGGCTATTACTTCTTTTCTTTACTTTTTTCGTGGTTAAGCAACAATCTGCTGCGATTGTTGAAAGATTTGGAAAATTTGTGAGCGTAAGACAGTCTGGCCTTCAATTAAAAATTCCTATCATTGATAATGTGGCAGGAAGACTAAGTTTGAGAATTCAGCAACTTGATGTTGTTGTTGAAACTAAAACGAAAGACGACGTTTTTGTAAAACTGAAAGTCTCCGTGCAATTTAAGGTAATCAAGGAAAAAGTTTATGATGCTTTTTACAAATTAGACAACCCTGGTGATCAAATCACAAGTTTCATTTTTGATGTGGTGCGTGCTGAGGTCCCAAAACTAATTCTTGATGATGTGTTCCTTAAGAAAGATGATATTGCAATTGCTGTTAAGTCTGAGCTTCAAGAAGCTATGACAGAGTACGGCTTCCAAATAATTAAAACACTTGTTACTGATATTGATCCAGACGCACAGGTTAAAGAATCAATGAACAGAATTAATGCCTCAGAAAGAGAAAAGGTTGCTGCTCAATTTGAGGGAGAGGCTCAAAAGATTTTAATCATAGAAAAAGCTAAGGCTGAAGCAGAAAGCAAAAGGCTTCAAGGTCAAGGTATTGCAGATCAAAGAAGGGAAATTGCAAGAGGATTAGAGGATTCTGTAAAAGTGCTTAACGGAGTTGATATTAACTCCCAAGAGGCTTCTGCGCTGATTGTTGTTACTCAGCATTATGACACGCTTCAATCAGTCGGAGCTGAAGCAAACAGTAATCTAATTTTGATGCCTAACTCTCCTCAAGCTGGATCTGAGATGCTAAACAACATGGTTGCATCCTTTACGGCTAGTAATCAAATTGGAGAAGAAATGAAAAAAGCGAGAATGCAACAAAAAGGAAAAGAGTCTAAATAACTCTTACTTTTTCCAGGAGTCTCTAAGGCCGACAGTTTTGTTAAAAACAATATTGTCGGCTTTACTTTTTTTATCTACTGTGAAATATCCTTTTCTTTGGAACTGAAATGTGTCTCCTGGAACAGCACCTTTTAAAGACGGCTCTGCTTTTGCATGAATAACTTTTAATGAGTCAGGGTTAATGTCATCAAGGAAGTTGCCTTTTTCATTTGATCCCGGCGCTTCTTCTTTAAATAATCTGTCGTAACTGTTAACGATTATGTTTATGCTTTCTTTTTGAGTTACCCAATGAAGGGTTCCTTTTACTTTCCTTAGGCTTTCCTCTGTTCCAGAGCCGCTTTTACTATTTGGGTCATACTCGCACAGTATTTCAACTATATTCCCTGCAGGATCTTTAATCACACTTGTTCCTTTTATTATATATGCACTTTTCAGCCTGACCTCTTTGCCTGTAGTTAGTCTAAAGAACTTTCTATTGGCTTCTTCTTTGAAGTCTTCTCTTTCTATATACAGGTGTTTATTAAAGGGTATTGTTCTTTTTTTAATACCGTCTTTTTCAGGATTGTCCTCAGACTCAAGCTCTTCAGTTTTGCCTTCTGGATAGTTTGTTATCGTTAGTTTAACAGGGTCTAAAACAACCATTTTTCTATCTGCTTCTTTATTTAAATCTTCTCTAACACAAAACTCAAGCAAAGAAACATCAATTACGTTTTCTCTTTTTGCAACACCAACCTTGTTTATAAACTCTCTGATGGATTTCGGTGTGTAGCCTCTTCTTCTTAGCCCTGAGATTGTTGGCATTCGTGGATCGTCCCAACCGTCAACTAGCTCTTTATCAACTAAAACCGCAAGCTTTCTTTTACTCATTATTGTATAGCTTAGATTTAATCTAGCAAATTCTCTTTGTTTTGGTAAAACAGACATGTTTTGTGTCTCAGGCTTTATTGACTCTATAAACCACTCGTATAAGTCTCTGTGTGGTTTAAATTCTAAAGAGCACAAAGAATGTGAAACTTGTTCAATGTAATCGCATTGTCCGTGAGCCCAATCATACATTGGATAGATTTTCCAATCTGTAGATGTCCTATGGTGTGGCTTATTTAGAACCCTGTAAATAATCGGGTCTCTCATAAGCATGTTTGGGTGAGACATGTCAATCTTTGCTCTTAAAACATGAACCCCTTCTTTATGCACACCATTTTTCATTTCGGTAAAAATGTTTAGGTTTTCTTCAACACCCCTGTCCCGGTGTGGGCTGTTTTTACCTACAGAGGTGGGGGTGCCTTTTTGTTCCGCCATTTCCTCAGAGGTTTGAGAGTCTACATAGGCCTTTCCTTTTTTTATTAGTAAAATTGCCCAGTCATAAAGCTGTTGAAAGTTGTCAGATGAATAAGTGACCTTGTCCCAATTAAAACCTAGCCATAAAACATCATTTTTAATTGCTTTTACGTATTCAACTTCTTCTTTTTCAGGGTTTGTGTCATCAAATCTAAGGTTAACAGGGGCGTTATATTTTTGCCCTAATCCAAAATTTAAACCAATTGCTTTGGCGTGTCCAATGTGTAAGTATCCGTTTGGCTCAGGCGGAAATCTAAACCTCAAGTCTCTTGAGTCAAAACCAGAAGCTAAATCTCCTTGAATAATTTGCTCTATAAAATTTTCTGGTTTATTTTCCACAATAGTTTGTTTTTAATA
>CENP01112207.1_pt1 | contig 32259 bp, 31 predicted proteins | sample 361281 | NCBI WGS metagenome assembly CENP01 (sample SAMEA2591122, study PRJEB7988) | marine metagenome | biome: marine biome (ENVO:00000447); feature: deep chlorophyll maximum layer (ENVO:xxxxxxxx); material: saline water (ENVO:00002010), including plankton (ENVO:xxxxxxxx) | depth 70 m | reverse complement strand
TTAGTTGTTGCCATTCAGGCATACATATTTACAATGTTGTCTGCCTTGTATATAGGTAGTGCAATTGAAGAACACGAACATTAATTTTAAATTTTTATAAACATGAGTTTAATTATTTTTTTACAAGAAACATTAGTTGATTATGGGGCTTTCGCTGCTATTGGTGCAGGTTTAGCCGCTATTGGTGCAGGTATTGGTATCGGTCAAATTGGAGGATCAGCTATGGAAGCTATGGCAAGACAGCCTGAAATGCAAGGAAAGTTACAAGGATCAGCAATTGTATTAATTGCTTTCGTTGAAGCGGTTGCTTTATTTGCAGTAGTAGTATCGCTTATTAAGTAGACATATAAACTATTATAATGAATTAATATGGACTTAGTAACCCCAGACATTGGACTTATCTTTTGGACCACTGTTTCCTTTGCCATCCTATATTTCATTCTTGCGAAATTCGCATGGAAGCCAATTTTAGGTGCAGTTAATGAAAGGGAAAAATTGATAAAAGATGCTCTTTCTGCTGCTGAAAAAGCGAAAGAAGAGATGGTAAATCTTAAAGCTGACAATGAAAAGATTTTAAATGAAGCAAAACTTCAAAGAGAGTCTTTACTTAAGGAAGCTAGAGAGATAAAATCAAAGATTATTGCTGATGCTGAAAGTGAGGCAACAGAAAAAGCTAATAAGCTTGTTGAAGCTGCAAAAACAGCTATAGAAAATGAAAAATCAGCTGCAATGAAAGAATTGCAAAATACAGTGGTAGATTTATCTTTTAATATCGCTGAAAAACTCCTTTCGAAAGAGCTTGACAATAAAGAAAAACAACTAGAGAATATCCAAGATATTCTAGATAAATCCAAACTTAATTAATGCAGTCTAGAGCCGCCATAAGATATGCAAAAGCAATGTATGACTTTGCTAATGAGGAAAATTTTATAAACGAAGTTTATAAAGATATGAGTCACATTAAAGATCTATACGGTGATTCATTAGATTTTAAAGGCTTATTGTCGAACTCTCAAATTAATTATCAGGATAAGAAAAATGCAATTTTATCTCTATTAGAAAATAATAATACGATAACTGAAAAGCTTATCGATTTATTAATTCACAATAAAAGGGTTCCGATTATTGGCGATATTGCAATTAGTTTTATACAGCTTTATAACAAGCACAATGATATTAAAGAGGCAACCGTAATAACCGCTTCACCTATTAATGATGATTTAAAATCAATAATATTATCTAAGATTAATATTTCTGACCCTAAGTCTATTGGCTTAACGAATATTATAGATTCAAGTATTATTGGTGGATTCATAATTAGGTTTGATGGAAAAGAGTATAATGCCAGTGTAAAACAAAACTTAAATAACTTAAAAAAAGAACTTACAAATTAAAGACTATGGCCGAAGTAAATCCAGCTGAGATTTCAGCTATTTTAAAAAAACAACTAAAAGATTTTGATTCAACATCATCTCTAAATGAGATCGGAAGTGTTCTTACGGTTGGTGATGGAATCGCTAGAGCATATGGGTTGTCAAATGCCCAGTATGGTGAATTAGTAGAATTTTCGAACGGTACACAAGGAATTGTTCTGAATTTAGAGGAGGACAATGTTGGTATTGTACTTCTTGGATCTTCAACTGATATTAAAGAGGGAGATACTGTAAAAAGAACATCTCGGATTGCCTCAGTTAAAGTTGGAGAAGGGATTGTTGGTAGAGTTGTTGACACATTAGGAAATCCAATTGACGGAAAAGGTGAATTAAAAGGAGACCTATATGAGATGCCTCTAGAAAGAAAAGCTCCAGGTGTAATTTTTAGACAACCAGTAAATGAGCCATTACAAACTGGAATTAAATCTGTTGATGCAATGATTCCCATTGGTAGAGGTCAAAGAGAATTAGTTATTGGCGATAGACAGACTGGAAAAACAACCGTTTGTATTGATACTATTCTAAATCAAAAAGAATTTTATGATGCGGGTGAGCCCGTATATTGTATTTATGTTGCAGTTGGGCAGAAAGCTTCAACAGTAGCTGGTATTGCAAAAATATTAGAAGATAAAGGAGCATTAGCATATACAACTATTGTTGCAGCAAATGCATCAGATCCTGCTGCAATGCAGGTGTATGCACCATTTACAGGAGCATCAATTGGGGAGTACTTTAGAGATACTGGAAGACCTGCATTGATTATTTATGATGATCTCTCAAAACAAGCAGTAGCATATAGAGAAATATCTTTACTATTAAGAAGACCACCAGGTAGAGAAGCATACCCTGGAGACGTATTCTATTTACACTCAAGGTTATTGGAAAGAGCGGCAAAAGTAATCAATGATGATGCTATTGCAAAAGAAATGAATGATCTTCCAGAATCCTTAAAGAAAATTGTAAAGGGAGGAGGTTCTTTAACTGCACTTCCTATAATTGAAACGCAAGCTGGTGACGTATCAGCATATATTCCTACTAATGTAATTTCTATCACTGATGGTCAAATATTTTTAGAGTCTGATTTATTTAATTCAGGTGTTAGGCCTGCTATTAATGTTGGGATTTCTGTATCAAGAGTTGGAGGATCAGCACAAATTAAATCGATGAAAAAAGTCTCAGGAACTCTTAAATTAGATCAGGCTCAGTTCAGAGAACTTGAAGCATTTGCTAAATTTGGATCTGATTTAGATGCTGCTACTTTAAATGTCATCGAAAAAGGTAAAAGAAATGTAGAGATATTAAAGCAAGCTCAAAATGATCCTTTTAAGGTTGAAGATCAGGTTGCAATTATTTATGCAGGCTCAAAGAATTTATTAAGAGATATTCCAGTTAATAGGGTTAAAGAATTTGAATCAGAATATATTAGGGCTTTGAATGATAAACATTCAAAAATTCTATCTTCGATTAAACAAGGAAAATTAACAGATGTGGTTACTAGCACATTAGAAAAGGTGTGTGCTGATTTAGTTTCAAAGTTCTAAGTTATGGCTAACCTAAAAGAAATCAGAAATAGAATATCTTCTGTATCATCCACGATGCAGATTACAAGTGCTATGAAAATGGTGTCTGCAGCAAAACTAAAAAAAGCTCAAGATGCTATTACTGCTATGCGACCTTATTCTGATAAACTTACTCAAATGCTGGTTAATTTATCATCTTCTGTTGATTTTGAAAATGTTTATTTAAGTCCCCGGAAAGTGAAAAATAAATTAATTGTTTGCATTACCTCAAACAGAGGTTTGTGTGGTGCATTTAATTCTAACGTAATAAAGAAATGTACAGAGATTGCTAATTCTTCCCATGAAAATGTCTCGTTTCTATGTATAGGTAAAAAGGGAGGAGATATTCTTTCAAAAAACTATAAAGTCGTTCAGTCAAATAATGAGGTATTCGATGATTTAACATTCGAAAATATTTCTGAAATCGCTGAAAAACTTATGAGCATGTTTCTTAATAAAGAGTTTGATAGTGTTCAAATTGTGTATAATAAGTTTAAAAATGCAGCTACTCAAATTGTAATCCAGGAGCAATATCTTCCAATCGAAAATAATGATTCTGAAAATGATCAAAAGGAATCCTCTGATTATATTTTTGAACCTTCCCAGATTGAAATTATCTCTGAATTAATTCCAAAATCTTTAAAAACCCAGCTGTACAAATCTATTAGAGATTCGTATGCTTCGGAGCACGGGGCAAGAATGACAGCAATGCACAAGGCAACTGATAATGCCACAGAGCTTAGAGACCAACTTAAGCTTACTTACAACAAAGCTAGACAAGCAGCTATCACAAACGAAATTCTTGAAATTGTTGGTGGTGCAGAGGCATTAAACGGATAGTTAGTTACTCTCTTTTTGCATTCCAAGTATTATTCGATTATTTTTAGTGAATAAACATATTAAGATTGGGAAAATTTCTGCGATTATTTAGACAAACAATTACTTACGGAATAGCAACTGTTTTCCCCCGAATAATTAGTGTTATTCTTGTCAGAGTTCATACTGATAAAAGTGTAATAAGTGAGGTTTCAGAGTTTGGTACACTTTCATTAATTTTTTCTTATATCATTCTTTTTAATGTTATCCTTTCCTATGGTTTAGAAACATCCTTTTTTAGATTTTATAACAAAGAAAAAAATAAAAAGGACGTTTTGAATACAGCTGCAGTTTCAATACTTATTTCTTCGTTTTTATTCGCATCTATATTTAGCATTTTTAAAATTAATATCTCAAATTTCACAGGTATTAGCACAGCTTATTTAAGCATAATTGTATGGATACTAGTTGTAGATGCACTAACCGTTATTCCATTTGCTTATTTGAGATTAAAAGGATCTGCGATTAAATATTCAGTCGTTAAAATAGTTAATGTAATAATATACTTTTCATTAAATATTTTTCTATTAATTTTTCTTAAAGACCTTATTTATTCATATGAAATATTTGAAAGTATATATGTTGAAAATTATGAGGTTGCTTATATTTTCATTGCAAATTTAATAGCTAGTATTTCTTCTTTATTATTGCTGATTCCTTTTTATTTTGAAATAAATTATAAAGCTAATATTGAATTACTAAAAAGAATGCTTGCTTATGGGTTCCCGATTTTAATTTCAGGGTTGGCTTTTACTATTAATGAAACATTTGATAAAATTCTATTAGACTTTCTTCTTCCTACTTCTATTGCTAAAACCCAGATAGGTATGTATGCTGCATGTTATAAACTAGCAATTTTTATGACACTATTTTCAACCGCATATAAATTAGCAATCGAACCTTTTTTCTTTAGGGAAGCTAACAAGAAAAATTCAGCTAATAGTTATGCTTTAGTGCTTGAAACATTCATTATAATAGGGTCTTCTATATTAGTTTTAGTTGTTGTTTCATTAGATGTTTTAAAAGTAATTTTTATTGGAGACCCCGAGTATTGGCAGGCGATGTATATTGTTCCAATTATACTGCTAGCTAATTTTTGTCTTGGAATTTATCAAAACTTATCTGTTTGGTATAAGGTCACAGATAAGACTAAGTTTGCCGCATATATTTCATCTTTAGGGGCAATTATTACTTTATTATTGAATATAATATTAATCCCTAAATTTAGCTACTTAGGCTCAGCTATAGCAACATTATTAGCATACTTCACAATGGCTTTGCTTTCATATTATTTTGGGAAAAAGCACTATCCAATTCCTTATAATTTGCAGAAAATATTATTTTATTTGGTGTTGTCAATTTCACTTTCTTCAATCTCCTTTTATGGTTTTAGAGACAACTTATTAGTAGGAATTTTATGTGTATTGATTATGAATCTGGTAATTTTATTAAAAGAAAAAACAAGAATAATAAACTTACTTAAATTAATTAGATGATAGTTAAAATAATAAATAAATCTAAAAACGAACTTCCCAAATATGAGACACTTTTCTCTGCAGGTATGGATTTGATGGCTAATTTAGAGGAATCCATTGTACTTAAGCCCTTACAAAGATTAGTTGTAAAAACAGGATTATTTATATCCTTACAGCAAGGATATGAAGCTCAAATTAGGCCAAGAAGTGGTTTGGCATTAAAGAAAGGTATCACTGTTCTTAATTCACCTGGAACAATTGATGCAGATTATCGTGGTGAAATTGGAGTAATTCTTATAAATTTATCTGATTCAGATTTTGAGATTAACACAGGAGATAGAATAGCGCAAATGATTATAGCTAAGCATGAAACAATTGAATGGGAGACTGTAGATAAATTAGATGACTCTGTGAGGGGAGATAAAGGTTTTGGAAGTACAGGCGTTTAGAATTTAACTATGAAAAAAATTATTATTTTACTGTCAATTTTTTCTTTAAGCTCATGTTCATTGCTGAATAATGCGTCAACAAATATTGACGAAAATAATAGAAAATACTCCGCTCAGAAATCGATAAGAAGTATAAATAAGAAAGCAAACAGTATTGAATATATTCAAGCTAAAGCTAAAGTTTCTTTTAGAGATAATAAAAAGATGAAATCTAATACAGTCACTTTTAGAATTTCGTCAGGTGAGAAATTATGGATTAACTCTGCACTCGGAGCTGCAAGAATTTTAATTGATAATGATTCTATAAAGTACTATAATAAAATAGAAAAAAACTTTTTTACTACTGATTTTAGTTATGTGAATGATAAGATTGGAATAAAGGTAAATTTTGAAATTTTGGAAAACTTTCTATTGGGTATACTGATCGAAAAATTCTCTCCATCTTCATTATTTAAAAAATCAAAGGACAGCTATATTTTTAAAGAAGATCAATTTATTTTAAATTCAAAAGCTGTAGAATCAACAGTGACAATAAGCCCTTATAACTTTACCATTATTAAGCAAACTTTCACTACTGATGAAAACTTATTTGAGGTAATATATGACGACTACATTAAAGTTGAAAATCAAAGCTTTCCCACAAAAATTAGGTTTATAAATAACGGCCTTGAGAACTTTAATATTGAAATAAAATCAATATCGTCATTGGATAAAATTAATATTCCATTCCGAGTTCCAAAAAACTATAAGAGATTAGATTTAGAATGAATTTGTCAAGAATAATTTTATTATTAATTGTACTGATATCCACAAGTCTAAGTTCACAAACTAAGCAGGATTTAGAAAATCAGAAAAAACGAATTCAGGACGACATTAAAAAAATTGAACTAAAGCTTGCGACTAATTCTAAACAAAAAAAACTAATTGTCTCTAATGCTGAGGATACAAATTATAAGATAAAACTACAGCAAAATTTAATAAATAATATTAATAGCCAGTTAAATTTAATATTGAAAGAAATCGACAGAAATGAAAACCGCTTATCCGATTTAAAGCAACGCGAACTTACTTTAAAAGATGAACTTTCTAAAATGCTGCTATCAGCTTATAAAAAAAAATCAAATTTAAATAAATTAATGTTTGTTTTTTCATCTACGTCCTTTAAGCAAGCATATAAAAGAATTCAATATTTTAAACAGTATGCAAATTTTCAAAACAAAACCTTATCAAAAATTAAGATCAATTCTAATGATATAAAAAATGTTATCGTTGTCCTTGATTCACAAAAAGCAAATAAGAAGTTACTAATTGATGAAAATGAAGAAACAAAAAGAGATTTAAACATAGAATATACAGGTTTAAATAATTTAATTGCAGAGGTTAATAGAAACCAAAAAAAATATTCAGCAGAAATCAAACAAAAGCAGAAATTAACTAGGGAAATAGATAAAAAAATTCAAAGATTGATTGAAGAGGCTTTGGCTAAAGCCAAAAAAAAGGATGGAAGATTTGAATTAACCGAAGAGGCTAAATTAATTTCAAAAATTTTTAATGACAATAAAGGAAAACTTCCATCACCAGTAATCAGAGGCAGTGTAGTTTTAGGGTTTGGGAAACAACCTCATCCGATCGTAAAAACCACTACAATTCAAAGTAATGGAGTTAGAATACGAACCTCAAGTGATGTTGAGGCGAGAACTATTTTTAATGGAGAGGTTTATTCGATTATTAAGTCTAAAAACAATACTCATACAATTTTAATTCAACACGGAAACTTCTTCACTGTCTATAAAAATCTTTCAGACATTTACGTAAAAAAAGGAGATAAACTTAAGACTAAGGACTCAATAGGAAAAATTGCAACCGACCCTTTAAATGGACAAACTATTTTAAGTTTCAGTATTTTTAATAACGGGGTTCCGCAAAACCCAAGATTTTGGATTTATAAAATGTAATCTATGAAAAGAGAGCTTTTAACTCAGTTGCGTCATCTGCTTTCATTTTACCAGCTAGTACAAGGCTTAATTGTTTTCTTCTCAAAGCAGCATCATATCTTTTTTTCTCTTCTTCTGTTTCAGGACGAATCGGATCAATCTTAGTTGGCCTTCCAGAACTATCAACTGCTACAAAGGTATATATAGCCTCATTAGCTTTAATTTTTTTACCAATATCATCATCAACCCAAACATCAATAAAGACTTCCATAGAAGTTGTAAAAGCTCTAGAAACTTTTGCTTCGATTGTAACAGTAGTCCCAATTGGTATAGCTTTCCCAAAAGACACATTATTAACAGATGATGTTACAACAATTTGTTCAGAATGACGCCTTGCAGAAATACTTGCAGCTCTGTCCATCCTGGCTAATAGCTCTCCACCAAATAAATTATTTAATGCATTTGTTTCTCCTGGTAAAACAGAATCAGTAAGTATTGTAAGTGAATCTTTGGGTGTTTTGATAACTTCTATATTTAGTTTTTTATCAAAAGCCAAGCATTAATATCTTGAGAAAGTCTAATTTCAGCTAATGCCACCCTGGCTTCTTCAACTGTATCGTAACTGTTATATGCAACTTGTAGCAAACCGAATTTATTTACACCTACTTTTCTAGCCTCAATAAATCCTTTACTTTTTAAATCGGCAATCATTTTTAATGAATTTTCTTCGAGCATAAACGAACCCGCAATTATATGAAAGTCACCATATTGTTTTTTGATTTGAAGCTTTACTATTGGCAAAGATGAGTTTATATTAAATGTGGCTTTTTGTATTTTTTTCTCAATTTCTAAATTAGCTTGAGCATAAGACGCCTCGTTAAATTCGTTTACACTATCAAAATAACTCTTGGTGAAAATCCCAGCTAATGATAAAAAGACAATTAGAATCGCAGCATATTTTAAGTATGAACTACTTACACTATTTGTACTTCTTTTTATTTCGTTTGAGTCGATAGAATTTAATCCGTAAGAACTCTTCAAAAAGATTGAATTTTGACTAGGGGTAAAAATATATTTCTCATTCTCTAAGGAAATAGAGCCAATATTTTTTATTTCAATATAACCTTGTTTAGTTATTTTCTTGTGGGATTTAAGAACCCAGTTACTTAATTTATCATTTGCCATTTCGTAGCTAATATTTTCATCAGACGAAATCCTATTGATTAACAGACCATCGCTTTTAATCAAACTTTTGTTAAAAGTTATTTCTTTATTTGGGGGATAAATTCTTGACCCATCACGACTAATCTTTGCAGAAATATTTCTTGCCAAAAATGCTCCAAAATTTGGAACAATTACACAATCGTGCTCTTGTAATAAATTAAAAATATGGTAACTAATTTTCATTGTGATGGCTAAAAGAAACTAATATATAAAATTTCAAGAAATATTCATTTCAATAACCTAATTTTTTGCGAACTCTCGTAAGAACTTCATCAGCTGAAAGTTTTGCTTTTGTAGCTCCATGCATTAGAATCTCATTTACTTCACTGGGGTTGGAAATATAATGGTTGTATTTTTGTCTTTCTTCAGAATAATTGTTTAGTATAAGTTCAAGCAAATCTTTTTTCCCGTGTCCATATCCATAACCTCCGTTTTCATAATTTTCCCTCATCGTTTTGATTTGATCAACATTTCCAATAAGGCTATATATTTTAAAAAGATTACAATTTTTCCAATCTTTAGGTTCTTCAAGTGCAGTTGAGTCTGTTTTAATGGATTGTATCTGCTTCTTTAATTCTTTTTCTGACGCAAAGATGTCAATGACATTATTTTTACTCTTACTCATTTTCTCTCCATCAGTTCCTGGAATTAGTTTAGCCTCTTCTTGTAAATGTTCTTGAGGTAGAACAAAAGTTTCACCATAAACATTATGAAACCTACTAGCAACATTTCGGGTGATTTCTAAATGTTGAAGCTGGTCTTTTCCAACAGGAACAACCTGAGCATCATATAGTAAGATATCTGCAGCCATAAGCATTGGGTAGTTAAAAAGTCCAGCATTTACATCATCTAGTCTGTCTTTTTTATCCTTAAAGCTATGTGCCAGTGTTAGACGATTATAGGGGAAGAAACAACTTAGATACCAAGTAAGTTCGGTCACTTGCGGCACATCACTTTGTCTATAGAATACAGTTTTTGATGGATCTAGTCCACAAGCTAACCAAGCAGAGGCAGTATGTAAAGTGTTTTCTTGTAATAATCTAGAATTTTTTATTTGAGTCAATGAATGAAAATCAGCAATAAATAAGTATGTTTCTACATCACCATTTTTTGAAAAATTAATTGCTGGAATTATAGCTCCTAGAATATTTCCTAAGTGTGGTACACCAGTACTTTGAACTCCGGTTAAAACTCTTTTTAATTTTTTACCCATAAAACAAAGTTAAAGTTTTTATTAAAATAAATTAACTAGTTTTGAAACTTGTGAAAGTAGCTAAGTACATTTTCTGGACATTTTATAATATATGGTTTTACATATTAGTATTTGTATGTACTGTCATAGTCATTTTTCCTGCATTTATTTTTATTCTTATAAATAAAAATTGGTACAGTAAATTTTATGTGATGGGGGTTTTATGGTCTGATTTAATTTTATTTTTTATGGGCATGATTCCATCTAGAGATAGAAGCTTAAATATTAAACCTGATAATCCATATATATTTGTTGCCAACCACGTTTCAATGATTGATGTAATGTTGTTAGTTTCAACAGTAAGAAAAAATCCGTTGGTTTTTATTGGTAAAAAAGAATTGGAAAAAATTCCTATTTATGGATCTATTTATAAAAGAACAATGATTTTAGTAGACAGGTCCAGTAATGAGAGTAAGAAAGAGGTTTTTAAGCAAACCAAGAAAAAATTAAACTCTGGAATTAGTATAGCAATTTTTCCTGAGGGAACAGTTCCTGACTTAGACGTCGAATTAGCACCATTTAAGCACGGCGCTTTTACCATGGCAATTGAACATCAGGTTCCGATAGTGCCTATGACTTTTTTGGATAACAAAAAACGCTTTCCATGGAGTTTTGGTGGACTAGTCGGAGGATCCAAAGGCTCCCCTGGGAGGCTTCGAGTAAAAATTCATGATCCAATTGATACCAATGGGATGATCAAAGAAGATAGAATCAAACTAAGTGAAGACGTAAGAAAATTAATGCTTGACGATTTAAGAAATTCTTAAATAATTTCTTTAAGCTTGGTTTCTAGTGTTTCCATTAAATCTGGGTTGTCTTTTAGTAAACTTTTAACGGCGTCTCTTCCTTGCCCAAGTTTTGTGCCATCATAGCTAAACCAAGAACCACTTTTATTAATTATTTCTGACTCAACGGCTAAGTCAATTATTTCACCTACTTTAGAAATACCCTCTCCGTACATGATGTCAAACTCAGCTAATTTAAAAGGGGGAGCAACTTTATTTTTTACAATTTTAACTCTGGTTTTATTTCCCATTACAACCCCATCACTACTTTTTATCTGAGTTGATCTTCTAATATCTAATCTGATTGAGGCATAAAATTTAAGAGCATTACCACCAGTTGTTGTTTCAGGATTACCAAACATTATTCCTATTTTCTCTCTTAATTGATTTATGAAAATCACTGTACAATTAGTTTTACTTATTGAGCTAGTAAGTTTTCTTAACGCCTGCGACATAAGTCTTGCATGTAGACCCATTTTTGAATCACCCATTTCTCCTTCAATTTCACTTTTAGGAGTTAGAGCTGCAACAGAATCAATTATTACCATATCGATAGCTCCCGATCTAATTAAATTATCAGCAATTTCTAAAGCTTGCTCTCCATGATCAGGTTGAGAGATAATTAGATTTTCAATGTCAATACCTAAATTTTCAGCATAAAACCTATCGAATGCATGTTCTGCATCAATAAAAGCTGCTATACCTCCTTTTTTTTGACATTCAGCAATAGCATGTAATGTTAATGTAGTTTTTCCGGATGATTCTGGGCCATAAATTTCGATTACCCTACCTTTTGGGTATCCACCAACTCCAAGAGCAATATCTAAACCAAGTGAACCCGACGAAATTGCTTCTACATTTTCATCTGGCGAATCACCCATTTTCATAACTGTTCCTTTTCCGTATGTCTTGTCTAACTTGTCAAGAGTTAATTTTAATGCTTTTAACTTATCTGCTTTATCGTTGGCCATAACTAATTTTTTATCATTACTAATTTAGGATATCTTTTCACACAATACAATATAGTTGTAGACGATTTTTATCTTTTTTATCTACTTTTGTTACTAAATTAAATTGGTATAGCATGCAACTGTACAATAAATTAAGTTCTGAGGAGCGGTCTAAGATTTTAGATACTTTGAATCAAAAAAGAATCACCCTCTCATTTTATCAATATGCAAAGATTGATGACCCTAAAAAATTTAGAGACGATTTATTTGTTTTTTGGAACAACCTAAATGTATTGGGAAGAATTTATATTGCAAAAGAAGGGATCAATGCACAATTGTCTCTTCCTGAAGAACATTTAAAAACCTTTACAGACCACTTAAAATCTATTTCTTTTCTTAGTCAAGTCAGGTTGAATATTGCACTAAAACACGAAACAAAATCTTTTCTAAAGCTAAAAATTAAGGTAAGAGATAAAATAGTTGCCGATGGATTAAATGATGAAACTTTTGATGTTACAAAAAAAGGAATTCATGTAAATGCTGAGGAATTCAATAAACTGGTGCAAGAGAAAGACACTATAATTCTTGACATGAGAAATCACTATGAAAGTGAGATAGGACATTTTAAAAATGCGATTTGTCCTGACGTTGATACGTTTAGAGATTCTTTAGAAATAATCGAAGATAAACTTAAAGAGCATAAAGAAGACAAAAACCTGTTAATGTATTGTACGGGAGGTATTCGATGTGAAAAAGCAAGCGCTTATTTTAAACACAAAGGTTTTAAAAATGTATATCAATTAGATGGGGGAATTATCGAATATGTTAAACAGGCAGAAAACAAAAAATTAGAGAACAATTTTATAGGAAAAAATTTCGTTTTTGATAATAGACGTGTTGAAAAAGTCAGTGATGAAGTAATTGCGAAATGTCATCAATGTGGAACACCTTTTGACATACATACTAACTGTGCGAATGATGATTGTCACTTATTATTTATTCAATGTGATGATTGCAAATCAAAAATGAAAAATTGTTGTTCTTACGCTTGTTTAGAAATTAATGAAATGCCTTATGAGGTTCAAAAAAAGCTAAGAAAAGGTCAAAAGAATATCAACGATATTTTTAAAAAGGGTAGAACAAGCAATATAACAACGTTTGATAATTAATGGGGTGTAATAGTTGTAATAATGGAAGTAACGGACTCCCAAGGGGATGTAATAACAATGGTAATTGTGCAAGCGGAAGCTGTGGAACATTTACTGTCTTTGACTGGCTTGCTGATATTTCAGTTTATTCAGATACATTTAAAATTGTAGAGATTAGATTTAAGAACGGAAGAAAAGAATATTTTAGAAATAATGGTTTAGTAGTATCTAAAGGAAATCCAATTATAACTGAGTCAGAAAAAGGATACGATATTGGAGAAATTACCTTGACAGGAGAACTTGTTAAGAATCAAATGAAAAAAAAGGGAATTAATATAGAAGATGACCTAATGTCATTATTACGTTATCCAAATGAGAAAGAAATAAATAAGTGGCAGGCATTAATTAAAAAAGAATCCGAAGTTCAAATTAAGGCCAGACAAATTGCCATCGAATTAGGTTTAAAAATGAAAATTTCTGATGTTGAATTTCAAGCTGACGGATCAAAAGTGATTTTTTACTACACTGCTGAAGGAAGAGTAGATTTTAGAGAGCTAATCAAAAGGTATGCTAGAGAATTTAAAACTAGAATTGAAATGAAACAGGTTGGATTGCGAGAAGAAGCATCAAGACTAGGAGGAATTGGTTCATGTGGAAGAGAGTTATGTTGTTCAACATGGTTGAATGATCTTAGAAAGGTAAACACTTCGTCTGCGAGGTATCAAAAACTATCAATTAATCCTCAAAAATTAGCAGGGCAGTGTGGTAAATTGAAATGTTGTCTAAACTATGAATTAGATACATACTTAGATGCATTAAAGGATTTTCCAAAAAAAGATTTTAAAATAAAAACAAAAAAAGGAATAGCCATACTTCAAAAAACGGATATTTTTAAAAAGCGTGTTTGGTATGCTTACAAAGATAATTTTATGGAATGGTTTGAATTTGATTTAAAAGCATTGAATAAGATGATTGACATTAATAAATCTGACAAAGAAGTATCATCTCTGGAAGACTATACATTTATAAATTCAGAAGAAACTACTAAGGCATCAGAGGATAGTATAACAAGATTCGATCGAAAAAAAAGAAAAAAATATGCACAATAAATTAGCTATAATTTTTTCAATTTTTTTGATGTCTTGTAATCTGGATATTCAATATATCGACTATAACTCGATTGATGGGCAATGGCATAAGGATTCTGTTCAAAACTTTAATTTTGAGTTGAGTACAACTGAAAAAACCACATATAATTCTTTCGTTAATTTAAGAATCAATGATGACTATATTTTTAATAACATCTTTCTTATTGTGACAATTAAAGATTCTGTAAATACCATTTCAATTGACACCATAGAGCATAAATTAGCAGATAAGTATGGGAAGTTTCTGGGAAGAAAGAGAATTAATATTGTCGACAATACATTATTACATAAGGAAAACATTAGCTTAGATAATGAAAAAAAATACTTTGTTTCAATTGAACATGCTATGAGAGGTATAAATAAAGTTGGTGGATTAGAATTATTAGAGGGTGTTGTTGATGTTGGATTTAAAATTGAAAAAGCTAAATAGGGTTGAAAAAAAAATATAAATTATATTCTTTTTTATTGTGGTTATTCTTTTTAACTCCGATTACACTTATTGCTTTAATATTCTATTATGCCTCTATTGGTGGCTTTGGAGATATGCCAGATTTAGAAGTCTTGGAGAATCCCAAAACAAGTTTGGCCAGCGAAGTTATAAGCTCTGATGGAAAGACTCTTGGAAAATATTATTTTAATGATAATAGAACTCCTGTAACTTTTGATGAACTTCCAACACATCTTGTTGATGCCCTAATTGCTACTGAGGATATCAGATTTTATTCTCACTCGGGAATAGATTTCAAGAGAACATTTGGAGCAGCCTTAAAGTTAGGTAAAGATGGTGGTGGAAGCACTATTACTCAGCAGCTAGCAAAGTTATTATTCACTGGAGAAGGTTCAAGAGATATATTAGAAAGGTTGACGCAAAAGTTTAAGGAATATATTATAGCAGTTAGACTTGAGCGACATTACACAAAAGATGAAATTATAACTCAATATTTGAACTTATACGATTTTGGTAATAACGGAGATGGTATTAGAAGTGCTGCAAGAATCTATTTTGGAAAAGAACCAAAGGATTTAGATATAAATGAATCCGCAATTTTGGTCGGTATGTTAAAAAACTCTTCATTGTACAATCCAAGACCTCACAGAAATCCAGTTGGAGTTAAAAACAGAAGAAATGTTGTATTGGGTCAAATGAAGAAATATAATTATTTGGAAGAGGTCATTGTTGATTCAATTCAATTACAACCTTTAAATCTAAATTATACACCAGAATCTCATAGAGAAGGACTTGCTACATACTTTAGAGAGTTTTTAAGAGCACATATGAAAACTTGGATAAATGATGAAAATAACAGAAAACCTGACGGATCAAAATATAATCTGAATACAGATGGTTTAAAAATTTATACAACCATAAATTATTCGATGCAAGAAATGGCAGAAAATGCTGTATTAACTCATATGCCAAGACTTCAAAAAGAATTTTTTGAGCAGAATGAAACATTAGATGACTCAATTGCTCCATTTCGTGAATTAACCAGTGGCGCTGTTGATACGTTATTAAGAATATCAATGAGAAGATCTGAACGATGGAGAAAAATGAAATATGACTTAAAAAAAGATAATGAAGAAATTGAAGAATCATTTTTTGTTCCAAAAGAAATGACGGTTTTTTCGTGGGAGGGTGAAATCGACACAATTATGACCCCTTTAGATTCTATGAAATACTATAAGTCTTTTTTTAGACCTGGGATGATGTCAATGGATCCAACTAATGGATATATCAAGGCTTGGGTAGGTGGTATGAATTACAGACATTTTCAGTATGATATGGTAAAAAAAGGTAAGAGACAAATTGGATCAACTTTTAAACCATTTGTATATGCTGCAGCTATTGATCAATTAAAATTGTCTCCGTGTGATACATTTCCCGATAGTCAATTTTGTATTGAAAAGAATAAATTTGGAAATGTTGAACAATGGTGTCCAAAAAATTCTGGAGACAAATACGGTAGAACAAGAACTTTAAAAAATGCTTTAGCAAATTCGGTAAATACTGTAACCGCTAGATTAATGGACAGAATTGGACCAAGAACGGTTGTTAAATTAGCCAAGGATTTAGGAATCGAACAAAGAATACTTCCAGTACCATCCATTGCTTTGGGAACTCCTGACCTAAGCGTATATGAAATGGTTGCAGCTTATTCAACATTTGCAAATAAAGGTGTTTATACACAACCTGTTTTTATCGAAAGAATTGAAGACAAAAATGGTACTACTTTATTTGAGAATAAGCCGGTGACAAGAGATGTTTTAAGTGAGGAGGCTGCTTACGTTACGGTTAATTTATTAGAGGGTGTAACAAAAGCAGGATCAGGAACAAGACTGAGAACAACTGGAGCTGATGAATTTAACAGGGCATATCAAAATGTAGTAACTGGATATCCATATGAGTTTACAAATCCAATTGCAGGAAAGACAGGTACAACCCAAAATCAAAGTGATGGATGGTTTATTGGAATGGTCCCAAATCTAGTAACAGGTGTTTGGGTTGGAGCTGAAGATAGAGCAATTCATTTTGAAGACATTGCCTACGGTCAAGGTGCCTCCATGGCTTTACCTATTTGGGGGGTATATATGAAAAGTGTTTATCAAGATTCAACTTTACTTACATCAAAAGATTCATTTGAAAGACCAAAAAGATTGAGTATAGAATTGGACTGTAACAAATTTGTTATAGACTCTATCGGATCAGGTAGAACTACAGATCAAGAGATTTTAGACATTGATTTCTAATCACTAAATATTCATCAATACATTCAGGATTTCTCATAGCTCCTTTTGAAATTACATCATTAACATTTTGCCCCAGCAGAATCTTTTTTATCGGAATTTCCATTTTTTTACCACTGATTGTATACGGAATTTGAGAAATTGCAAAAATTAAGTTAGGGGTATGTCTAGGAGAACACTTATTTTTAATTTTTTTGATTATTGTGTTTTTAAACTCAGCATTCAACTCTGATTCAGTTTCAATAAATAATACTAGTTTACTATTACTACCAAAATTTAAATCAACTATCATTGAATCTTTGATTTCTAATATGCTGTCTAAAGCAGAATAAATTTCAGATGTTCCAATCCTAATTCCATTTCTGTTTAATGTTGCATCAGATCTTCCTTGCATTAAAATTCCTCGTTTATCGTCAATTAATATCCAATCCCCATGAGTCCAAACACCTTTATTTTTTTCAAAATAGGAATCATGGTATTTTTCAAAATTCTTATCTCCCCAAAAAAATAAGGGCATCGACGGGAGAGGTTCTGTAATTACTAGTTCACCAGTTTCACCTTCAATTTCTTGACCTTTCTCATCCCATGATTGAATGGCAGCACCAAGCACTTTACATTGTAGAAATCCAGCGTAAACAGGCAACTTTGTTGACCCACCAATGAACGCTGAACATACATCAGTACCACCACTTAATGAAATGATTTGGCTGTTTGGCAGCTTTTTTTGCAACCAATGAAAAGCTTCAATAGATAATGGAGATCCAGTGGCTCCAATGGTTTTAATAAAACTCAAATCTTGTTGATTAACTTCTTTAATATTTTGTCTCATACTAGCAATAAAAAGAGGAGAACCATTTCCGAAGTGGTTGATTTTAGCCTCTTTGGCAAACCTCCATTGTATTCCAATGTCAGGATAATTAGCAGCCCCATCATAAATACATAATGTTGTTCCGCAAAGAAGCGAGCCAATCGCATAATTCCACATCATCCACCCCGTTGTTGTATTCCAAAAAAATTTATCGCCTTCTACAATATTTTGATGTAACGAATGAGATTTATATTGCTCTAATAGTATTCCTCCAGTTCCGTGAGTAATCGCTTTGGGCTTTCCAGTAGTTCCTGATGAAAAAAGGACCCAAATAGGGTGATTAAACTCAACTGAATACAATTCAAAGTCAATCCAATAATTTGATCTTAGATTCCATGAATTAAAACTTGAATCAAATATAACAGTCTTAATTATTGAAGGTAATTTTTCTTCAAGCTCAGTAATTTTATTTTCTTGATTAAATATTTTACCGTTATATGAATAGCTTTTATGTGCTAATAAAACTTTAGGATCTAATTGGCTAAATCTGTTTACAATACTTTCAACTCCAAAATCAGGTGAACAACATGACCACACAGCTCCCAAAGAATTTACAGCGATAAATGAAGCTATTGCATCAGGATGATTTAGTAAATAACCAGCTACTACATCTCCCTTATTTACATTACATCTGACTAAGATGTCCCTAATTTCTTTTGTTTTTTCAAGTAAACTATTCCAAGTAATTTCTACAATATCATCAGATTCATTTTTATATTTTATTGCAATTTTATTTATTTTTGCATGACGTAAAATATGTTTTGAATAGCTTAATTCAGCACCACCGAACCATTTAGTTTTATAAAAAGGAATTTCTTTTTTTAAAACATAATCATAGTTTTTGTCAAATTCAATTTTATAAAATTCTGCTATTGATTCCCAAAAATTATCAAGATTTGTTATTGACCATTTATGAAGTTCATTATATTCTGGGAAGTCTAAATTATATTTTTTTGAGACAAAAGATTCAAATTGATACAAATTAGATGATTCATAATTTTCAGCAATCCAAATTTTTTCCATAATTACAATGACGCGTTAATTAATTTTTTGGTATAACTATCCTTTGGCTTTTTGAACAATAAATCAGCGTCATTATATTCAACTATTTTCCCATTATGAAGCACTAAAATTTTATCAGACATATGCCTAATAACTGAAAGGTCATGTGATATAAAAATATAGGTAAAGCTATATTTTTTCTTCAACTGATTTAGCAGGTTAAGCACAGTAGCCTGAATTGAAACATCGAGAGCAGAAACTGATTCATCACATATCAAAACCTGAGGTTTGACGCTTATTGCCCTAGCGATGCAGACCCGTTGTCTTTGTCCACCTGAAAGTTCATGAGGATAACTATCTAAATATTTCTCACTTAGACCAACGTCGTTAATTAGTTTTTTACACTCATCATATAAATCCTCTTTTCCACAAATTTTATGGAATATTAAGGGTTCAGAAATAATTTGATATATATTATGAAGAGGATTTAATGATGCATAGGGATCTTGAAAAACTATTTGAATATTTTTTCTAAAGTCTAATAATTCTTTCCCCTGAATTTTAGAAATATCAAGCTTATTAAAAAAGATTTCACCTTCTTCAAATTTATGTATCTTTAGTATGGCATTTGATAAGCTAGTTTTTCCAGACCCTGATTCACCTATTAAACCTAAAGTTTCACCTTTGTATAATTTTAGGCTTATTTTTTCTAAAGCTTGAAAGCCTTTATTTTTTACAAATAAGCTTTTAGATGTATTATAGAATTTTGACAAATTATTAATTTCTAAAATTGGGCTTTTTGAATATATACTTTTTAATCTTTTATCTCGTTCCGTTTTTGTTTCTGAAATTTTCTTATTTTTTTCATTATAAGTCTCAATTGTAGGTAAAACCTTCAATCTTTTGCTGTCATTTATAATCACAGATAATAATGCCTTTGTATAATCTTGTTTAGGCGATTTAAATATTTGTTTATTTAAACCCTGCTCTATTATCTCTCCAGTCTTCATTATAATAATTCTGTCGGAAATCTTTGACACTAGTCTTAAATCGTGTGAAATAAATAATATTGATAGATTTTCACTTTTTTGTAAATCTTTTAATATCTCAATAATTTCTTTTTGTATTGTTACATCCAAAGCTGTGGTTGGTTCATCTGCAATCAAAAGTTTAGGATTACAAGACAGAGCCATGACTATCATAACTCTCTGTTTTTGCCCACCAGAAAGCTGGTGAGGGTATTTATCAAATAAATTTTCTACATTATCAAGCTTTACTTTTTTAATAAGTTTTTCCATTCTAGATGAAATTTCTTTGCTGTCTATGTTTTCATGAGATCGGAATACTTCAAAAAGCTGCACTCCAATTTTCATGGTTGGATTTAGTGCAGTCATCGGCTCTTGAAAAATCATAGATATTTCTGAGCCTCTAATTTTTATTATTTCATTTTCTTGTAGATTTATAATATTTCTTTGATTAAAATATATTTCCCCAGAAATATTGAAGTTCTTTTTTTCAAGAAGTCCTAAAATGCATAAAGAAGTAAGTGATTTACCGCTACCAGATTCACCTATGAGACCAACGATTTCATTTTTTTTTATATTAAATGAAATAGACTTTATTAATTTTTTATTTTCAGGTTTTTCTGTAATGCTAACACATAGCTTTTTTATATCAAGTAATATTTTGTTTTTTGATTTCAAAGACTATTATATTGAAGTTGCAATTTTGTATCCTTCAGCTATATATTTAAATAAATCACTAGATCCATCACCGTTCCCTTTATTATTATAATCACCCTGTCTCACGATAATTATATTTTCATCTGGGAAAGAAATTACAAATTGACCAAGATGACCATTCATGGTAAACACTTTTTTACCCTCATAATTATAAAGCCACCAACCATATCCATAATATGGGCTATCTTCAAAAACTGGATTAATTGAAAGATCAATGTAGGAAGGGTCTAAAATCATTTCATCATTCCATTTTCCTTTATTAATGAATAGTTTACCAAATCTTGCAAAATCTCTTGCTGTACTTGCAATACAACAATATGCTTTTTCCATTCCAGATTTTGCACTGTCAATTTGCCAAAGAGCAGAATTTTCAGCTCCCATTGGTTGCCAAAATTTTTCACTTAAATAATTTGTAAGAGTAGTACCTGTTGCTTTTTCGATTACCATTCCTAATAACTGAGTGTCACCGCTAGAATATCTAAAGCTTTGTCCAGGTTTATCTATTATATCTTGCCTTAGAACAACCGATCTTAAATCATCTGTAAAGTAACTTTCAGATGTTATATTAATTACATTATAATATTTTTCACTCCACTTCATTCCTGATGACATAGAAGCTAAATCTCCAACCGTTAATTCACTGGCGAGCCCTTCTTTATATTCTTCAAAATAATCACTTAAAGGTTGATCTAGTCCCTTGATTTCCCCTTCCATAATTGCTTTAAACAACATGCTTGTGACAATACTTTTTGCAACTGAAAATGAGTTTGAAAGACTAGTTGATTTATGATCGTCAAAATATTTTTCAAAAACAATACTGTCGTTTTTGATTACCAGAAAGGATTTGGTTTTTGTTTCTTCGTTTAATTTTTTTAGATTTTCAGACTGTGTGACGGAGTTATACTTTTCATGAAGCAACCATGGTTGAGGAACAGAGTTTTTAATTTCTCTGTTTTCAAAGTATTCGTAGTCTGAAATAAAAGCTGTATTATTTCCTGTAAGATAAATTGTTCTGACTCCTTTGAGTAGGTACTCAACATTAAATGCATAAATCAGTATTAAGAGAAAACTTAAAATAACTGTTGTCCACACTAAAATCTTTTTCATAATCAGTTTGTTTGTCTCAAAGATATGAATTTAATATTCTAATTTTTTCGATTTAGGCACTGTCAAAATTCAGATGTCAACAAATAATTCTTAAATTTAATTGAACTAAAATCATAAACTCTCAATTTATATAGATGCGAGAAAATAATATATCACTCAGTTCTAGGATTTTTTATTATATGATGGTTTTTATAGTTGTTGAATCAATTATGATTGCCGGTGTAACTTTGTATCAGTTCAATAATCAAAACTCAGAATACCATGAAGGTAGACTTGAAAGAAAAGAAAAAAACCTTCTTACAGACCTTAAGTATGAAATAGATAAATCTGGAATTAACTCTATTGACGCACTAAGTAACAGCATGATCCTTGAGGTGGCAGATGTTCATAATCTAGAGTTTGAGCTATATAGCCTAGAGGGTTATTTATTGAAAAGTTCAACCGCTCTTACTGGGGTTAGAGGTACAACTATTATAGACCAACAAATAGTTAATTATTTCAAAAATGAAAATCCTTCTAGATACGTCGAGGATGATACAAATACAAATTATTTCAAATCATCTTACAATCTGGTTACTAATTTTAAAAATGAACCACTTGGTATTATATATATTCCATATTTTGCTGATGATACAAGCAGCAAACAAGAGCTTACAGGGTTTTTGATAAGACTTGGTTTTGTTCATGGAAATATGATTTTAATTGCATTTGTCATTGCATATTTTATTTCAAATTTTGTAACAAAGTCTTTAGATTCGATTGGAGAAACTATTAAAAAAACAAATCTTCAAAATCAAAATGTAAAGATCAATATAGATAACACACCAAGAGAAGTTGTTGCATTAATCGATTCATATAATACAATGATAGATGAGCTTAAAAGTAGTGCAGTTAAGCTTGCAAAAAGTGAAAGAGAAACAGCATGGAGAGAGATGGCTAAACAAGTTGCTCACGAAATAAAAAACCCTTTAACTCCGATGAGATTAAGTATTCAAACTTTTGAAAGAGGTTTTAGCAAAGGCCAAGAATTCAGTAAGGAAAGAATAAAAGAATTTAGTGATTCGTTGATTCAGCAAATTGACACAATGAGCTCCATTGCGACTGCTTTTTCCGATTTTGCAGAAATGCCAGAGCCAAAAAAAGAGTTATTAAATGTTGTTGAAGTTGTAGAGCTTGCCATTGATATTTTTAATAAAGATCACATCAATTTTAATTCTTCTAATAAGGTAATCCAAGCAAATTTTGATAGGACTCAACTAATTAGGGTAATTACCAATCTACTAAAAAATGCATTTCAGGCAATTCCAGAAGACAGGATACCAGAAATTAAAGTAAGTATTTTAGAAGAAGACGATAATGTAAATATTTCGATTGCTGATAATGGTTATGGAATTTCAAAAACTGATACAGAAAAAATATTTGAACCAAGTTTTACAACAAAGTCCAGTGGAATGGGGCTTGGTTTATCAATGATTAAAAGTATTATCTCTGCCTACAACGGAAATATAACTTTTTCATCTAAGAGTAATGTTGGTACAACATTTAATATTACCTTCCCAAAAAACTAATTAAGATGTCATATAAAAATTTAACATATGAGATTGAAAATAGAATTAATATTATTTCAATCAATCGACCTGAAAAATTAAATGCGTTAAACATTGAAACATTTTCAGAGATTGATCATGCAATTAAGTCATCTGTAGCAAATGATGAAGTTAGAATTATTATTCTTACAGGTGTTGGCGAAAAGGCATTTGTGGCTGGGGCTGACATAAAAGAGTTTGTAAATTTTTCCATGCAACAAGGGTCTGAGCTTTCAGAGTCAGGTCATAAAATTTTATCTGAAACTATTGAAGGGTGTCCAAAGCCTATAATTGCAGCAATAAATGGTTACGCATTGGGTGGGGGTCTAGAGTTAGCTATGGCTTGTCACTTAAGGGTGGCTTCCGAAAACTCAAAGATGGGATTACCAGAAGTTTCACTAGGAGTTATTCCAGGCTACGGCGGGACTCAAAGACTTCCTCAATTAGTCGGAAAAGGAAGAGCTTTGGATATGATTCTGACTGCTAAAATGATCGATGCTGATGAAGCTTTAGCTTTCGGGTTGATAAATTATAAGACTGACCAAACCGAATTAATGGATTTTGTAAAAAATCTTTCGAAAAAAATCTTAGCAAATTCCTCTAACGCAATAAAGAATGCGATAAAGAGTGTTAATGCAAATTTTGAAAAAGGAATTGACGGGTTTAAGTTGGAAATTAATGAGTTTGGTAAGTGTTTTGAAACAAAGGAATTCAATGAGGGTACTTCAGCATTTTTAAATAAGAGAAAGCCAGACTTTAACTAAATATTATGTGTTTTTTAACAGCTACATAGTTGAAAAAATAAGATATTCGCCTCAAAATTAAAACATTGAAAAAGTTCTTACTACTTATTTCTATTTCCATATTTCAATTATCTATATCGCAAGAAACTAATTTAGTTGAAGTTAGTATTAATGCCTCAGTTTTAGATTATGATTCAAAAAAAGGGATATCATTTTCTGAAGTCAAATTTATCGATAAAAATGTTGGTGTTCTGACAGATACTGAGGGTAATTTTTCTTTAAATTTTTTAGATCAAAACATTAATGATGATGATATTTTTTCTGTAACCGCATATGGTTACGACACAATAAAAACCACCGCAGATAAACTCTACAAATTTTTAAATAATACTAATAAATTTTTTCTCAAAAAGTTAGACAACCCAAGAAAATGGTTTGATGAAGATGATAAAAATGATAATTATATTTTTGGTAAAGTTTTTGGTGTGTCTGGACCCATTCAAGGCGCTTCAATCAAAGTAAAAAACACTTTAGTTGAAGCAAAGTCTGATTTTGAAGGATACTTTAAAATTAAAGCTAATTTGAACGATGTCTTATCAATCAATTTTTTAGGTATGATTGAAAAACAAATTTTAATTGAAAACCTTGATGATAAATATATACTACTAAAAACAGACGCTCAGATCCTAGATCAAGTTACAATTACTGGCACTACAGAATTAAGTGATGAAGTGGAAACCGGCTATGGAAAGAAAAAGAAAAAATCGGTTGGTTTTTCGACATCAACAATTACATCAGAAGACATATCTCCTGGGGCTGTTACATTAGTTGATGCGATAAGAGGGAAGTTTACTAATGTTCAGGTTGCTTATGATCAAGACGGACCTGCGACAGGAAATAAACCACAAATTTATGTAAGAGGCGGAAGTCTATCCATCAACAATTCCGCTGCAGCGATATTTGATATTGAGGGGTTGATATACACGGAGGTACCAGATTTTATTGATCCACAGCAAATAGAGAGTATTACATTACTTAGGTCAATGGGTGCTACAAATCGTTACGGAAGTCAAGGAAGAGGAGGAGTTTTTTTAATAAAAATGAAGTCACTTTCAAGAAAAGCGGAAAGATTATTAAATTCCTTAAAGGTAAAGGGGAATGATTATAAAGAACAAGTTTCAAGAATCGATTTTGATTCACTAAAACCTTATTATGTTAAAGATTTCATTCAAGCCAAAACATTATCCGAAGCCAAGCTACAGTTTCTCACTTTAAAAGAAGGAGTTTACAAATTATCTCTTCCTTTTCATATCGAATCATTTGACCATTTTAAAAATATTGATAAAGAATTTGCAATCATCATTTTAAAATCAATTGCTGAGAAAGCAAAAGACAATCCAAAAGCTTTAAAAACCATTGCATATAAACTTGAAGAAATTGGAGAATTTAAAAATGCAAAAATTATATATCAGAGATTACTATCTATTAGACCACTAGATGAGCAGTCCTATAGAGATTTAGCATTGATATATAAAGAAAATGAAGATTATGATTTAGCCGCCAGTTTATTTGATATTATGCTTAACAATAAGCAAAAAAATGTTAACATGCTAGGTCTTCAGGAGACAGTTGTTAACGAGGCTGCTCATTTATATTTTACACATCTAGACAAATTAACTTTGACAGACTTTCCTTTAAAAACCTTAAAAACTTATATACCAAAAAATGATTGGGGAAACTTTGGTTTTGATTATAGAATTATTTTTGATTGGAATGACCCTGCGGTTGAGTTTAACGTCCAGTTTGTTGGGCCAAAAAAGAAATATTATGATTGGTCACACACTGTTCTTGACGATAAAGACTTGTTAGAAGATGAGTTAAAATATGGATACAATACAGAGGAGTTTATAATTGAAAAATCTGATAAAGGAAAATGGCTTATAAATATTGAAAATTATACAATTCAGGATGAGTCAAACCCTACTTACATTAAATATACTGTCTTCAAAAATTATGGAAGGCCAAATGAAATTAAGAAAGTCCAAGTAATTGATTTAAATAAATTAAAACAGAAAATTACTTTAGATGTGCTGAATTATTACAACTAACAATGTTCGTTGTAAGCTCCTTTTAGATTTTGTGAAATCATTTCAGCAGCCCTTCCTTCAATATGGTGCCTTTCCAGCATATGAACTAATTCGCCGTCTTTGAACAAAGCAATAGCTGGTGAGCTTGGTGGAAATGGCGCTAAATAATGTCTTACTTTTTCAACAGCATCACGATCTACTCCAGCAAAAACAGTTGTAAGATGATTAGGTTTTTTATCATTTGTTAGACTTGTAATCGCACCTGGTCTTGCATTTGCTGCCGCACAACCGCATACGGAATTTACGACCACTAAAGTTGTTCCTTTATTTGAAATCATCTTCTCAACATCATCAATTGATTTAAGTTCATCAAATCCTTGATCAGTGAGTTGTTTACGCATTGGATATACTAATTCTTCTGGATACATTTAAATAGAATAATTATTAATGAAACAAATATATAACCTTTTCATATAATTTCTTTTTTACTTTTGCTATTTTCGTAGGGTTATTCAATATGGAACAACTAGTAAACGCCTTAGAGGATTTTTTTATTTCATTAGAAAGCCCAATTTTACAGGCTTTTGTTGGTGGATTATTTACATGGATTTTAACCGCACTTGGTGCTAGTCTTGTATTCTTTTTTAAGTCAGCTAACAGAAAGCTTCTTGATGCAGCTCTTGGTTTTACTGGAGGAGTAATGATAGCAGCAAGTTTTTGGTCTCTTCTCTCCCCTGCAATCGCTGCTGTCGAAAGACAACACGAATTAGGATTAACTAGTTTACCATCTTTTTTACCACCAGCCATAGGATTCTTTTTGGGTGCATTTTTCCTTTATTTTCTTGACAAAAAAATTCCTCACCTGCATCTTTTCAAAAAAATTGAAGAAGCAGAAGGCCCTAAAACCGACTTAAAAAAAACAGAGCTTTTAGTTCTAGCTATTGCAATTCACAATATTCCTGAGGGATTGGCTGTAGGTGTAGCTTTTGGTGCAATTGCCTCTGGAATGGATATTGGTTTTACATTAGGTGGAGCAATAGCACTTGCAATTGGTATGGGATTACAAAATGCTCCTGAAGGTTTTGCCGTTTCAATGCCTATGAGAAGAGCTGGCTTTAGTAGATTTAAATCATGGCAATGGGGCCAACTATCAGCAATTGTTGAACCTATTTTTGCTGTCATTGGAGCTGCAATAGTAATCTTGGTATATCCTATTTTACCCTATGCATTAGCATTCGCAGCTGGTGCAATGATTTTCATTGTAGTTGAAGAAGTAATCCCCGAAAGCCAAAGTGGAGGAAATGCAGATATTGCTACAATGGGTCTGATAGCAGGTTTCATAGTAATGATGTGTCTTGATGTTGCACTGGGTTAATTAACCACAGCCACAATCTTTATTCGAACAATTTCCTTTTGTTTTCTTAGGACTAAATTTTCTAACTAGAAAAATTACAGCTAAAATCAAAGAAGTAATAACTAATATATTCTGAATATTAAGTTCCATTAGCTTATTATTTGAAATGAAATTAGTGATATAAAATATGCTAATGCTGTCATAATAATAAATTGAAGTATAGGCCATTTCCATGAATTAGTTTCTTTTTTTACAATTGCCAAAGTACTCATACACTGCATAGCAAATGCATAAAATAAAAGAAGTGAAATACCTGATGCCATTGTAAATATTTTGTTTCCATTGCTGTCTGTTTCTCTTGCCATAATGTTTTTAATTTCCTCTTTTTTACCAACGGAATCATCATAATTATCAATATTATAGATGACCGCTAATGTGCCAACAAAAACTTCACGAGCTGCAAAGGACGTTATAATTCCAATTCCTATTTTCCAATCATACCCAAGTGGCTTGAAAACTGGCTCAATTCCTTTACCGATATAGCCGATGAATGAGTTCTCAAGTTTTATTGAAGCCTCCAAAGTTTGGATTTCTTCTTGGCTAAATTCTTGAACACTTTCAGTAATGTAATTTCTAGGGTTTTCAAACTTATCTCCAATTCCATTGGTTGCTAAAACCCATAATATTACAGAGATAGCAAGGATTATTTTTCCAGCTTCAACAACAAATGATTTTGACTTTTCAAAAACAGTATAAAACACATCTTTGATTCTTGGAAACTTATAATTTGGCATTTCCATGACAAATATTGATTTCTTTTTAATTTTTAAGATTTTGGTTAATACTAATGAAGATAAAAGAGCTGTAACAAATCCGATTATATATAAGCTCATAAGTGCAACTGCTTGATAATTTAGCCCAAATATTTTTTCGTCGGGTATTACTAAAGCAATTATTATTAAATAAACAGGAAGTCTAGCTGCACAAGTCATAAAAGGTGTAACTAAAATTGTTATTAACCTTTCTTTCCAGCTTTCAATATTTCTTGTTGCCATAATCGCAGGTATCGCACATGCAACTCCAGAAATTAATGGGACAACACTTTTTCCGCTTAGGCCAAATTTCTGCATAGTCTTGTCTGTAAGAAATACAACCCTACTCATATATCCACTCTCCTCAAGAATAGATATAAACATAAATAAAAATGCTATTTGAGGTATAAAAATTACTATTCCTCCAATGCCCGTAATTATTCCGTCAGCCAAAAGATTTGTCATAGCACCCGATGGAAAATTTATTTTAACCCAGTTTGCTAGTGATGCAAATGAAGAGTCAATCAAATCCATCGGTACACTAGCCCATTCATAAATTGATTGAAAAATAGCCATTAAGATCATTAAGAAGATTAAATAACCAAAAATTTTATGAGTAAGGATTTTATCAATTTTTGCTCTAAATCCTTGAGCTTTTGAACTATCAATTATTTGACCTTCTTTTAAAATATTATTGATCAGTTGATATCTCTTTATTGTTTCTTTTTGTTGTAATCTTTTTAGTTCAGATGTTGATTTAATTTCAAAGTCAGAGTTTTCAATTTCTTGTCTTGAAACATTACTGAAATTTACATCCTGACAAATAACAACCCAGAGTTTATATAATTTTTGGTTTGGAAAAATCTTTTTTAAGTTGTTAAAATATTCAGGTTCAATTATACTTGTATCTAGAAATATTTTTGAAGAAAGTTCCTTGTAATTTTCGATTAAATTTTTGACATCACTTACCCATTCTTTTGACCTATTTGTAGTAAGTATTATTTTGGTGTCTAATTCTTTTTCAAGTTTTTCAATGTTAAGCTCAATACCTTTGTATTTCATTCGGTCTGACATATTTATTGCTAGTACAGTGGGAATTTCTAAATCTTTTACCTGGGTAAATAATATCAGGTTTCTTTTCAAATTTTCAACATCACTAACAATTATCGCTAGGTCAGGAAAATCTTTGTGATTTTTATTTAGTAAAAGCTCAACCACTAAGTTTTCGTCCATTGATGATGCATTTAGGCTATATGTCCCAGGAAGATCGAAAATATGAGCTTTTGCTCCACGACTTAATTTGCAGATACCTTCCTTTTTTTCAACAGTTACTCCAGGGTAATTGGCAATTTTTTGATTTAGTCCTGTCAATGAGTTAAAAATAGAAGTTTTACCGGTATTCGGGTTTCCTATTAAAGCTACTTTTATTTGCCTACTCATTTGCTTAGTTCTATCTGAATTAATTTGGCAGTTTCCTTTCTGATTGCCACATAACTTCCATTAACCTCTAGGTAAATAGGACCTTGAAAAGGGGCTTGTTGAATTAGCTTTACACTATTTCCAGGCAAACATCCCATCTCCAATAACTTAATAGGTATTTCTTTTGATGAAACATCAACTATTTTACCTTTTTCACCTTTTTTTAAATCACTTAGTTTAGGCATAGTAGTTATTTAGAACCATTTTAAAGAGCCAAATTTAATGAAATTGGGAAGATTAATCTATTTTTTTTAAGATTTCAATATCGGATAATAACCTGTCAATTTCTAAATCATCAGTACCATCATAAAACCCTCTAATTTGCCTTTTTTTGTCGATTAACATAAAATTTTCAGTATGAATCATATCAAATTCACCATATTCAGTGTCTTCAACAGCTAGATAAGATTTACGGGCAAGATCATAAATTTGTTTTTTATCCCCTGTTACTAAATTCCATTTAGAATCGTCAACATTATTTTCAACCGCATATTTTTTTAATTGTTGAACTGTGTCAACTTCGGGAATAACAGTGTGTGATAAAAATAATATATCATTATCGTCTTTCAGCTCTTCTTGTAATCTATACATATTTTTTGTCATTATCGGACATATATCTTGACATGTTGTAAAAAAGAAATCAGCAACATAAATTTTATTTTTATAAAATTTATGAGTTATTATTTGCCCATTTTGATTTGTTAATTCAAAATCAGAAATTTTATGGTATTTAGATACATGAATTACAGATGAATCAACCAGTTTTTCATTTACTTCAGCAGGTTGATAAATTGGCAATGTTTCAACAGGTTTTAAAATCGTGTAAAACAATGTAATGGCAGCTGCTGAAAAAGCCAAAATAAATCCAACTGTAATAAAATCTCTTTTCCTAAATAACTTCAAAGCCTATAATTTTATGGTATGCAAAAATACAACAGTTTTAAATTAAATAATCAAAATAGATATTTTTAATTTACTATTAATCAATTACTTTTGTCAGCTAATTAATCACATCTATGGAAATCTTAATTAAAATTTCGCAATTTATTTTGAGCCTCTCATTAATTATTGTTCTACATGAGTTTGGACACTATTGGCCAGCAAGGTATTTTAAAATAAAAGTTGAGAAGTTCTACTTATTTTTTGATGTAAACTTTTCATTATTCAAGAAAAAAATTGGAGAAACAGAATGGGGAGTTGGTTGGTTGCCTTTAGGTGGTTATGTAAAGATTTCAGGAATGATTGATGAAAGTATGGATAAAGAGCAAATGGCAAAACCCCCACAACCATGGGAGTTTAGATCTAAGCCTTCATGGCAAAGACTTATTGTCATGTTGGGTGGTGTTACTGTCAATTTCATTATGGCAATAATTATTTACATAGGTCTAGCCTACAGTTATGGTTCTTCGTCCATTTTGTTAGACTCAATCAAAGACGGATACTTAATTAGTAATCCTGTGTTTTTAGATTCTGGGTTTAAAACAGGTGATAAAATTTTGACCGTCGACGGAGAAAAGCTAAGCACATATTCTGAGTTGAGAAAATCAATTATTGGATCAACGACTTATCAAGTTGACAGGGATGGAGATATAATCGAAATTAATTTACCTGTAGATTTTTTAGGTAAATTATCATCAAGTGATGATGTTTCATCTTTTGAGTTTAGAATGCCATTCATTATTCAGAGTGTTTCAGAAGAATCTTTAAATAAAGATTACGATTTAAGGCAAGGGGATATTGTAGTATCACTAAATGGCCAAGAAATTAAATATGCCGATCAAATAACAACACTACTCAAAGAAAACTCTAATAGAACAATAGAGGTTGAGCTTTTAAGAGATTCTTTCAGATTGAAAAAAACATTAAACGTAGATGAAAACGGAAACTTGGGAATTTTTCATGGTGCTAATGTGAAAGATATAGTAGATTTAGGATATATTGAAGTTGTACAAAATTCATATTCTTTACTTGAAAGTGTCTCTGTTGGAATAAATAAATTTGTTTCTTTTACGGGCTTTTACCTTGAACAGTTTGTCGCTATTTTTAATCCGAGTACCGGAGCATATAAAGGGCTTGGAGGTTTTATTGCCATAGGAAATATTTTTCCTTCTTCCTGGGATTGGCAATCATTCTGGAATACTACTGCTTTTCTCTCAATTATGCTAGGAGTTTTAAATTTATTACCTATTCCTGCCCTAGATGGAGGTCATGCAATGTTTCTTATATATGAAATGATTTCTGGACGAAAACCTTCAGACAAATTCATGCAGACAGTTCAGGTAATTGGTTTTATTATCCTGTTATCATTAGTGATATTTGCAAATGGAAATGATATATATAAGTTATTTAATTTTATAGTTTAATATGACATGGTTCTATAACTTGCTTTTCCTTTGGATTTTTACAGGACTATGTACTTTCTTATACCTCATATTTTCAAAAACAATTGCTCCTTACGGAAGACATTCGAATTCAGATTGGGGAATTACTATTGATAATAA
>CENP01102549.1_pt1 | contig 32335 bp, 23 predicted proteins | sample 361281 | NCBI WGS metagenome assembly CENP01 (sample SAMEA2591122, study PRJEB7988) | marine metagenome | biome: marine biome (ENVO:00000447); feature: deep chlorophyll maximum layer (ENVO:xxxxxxxx); material: saline water (ENVO:00002010), including plankton (ENVO:xxxxxxxx) | depth 70 m | reverse complement strand
AAAAAAATAGATTTAGGTCGATTAAGAATGAGTTTAAGTGTTCTTAAATTAACTAAAGAAAAAATTGAGTATAGTGCAGCTGCAATGCCTCCATTTTTTTACTATAATAGCAAAAAAGCTACGTGTGAGGAAATATTATTAGAAGGACTACCATTAGGAGGATTAAAAAACGAGTCATACACAAAACAGAGTTTAGAAATGTCTAAAGGTGATACCATTATGGTTGTATCAGATGGTCTTCCCGAGGCTGAAAATGAAAATAAAGAGTTGTACGACTATCAACGTATCAACTCAATTTTAAAAAACTCGAATGAACTTGACGCAGAGGAAATAAAGAAAAAACTATTTAGTTCTCTGGATAATTGGTTAAAGGGAGGAATACCGGAAGACGATGTTACTGTTCTTATAATTAAGAAAAACTAGTTTATAGTGTAAGCAGACATATTTGCCTGATTCGTATTATTTGATTTAAATTTTTTATTAAACTTCTTCTTTTTCTTTAGAGTTGTTTTTTTTGATTCAACTGATACTTTTTTCGAATTTTCATTTGCGTATGAATTAAAGTTGGTATTCATTTTTTTATTGTTTGATTTATTCAATGAACTTAAGTAATCTTCTTTAGATGTTGATTTTTTAAAAGTCGACTGTTTCGAAGAAGCCTTGGCATCTTCTGCACAAGAATAAAAAGTCACTAAAAAAAATAGGGTAAATATTAGTATTATTTTTTTCATTTATTTAATTTTTGATTCTTTGATAAACTAATCCTCTTCCAATTCCTTGTTGCCCTAGAGTGTCTTTAGTTATTTGAATATACATATCATCATTGTAAAATTCAACACTGGCATAATGAGCACGACTTTTATCGTAAGGTTCTAAAATTCTCTCCGGAATATAATTACCAGATATAAACTCAGCATACTCAGAAAGATTACCATTTGAGTATTCGAACTTTCCATAAGCACCAAAACCTCCGTATTCTGTCTGATCAGGTTCATATATTCCTGTTTGGTCAACAGAGTAAATAAAATGACCATTAGTCAAAATTTTTACATCCAAAACAGCATCATCAGGAACAGAAACCGTATCAACAGCAATTCCATTTACATAGGATATCTCATATACTCTTTTCCATAATCCATCCATCTTTGTCTTTTCTGAAGCATCAGGCATTCTTTCCCAATATTCGTGAAAATCATTAACTACCATTTGTTTACCCATTCCATCAGGCGCAGTAACTGTACTTTGGGTATAAGTATTGTCTTGGATGTCCACCAATAAATCAAAATTTCTAGCTTCAACACCTAGTGAGTCTTTATAATAGTCAAGACTTCCTCCCATCCAACCTGTTCCCGACCGCATCATTTCAGTTAAGATATTGTTTTCTTTCATCTTATATTTTCCAAAACCGCCCATGCCTCCTTTCCAAGGGGAATTATCTGGTGCAGGGGTATTGATTATAAAAATTGAGTGTCCATATTTTAATATTTTTGTCTGGGCAAATAAAGTATCATCTGAATCCTCTGTTAAAAGAGTATCCACGTGAACACCATTAACTATTTGTATGGTTCCAAGTCTTTTCCATACTCCCTCAATCGGATCAATACTTTCAGTAGCTATTTTTTTTTCTCCTTCAGAGCACCCTAATATAAGCGTCAAAGAAAGAGCAAAAAGTATACGTAGGTTTTTCATTTTTAAATAAATTTTATTCAATTTATAATTTTTAATTGTTTTTTAAAAGTCATTTGATAAAATTTGTTAGAATTTAACTAACATCAATATCAGTTTGACCAGGATCTTGAACCGAAATTTGACCTCCCCAAACACAAGTACACATACTATTTTTAGTAACAATTGGCATAAATTTAAGCTTTGCCTTAACAGAACCACCGGTCCAAGGTGTTGTCATAGGGATACAAGGCATTGGTTGAAGAACGCCAAGATTTTTGGCCGTTGCCGCTGCGACTACTGGATTTATTATTGACATACACTTACCAAATGAGGGAATATTTAACAAAGGTTTAAAATCCATGATATTTGCTATTGGCTGAGACGTAGATTTTGTAGCCATATTCATAGGCAAAACAGTTATTGGTTTTGCACCACCGTCTCCCATAGTACATTGAATTTTTCCTCCATGAATTAAACACTTTGGCATTAGAATTTATTTTAGTTGTTCTTTAGTTATTAAAAAAATTAAATAATAATTATATTGAACTCGCATTTGAATTTTATAAAGTTAATTTTTTAAAATGAATTTCAAAAAAAATGTTTTATGGCTTACCTTTCTGATAAATTCAATAGCATATTCTCAATCTAAGGATTGCAACTGTAACAATTCTGAATTATTAGAGTTATATAGAATTGGACAATTTGAAACTGTAAAAAAAAATATTAATTGCTGCCTAAAAAATACTTTTAAAGGCTCAGAAAAAAATCTTTCACTAGAAATTTTGAGTCTTACTGCAATTGCTCAGGATTCACTTTTAATTGCAAAAAAATTCATTACTGATATTGTTTTATCCAACCAAGATTATGATCCACTAACCGAGAATATAATTTTTGAAAAAATCTTTGAGGAGGTTAGAGATGAAAACCTGCAAATTAGAGTCTCATCACTGTCAAAGAGACCTGAAGATATAAAAACAGCTCCTGCAATTGTTGAACTTATAACATCAGATGAAATTCAAGCTGCAGGTTATAATGACATTACTGAAATATTAAATAACCTACCAGGTTTTGATATTTCAATGTCAAAAAGTCTTTTATATAGCAATGTTTATCAACTTGGTCTCAGAGCTGACAGTAATGAAAGAACACTGCTTATGATTGACGGTGTTGAAGAAAATGATGTGTATCTAAACTGGGCTTATATTTCCAGACAATATCCAATTTCAAACATTAAGGCAATTGAAGTTGTCTATGGTCCAGCATCTACGATATATGGTCCAAGAGCTTTTGTAGGTGCCATAAACATAATTACATACAAACCAGATGAAAAATCTAGAAATTATTTTAGTAATAAATTTGGGAAAGACAACGGTAGGATTCGAGGTAATATATCTTCTGGGTCCTTTAATACAAAAAACATTGACCTCACTTTTACTAATTTTTTAAAAAAGTTAAATCCTGGTGAGGATAATAAAAATTTTAATTATCAAATAACTGCTAGACTTTTTGAATCTGATGAAAATGATTTAACAAATGTTCCATTTTTAGATTTTAATACAGCTGATCTTAATAAACTAGAATATGATCATCTAACTACAGATATAAATTCAAGTTCAACTTCGATAATATCATTTACTAATGACTATTCTGGGTATCAAAATCTTTATGATATCGTGGGAGGAAAAATACAACTAAGTGATGAAGGAAAAAATTTAGCACTTCAATATGATAAAGATGCTTATCAGGGAAGTATAAACGGAAATCCAATGACTCCTTCAAATGCATCAAGAGATTATTTTCTTGAAGCAAAACTCTCTTTCAGAAATATTATGGTTGGCTACAGATTTTGGAAAAATGTTGAGGGATGGGGAGGATGGTATAACGACATGGAAAATGCACCATCAAAAAATGGAGCCAACTGGGCTCCTCAAAACAAAACTTTATTTTTAAAATATGATAATAAACTTAGCGAAAAAGTTAGTGTGTCTGTTCAATCATCATTCAAAAATCATAGCCTAGGAAGAGAGACTGTTCGTGTCTTATTTAAACCATTTGCAAACCCTGGTGGAAACCTGACACTAATAGATTTAATTCAATATGACTCTATTAAGAATAGATATCCTGTATACCAAATTGGAGACAATATAATTCCTCAGACAATACCTGCAACATTTTTGAGTTCAGATCCAACAAGTGAAAAATTTCATGGTTGGTTAAACAGATATTATTTCTATCAAGCAACTCAAGGACGTTTTGAGGGAAGAATATATTATGATACTGAAAAATTTAAATTCATGTCAGGAGTTGATTACAGACTAACCTCATCACAAGGAGATTATCTGGTTTTCTATGATTCAAACTGGAGAGGTAGTGACTTTCTTGACAATCAAATAGATCAAAGTTATGCACAAGAGTATGGCACAGCTGGCGGAAGTATTACCTCTAACGCAATTCATAATCCAGGAAGTAATCTTTATTCTCTAATTGATCTTGGGGTTTTTATTCAGGGTAGCTATAAAATCGGAAATAATTTTATTCTAAACTATGGCATTAGATTCGATAAACAAAAACAAAGAAATAGCGCAACTAAAGGCTACGAGGTTTTTTTACCAAGATTTGGCCTTGTCTACACTAACAATAAATATCTAGTTATCAAAGCAAATTACTCTCGTGGATTTCAGCAACCGACATTATGGGCTAGGTATAGCACTGCAGGTATAAGGGTCACAAATCCGCAATTACAACCTGAAGGAATCAATTATTTAGATTTATCAATCTTAGGAGAATCAAAAAACAAAACATTTAGTTGGAATTTAGGACTTTTTAATTATTCGGTTTTTGATGCTATAAAATTAGTGTCTGCTGGTAACTACTCCAGGCATACTAATGTTGACCAGTACGATATTTCTGGTGGGATGTTTAGCTTAAAATTAAACTCCAGGTCCAAAAAATTAAGATTTAATTTAAATGGAAATTACACCTCACCTAAAACTATTGACTCAGATGGAAATGAAATAACACTTGCTGATATTTCACAATACAGGCTAAACTTTGGGGTTACTAGTTTTTTAAATCTAAAAAAATTCAACGCCAGTATTAATTTACGTGGTAACTTTGTTTCATCTAGACCTGTTGGAGAAGATACTACAGTAGAGGGAAATTATGGACTAAATTACAGTAGAGAAATTCCATCTTATTTTATTTTAAACTCGAACCTAATATTAAGACATAAAAAAATACCAAATATCTATTTAAGTCTTTCTTTGAATAATATTTTAAATAAATTATATTACCACCCTGGAATAAGAAAAGCAAGAGCATTTTTTGATGTTCCTGATAGCAGAAATCAGTATACTTTAGCAAGTGGAAAATCAGATTACACTAGTTGGTATAATAACACAGCAGGCGCAGAAAATAGCCCATATATTCCACAAAACCCTAGAAACCTTTTAATTAGATTAATTTTTGATTTTTAAATTAATCTAATTCAAAAACTTTTCCCTCTTTATTTAATTCCCTTTTTATTCCCAATCTTATATGATTTATAGTAATCTCAGTATTTTCTTGCTTTGATAAAAGCCATGCATGCTGAATTACATTTTTAATTGACCCACCACTTAATTCATAATTTGTGGAGATATCATTTAAATCGTTTTTAGTCAAATTTGAAATAGAGTCTAGGGCGTTCATCCATAGTTTAAGCTTTTGAGATTTATTTGGAAGTTTATAATAAATTACAGATTGAAGTCTTCTTGAGAATGCGTCGTCAATATTAGGTTTCAAATTGGTTGCTAAGATTATTAATCCATTATAATTTTCAACACGCTGAAGTAAATAAGCAGTTTGTTGATTGGCAAATTTATCTTTTGAGTCACCAACTGAGGTTCTTTTTGAAAACAATGATTCAGCTTCATCAAAAAAAAGTATCCAATTTTTATTTTCAGCGATGTCAAAAATCCTGGATAAGTTCTTTTCTGTTTCACCAATGTACTTAGATACTATTTGAGATAAATCAACCCTGTATACATCTAGACTATTCATTTTACCCAATAATGAAGCAGTCAATGTTTTTCCTGTTCCTGGGGGGCCATAAAAAAGTGCTTTGTAACCACTATTTATTTTTTTCAATAAACTATTATCATTTTTAATTTCAACACTGTATTTAACCCATGTGTTTATTGTTTTTAATTCATCAATTATATTTTTATCTAAAATTAAATCTTCCCAATCTAGAGCAGTACTTAAAATATTGGCAGGGAAATTTGAACTATAGGTTGGTCTGTATTTTTTTCCCAAACTGATAAACTGAATAAACTCTGCACTCAATGATAAGGTTGAAAATAAAAATGAATCAAATGAATCATCATAATTTATATAAAGTATATTTTTTTTCTTAAATATGTGATCGTCCTCAAAGAAAGTTTGAATATGAATTTTACCCTGAATACTATTATTGTGAAAAATAAAAGAAATGGTTTCCAACGTAGGAATAAATAAGTTTCTATTGCTAACAACCTTTCCACCAAATTCAGTGAAAGGTTGGTCCAAAACTTTATTTTTAATTAAAAATTTATCAAAAATTTGAACCTGAAAATAAGATGAGATTGTGGAGATAAGAATTACTCTCTCCATATCAGATAATTGGTTTTCTTGTAAAAAGTTGGCATAATTACTGGAATCATTTTCAATATTAGGTGGTGATATATAATCAAACTCTGTATTTTCAAAAAAGCTTTTTAATCTATTATCAATAAGGGTTATGAGCCAGTTTATTTCGTTCTGAATTGTAAAAGCGTTATCTTTTATTTTTTTACTCATTTTATTTTTGCCATTCAACGTTAATAACATTATCCATAAATAAAGTTTGAATTCTATTTATATTCCATGGTATAGTGGTAAGTATTATATCATATGGTTTTTTTTCTACATGTAAAGAATAGTTTGAACTATCTTTTTTATTAAGAACCCCGTTTCTTGACAAAAAAGTTTCCCTAAATGTTTGCGGCGAGGTATTAGCCATTTTATCCCAATTTTTAATTACTCCCTCAATTAGAGAGTCACACATCTCTAATTCAATATTTGATAAATTTTGGGAGATATCTATTTCATAGCTGATTTTAACACCAAGCATTATTTTATTTAAAATTAGTTCTTCTTCTTTAAAATCTAAATTTTTAAAAACTAAATAATGGGTAAGTAATATGCTCTTTTGCCTTAAATCTTCACTTTTAAATTTTTTGTTTTCTAAATATCCTAACTTTTCAAATAAACTATATAGGAAGGGCCATAATAAAACTAATCCTGAATTATTGATATTTATATATTGAGAGCTATCAGCTTTAACTGGAATTTTATCCTTGATATTCTTCGGATCAATATTCACTCCGACATTCTCATTTTTAATTTGATTTTTTTCAATTAAAATACTTTTCAAATATATATTCTCTATTAAAGTTTCATTAAGTTTTGATACATAAAATTTTGATTTTTTAATTTTATCGAAAAAATCCTTACTTCCAATTTGGTTGTTTTTCGTGAATTTTTTCAAAAGATCAAGCATAAATTCATCGATGTCATAAATTATAAAGCTTGACTTTGACCAAAGAAATGAGGAATAAATATAAAGCTCTTCAGTATTTTTTAATTCCAAACCATCTAGAAAAGTCTTTTTATATATTTTGAAAATTATTTCTGAAAACAAAGTTATCCTTTCATTTAGTTTTGGATCAATTATGTCCAAAAATTTGTCTTTCTTACTTTTAGGAAATATTGATAATATTGATGATATTTTAGATTTATTTTTTGATGAGTCATAAATCAATTTCCTAATTCTTAGTTTGTCTTTTTTTAATAAGAAAAGGAGATTATTGTACAATTCTCTCTTACCTATATTCTTTTGTATGGTTTGGATCGAACCAAACTCAATATAATATGCTAATGTTTCAAAATTATTAGGTAAGTTTAAACTTGATAATTTTTTTTGGTTTTGAATAATCTTTAAATTAAATTTTCTAAAAAAACTATCAAATTTTTTTTCTTCATTTAACTCTATGAATAAATTATAAATTTTTTTTCTTTTAATTAACTTAAGTGAATCCTTAATTGATTCAATGAATTTTGTTTTAAAGACATCACTCTTCTTTTTTGTGTAATTCGAGAGATTCAAAAGGAGTTTATCATTAACTAAAAGTGAACTAAGATCAAGTATCCTTTTTTTCAAAATAGCATTTTCAAAAATTTTATATGCATCGCCAATATTAAAACTTTCACTTCTTCTCCAAAAAGGTAGATTATTCTCAGCTATGAGACTAAAAGCAAGATCATTGTAATAAATTTTTTCTTTTTGCGAAAAGGTAGTACCAATAAAAATATTTTTTTCTAAAAATATCTTTATAGATGAAGATATTTCCTTAATGATGACTTTTTTATTTTGGTCAGATTTTTTAGTGCCGATCATTAATACTTTTAAAAGGTTTTTATTTTCAATATTTTTTAAATTTTTTAAATTTAATTTTGTTGACTTTAATAAATGATATAAAAATCCAATTGAAATATCAGAAAAGGTGATTTTATTTTTTCTGTCAGTATTAAGTATCCTTATTATATATGATCTCAAAATTATTTTAAACCCATCCTGATTTAAGTTTCCAAAATTAAAATTTTGATTAATATTCAAAATTATTTCCTCAAAAATTGAAATAAAATTTTTGAGTCTCTCAAATAATACATTAAACTTATGTTTGAATTCATCAGACAAAGAAATTTTGACAAGTGACGAAATTAAATCCCTATCATATATATTAACTTCTAAAAATTTAATTAATGAAACTTCATCTTTAATAATTTGTTCAATATTCCTAAAGGTATTATTACCATCATTGATTAAGTCTTTTGGAATATTTATCTCATTTTTTAAATTTAAGAGAAATTCGAAATTATTTTCATTATATATTATCTCTTTCTGATTATTTTTAAGTAATATATCTATCGAATAATTAATGTTTGTAATATCATTAAAATCTGTTTCATTAAATAAATTTTCATTCAAATTTTCTTTCAGGAATGAAGTTAAATCTCTTTTTACATCTTCTGCATCAAAAAAATCTTTTTGACCTACTGATTTATCATCTAAAATTTTTTTTATTAATAAATTCAAATCACCGATAATTTCCCTAAACTTACTTATCGCCTTATGATCAAATGATTTTTCACTTATGATTTTTTTTAGTGACAAACTAATGTCACCAATTATAAACTTAAACTTGGAATAGGACTTTTGATCGAATAATTTCTCTTCGAAAATTTTTTTAGAAAATAAACTTAAGTTAGCTGTTACCGTTTCAATGGTATCAATAAATATCCGATCGTATGATTTATTTTGAAAAATAGTTTTAACAAATAAACTCAAGTTCTTATTCAGGTCATCTATGTTTGGAAGATCTATCTGGCTGAACAAATTTTGATCTCTAATCTTTTCGAGCGATATACTGAATTTATTTATTATTTTTTCTAAGTACCGAAAGTTCTTTTCAAACTTTAATACATCATTTTGAATATGTTTAAATGCCAAATTTGATGTGTCAGCTATTTCCTTATCATAATCTAATTTATCCTCTATCTCCAAGGCAGCAGAATCATTGTCCCCAGTCCCCTCCAGCAGTTCCCTTCTGGTAGTATCATTTAGTGCTCGATTTGATGTGTCAGCTGTTTCCTTATTATAATCTAATTTATCTTCATTTTCTGGCTGAAAACCTTCGAGATCTTGAGGACCTTGTTGTGATATTTCTCTTGAAATATTACTAAAAAAAGAAAGATCAATTTTAGAATTTATTTTTTTTATAACCTCGGGAAAAAGATACTTGATTATTTGAAAAATAAAGAGATTTTTTGAAAGCTTTTGTTTTTTTTCTTGTAGAATCTTAATTGTAAAATATCTTAGTTTTCTTTCAAAAAGTACTTTATTTTCTTTTGGAAAAAAATTTGTCAATTTTTTTAGAGTAAATATAAAATCATGCCTAAATTCAGGATCAATTAATAATGTTATCTTTCTAAATGTTTTGTCATTTAAGTTATCGATCAAATGTGATGAAAAGAATAATTTTTTAAAACTATCAATATCTAAATCTGATTTATTTAATATAATTGTTATTACTCTCTCTAACAATTTACTATTTATTAATCTTGAATAAATGTCATGGGATAGAGCCTTTTTTGAGAAAAAAATTTGATGAGTAATCCTTTCAATTGCATCTAACTCTAACTTGGTTTGATTAGCTTTTTCGGTCATTATCTCAATCGATTTTACCAAAATCAAATCAAAAGGAATTTTTGTCTTTTCAGATAAAATATTCAGTATGTTTATTAGAGTTTCATGGTCAGTAAATTTATTAAAATGGATAAATTGCTTTTCAATAAAAATCAAAACATCTTCATCACTATTAAAAAACTTTTTAAAACTGTTTTCAAGTTTAAAAGAATTATAAATCGAAAATATAAGTTTCAGAAATCGATTTTCAATTTTTTCATATCGTTGAATTTGAAGATCTTCCAATTTTAGTTTTGAGTCAAATTCAAATAGAAACTTTTTTGTTTGATAATTATTATAACTGAATATTCCTGACTTATTTGAATCTAAATTCACCTCGATTACTTCTTTAGTAAATATTGTTTGCAAAATTTTGTAAAGATCTGTGCTTAATAAATTATAATTAATCTCAAGCATAAAATTCTCCATGAACAATTCATATGGGATTTTTTTATACTCAGAAATTTTTTTTAAAAAAGTATTTATGAGAAAATATAAATTCTTATCGTGCTTTATATTTAAAATGTGGTCTATAAAAACTTGAGAATTAGTTTTCAACTTATTTTCTGATGAAGAAAACTTATCTAATGATATAAATGAAAAAGATTGATTTATTAACTCTCTGAAATCATATATAACATTTATTTCGTCTTGTGAAAATCTATCTTTTAAAAAATACAATAAAAACTCTTTTTTTTCAGTTAGCTCTGATAGTTGGTAAAGTTCTAATTCTGAAAGTTTTTTATTTTGATATACTTTACTAATTTCAATCAGATCAAAAAAAGAGCTTTTAGTGCTATCAGATTTAAAATCATAAAAAAAATTATTTATGGAGATTTCATCGTATTTCAAAAATTCTAAATTATTTTTTTCATTTTTAGAATATTTTAAAAGAGGAAATATTGAGTTTTTAATGTTTTCTTTCTTAAAAATTTTTGAAGATAATGAATGCTCAATTTGATTATATGATATTAGGTTATAAATCGAATTTACAATGCTAAAAAAAGGAATACCAAAATCATCAGAAATCTGAATCAATAACTCTTTTATTTTACTTTTTTCAAATTTATTTTCAAAAAAAGACGAATAACTTAATAAAAAAGATTTTTTGGAGAACCTTTTAAAATTATAAACTTGATCAGTCAATACAGAATTGATCAAAAAATAAAAATCGTTGAAAATAAAATAATCTTTGGAAAGAGTTTCTTTTAGATAATTATTAAAATCATTTGTAGTTTTTTGATTAATAAATCTTAAAAATCTTTTTTTTTGAGATCTATTATCAGATAATGACCCATATAAAACATTTTCTGAAGTTTTTTTCTTCTGATACCACCATGGATAATATCCGTTATCAAGAAAAAATTTGTTTGGGTCTTCTAAATTATTAATCAGATTTTTTTTCTTGTACTCAATTAAAACCTTATTAAATTCTGTTTCAAATTTTCTCAAAAAATTTTTTAAATTGAATTTTTTTAGATCAATTTCTAATTTATCTACATAAAAGTTTTCTTCTATTCCATTGTTAATTAAACACTTTTCGATAATCGAAGTGATATCCCTATTCGACTTTTGATCTATGTAATTATCAAAACTGTTAAAAGATTTTTTTGATTTAAAATTTATATCAAAATTAATTTGATTAATTAAAATTGATTTAGATTTCATATTTGTTCTTTATAACTACTAATTAATTGAATCATTTGAATAGAGAGTTTGTCAATATTTGGTTTTTTCTTGGACTTCGAGTTTAACCAATTAAAATAAGTTTTTTCAAAAATCGACATTTCATTTATATTTAAAATAAATAAATCAAAGTTGACATGAAGAGGAATAAATTTTTTAATATTTGATTTTAAATATGAAATGAATTCTGTGTTTTGAAATCTTCCCGGCCAATCTGGACAAACTATACTTATTTTATTTGAATATTGAAAATAAGATGGGAATTCGTTTTCATTGTTAAGATCCATTCTAAGATCACTAATTTCGCTTATTTGAATTCTGTTTTGTTTTTTAATTTTAAAAAATTTTGTCATCTCATTAATGAAATCTCCAGCCTTTAGTTCAGAACCAAATTCTTTTTTTGAAATTAAAATTGGATTACCAAATAAATCGTTCAGTAGAACTTTAAATTTAGTTGAATTTTCATTTTTTTTAATTAAATAATTATTTTTATTTACGGCATTGATAAGTAGATCAGAACGTATATCTTTTTGTATTTCAAAGCCAGATGTTTCATAACTTTCAAACATTAGATTCTTTTCATCATCATATATAAAATTTTTATAATTTATAATTTGAGAGGGTCTAAGTAATAGATGTTCGATAAGATAAATCCCCTCACTCGAATGGTTTAGTTTCTTAAATTTATTTATGGATCTATTTATCATGTTCAAACATAGCTCCTGAGTTTTTCCCTGATAAATTTTAATAGGTTTATTTATCAAAGGTGAATTATATAAAAGGCTAAATTTTAAATCTTTAGATGAAATTGTCTCGACAATTTTATATGACTTTTCCTTTGTGGCAAAAAGAAAAAGCGACCTAAAAGATTTTTCATCATCAGAAAAAAAACTTACTTCATTAGATTTATATTTATTTTTAGGTTGTGACAAAATATCAATTTCAATTCCACCTTTAATTTTAAGACTTTGTTTTCTCCAATTTACATCCTCATTAGAATTATTTATACTATCCATAACAGATTTACAAAGAGAATTCATTTCAATATTTTTTACTCCTAACAATAGTTTTAATCTGGTTTCTAAACCAGATATATTAATATTATTTTTACATGGCTTTGAATAATTAAATCCTTTATTAATTTCCTTACCAAGCTGGAGAATATTTTGAGCATATTTAATTTTTAACTCTAACATACTTTCCGCATTGAAATTGTCATCATTCATTAATTCAACTTTTGACAATATAGATGTATCAAAATCTTCATTAAATCTTGCTAACAAATGATCTATAATTTGATTTTTTTTATTTTTTAATTTTTCGTGAATTCCAGAAGTGAAGTCCAAAATCTTTTTGAGTTCATTTAAATCTGCATTAGGGGCAAGTTGTTCCAAATCAGCAATTTCTGAAGGTATCTGACTAAAAAAAGTATTCTTATTATTTATTGAAAAGAATTCTCGCAAATTCGCAAGCTGAGATAAATAATTTGCCATCAATTGCTCAAAAAAGTATAAAAAACCCCTTAATTGTTTTACCTGAGCTACCCTCTTTTTTTTTGCATTTTTTGGTAGCTCATTTTTTTTTAACCCATATATTGATGGAAGTTCATTTTGAATTGAATAATAATTTTCAATTTCACTTTTTTCAAATCTTGCAGTAGTATCTTTTAGAAATTGTTTTTTGATTTTCTTATAAGTAGACTTTGAATCGGTCGTTAAAGAATCATATAATTGAGATAAAATAACTGAATCAATACCATATACTGAATCATTTCTTTGGAAAACTATTTTCTCTTGTTCCTCATTATAATTTAAAATAGTTTTTTTTAAGGAAGGATATGAATTTTCACTAAATGTAATTAAGTCATCAAAAATTTGTACTCCATTTTTAAAAATTCTAATTTCTTCTATTTCGCTTACCCCTGTGATTCCATCAATCAACTCTTTGATCTCTCCAAAATATATGGAATTTGTTTTCTGTGTTAAACTTTTTGAATCAATAAATCCAAGTTTAGTTTCAACTCCAGAAAAAATTTCAATCTCTGTATAACCTAATTCGATCATCTGATCATAATCATAAAAAATAATTTCTGGATTTAATAATTTATCAACTTTATAATAAATCTCTGCTAATACAGATTCTCCTAATGAAAAAGGATCTAATTTAATTATAGCAGATATTTCAATTTTCTCTTTTTTTAAAATTCTAATATTTTCAAAATCAGTAGAAATCAATCTGTTATGCATCAACAATTCGTGGACCTTATCCCTTGTATGGGTTGTCTCTTCATCAGTTATATCTTCGCTACATTGAATGGAAACACTCAGTAGTCCGTTTAAACCCAATGAATTATCATTAATCTGTTCAATCCACACATTTTTTATATTTTCAACTCTTTCTATAATAAATTTTCTAAAATCATTAATTGTCAATGGAGAAGTTGGAAGAATTTCATTTAAAGGAAATAATAAATTACTGTTTTTAATATCAAAATTATCTTTATTCAATAGTAATAGGTCTTCAACTTTAAAGTTTGACCTGTAACCTAGATCAGTTAGTGCATAACAAAGTTGTTCTAGGATTGTAATACCAGGATCGTGAAAGTTATAATCCGTCCATTTATTACCTGAAAACTTCTGGATTAGAGAAATTCCATCTCTCAAGAGTGATTCATAATCAATTACCTTTTTTGGATTTTTGATTTCTTTCAAAAATTTAGGCTCATTCATTTTAATTATGATATTAGCTTGGTTAGATTATATTTGATCTTGAATGGTTCTCCATCATTTGGATCTATTCCATAATGTCTTCTGGTTCGTATTTGTAATTTATAATTATGAATTTCTCCTGCCCATCTCAAGGCAATTTTATTTAAAAAGAAACCATAATAAGCTGTTGTTTGTCTGATTTTTGATTTTGATGAACTGCCTCCAAATGTTGACAAGGCAACCGCGTTTAAAACACAATATCTCCCAGAGCCTGACTTACCCTTTATACTAGCATTAATTTCAAATGAATTGAGTCCATCCAATCCAGTTAAAATATCATGCCAATTTCCATCTCCCTCAGCAATTCCCGATAAATATGAACCAACTCTTGATTGAATACCTAAAGTTCCTTCTATATCAACATCATTTTCAGGTCTTGATTTATTTAATCCAATTTTTCCATTTTCATCAAATCTTAGAATAGTCTTTCCATCTTTACCATTTACGGAAAATCCACCTAAATCGTCCTTATCCATATCAAAACTAACTAAAGGATTTTCTTGGTTTGGCTTTTTAAAAAAGGAAATTAATTTACTTGAAAAACTAGATCTGTTTAGTCTCAAACCATCATTTTTATTAATTTGAATACCATCATCTACAGAATTTATAGTAGAATCAATTAAATCAACAAAGTGATTTTCTTTGGCGAAGCCACCCTTTTTAAAAAAATTCTTTAATGTATTTCTATTAACTATTGCCATGTCTAATTGAATTTAAAATTGAATGTTAATGGGGTTTTTTTTATTCTGGTATTTTTGTTATTCTTAATTTGCTTTTGTTCCTCTTTATCAGAAATAAAAACAAAATTTTCTTCTATACTTAAATCACTATAATTAGTTTTCTCAGGTGGATAATATTGTTCATTCTCTAGAACCTCAATTTGATTATAGTCCCTAGGGATTATAATTGAGAGAGGGGTGCTAGATTTAATATAATTATGATTTTTTGGGTCATTAGCACTATCATATATTTGAGTATTACCATCTTTATTTTTCTTTATATGAAGAATAGATACTCCTGTAAGAAACTTAACGTATTTTCTCTCTTTAATAAAATTTATTATTTCAGACCTTTTAAACGATCCACCTATATTAATTGATTCATATTGTTTGCTTTGTATCCAAGGACAGAAAAAATCTAGTAAATCTTTATTGACATTAAGAATTCCCTCTCCACTCGGAATATTTAAAAACTTAACTTTTGCCTTAACCCAGACCTCTTCAAAAATTGGATTAACAATTTCGAAATAAGTAAAAGGTGAAACAAATTCTTTTAAATATCTGTTAATTTGAGTAATGTCAGCTTGACTAAGTTTAATTTCGTCTATGGTTTGATCTGTAGTAATTTTCTTTATACATAAAATTTTAATTTTCAGATCTTTTCCAATTGAATAACACTTTACTTGCCCAAGCCAATTAAATCTTTGAAGAATAAAATTCTCAATATCTTTTTTAATTGAAGGTCTATTTTTATGTCCCAAAAGTTCACTAACACGTTTGTAAAATAAAAAATTACTCTCTTTTTTATTTCCACCAAAAGATGGTAGGATCTGATTAATTGTAATAATCCCTTCTAAATTCTCTTTAAAATTCTGTATAGAATTTGGAGGTAAAATTTTATTTAAATTATTTTCATTTATTTCTTGCGTGCAGAGAACAGAATTCAAAATAATTTTTTTTATTAGGCTAAATTGATCAACTTTAGTCTTAGAAGATGCTTTAATATAAAATAAACCATTATTTGAATTGACCGAGTTATTTGAAACATCTCTGTTTAATCTGAAACAAATTACACCTGACTTTGTAAGATTATATGTTTCATCGTATAATATACTATTGTTATCAATCAATTTCCAGCCATTATTGCTAGAGTAAAACCAATCCAACTTTGAACTAAATTTATAATTAGTGTTACTATTTTTTTTGATCTCAAAAAATAAATTTAAATCTTGTAAAATTTTAACATCTGAAAAACCAAGTAATAACTCTCCTTGAGAATTTATTTCAGGAACCAACAAACTGTTTTCTTTACTATTTGATTCAATATTTCTGTATCCTTCAACAGGATGAATCAGATAAAATTGGTCTTTATCCAAATTACCAGATTCATTGAATATTATTGAACTTGTAGATTTGTATGATAGTGAAATATCAAATATCTCGGGGCAAAAAGGTTCATTTGGACTAATTGGGTCAATATCTTTTTCTTTTTTATCAGCTATTTTTTCAATGCTCTCTTGCAAAATTTTTGGATATTCATTAAACCCAAAACCCATTTTGGGATTAACAAGCTCGATTCTTAAAAATCCTGTTTCAAGATCATTAGAATATTCTTCGATCATTTCAGATGTAAGGTCATAAACTGGTTTTATTTTTAATAAACCTGAATCTTTTATTTCAATTTTTCTTGTACTTAATAAAATATTATTTTCCGACTCAAATAAATTAAATACAAATTCATTTTCAAAATTTCTCTCATAAACAAAATCAGATAACGCACTTAACCTAATTTTAAATGATTTATTATCAATTGATTTTTGATAGTTTTTATAAAATTCCTTCATATTTTTTGTTTCAGGAAGATTTGAAAATTTCCAACTTAAATTAAAATTTTCTATTTTTTTACAAAACAGTTCCTCATTACCAATAAATAACTTTGAACCTTTTTGAGGAATCGACCCAAACATTTGGAATTCAGATGCGGGTGAAACTTCACCATCCTCTCCTATTATAATTACTTTTTTCAATTCATCAGCTTCAATATCTGTATTAACTTTAGTAATTTCCATGCCATTTAAAAAAGAATAGGGATAATAAAAGTTATCATTATTTAGTAAAAATTGAAAAACTGGAAAAGTTGTATTAATATTTTTCTGATGAATACCTTCGTCGTATCTGGAGACTGAGGGATCATTTTTTCCTAATTCTATTTTTATTATAATTATTCCATCAGACCAATCCTCTGGATAATCAACCTTATAATCAATACCTGAAATCCAATTCTCATTAGAGGTATATGATATACTAAAAGCATTTAAAAAAATATTAGAGAAAACTTCTTCCTCCGAATTACCAGTATTTGAAGAGATATCTATTATTAAATTTGAAAGATATTGAATTGAATCAGCGGTAAAATAAAGGGAAAACTTAATCACTCTATTTGAGTCATGTGATAGGAGAGTAGGAGATGAAATTGCAAACCCCAAATCAGCTACCTGCATTGTTTTATCCTGAGATGATTTAAAAATCTGCTCTTCTCCTAAAGATGAAAAGGTATCATTATTAAAATTAAAAGCATCCACTTCGGAAACAGAATTAGCTATTCTATTTGAAAATATACCTGAAATAATTCTAAAGGAGGATTCATAATCAAAAATTTTATTTCTGCTTACATATATAGTAGAAATTTCAGATAGAGATGAATTGTTCAATACTATTTCATGGTCGGTTTTATATATTACATCATCTCCATTATCGTCTTGACCAGCAATTAGTTCTTTTCCTTTACTAACTGTCAATGATTCAATATTAGAATCTATGTCAACATCAATATAAACTTTATTTGGTTCGCTTGCTATTGGAGACTGATTCAAAATCTCATTAAAATAAAAATTTAAATGCCGACTAGAAAAATTATTTATTTCATTTTGATAGTTTTTAAATAATTCTAAGAAACTAAATAATAGCCCAATCTGTGGGTTATGATTATCGTTTTTATTTAATGAGTCGGAAAAAAGTAATTTTGCCTTGATTTTTAGTGATAATAATACTTGATAAACTGGTTTGTATAGTAGTATTAATTTCTTCAATGCACTAGAATGCTTTGATTGTGTTTTATCAATCCCTTCAAAAATATCTCTCTTTAGGTTTTTATCATATTTCCAAATAGAATTAAATTCTTTAAATGAAACCTCATGTCCAATCGATTCCATTAACGAATTTGAAAAAGATGTAAATAACTTAAAAGACTTATTCAACTTATTTATAATTACTTGCTCTAGTTCATATTCGATTGACGAACTTTTTATAGAGAGATTATTTTTTAGAGCTTTTTTATACCAGGAATCTATATTTTTAAAGTATAAATGTATAAGATAGAAAAACTCTTTAAGAATATTTTCTTTATCATTTTTGGATGAGAATTCGTCGAAATTCTTTATCAAGTTTAATCTTTGAGTATCGAATTTATTTGCATCAAACTTAGATATTTCAGCAAGTAAAAATGTTTCGTCTGAAAAAAAACTTGACCAATTACCATCTAATTCATTTTTTGTGTTGTAAAAATTTACACTCTCTGAAAGATTAGCTATAAACATTATTAAATCATCGATTTTCCTATCGTCAATTAATAAATTTTCAGGTTTTAAATTGTCTAAAATTCGATTACTCAACATTAATTTATTTCAAGTTTGTGCCTTCATTGATATAGAAAGGGAAAACTATATTATCTCTAACATTTGTTGCTATTATCTCGTAAAATACCCCAATATTGATAATTCCCTCGTTAACATTTGATTTATTTGTTGTAACCTCGTGAACATGTATCCTGGGTTCAAACTCATAAATTGTTCTTTTTATTTCATGACCAATGGAGCTAATAATATTTTCGTCGAACGGTTCAAAAAGGTAATCATGAACTAAACAACCATAATTAGATCTCATTACTCTTTCACCAATTTTAGTAGATAAATAAATCTGCAAACTCTCTTTGATATCCTTTTCATTAGATACCATTTCAACGGATAACAAATCCTTATTGAATGTAGGGGGGAATCCCCAACCTGTTCCCAAAAAAGCTTTTTCTTTATTTTTCATTTTTTAATTAATTGATGTTGCGGACCCTTTGATTGTAACTTTTCCTGATGCTGTTAAATCGGCTCCACTGTTTCCTTTAGCCGAGAATTTCGCCTTAGCAGATGCAGAAACGTTACTACCTGAAAGCGAAATATTTTTTACAGATTTGATATTAATTCCCTTCTTTCCATCTAAAGTAATTTTTCCATCAGAATTAATTTTGATATCTTTCTTTGCAGATATAGATACACCATTTTTTGATGTTTCGATTATATTACCATTTCCATCAGTTACCTTAATTCCAATTGAATTTTTCTTTTCACTTATTGTTATCTTATTTTTCTCACTTGTTGAAATATTGATAATCTTATCTTTATCATCGAATTCTAGAGTCAATTTTTCCTTTGTAACAATAGCTTTTAAATTATTTTCCTTTTTAATTTCTGAATATGGCTTATTTTTTTTTGTGTAGAGGCCACCTAAAATAACCGGGAATCTTGAATCATTTGATATGAATGAAACCACTACTTCAGTTCCAATTTCAGGTATAAAAAATGAGCCAGCTTTACTGGATGTATAAAAATGAGTTAACCTACACCAGATACCAGTACCTGCAACTTTTAAAGCAGGAATATTAACCTTTACCTTATATTCGTTATCTGGATCTTTGTCTATTTGTTTAACAATTCCAATATGTACCCCATTAATTTGATCAGAAATTTCATTTTTATTTATTACAATATTATTCTTCAAAAAATCTCTTTTTATACCAAACTGTATTTTGGATTTATAGGATCCCTCAGATAAAATATGGGATATACCACTAACATATATTAGTCCATCAAAACTACCTCCAAATCCATTTAATTTGATCAGGGATCCTAAGACCAAACTATTAACTCCTTTGATACCTATTGAACCAAAATGGCTTGTTAATCTTGACTCAAGAAACTTTGAGCCTGCCAATGCTTTTAATTCATTTGCTGTAAAAGGTTGAGGGAGCATTATATTGGTTTTTGAAGGACTAGCAATATTTTTTAGGCTTGATGTTGTAATACTTCCTGGGGTATTTAATGATGGCTCAGAACTAGTTGAATTTATTGCTTTTTCATTAAAAGGGTCCCATGATGAATATTCTAACGACCCATATTGAAAACTCGAGTCTATTTGTCCATCAAAACTCAAAGTTGCATCACCATGATCTACTTGAAGAGAGGGTATCGGAATCATTTGGTAAGGATCTGTTACCTTAATTTCGTTGTCGCTGTTAATTACTACCATTCCATTTATCTTTGCCCTTTCCAAAATAAATTGCCAATCATTTGAGTTATATTTTGGAAAAAAAGGATATTTGAGAAAAGTCATGTCAATACTTTTGGACAAGCCAACTTTAGATATTAGACTACTTATCATTTCACTATCTGATTTTTTTTCGAAAATATCCGATGTATAACTATTCGTTAGTTTAATTGCTGAATCTACACACTCTAATATTAAAACACTTTTAGATCTATCAGATTTATAACCGTTTGCAAGAGAAATTCTTTGTTTATGTATTATTCCCTCAAAAACAGTACTATTTGTACTGTCATAACCTAACTGAATTGTTATCGAATTTCCAGGTTTAAAATTAGAATCATCGGCCTCATCAAATGTCTGTAAATTAACATCCCCAGCAAATAGAGAAACCTTAGAACGACTAATTTTATTTATCTCTTTATTAACTTCAATACTTTTTACCGAGTAAGTCGAACTTAAAGGAAAACCAGATATCATTATTTTGTATGATGCTATAGCATTTAAAGATTTACTTGGCTTAGGAATTATATCAAACATTTTCAAGAAATAATTGGAGGAAATTCTAAAGTTGAACCTTCTTTTAATTTCCTAAATGAACTTAAGTTATTGTGATCAGCTATTTTTAGATAATAGTTTTTATTTTCATAATATTCTTCACAAAAACTTACAAGACTATCTCCAGCCTTGACAGTTGGGGCACGAGAAATATCTGGGCTTTGAAATAATCTAGAGATAATTGAAGGTTGCTCCTTTATAGTTAGTTGAACTTCAGCTCTGAGTGGTAATCCTAAATTATTAAAAAAAGTATAATTATAATTAAATGCAACTACATCCCCGTATAGTGTAATTGCTCCAGCTCCCCAAACGGCTCTGACTGTAGGTTTAGTATGTGATCTGAATACAGGTGTTACACATATTTTTTCTAACAATAATATCGAGGCGGAAACAGGGGTTCCAGGAACAAAGCATCCGAAGGGAGGTGAGGGCACTGCTCCAGTATTATCAAGAACAAAACTTAAACTTAATGTTTTTCTATACAAATCTGATGAAGCATCTTCATCAGTTTCATTCCCACAAGCATCAACCGTAGATTTAACAACTAACTCTGGTATATCATATACAATATTTTCCGGATTGAGTTGTAATTGGTAGAAACCTATTGGCGTTGAAAAACCAAATACCTCACTAAATCCAAAAAGAGTCATGTTAAACATAATTAGTAATCGGATTTTTTATGAATTTTTTCAATAATTTTTTCAACAGTAGAGTCACAAATTTGTTTGAATGAAATATCGATTTTTTCATCAAGTTGCCTCTTTAACTTTTTAATTTTTTCATCTAATAACTTCTCCGAAATAGATGAGTCAGATTCGCCTTCATTGATATCCGAGTCCGGAGATAAGCTTCCATTAACTGATAGTTGATTAATTTTTACTGGCATAATTAAGAAAATTTAAAATATGAATATGATAGTTCTAGAGTTTGAATTGCAACCTGTCCTTGAAGGGCGTCAAATTCATCCATTTTAACTGATACCGGAAAACAGTCAAAAAATGACCATGACATTAGAATATTCTCTGAATCTGATTCATCCATCAAAAAAACATTAACGGTTTTTCTTTTTACTGTATAAAGAAGACTATCTTGACTTAAAAATCTATAGCACCATTTAGTCAATGGAGAAGATTTCCTCAACATTCCTCCTTTTAAAATTAAGTTATCATACTGAATTTTCCTCGGCACTTTGTAGTTTATATTGTTTAGACCTCCATTTGAAAGCGGATCTACATCCATTTTCGCACCTAGGCCACTTACTGATTGAAATGAATCGAGTTTATCGTTTCCAGGGGAATTTACTCCAAATGTATAACCAACCATGCCTCCCAAAGCAGCATCAGCAGATGTAACTTTAAAATTAAAACCTAAAGCCGGATATGTATTGGTATCTATCATAAAAAAAAATGGGGGAATAATATTAGAAAAAAAAAAGCTAAAAAAAAATTTTTTTTAGCTTTTTAAATATAATATTAATTATTCCATGATTAATGGATTAATTAAATTTATGAATCAAGTATACCTAAAACGATGATAACTAGGATAAAGGCAAAAAAAAATTTGACTTTAAATAGTTAATTATTCAAAACTTTAAGCCGCCTCTGTTGTCAATCCCTCATGAGCTAGAACCATAGTTTCAATTGCTGCTTCGGATGATTGGGAGTTCATATCAGTTGGGGTTACTTGCTTAGGGAACGCATTTGTCAAAGTCCAAGTCATTCTTGGAGATCCTGTCTCATCCAGAAGACGAATCACAACAGTTAGCCTTTCATATGTATTCAAGGAAATTGTAGAGATCCAGTCATAGAATTGGTTATCATCAGCAAATACACCTTTTTTAAGTGTTATATCTCCAAACTTCATAAGTCCAGGCATTTTAATTGATGAATGTGTAAGACTATTCCCATGTCTATATTCTATCACCTCCGTCTCAACATCTAATCCACTGACCTCTTGAAAAGGTAGGTCAGTAAAATCTCCAATATCTACTGAGAAATAAAATTTAGGTAAAGGCCAAAATTGATCTTGTTCTCCTCCTGTTCCTGCTGTTGGTAGTGCCATAATATATAATTTTAGAATTTAATAAATTAAGATTTTTGTTGTTGTTGTTCGAATGTAATAACTATAAATTCTGCCGGTCTTGTTAACGCAACCCTGACAGTCATTTTTAAAATTCCATCCAAAATATCGTTTGGTGTCATAGTCATACCTAAACCTATCTCGACTTCAAATGCATCCTCAGGTGAAGTTCCAGCCAAAAGACCAGATTGCCATTGATTAGTTAAGAAATTTGAAACTGTTGATTTAAGTGTTGACCATGTTGTTGAATTGTTTGGTGCAAAAACATATGCCTCTGCAGCAAATTTTATGCTTTGTTCAAGATAAGTCATAGTTCTTCTAACACTTATATACCTGTAATCTTTTGAGTTGCCTTCAAGGGTTCTGGCTCCCCATACTAATGTTCCTTTACCTTGAAAACTTCTAATTGCATTGACAGCCTTTCCGTTCAAAGGAAGATTAAGATCCTCTTGATTATCATTATTAATATTTACTGTAGGTGAAACAACAGCTCCTAAGCTTACGTTAGCAGGAGCTTTAGCTACATTAACAGACGAATCAACCATACTAAGTGCACCCGCCATTGCTGAACTAGGTGGCATAACATTGATCATTGTACTAATTGTTTCCAAAACTAAATTAAGTTTAGGGCTAATTGCACTTAAAGTTCCTTGTAAAGATTGGACTGCATCTGGTTCTGAGGTATCAGCGATTTTTGCAATTTCACCTTTAATACCTTCAGCCCTAGCTTCAGTAATGTCGTCAGCAGCTAATCTATCATCAACTTCCTTATTAAGTATCTCGATTAAACCATCAGAATTTTCTATAAAAGTAAAATCAATATCAGATACAGATAAAATTGTGGTATTTAAGTAAGGATAATAAGCTGCACCCCATTGTAAAAAATTTGAACCTATACCCTCTCTAAATTTGTTAATTACATCTTCGTCATCAAATGTTCTTTCCTTATCTCCATCTATGACATCAAGTAGAGCAAAACGATTTTTCATCTTATAACCACAATGAGAGAGAATTGCCGCTTGAAGACTAAGGCAATCATTAGGGGAAAGCAGAATAGCATCAGGTACAACAACAATTGTGGGCTCTAAATGTTTTTCAAGTGAGGATAATCCATCTCCTTTAGGATCATTTAATTTTGAAGCTTCAATTTTATCAGAATAAGTTCCTACAGATACTATATAGCAATCTGCACCTCCATTGTTGTAGAACAATCTCATCGAATAATACATTAGATACCTTGTCGCGTCATTAAATTTTAAATCAAATGATGCTGGTGCATCGTCACTTGGGGTAATATTTAACTTCGTTGCTGGAGGACCTCCAAACAACTCTTCATATTGACCCATAGAACTAATCTTTGTTGGTTCGTTAAAAAGGGATTTAGCACCTCTGGATGCTTTTTCTGTATAACCAATAAAAGCTGGGACGGCTGTTTGAACAGGGACAACAGAAGATCCAAATGAACTTTTTTCTTCAATATAAACTCCGGGTGTTGCTAATGTAGTTGCCATAAAAATTTGTTTTCTTAAATATATTTTAAAAAAATTTATCTAGGCATCTTTTGAAAAAAAATATTGAAATAAGATATCAACACAAATTTACAGCCTGTTAATAAGTGCTTAAATTTTCATTATTTTTATTTAATCATTTAATTTCACGTTGACATCATTGTAAAAAATATTGGATTCAATATCAAATTCAATATTTGTAATATTTGGTCTGGGTAAAAATATAGGAGGGCTTGGATACAAACTATCTTTTGAAAATAGATAATACTTTTCAGAATATTTTTCACTTAATTTTTTTGGTTCTTCGATTACAACCGATATGACATCATATTTATTCCTTAAAGTTCTTTTTGTATAATTATCAAATTTTTTTGATTCGTCTTCTGTCGCGACAAAATATTTGTCAAATTTTAAATCTTGTTTATCGTTATAAAAATTATACCTAAAAAAAACTGATCTTGAATCAAAATTTATTTCATATTCATATGGCTTAAAATTTTTTTTAAAATCTTCATTTCCAAAAATTTCTTTATTTCTATTAATTGTAAGACTAATTATTCCTTTAATACCGTTCTGATTAGACTCCTTTATGATGGAAGTATCAACATACTGATTTGGATGAAGTGTCTTTTTTTGATGATTATTTGTAAAATCAATAAGCTGATTATACTTAAATGGTATTTCTGTGTACTTTAAAAAATCATTATCCAAGATTTCAAATTGAAAATTTAAAACCATCTCGTTTGAAAAAATTTCACTATTAAACCTAGGTTCAGGATTAAAAATAATTATAAATCCATAATCAATATTTTTAAAAATTAGATTATGATTTTTCATTATAATACTACTTTCCAATGTTGGAATAATTCTGGATCCTCTAAAAAATCCATTTTTAAAAAAAGTATGCTTGCAAGTTACCTCAAGGATTTTTAGTGTCCTAGAGACAAAATCAAATCTATTTTTTTTATATAATTCAGTCACCTATGTTTGAAATAATTTCGGTAATAACATTACCGTCAAATTTAAGTTGTTTGAACTTATACGCTATAGAGGGAACATAACTTGTTCCAATATTGGTCCACAAGTCCTGTACCTCTTTAATACTTACATTTGAGATTTCGACATATATTTTTCCTACATCATCCGATAAAAGAGGTGTGTTTGAAGAATCAAAAACACTATAATTTTGAAAAAACTCTACAACTAAAGAAACATATCTTAAAGATTCTACATAATTTGATGGATTAAAGTAGGCGGCAAACATTACATATAGATTAATTATTATTTGAGGATTTTGTCCGGGAGATGACTGATGATTGATGTTTTTTATTACCTTATCCTCCTCAATGTTTAATAAGAATACAGAAAGTTTATTTTCTGCTTCTGGATTTAGATTCTTGTTCGCATCCAGCAATCCTGATACAATTACATTATCTTCAGATATTGATAACTTTGATTTAATGAACTCATTTAATCTATCAGTTATTGATACTATAACGTTATTTATCATCTAAATCATTTTTTTTAGAACACTCACTGTTATTCTGACAATATAGAGTGAAATTAAGGAAATTATGCATCCAATAAAATAAAGTTGAAAAGTAAAAACCTTTTCAATATCATTCATTACTGGTTCAGAATAGGTGAGATTTAAAAAACTTAAAAAAATAAATGATAAAAATAAAGATGATAACGAAAAAACTATAAGCCAAAAAAGTTCTTTTAAGATAAAATTTTTCATGAATCCATAAGTTAGGGTCTATGTTGTTTTCCGATTTTTATTTTTGATATAAAATAAAATGTTGTTATACCAATTATAAAAGCAATACTTATTTCTAATAATGAAATGTTTAAAGGAGGAAGACCAAATTTATTTAAAAGAGAATAAGAAAAAGAACTTACAATAATTGTAAGCGGTGTTATCAATAAAAAAACGATTAATGTGAAAATTAATCTTATAATTTGGTCCTTGAGAATTGAATCTCGAATTTTCCAATCTGATAAAATTATAATTATTCCTGTTACTAGCGCAAACAAAAAAAATAGGGCACTAATTATAAAAACTCTTTTATTGGTAATTATGTATCTTGAGATTTTTATTGGATAACCCTCCATTTCAGCAATGGGATCTGAAATCTTAATTTTATCCGTTGAAAATTTTTCTTCAATGACCTTCCATAAATCTCTATAACCATTATCATAACCTAAAGCCCAAATACCAACACCTTTAAGTTTTTTTGAAATGGCAAAATCGTATTTTTTTCCTAATGTATAATCATCATCAAACCATATTTCTTTTGTAGTCATGTCTGGATAAATAAAATTCATATAATTAGTCATACTTGTTTCGTCAAATATAGGAATGGAAGACGGGCTGAAAACCAACTCACTTTTCATTAAGTTCATAACTTCAGAATAAGTGACTTTTCTCTCAATCCTTGATTCAATTTCTCCATTATTATCAATTTTTCCCTCCCACATACTTCCATAATATGGAAGTGCAAGAATAGTCTTAGAGACATTTAATCCCTTGTTAATATAAAAATCTAAGGTTGATTTTAAACTAAGATTGTTTGATTCTGATGATTGTAAGGGTGCAACAGCCCCCTGTTCTTGGTAGACTATGTCATTATTATAGTCATATCCCATTATAACCATCAAATCGACATGTTTCTGGATTTCTCTGACATCATAAATTTCTCTTCCATTTAAAGCTGGTAGGGTTACAGAGATAAATGCCTTTTTATTTAATTTGAAGTCCAGATTCTCACGCATTTCTTTTATAAATCTATTAAACTCGGTTCTTTTAAAATAAGGTAAATTTTCAAAATTAATATCCACTCCATCAGCATTTCTATCATTAATTAAGGTTGATACACTATCTATAAGAGTGATCCATTTATTCTCATCTTCTAAAAAAATATCATTATTATTTCTACCATGAGAAGAAATAGTCAATAAAACTCTTGTGTTTTTTGCCTTAGCAGAATCAATAAGTTTGGTATTTCTCCATTCTAGAATTTGATCTGGATTTGTGTATGATCCGGAAGCAGGATTTACCTTATATGAAAAAAAAGATATAGTAGATAATAAATCAAATGGATAATTCTTCCAAGCATTACCCATCCAATATGGATGCCATCCAAAAACTTCATTGTTATCTTTAATCTTAAGGAACTTCTCACCCTCTACATAATATGCTTTTTGAATCGAATCATAATAAAAATTTGTACTTGTTACCAATTGATCTTTTCCGTTTAAAAAATCATACAAATAACCATAGTTGTTTAGTAATGTTTTTTGTTTAATTGGAGCATACAATGTTGAATCAGTTGACGCCAACTGTTCATTATTATTTTTTATACCAAAAGATTTTTTTGCATCATTGAAGACTCGATCAAAGACTCTAACCTCTGATTGTGTTCTTCTTACACTTGTTTTAACTCTCATTATTTCTCTTCTACATGAGTTAAAAAAAATCATCGCCATTATAAACAATATTACGTGTATTTGTCTAACCATCACATACTAATATTTCACTATTCTTATAAAGTTATTTAAAATAGGTACCTCTACCTCAACCAATCTAACTCTTGAAATAACCTTTAATAATTTATAATTTACATCAAAATCATACAACTTAGAATAATTTTTGAAATTTAAAAACCCCTTATTAAATTTTTTCAAACTTAAAGAATCCTCTATGAAAAAGTTAAAGTTTTTTTCGGAATTTAAACTAGGGGTTGCATCGTAAACTAACTCTAAAGACGTCTCAACAAAGGGGTTCTTTGTTATGGGTAAATAATTTTTTCTGTTTTTATTACCTAATTCTGACTTTGCAAATAAAATTAACGGATCCTCTTCGTTAGATTCTGTGATTGCTAAATAACTGTCGAAATCTTCTTTATTTAAGGAGAACCAAAAACCCCAGGCTAATATTTTTTCATCATTTTTAAAGTTGATCGGTATTGATAAACTTGTTGAATTAGTTATGTCCAAATATGGAGAGATTTTATAATCTTTATTTTGATCTATAATATATAAAGTATCGGTTACTTTTTGAAATGCCTTCTCGTAGCCTATGACTGAGTCTTTTATAACTTCCGTTTTATAATTATTTGCAATTTGTTTTATTATCACTTTTAGATTTGATTTAAAAAATCCGTTATTGACAATATTTAAAACGATTTGATTGTCTTCAAGAACCTTAAATGATCCGTTAATTTTATTTTTTTTTCGAAGATTTGAATAAGCAAATCTAATTTGCTCTCCCTCCAGTAAGGATATTGAATTAATTTTTTTTGAACCATTGTTTTGAAATTCATAAGAAAAAACGTCATTTTTTTTTCCATCGTAATTATAGCTTGACGTTTTACCTCTAGTCAACGTTTGAACTGATAAATTTGAAAGAATAATGGTATCACCTTTGCTATCATTTAAAATATAATCTATTAAATTATTGTCTTCACTATTAACTATGACTTCACTAGATTCTATGTAAATGGATGATAGACTATCTAACTTAGATTTATCATCAGCAGATAGATCATCTAAATTTAATTTTTGAATATTATTTGTTTGATCGAAATCTACAGTTTCATTTTTTTTTGTTAGGTTCTCCAATAAATTACATGAAGAAAAGATTAAAAAAAAAAGTAATAAACGAGGAAATGTTTTCATTAATTTCTTGAAATTTTAGTATTTAATTTTTGTTTTATTTCCTCATATCTCTCCAAAACAATTTCATTCATATTTCTTTCTATCTCTAACTGTTTTGAATGCAACTCATTTTTTACACTCAACTCATTCATCTTCTTATTTATCAGTCTTTCGTTATTTAAATCATCAACAGATTTTAAATATTCTATTCTATATTGGTTTATCTCAGACATCAATAAGCTATCATATGGTCCATTGGATGAAAAAAGTTTTGTTACAATTGGAGAGAGCTCAATAAAAATAAAAAGAAATAAAATGAAGTATATAGAATAATTATCTATCTCATTCAGTATTTTGAGTTGATTGAAAAATCCATATGAAAAAGTAGCTTCTAATTCTTCATTTCTTTTTTTATGTAATTCAACTAATTTTTTCCTTTCAATAGAGTTTTCTGACAACAAACTTTCATATTGTTCTCTCTCAAAGTTCATTTGCTTTATATAATCTTCATACTTCTTTTTTTTTGAAAAACACTCAACACCTCTTCCTCTTATCTGGGTACCACAAGTTCCATCGCATTCACATTTATACTCATTATAATAATTTTCTTGTATTGACAATTTTTCATTATAAAAATTAACTATTTGATCTTTTCTGGAATCAAGATTTAAAATTGATGTCCCATGTCTAGAATCAAGTTCAGATATTTTAAGTGATTTTTGATTTTCTATATAGTTTGATATTTCATCAGAAAGAAGGGTCACTTCTATTGGTTTTGAGATTGTAATAGCAATGAATACTCCTATTAAAACTCTGGGAATTGCTTTGATTATATTTTTATAAATATTATCTGAAGTTCTCATACTTGAGACAATATATCTATCTAGATTAAATATCAGAAATCCCCATAAGGTTGAAAACAAAACAATCAAGTAGACTGAATCCAAAATTATTGAAAAAGCGAAAAAAGATGATATGAAGGCAAAGATTGAAGTGAAAAAAATAGTTACACCGATACTTGAGTACTTTATGATTTCAAATCTTGGACACCTAGAAATCAGATCAATACTGACCCCTGAACAAAAAAGAAATATTCTTGTAATTATACTGAAACTATTTTCTCTTCTCAATTTTTAAATATTAAAATCTCATAACTTATTTAATCACTTTTTCTAATAAACTGAATTAATTTATCAAAAAACCATTTTAAAAATGATTTTCTTTCAATATCGTTTTTTTTGTTGTTAAAACCATGAAATTCGATTTTTTTTGTTTTTTTGTTATTAACTGTCAAATAGTTGAAAATTAAACATTTATATCTATCTAATTTGAATCTGTAGGATCCCCTCAAATCAAGATCTCCTAATGCTGATTCAGAAAATCTACCATTAGTTGAAATATCCCAAGATAACTCCACAATCTGACCATCAAAAACTGCGTAGCTTTCAGAAAACTTTGAAACCCTTATGGAAGAAACCTCAATTAATCTATCTAAAGTTTTATCATGGACTTTAACAAAAATTGAAATTTCATCATCGTCAAAGATTTTAATATACACTGACTTTTTTATTTCAAAATCTTTATTCTTTGCAGTTAGTTCAAATTTAGTATCAAAATCAACAGACTTAAAAATTGAACCTTTATTACTTACAATCCCAACATCATTATTTATGGATACTTCGTGAGCGTTATCAACAGTCCAGTTTAATTCAAAACTTTCTCCTTTTCTCAAAACAGTTTTATCGGACTTGAAAAAAACATCAATATTTCCGGAATAAAGATCAATTAAATTCGACTTGACAGATAAAATTTCAAAAAAAGAATTTTTTTCTCTAATCAAAGATTCATTGGAAATAAAATTTTTTGATTCAAGCTTAGAGATTAAATATGTTTTATCAAAAATTCCAAAAAAATCTTTGAGGTCAAATATTTTCTTATCATGAATAAAAAAAATTTCACCATTTAAATCAATTATTCTTTTTGCAAGATTTACCAATTTAATTGATTTTTTTTTATCAGGACTTATCACGACTAACTCCACGTTTACTCCTTCTTTTAACTTATTTAATAAAGGTTCCTCTAGCCTTAAAAATCCAAACTCATCAGTGAAAATTTGAATTAAATGTGATGTTCTTATAGCCTCTTTTTCTATTTCAGAATTAAAATCATGAGAATGAAAATATCTAAACAATTTTATATTTTTTTTTATAAATTTAACACTCTAGATCAACTAATTAAATTTTATTTCAATTATTATGTCAAAGAATCCATTCATAGGATTGAGGCCTTACAAAACATCTGAAAATGAATCATTTCATGGGAGAGAAAAAGAAGTTGAAAGTATCCTTTCAATAATTCAAAAAAACAAACTAGTTTTTTTAACTGGTCCATCTGGTTCAGGTAAAACCTCAATTATTAACGCTGGAATAATCCCCAGATTAAGAAATGGATTTACCGGTCAATCAGGGTCTAGATGGTCAATCTGTAAATTTAGACCCGGTATTTCACCTGTAAGTAATTTATCTTTCTCCCTTTCAAATGGGGAACTTGTATTAGACAAAAAACCACAAACAAATGATTTTAGAAATTATCGTAATACAATTCTAGAAATTCAGGATCTAAGCATAGGAAAAATTTATAAGGATTCTGAGATTTCAAATAAAAAAAACCTTTTAATAATAATTGATCAACTTGAAGATCTATTTATTTTTAAAAATTTAGTCAAGAATGATGAATTATCTGAAGATGTTCTCCTATTAAATATTGTTTCAAGAACCATAAGGTTGTTTGATTGTTCAGTATATTTTTTAATTAGTTTAAAAACTGAATTTTTAAAAACTTTAAGTTCGTATACCAATATTCAACAAATTTTAACAAATTCTCAATACCCAATTCAAAATATTGGCGCCGATGGTATTCTAAAAATTGTAAACGAAACCTTTATAAGAGAAAATATCACTTTAGATAATTCACTTTTAGAGGAGATAATTAATAAGACTTCGAAAAATATTGGAT